>Ga0070672_100001314_pt1 | contig 15320 bp, 10 predicted proteins | sample KBSM13metaG_FD_66151 | JGI IMG/M metagenome (GOLD analysis project Ga0070672, IMG submission 66151) | Miscanthus rhizosphere microbial communities from Kellogg Biological Station, Michigan, USA - KBS M1-3 metaG | ecosystem: Host-associated > Plants > Roots > Rhizosphere > Soil ... | reverse complement strand
GTCATGTAGACGGTCAGCGCGCGATACCAGATCTTGGAGGCCTGCGTGCGACCGATGCCCTTGAGCGTGCTCGGGCCCTGGCACACGAGGTCGGCCGGCGTGAGGCCGAAGCCATTGCTGGCCGGTACCACGCTGCCTTCGGCGAGCAGGTAATAGAAGTGGTTGGCGACGCCCGAGCTGTAATGCACGTCGAGCCCGTTCCGGAAGAAGGCGAGGTAGTCCGGGTCGGTCGGGTAGCAGTCCGGCGAGATGCCGTCCAGGCTCGGCTTGAACATCGCGCGCAGCGCGTAGTTGCCGTCGTTGTTGATGAACAGCTTCTCGCCGATCAGGTAGTTCGGCGGGTTCTGCGGGTTGTTCGCGAACCATTCGACCATCGTGCCCATGATGTCGGAGCTGGCCTCGTTGAGGCCGCCCGATTCGCCCTCGTAGGCGAGGTTCGCGGTGTGGCTCGTCACGCCGTGGCTCATCTCGTGGCCGGTGACGTCGATCGCGGTGAACGGGTTGGTGTTCACGCCGTCGCCGTCGCCGAAGGTCATGCAGAAGCACTCGTCGTTCCAGAACGCGTTGGTGAAGTTCGTGAGGTAGTGCACGCGCGCCAGCGCGCCGATGCCGTCGTTGGCGATGCCGTTGCGGCCGTGGACGGTCTTGTAGTAATCCCAGGTCAGGCCGATGCCGTAGTGCGCGTCGGCCGCGACGCTCGCGCGGTCGGTCTTTGCGTAGTTGCCCCAGGTGTCGTCGGCGTCCACGAACAGGATGCCCGTGCCGGTGCCGTTGCCGCGGAAGCCGTTGCCCATGTCGGCCGTCCAGTTGCCGCCGCGCGCCGGGTCCTTGAGTTCGTAGTAGCCGCGGGCATTCTGCTGCGTGCCGAGCGGCACCGTGCCCGACTGCAGGGTGTGGCCGGTGCCGGTAGCCGGTGCGCCCGTTTCCACGGTGTCCCAGTGCGCGAGGAGCGCGCCGGAGTCCGCATCGACGTAGTAGCGCATGCGTGTCGGCGTGCGGTCGGCGCGGGTTCCCGCGAACAGCACTTCCCATGCGAGCCGCGGTTGCCCTTCGCCGCGCGCGTACACCACCAGCTCGGCCTTCGGCAGGCCTTCGAAACCGGTGCCGAAATCGACCCCCGCGCGCACGATCGCTTCCTGCGCAGGCAGCGTTGCGCCGAGCGGCAGGTCGATGCGCCGCGCGAGCGTCTGGGTTGCTTCGGTACGGCCGCCGACCGCGAGGTGCACGACCGCATCGCCGCCGATCACGCGCAGGCCGTGCCATGTGCGCTCGAAGCGCACGTGCTGGTCACCGTTCGCGTCGACGATCGCGTCGCGCGCCACGAAGGCATCGTGCGGGCCGGCGTGCAGCAGCGCCGGGTCGGCCTGCACGCGCGCCAGCGCGCGTGCGGCGACGGCGTCCGGCGCCGCGTGGGACGGCATGCTCATCGCGGCCAGCAGGGCGGCGGCCAGGATCGTCGGGCGGATCTTCATGGGTGCTTCCTCATGTCTTCGGCGCGGCGCTTCGCGTGCGCGCAGGGCTGCGGATCGGAAGTCTGCCGATCCGCCGGTGGCTGGAGACCCCCCTTTGCGGGGGGGAACATCGCGGTCTTCGTGCTGGTTCACTGGAAGCGCTCCCGGGCATCGATGCCCGCTTCGATCGAGACCTCCATGTCCCTTCCCGCCGACCACGAAAGGCTGTGGAACGAAGCGCTCGCGCACTTCGAGGCTCGCCGCCATTCGGCGGCCGAATCGTGCTGCCAGCGCGCGATCGCGCTCGCGCCGGCGCGGCCCCTGGCGCATGCGCTGCTCGCCCACCTGTTCCACCTCCGCGGGCTGCTGCGTCCCTCGAAGTTCCACGCCTACGAGGCCTGCCGCAAGGCCGCCGGCGCGAGCTGGAACGACATCCTGTCGGTGAGCGTGACCATGCTGCGGATCGACGAGCGCCAGCTCGCGCGCGAAGTGCTGTCGCACGTCGATCCGCACGACCCCGGCCACCGCGACGGCCTGGCCGCGATCGCCGCGCAGTTCGATGCGCTCGGCGACGCGGCGTGCGCGCGCTACTTCAACGATCTCGCCGGCAGCCTCGCGGCGCGCGACCGGCCGCTGAAGCTGCCAGCACACACCTGAGTGCGCGGGCGCCGCCCCGTGTCGCGCGGGATCACCAGCCAAAGCCGTATCCGAGCGCGACCGACTCGTCGCCGCCGCTGACCGCGCCGGTGAGGGTGAGCGTCGCGCCGTCGCCGAAGCCGTGCTGGTAGGCGACCGACAGCGCACCGCGTCCGTTCTGCATGCCGGTCCCGAACGCCATGCGGTTCGGCTTGCGCACGCCCGCCGCGCTCGCGCTCGCGACCGCCATCGCCGACTGCATCGCGCCGCTGCGGTCGATGCCGGTCTGCAGCGCGTCGATGCGATGGATCACGACGTTGCCGAAATCGTCGAGGCGCTGGCCGAGCGCGTTGTACTGGTTCATGTTGACCGCGTCGGTGCCCGCCGTGCCCGCGGCGACGTGGGTGACCTGGCGTTCGCCGCCGTCCGATCCCACCGAAACGGTGTTCGCGCGGTCGCCGGTGGTCGAGCCCGCCCCCAGCGCGACGCTGTTGTCGGCGGTGGCTTGCGCCCCCGCGCCGAGCGCGGTGGATGCGGTTCCCGAGGCCACCGCCTGCGTTCCGTTCGCGGTGCTGTAAGCGCCCGAAGCGCTGCTCGCCGCGCCGGTCGCGCTCGCGTAGGCGCCGGCCGCGCTGCTGTGGAAGCCGGTTGCGTTGCTGCCGATACCCCCCGCGGTGCTGTAGGCGCCGAGCGCGGAGCTTCCGTCGCCGAGCGCCGTACTGGTGTCGCCCACCGCGATGCTCGAGATGCCGCCGGCGAACGCCTGCGCGCCGAGCGCCGTGCTGCCGTTGCCGATCGCCATGCTGCCGACGCCGTCGGCCGTGCTCGCGTTGCCGATCGCGTGCGCGTAGGCGCCGTTGGCCGTGCTGAAGTCGCCGATCGCGACGCTGTAGGCGCCGCTCGCGAGGCTGTGCGATCCGGTCGCCTGCGCGTACACGCCGGTCGCGGTGCTGAAGTCGCCGATCGCGCTGCTGTAGGTGCCGGTGGCCGTGCTCGCGAAACCGCCGGCGAAGCTGACCGATCCGGTGGCCGTCGAGAAGTCGCCGTAGGCCGTCGAGAAGTAACCGGTTGCGATGGACTTCCTGCCGTAGGCGAAGCTGAAGGCGCCGCTCGCGGTGCTGAAGTCGCCGATCGCGTAGGAATAGAAACCGAACGACTGGCTGGCCTTGCCGAACGCGCGCGATTCCGCGCCGAGCGCGGAAGCGAAGTTGCCGGTTTCCATCGCACCGGCGCCGAGCGCGAGCCCGTCTTCACCGTACGAGCGCGCGAACGTGCCGAACGCCGTCGAGGCCAGGCCGTAGGCCCGGCTGTTGGATCCCATCGCGACGGAGAAGTCGCCGGTCGCGACCGAGAAGGCGCCCGTTGCGTTGCTCAGCAGCCCGGACGCGTTGCTCTTGAATCCGAACGCGGAACTGTACGCGCCGGTCGCCTGGGCGTAGGTTCCGATCGCGGTCGCATAGCCCTTGCAGGTGCCGCCGTAGTTGCCGCAGTGCGCGCCGCTCGCGTTCGCGTTCGCGCCGACCGCGACACCGCCGTTGTACGCGTACGCGTTGGAGCCGATCGCGGTCGAAGGCGCGTGGTAGGCCGAATAGGCGCCGGTGACCCGGTCCGTCGCGCGCGCATGCGCGCCGATCGCGACCGCGCCGTCGGGGGCGCCGACGGTGCCGGCCGAACTGCCGTAGCCGACCGACGTGCTGTAGCCGCCGACGGCGTTGCCGTTCGCGCATTGCGTGCTGGTGCCGTCGTCGCAGTCCTGCGCCACCGCTATGCAGGGCACGAGACCCAAGCCGAACGCCAGGGCGAGTGCGAGCAGCGCGCGCGCGGGCGGGTTCGAACGGATCGGGTTCGAACAAATCGGGACGTTCTGGATCACGAAGCGGTCTCCTCGGAATGATGGCCGATCCGGAGGAGCGCGAAGCGGCGCGCGCGGATGGCGGATGTGCAAGCGCCGCGACAATAGGCCAAGCGGCCCGGGCAAAGTGTCGACCACTGCCGATCCCCCCCGACGTGGGGGGGAAGCGAACCGACGTGCCGCGTGGAGATCCGGAAAACGCGAGCCCGTGGCTTGCTCCGGCCCTGGATCCCTCGCCTTCAAGGGGAGGGTTTGGGTGGGGATGGCGTCCCAGCCAAGCCCACGATTTCAGCGGTATTCCCGATGTATCAATGCGTTTGCAGGGCCGTTCGCCGCCGGGCATCGAAAGCGCAAGATCCGCCCTCCGATGCAAAGGCGCGCACGCCGCAGTCGTGCGATTACCGCGCACATCCACCCCGCTCCTTCCCCCGATCGTGCGATTACCGCGCATCAACGCACGGCTGCGCGACGCAATCGCACGAACCGCGATTCGCGACACACTTGCCGAGCCGACGCGCATCGGCCATTCGGTTACGCTTGCGCGCATCCCCGATCGTCCCGCGAGCTTCCCCGCGACGCCATGCTCGAAGCCGAATTCATCCTCAAGACCACACCGCCGCGCCTGCCGCGCACCGCGCTCGAGCGCGACCGGCTCACGCGCATCTGGGACGCCGTTTGCGACCGCACCGCGATCACCGTGCTCGCGCCGCCGGGCTTCGGCAAGACGACGTTACTCGTGCACTGGCGCCGCAAGTGGCTCGCCGACGGCGCGCTCGTCGCCTGGCTGACCGCCGACCGCAACGACGATCCTGCGCGCTTCAACCTCGCCCTGCTGCACGCGATCCGCACCGCGAGCGGCCGCGCCGCGCTCGACACCTCCGCCACCGAGAACGCCGCGAACACCGACCACGGCATCGACACCCTCACCGGCCTGCTCGCCGAGATCGCCAGCCTCGGCCGCCAGACCGTGCTGATCGTCGACGACGCCGAACGGCTGCCCGACACGAGCCGCCGCTCGCTCGCCTACCTGCTCTACAACGCGCCCTCGAACCTGCACGTCGCGATCGGCACGCGCGTGCCGCTCGACCTGCGCACCGCCGAGATCGCCGCGAAGGGCAACAGCGCGGTGCTCAAGGTCGAGGACCTGCGCCTGCAACTCGAGGAGACGATGGCGATCCTCGACAAGCGCTTCGGTTCGCGCCTGGACCTCGACGCCTGCGTGCGCCTGCACGAAGCCACCGAAGGCTGGCCGATCGGCCTGCAGCTCGCGATCGCGACGATCGAGCCGGAGGACGACATGCGCGCGGCGATCGACCACCTTTCCGGCCGCCACGGCGACATCGAGCGCTACTTCATCGAATCGCTGTTCTCGCGGCTGTCGCCCCCGCTCGCCGACTTCCTCGTGCGCGTGGCGATCCTCGACCGCTTCGACGCGGCGATGTGCGAGGCGATCGCCGATTGCGCCTCGGCCGGGGCCTACCTCGACCAGCTCATGCTCGACACGCCGGTGCTGATCGTCGCCGAGCTGGCCGGCTGGTTCCGCCTGCATCCGCTGATGCGCGACTTCCTGCTGGGCCGCTTCGAGACGCTGCCGCTGCAGGAGCAGCAGAGCCTGCACCGTCGCGCCTGCGACTGGTTCGCCCGGCACGAGCGCTTCCCGGAAGCCGCGCAGCACGCGCTAGCCGCCGGCGACGAGGACCTCGCGCACGACCACGCGGTGAAGTCGCTGTGGACCCTGCGCACGCAGGGCAAGTTCGCCGAGGCGCAGGCGTGGCTGCAGCGCATCCCGCCGGAGAGCATCGCGCGCGACACCCACCTGCGACTGATCGCCGCGTGGGTCACCGCGCTCGGCGAAGGCAATGCGCAGGCCTTCGCGGTCGCGCGCGAGGTGCTCGCGGACCCGGACGCCGAACCGGCGACGCGCTTCATCGCCGCGCTCGTCGCCTCGAGCGCGACCGGCTATTCGGACCACATCGGCCTCGTGCCCGGCATCTTCGCGCGCTGGCCCGAGGTTCCGGCCTGCGTGACCGAGCCGGTCTGCGCGCTCGCCTACCGCAACGGCCAGGCGAACCTGCTGCTCCACACCGGGCATCCTGAAGCCGCGCGCCGGTTGCTCACGAACGGCGCGGACGAGCAGTACGGCGATTCGGCGATGCTCGCGCTGTCGTACCGCACCAACCTCGTCGCGATGACGCACATATGGGAGGGCGACCCGGAGAAGGCCGAAGCCGTGCTGCGCCCCGCGCTGCTGCAAGCCGAGCGCGTCGCCGGCCGGCGCAGCATGGTCGCGAGCATGTTCGCCGCGACGCTCGCCGCCGCGCTCGTCGACCGCGACCAGCCCGGCGCGGCGCAGGCGCTGCTCGCGAACCGGCTCGACGTGATCGAACGCACAGGTTTCCCCGACGCGATCCTGCTCGCGTACCGCACGCTGACCTACATCGCGCTCAGCGAGGGCGACGAGCGCCGCGCGCTGAGTCTGGTCGACAGCCTGGCCTCGCTCGCCGAACGCCGGCGCCTGCCGCGCCTCGGGATGCATTGCCTCGCGACGCAGATCCGCATCCACGTCGGCCGCGCCTGCATGGACACGGTCGACCGCCTCGTCGCCCAGCTCGACGCGCTCGCGCCGGAGTTCGAGCGCGAGGCCCTGCTGCCCTACTTGCCGCAGTACCGGCTCGCCGCCGCGCTCGCGAAGACCCACGTCGCGCTCGCGCGGCACGACTTCACCGCGGCGGAGGAACACCTGCGCGTCGCCGACGACTGCGCGGCGCACCTGCAACGCCGGCGCGACGGCCTGATGGCGAAGGTGTTGCGCGCGGTGATGCTGCGGCTGCGCGGCGAGCCGCAGGCGCTTGCCGTGCTCGCCGAAGTCCGCCACCTCGCGGCGATCGGCGACAACGCGCGCCTGATCGCCGACACCCATCCGCTCGCCGCGCAGATGGCCGCCGAACTGCACCGCATGACCACCGGCCTGCGCGTCGTGCGCAGCGCCGCGCCGACTCCCGATCTGCCGCATGGCGCCGCGCCCCGCGCGCTCCCGCACCGCTGCGGCCCGCTCACGCCGAAGGAATCCGAGGTCCTCGCCCTGCTCGACAAGGGCATGTCGAACAAGCAGATCGCGCGCGCGATGGACATCAGCGACGAGACCGTGAAGTGGCACGTCAAGAACCTGTTCCTCAAGCTCTCCGCCGGAACGCGCAAGCACGTGGTGGACCGGGCGCGGTTGCTGGGGCTGGTCGCGACCTGAGCGCGCCCAGCGTCTTGCGGGCTCTTGCGCTGGCAGCTGCACCGCCTCGGCATCCGGGCGACGCGACCCACTCCCTTGTCAGGCCGAGTGCAGCGACCCGCCTTCTTGTCATCCCGAGTGCAACGAGGGATCTCGAAACGGCTTCGCAGTGGATGCGTCATCGGCGGACAGATCCCTCGCGTTGCTCGGGATGACAAAGGCAAGGCTACGCCTGCCGGTTACAAGACGCGCCCCTTGACTGCGGCGCCGGTCCCCACACGCGACGACACGTGATCCCGCGGCACGTGGGCGCCGGAACCGCATCGGCCGTGGCACCATGCGCGCCGGAGGACGCCGTGCCTGCCCGACCCGACGCACCTGTCGCAGCCCCTTGGATCCGCCTGCTGTCCGCCCTGCCCGACGCGGCGACGGCCTGCGGCTGTGCGGTCGCCTGGGTGTCGCCGTTCACGTTCGGTCCCGATGCCGTGAGGACCGTCCTGCTGATGATGCTCGTCGAATTCATCCTCCTGCATGCGACGGGCTTCTTCGCGGGCGCGCTCGAGGCCAGCGGGAGCGGCGGGCGGCATGTCCTCGTGGTGCTGGCGCTCTCGTCGGCCTACCTGGTATTTGTCGGCGCGTTCGCGCTGATCTTCCATTCGTGGTGGCCGTTGGTGGCGTACGGCTGGCTGGTCGTCGGCAAGATCGCGTGGAGCCTGGCGGGCCCACGCGGAAGCGATGGCGAGACCGAGCGGCAGCGTCAGATGGGCGCGTGGGCGTTCTCGCTCGTGGCCTACCTCGGCGCGGTTTTCGCGGCCTTGCTGCTGCCCCTGCCCGAACTCGGTCTCGACGCCGCGACTTTGCCGCGCCTGCACCTTCCGGGCAGTGGCGCGTGGGTCGAGCACCCGGTGATGGTCGTGGGCGCGGCCGTGATCTACTACGCGTCGCTCGCCGGTTTCAAGGCATGGGGCGGGCGCTGGAACGTGCAACCGGCAGGCGACCCATGAACGATGCGATCCGCAAGGCCCACTCCTCGCTTCCCGTGCTGCGCGGCGATCGCGTGCTGCTGCGCGCACCCGGCGATGGCGACCAGGATGCGCTGTACGCGTTGTTCTCATCGCCGCAGGTCGTCCGTTTCTGGAGCACGCCGGCGTGGACCGACCGTGCGCAGGCCGTCGACTGGCTGTCGCGGCAGGCTACGTTCCGGCAGGCCCACACCGGGCTGACCTGGGCGATCGCACGGCACGGCGAGGACACCCTGGTCGGCACGGTGAGCCTGTACGCCTGGGCCGTCGAGCAGGGCCGCTGCGAGATCGGCTATACCCTGCACCCGTCGCACTGGGGCGGCGGGCTCGCGAGCGAAGCGGTGCGCCTCGCGCTGCGCTTCGCGTTCGACGAACTCGACCTGCGCCGCATCGAGGCCGACACCGACCCGCGCAACACCGGCTCCTGCGGCCTGCTCGAGCGCGTGGGCTTCGTGCGTGAGGGCATCCTGCGCGAACGCTGGTTCGTCGATGGCGAGTTGCAGGACACGGCTTTCTACGGACTATTGAAAAGGGACTTGCGATGACACGCGATCACGCGACGGCGAAACACCTCTGCTTCGGCAGCGCGTGCCTGCTGGCGTACGCGATCGCGCCCGCCGCCTGGGCCGACGCGCCCGCGTTCGACCGGCCCGGCATGGGTTTCGCTCCCGCCGTGCTTCCCGCGGGATCGTTCGACTGGGAGCAGGGCCTGCCGGACATCGAGCGCGACAGCGACGGCGGCGTTCGCAGCACGACGTTATCGGCCGACACGCTGTTCCGTTTCGGCCTGGCGTCGACGCTGGAACTGCAGCTCGCCGGATCGCCCTTCAACCGCACAACCGTCCGCGGCGCAGGACTGCGCGCGCACGCGACCGGCGCGGGCGACACCGCGATCGCGCTCAAGTGGGCGCCCGCGCTCGACAGCAAGACCAACGCGCTCGCCCTGCTCGGCGCGGTGAGTTTCGACACCGGATCGGACGCCTTCACGAACGGGACGACCGTCGCGTCGTTCGGCATGGCCGCCTCGCACGATCTCGGCGGCAACCGCTCGCTCGGTTTCTACGCGAACGTCGACCACGGCGGCGGCCTGAGCACGTGGACGGCGTCGGCGAGCCTGGGCTTCCCGGTCCACGGCGACCTCGGCGGCTACGTCGAATTCGCGCGCATCGCCGGCGGCGGATCGTCGAGTTCGCTGGCAGGAACGGGGCTGGCGTGGACGCTGCACGATCGCGTGCAGCTCGATGCCAGCGTCGACGTCGGCCTCACGCGCCACAGCCCCGACTGGCTCGCGGGCGTGGGCGTGTCGGTGTTCTTCAAGTAGCGGCGCGCGGCCGCGGGTTGGCATGACGGACGTCGATCCCTGCGCCGAACTCGCGCGATGGCTGCGCGGCGCGCGGAACGTCGTGGTCCTCACGGGTGCGGGCATGTCGGCCGAAAGCGGCATTCCGACCTTCCGCGAGGCGCACGCGGGTTTGTGGTCGCGGTTCGATCCACAGGAACTCGCGAGCCCTGCGGCGTGGCGCAGGGACAAGGCGCTGGTCTGGGGCTGGTACGCGTGGCGCATGGCGAAGGTCCGCGGCGCGCAGCCGCACGCCGGCCATCGCGCACTCGCAGGCCTCGGGCACGCCCGGTCAGGACTGACGCTGGTGACGCAGAACGTCGACGACCTGCACGAGCGCGCCGGCAGCGAGGACGCCGTCCACCTGCACGGCAGCCTGTTCGCTTCGCGCTGTTTCGCCTGCGCGCGGCCGGCCGGCAACGTCGCGCTTCCTCCCGACGCCGCCGATTCGCCGTCGCTGCGGCTCGAACCGCCGGCGTGCACGCATTGCGGCGGGTCGATCCGGCCGGGCGTTGTGTGGTTCGGCGAGGCGCTGCCGCAGGACGCGTGGGAACGCGCGTCGCAGGCGGCGCGGGAGTGCGAGGTGCTGATCGCGGTCGGAACCTCGGGCGTCGTGCAACCGGCCGCTTCGCTGCCGGCGAGCGCGAAGGCGCGCGGCGCGAAGGTTGCGGAGATCAATCCGGTCGCGACCGACGTGTCGAACGTGATGGACCTGGTTTGGCGCGCGCCCGCGGGCGAGGCGCTGCCGCTCCTGGTCGCGGCGCTGGGCAAACCGGAAGTGTCCACCCAGCCCTGCTGAAAGCAGCGGGGAACGGCGGGCGGGATGCCCTGCTCGCCACGCGAAACGCCGCCGGATCCGTTCTTCAAGAAGAAAGCCCCGCCGAAGCGGGGCTTTCGAGGTCGCCTGAGCGGAAGCAGCCGTCAGCGGCCCGCCATCACCTTGACCATTTCCAGGCACTTGTTCGAATAGCCCCACTCGTTGTCGTACCACGCGACGAGCTTCACGAAGGTCGAATCGAGCGCGATGCCGGCATCGGCATCGAAGATCGACGTGCGCGCGTCGCCGACGAAATCGGTCGCGACCACCTTGTCCTCGGTGTAGCCGAGCACGCCCTTGAGCGCGCCTTCGGACTGCGCCTTCATCTCCGCGCAGATCTCGGCGTAGGTCGCGGGCTTGTCGAGTTCGACGACGAGGTCGACGACCGATACGTCGGAGGTCGGCACGCGGAAGCTCATGCCGGTGAGCTTCTTGTTGAGCTCGGGGATCACCACGCCCACGGCCTTCGCGGCGCCGGTGGAGGACGGGATGATGTTCTCGAGGATGCCGCGGCCGCCGCGCCAGTCCTTGTTGCTCGGGCCGTCGACGGTCTTCTGCGTGGCGGTCGCCGCGTGGACGGTCGTCATCAGCCCGCGCTTGATCCCCCACTTGTCGTGCACGACCTTGGCGACGGGCGCGAGGCAGTTGGTCGTGCAGCTCGCGTTCGAGATGATCTGCTCGCCGGCGTACTTCGCATGGTTCACGCCGAACACGAACATCGGCGTGTCGTCCTTCGACGGCGCGGAGAGCAGCACCTTCGGCGCGCCCGCGGCGAGGTGCTTGCCGGCGGTCGCCTTGTCGAGGAACAGGCCGGTCGATTCGATCACGACGTCGGCGTGGACCTCGTTCCACTTGAGGTTGGCCGGATCGCGTTCCTGCGAAAGACGGATCTTCTTCCCGTTGACGACCAGGTGCCCGCCGTCGATCGCAACGTCGCCCTTGAAGCGGCCATGCACCGAGTCGTACTTGAGCATGTAGGCCAGGTAGTCGGGCTCGAGCAGGTCGTTGATCGCGACGATTTCGATGTCGCCGCCGAAGTTCTGCACCGCGCAACGCAGCACGTTGCGGCCGATGCGGCCAAAACCGTTGATCGCGACCTTGATCGCCATGGAGACTCCTGGGGTTTGCTGGGGATGGCGATGCGCAGCCTCGCCGGGTCGCGTATTTTAACTGGCCCGGGCGGTGCGTCACACCCCCGCCGACCCCGTCGATCCGGAATGACGTGATTCCACGAGCCGGCCCGGCCCACCCCTGCCCAAGGAACGTCCCATGCGTATCTCCCGCCGGCATGGCTGGCTGCTCGCCCTGCTCTGGCCCGCGATGGCTGCGGGCTGGGGCCCGCACGGCCACCGCATGATCGCCGCGATCGCGCAGGACCGGCTCGATCCGGCCGCGCGCGCCGCGGTGGCCGAGTTGCTGCATGGCGAGGCCGAGCCGACGCTCGAGGGCGTCGCGACCTGGGCCGACGACCTGCGCGACACCGATCCGGGCCTGCACCGCCGCACGAGCCGCTGGCATTACGTGAACATCCGCTCGGGGGACTGCGACTACGTCCCGCCTCGCGACTGCCCCGGCGACGATTGCGTCGTCGCCCAAATCGACCGCCAGCTGCGCATCCTCGGCGACCGCTCGCTGCCACGGACCGAGCGCGCGCGGGCCCTGAAGTTCGTCGTGCACCTGGTCGGCGACGTGCACCAGCCCTTCCATGCCGGCAATCGCGATGACCGCGGCGGCAACGATTACCAGGTCAACTACCGCGGTGACGGCACGAACCTGCACGCGGTGTGGGATTCGCTGGTGCTCGAACGACCCGCGCCCCTGCCCGGCCTGCGCGCCGACCCGCGTGCGCAGGCCGCCGCGCAACGCATCGACGCGCGCGTCGATGACGGCGCCGCGCAACGCTGGGCCGAGGAATCGTGCCGCGCGATCGCGAGCCAGTCGCTGTATCCGCGCGGTCACGTGATCGACGACGCCTACCTCGCCGCGCACCGCGCGTTCGCGGAGCAGCGGCTGCGCGAGGCGGGAGTGCGCCTCGCGGCCGAACTCGACGCGACGCTGGGCGCGCGATCGCCCTGAGGCGCGTTCGCGTGGAAGCGTCGCGACGCGTCACTCGTTGCGCGGCGGTTCCGGGGCGGCCGACGGCGTGGCCGCTTCCGGCGTCGCGGGCGTCCGCTGCGGAAGCTCCGGCGGGGGCGTCGGAGCCGTGGGCGGGGCCGGCAGCGCGGGCGGAGCGGCACGCGGCGCGCGCGGTGCAGCGGCGAGGACGCGTGGCGGAAGGGGTGGCGCCGGCGGCGCCGCCGGAGGCGTGCGTCCGATGCGCGCTGGCGGGGTTGGCGGAGGCGTGGGAGCGGCCGGGAGTGCGAAAGCCACCGGAGCCGGAGCGGCGGGAGGCGCCGGAGGCGCGGGGCGCGGCGTGCGCGGGACGCCGGCCGGCGGCGCAGGCGGGGCGACGTGCGCGACGCGCGGAGGACGCGGCAGGGCGGCCGGCGTGCGCGGCACGTCGGGTGCCGGCGTTCCCGCATCGGGCGGCGACGGCGGCAGCGGCGCCATCGGCGCGGGCTCGCCCGGTCCGGTCACCCGGACTTCGCGCGTGACCGTGCATTTCTTGTGGCCCTTCGCGTCGGGCGGCGAGCACTGGCGGGTTTCGCGCACGTCGCGGTGCGCGCCGGGCATCGCGGCGTCGCCCGGCCCTTCGTCGTCGCCTTCCCCGTAGGCGCGGTCGGCTTCCGCAAGTTCGGCCGGACCGCCCTTCACGATGCGGATTTCCTTGCGGGTTCCGGGTGCGGGCGTGCCGGCATCGGGCGCCGTTTCGTCGGTGGACTCGCCGGGCCCTCCGGTCACGATGCGGACTTCGAGGCGCGTACCGGGCGCGGGCGTTCCGCTCGCGGGCGGTGCGTTGGACATCGACGACCGCGAGGAACCGGCCGGCGCCGCGGTGACGGTCGCCTCGATGCGATAGACCGGGCCCGGGTTCGCCCGGTCGTTGAGTTCGATCACCGCCGGCGTTCCGATCGTCGTGCCCAGGCTCGGACGGCCGATGACGTGCTGCTCGTCCCGCGTGAACACGTCGCCGACCAGCTTGACGCTCGACGCGTGTTCGGGATCGACGTGGAAGCGGAATCCCCACGCCACGCCGTTTTCATCGAGCTTGACCATCGCGGTCTCGCCGGCGCGCGTGACAACGACCGGATGCCCGACCGGCTTGCCGTCGACGCTCATCGCGAGCCTGACCCGGTAGGCCGGCGCGTTCGCGGCGGGCGCCGTCGCGGCAGCGAGCGCGCCCGCGGTGGCGGTCGCGCGTTCATGGCCGGCGAGCGCCAGCCCGGTCGCGCCGAGCGCGGCGAAGGCGACGAGGATCGCGCCGGCGAGGCGGGTCCGGCGGGCGGGTAAGGCGTGCTTGAGCAACATGATGCGCTCCTTCATGGGTGGCGTTTCGTTCCAGAGGCAGCCGACGGGGAGATCGTGGCCGGCCAGATGGGTCTTCAGCAGCGCGTCCGCGTAGCGGCGGATCGAGCCGGGGTGCGCGCGCAGCACCGCCGCGTCGCAGGCGAGTTCGACGTCGCGACGGAAACAGCGCGCCGCGACGTGCACCAGCGGGTTGAACCAGAACAGCGTGCGCAACGCGGCGCAGGCGGCGAGCGCCCAGGGATCGCGGCGCCGCTGGTGCATGCGTTCGTGCGCGAGCACGAGGCGCTGCTCGTCGGCGCTGTACTCGGTCTCGAAGCGCTCGGGCAGCACGAGCCGCTGCCGCAGCACGCCGAGCACGGCGGGCGACGCGTCATCGGTGGCGCTGCGCCAGCTGCCGTCGCCGCCTTCGCGGAGCCGCAGCCGCGCGACGAAGCGCCGTTGCTGCCATGCGAACACCAGCACGAGCGCGAACGCGCCGAGCAGCCAGACCGCGAGCAGCCAGCGGTCCGCATCGAGCGAACGCAGGGTCTGCGTCACCTGCACGACGACCGCTGGCGCCGCCGCGGTCGCCGTCTGCGCCGCAAGCTGCGCCGCGGGACCGGCCTGCGGCAGCGGGAAGCACGCGGCGACCGCCGCCAGCGGCACGGCGATCCACAGGCGGTACGCGATCTGCGCGCCGAGCCAGCGCTGCAGCTGCCTGCGCAGCAGCACGATCGCGACAGTCGCCAGCGAGGTCGCGAACGTCGCGTCGATCAGCCAGGCGAGCAGTTGCGTGGTCACGACCGGTCTCCTCGGTGCCGCACGATCCGGGAGCGTGGATCAGCGCGGTGCCGGCATGCGGCGCCGGAAGCCGGGCGCATCGTGCGCGCCCGCTCCAGCCCGTCCCCGCCTGCCTGCGCATCCATCATGGCTGCTTCAACCTGCCTTCTTTTTTCCATACACGGTCAATTCGGGCTCGAAGTCGACCGGCACCCTCACCCACGCCGCAACCGCCTTGCCGTGCGACGTGGCCGGATGGAATTTCCATTTCTGCGCCGCCGCGATCGCGTCGTGTTCGAAGATCCCCTTCGGCGTCGCCTGCTCGACCTTCGTGGCGATCACGTTGCCGTCGGTGCCCACCTGCAAGCGCAGCACCACATGGCCACGCAGGTTCTTTTCGAGCGCCACCTTCGGATAATGGGGCGGCCCCATGTCCACCGGGATCGGGACCGTGTCACCGGGGGCGACCTTGTTGTCCACGTGCGGTGCGTGCGATCCGGCCGCTGCCTGCGCAGACGGCGGCGCGGCGTGCGAACCCGTCGCGGGCTGCGCCGCCCAGGCTCCGAGGCTGCTGGCGAGGACGAGGCTCACGACGAGCAGCGTTCCGGAAGCGCGGCGCAGCGTGGTGGGAACGGGTTGCTTCAACATGGCGATGCGCTCCTTTAGTGGGTGGATGGACTGCCAGTGGCAGCCGATCGGGAATCCCGATTCGGCCATTTCGGTTTTCAGCATCGCGTCGCCGTAGCTGCGCCGCGAAGAGGGGAATTGGGCGAGGACCGCGGCGTCGCAGGCCAGCTCCTGGTCGAAGCGGAA
>Ga0070672_100001303_pt1 | contig 15378 bp, 18 predicted proteins | sample KBSM13metaG_FD_66151 | JGI IMG/M metagenome (GOLD analysis project Ga0070672, IMG submission 66151) | Miscanthus rhizosphere microbial communities from Kellogg Biological Station, Michigan, USA - KBS M1-3 metaG | ecosystem: Host-associated > Plants > Roots > Rhizosphere > Soil ... | reverse complement strand
CGGTCGTTGGCGATGTCCCAGTCCCAGGTGCCGAGGTCGGCCGCCTCCATCGCCAGGCGCAGCCGCTCTTCGCTCGCCTGCAGCGCCGCCTGCGAGCGCGCGTACTGCTCGACCAGGCGGGAGTCGGCGAGCTTTCTGGCTGTGGGGGAATTCATGGTCAGCGCGAATCTCTACTGCGGCGTCGGCCGCGAAGGCCGATACAGTAGCGGGCCCCCAGGAGCCGCCCGATGATCCATGTCCTCGCCATCATCAACGCCAAGCCCGGCATGCGCGAGCGCATCCTCGAGGCGTATCGCGGCAACGTCGCCAACGTTCGCGCCGAGGCGGGCTGCCTCGCTTACGAGGCGGTCGTCGACGTCCCCGGCATGCCGTCGGTGTTCGCCCAGTTCGGCGCCGACACCTTAGTCGTCGTCGAGCGCTGGGAGTCGGTGGAGGCACTGCGTGCCCACGCGGTCGCGCCGCACATGAAGGCCTACGCCAGCCAGGTCGAGCCGTTCACCGCGAGCCGCGCGATCCACGTGCTGCAGGCGGCATGACCACGAACACGCGGCGCATGGCGTCGCCAGGAGCAAGCATGCGAACCATCACCCACTTTCTCGCCCGACGCGCCGCAGCGCTGTCGTTGCTCGCCCTCGGGGCGTGCGGCGGGTTCGGCAGCGACGCGAACATCGGTGGCACGCTGGCCGGCCTCGCAACCGCATCCACCGTCGTCCTCTCGAACAACGGCACCGACAACCTCTCGCTGACGGCCAACGGCAGCTTCGTCTTTGCGAAACAGGTCGCTGCCGGGTCGGCCTATAGCGTCGCCGTAACCACCCAGCCGCTCGGCCAGACATGCACTGTCGGCAACGCCACCGGCAACGTGAATGCCGCTGGCAGCGACATCGACAAGATCACCGTCTCCTGCACGGTGACGTCGTCAGTGACGGCCACGGTGACTGGTCTCGCGGCGGGCTCCAGTGTGACCCTGAGCGACGGCGTTAACACCTTGCCGTTCGCGGCGAACGGCTCGGGAGCGTTTCCCGGCCTGCTCGCCCCGGGCAAAGACTACGCGGTGACGATCACCGTGCAACCGACGGGACTCCACAAGTGCACGCTGCCCCCGGAGGCGACCGGTCAGATTCCCTCCACTGGTGTAGTCAACGTGATCGTGACCTGCACCTGACGCGCTACTTCCGCTTCAGGTCCTCGCCGCCGACATAGAGCCGGTTCCACACCGGCGTGATCACGAGCTCGTTGATGCACACGTGCGGCGGCATCTCGGCGATGAAGCGGATCGTCCGGCCGAGATCGTCTTCCTGGAGCATCCGCGACTTCTCCTCGGCGCTCGGCTCGACCGGGCGCTTCTTCAGGATCGGCGTCGCCGCCTCGCCCGGGCAGAGCGCCGTCGCGCGCAGGCCGTTGACGCACTCCTCGATGTTGAACGAGTGGCTGAGCGCGATCATCCCGGCCTTGCTCGCGGTGTACGCCGGGCCGGTGAGATAGCCGAGGTACCAGCCGGCGAACGAGGCGACGTTGATGACCGTGCCGCGGCGCCGCCGCTGCATCCCCTTCAGCACCGCCAGCGTGCACGCCGTGGCGCCGTTCAGGTTGACGGCGACGACCTCGCCGAAGGTGGCGCTGTCGGTCTCGTTCCAGAAGCGCTTGGCGAAGTTGATGCCGGCGCTGTTGACGAGGATGTCGACCTGCCCGTAGCGGTCCTGGATCGCGCTCGCGACGCGCTGCACGGCGCCGGCGTCGGCGACGTCGAGCGGCGCCGCGCCGATCGATCCGGACGGCGCGCCGCGCGCTTCGGCATCGGCGATCGCGGCGTCGAGCTTGGCCGCGTCGCGACCCGAGACGACAACGCGACAGCCGGCCTTGGCCAGCTCGATCGCGCCGGCAAGGCCGATGCCGCTGCCGCCGCCCGTGACCCAGGCGACCTGGCCCGACAGCACCTGTTGCTCGCCCATCGTCAGCTCCTCGATGTCTTCGATCAGGCGTCGTGCTCGCGGAAGGCGCCTGCGGTCGAACGATGTTACGTCGCGGCCGGCGCCGACCTATGCTGTCGCCCCATGCTGCGCCAGCTCGCCACCACGCTCGTGTTCGACACCCGCGGCCGCGGCCTGCTCGAGATCACGCGGCCGGTTGCCGACTGGGCCGGCGCGAGCGGCTTCGGCACCGGACTGCTCACGCTCTTCGTCCGCCATACCTCGGCCAGCCTCGTGATCCAGGAGAACGCCGACCCCGACGTTCGCGCCGATCTCGACCGCTTCTTCGCTCGCCTCGTGCCCGACGGCGATGCGCTCTTTCGCCATCGCGACGAAGGCCCCGACGACATGCCCGCCCACGTGCGCGCTGCGCTGACGGCGACCCAGCTCTCGATCCCGCTCGCCGGCGCCCGGCTCGGGCTCGGCACCTGGCAGGGCATCTATCTCTGGGAGCACCGGCTGCGCGGCCATCGCCGCGAGGTGGCATTGCACTTGGTCGGCAACTGAGCCCGCGCCGCTTCAGCGACGCGATGCGGCGGAGCGCCGGCGGACGACGCGCGCGCCGAACAGCAGGCCGCCGGCGAGCAGCGCCCATGTCCCCGGCTCGGGCACCGCGGCGATGGCCAATTCCTGCGAGGCGATGCGCTGCAGCGTCAGCGCATCGGCGGCGCTGATGCCGAGATCGCGCGCCGCCTGTTCGCCCGCGCCGAGCGAGAGCGGATCGAGGCCGGTGATCGTGCCGAACTGGACCAGCGCGTCGAGGTACGAGCCGTACTTGCTCGCGTGCAGGTAGTCGTACCACCACAGGTTCATCGGATCGCCGGGCTGCTCGGGCACATAGACGCCGCTGGCGTCGTAGAAGCCGCCGGTCTTCACGAGGCCCTGGTCGACGGCGAGCTGGAACGCGTCGCCGACCGGGATCACGCCGGCGAAGCCCGGATTGCTCGCCGCCTTGGCCGCGAACGATGCGTGCAGGTCGGCGCTCATCGCCGCGAGGCTCGCGTAGTAGAGGGTCGCCTCGCCGCCCGCGCTCGAGGTGTCGACGATCGGCCGGCCGTCGGCGGTCGTGAGGTCGGGCGTCGTGATCTTGTGCGCGAACACCATGTCGGGCCGGGCCCAGGTGTCGGTGAGGTAGACCTTGGTCGCCGCGCTCGCGTTCGGGTTCTGCGGGATGGTGCGCACCGTGTTGCAGGTCGTGGTCGAGGCGCCGGTCGCCTGGCATGCGGCGAGGCTGCCGTAGAGCTGCGTCTCGGTATAGGTCTGCGCCGCGCCGTTGTGGATGAAACGCTCGAACTGGTCGGCGTAGGCGTTGAACTGCGCCAGGTTGGCGTTCTTGCCGCGCCCGGCGGGCAGCGCGGCATCGCTCTGCTCCTGCAGCACGACCGTGTTCCAGACCTGCGATGCGACATTGCCGCGCAGGTCCCAGGCGGCATTGGCGGTGTTGAGGAACTGACCGCGCAGGGTCGCGGCGTTGCGCGCCGAGATCGAGACGTCGTAGCTCAGGCCGGCCTCGTCGGTGAACTTCTTGAACAGTCCCGGCACGCCGCCCCAGGGATGGGGCTCGAACGGGTTCGATCCGGCCGAGCTGACGGCGTTGAACGCGGCCGTGAGGTCGTGCACGTTGGCGGCGTTGTAGCTCAGCACCGGGTCGACCCGGCCGAAGGTATAGCTGTTGCCGACGAACAGGATCGCGATCGGATCGGCGAGCGCCGCGGTTGAGCCGAGGCTCAGCGCGGCGGCGGCGAGGAACGAGGTGCAGCGCTTCATCGTCGATGTCTCCGGTGCGCGCCGGCGAATGCGGCGCGTCTGTCGCGGGCACCATAGGGCGGGCGCGCCTTGGCGTCAAACCCGAGGCCGCGCCCGGACGCCGGGCTGAGGCTTAGGCCGCCGCGCCGAGCTCGCGCAGCTCGTGCGGGGCGGGATCGATGCCGAGGCCGGGCGCCGCGCCGAGCTCGATCCGCCCACCATCCAAGGTTGCGAGCGCCGGGAACAGCGCCGTGCGCAGCGGGTTCTCGTTGGCATCGACCTCGAGCACGCTGCTCGGATCGGCGCGCGCTGCAAGCAGGTGGGCCGAGGCCGCCAGCCCGATCCCCGCGCCGAGGTAGTGCGGACAGAAGCGCAATCCGGCGGCCACGACTCGCTCGGCGACACCGAGCACGCCCGAGACGCCGCCCCACTTGGCGAGATCGGGCTGCACGATCGCGACCACGCGCGACGCGATCAGCTGGTCGAAGGCGGCGTCGCTGCCGGCGTTCTCGCCCGCCGCCAGCGGCACCGGCGAAGCCTGCGCCAGGCGACGCCACTCGCTCTCCGGCCGGTCGGCGCGCAGCGGCTCCTCGATCCACGCCGGGCGCGACTTGGCGAGCGCCTGCGCCATGATCAACGCCGTTTCCAGATCCCACCCCTGGTTGGCATCGACCATCACCGCCGCCGAGCTGCCGGCGGCGGCGCGCACGGCAGCGAGGTTGGCAACATCGCGCGACTGGCCGAAGCCGACCTTCAGCTTGAACGAGTTGTGACCACGGGCCCGGAGCGCTGCCACGAGTTCCCCCGGCCGCTCGGGATTGATCCCGCTGGCATAGACCGGGACCGTTCGCGTCGCCCCGGTTGCTGCTCCGGCGACGTCGCCGTCGCGCAGGTAGCGCCACAGCGCCAGTCCGGCACGCCGCGCGGCCAGGTCGTGCAGCGCGATGTCGACCGCGGCGATCGCCTGCGCGATCGGCCCGGGCTCGCCCGACTGGATCGCCAGCACCGCGGTCTTCGCGCTCGCGTCGCGAAAGAAGTCGTGCGGCGAGGCGAAGCTCTTGCCGACCACGAGCGGCGCGACCAGCGTCTCGACCAGGCGCGCCCGGTGCTCGGCGCCGCACGCCGGGAAGTTGCACCAGGCCTCGCCCCAGCCGAACGCGCCCTCGTCGTCCTCGATGCGGACGAGCACCGCCGGACGATCGTGCATGACGCCGAACGAGGTGCGCACCGGCACCTTGACCGGCCAGCGCAGCACGTGGGCGACGACGCGGGCGATCGCCGGCGGCGGCGGACCAAGGCATTCCCGGTTGTCGTTGTCCATGGGCTCGGGCTATAAAGGGATGGTCGATAGTACGATCGTCACTTTGCAGCCGCAATCCCACCATCCCCTTGCCCGCGCCGCCCTGATCGCGGCGCCGTGGCTCGCGCTCGTCTCGATCTGGTACGCGATCCGCGCCAGCGGCCTGGTCAATCCGTCGCTCGTGCCGGCGCCGCACGCCGTGCTCGCCAAGTTCTTCGAGCTCGCCCGGGACCGGCTGCCGCTCGATGTCTGGATGTCGACGCGGCGCGTATTCGTCGGCGTCTTCCTCGGCGTGCTCGTCGCCGTGCCGGTCGGCTTCGCGATCGGCTGGTACCGCAGCGTGCGCGGCTTCCTCGATCCGCTGATCAACTTCTTCCGCGCCTTGCCGCCGATCGCCCTGATTCCGCTCGTGATCGTCTACTTCGGCATCGGCGAGGCGGCCAAGACCGCGATCCTGTTCTACGCCTCGTTCTTCTCCGGCGTGATCGTCATGGTCGAGGGCATCGGCCAGATCAGCCCGATCTACGTGCGCGTCGCGCGCACGCTCGGCGCCAGCGATGCCGAGATCTTCGCCAAGGTGATCGTGCCGCTGGCGGTGCCGCACATCCTGACCGCGGTCCGGGTCGCGCTCGGCGTCGCCTGGGCCACGCTGGTCGCCTCCGAGCTGATCGCCGCGCAGCAGGGCCTGGGCGCGCTGATCCAGAACGCGTCGTCGTTCTTCCAGCTCGACATCATCTACGTCGGCATCGTCTGCATCGGCCTGATCGCGCTGGCGATGGACCTGCTGCTGCGCGCCGCGACGCGCCGGCTCGTCGCCTGGCAGGACCGGATCGCCTGAGGCCGCGCATGCAGATCGACACCATGCCGCTGGTCGCGCCGATGAACGACGTCGTGCGCATTCGCTTCGACGATGTCGGCGTCGATTTCCCGACCGCGAACGGGCCGATGCGCGTCGTCGACGGCGTCAGCCTCGACGTGCGCCAGGGCGAGTTCGTCTCGATCATCGGCCCCTCGGGCTGCGGCAAGACGACGCTCATGAACATGGTCGGCGGCTTCGTCAAGCCGAGCCGCGGCGTGGTGCTGCTCGACAACTCGCCGATCACCGGCCCCGGCCCGGACCGCGGCGTGATCTTCCAGGAGTACGGCGTCTTCCCGTGGCTCACGGTGCGCGGCAACATCGAGTTCGGCCTCGGCCTGCGCGCCAACGCTGCGCATGCCGTCAGGCGCGACGAGATCGTCGATCGCTACCTGGCGCTGATGGGCCTCGCCGACTTCGCCGCCCACTATCCGAAGCATCTCTCGGGCGGCATGCGCCAGCGGCTCGCGCTCGCCCGCGCCTACGCGGTCCAGCCCGAGTTCCTGCTCATGGACGAGCCCTTCGGCGCGCTCGACGCGCAAACCCGTACTGCGATGCAGGACCTGCTGCTGCAGGTGCTGAGCACCGAGGGCAAGACGGTGCTGCTCATCACGCACTCGGTCGACGAGGCGATCTACCTCTCGTCGCGGATCGTCGTCGTCACGGCGCGCCCGGCGCGGGTGCGCACCGTGATCGACGTGCCGTTCGCCTACCCGCGCCGGGAGTCGATCCACGAGGACCGACGCTTTGCCGAGCTGCGCGCGCAGCTCCGCGCCCTGGTGATGCAAGAGTACGAGGCGCAGGCCAGGCAGGCCGCGCCGGCCATCGCTCGCTAGATTTCCCAAGACCGCACACCGGAGACCACCATGACCCTTCGCCGCAGAACCCTTCTTCAGGCCGGCGCCGCCGCCGGCACCGCGTCGCTGGCCGGCTTCGCCGCGAACGCCTTCGCCCAGGCCAAGGCCAAGCTGCGCGTCGGCTACCTGCACACGCCTGCGGTCGACGGCCAGATCTGGCTCGGCCAGCAATCGGGCACCTGGGCCAAGCACGGCCTCGAGCTCGAGCTGATCCAGTTCACGACCGGCCTCGAGCTGTTCCAGGCCATGATCGGCGGCAGCCTCGACGTGCTCTCGACCGGCGCCGTCGTCTCGAACTTCCCGGCTCGCGGCCAGGGCCGGGTCTTCCTGGTCAACAACATCGAGTACGCGACCGCCCAGCTCTGGGTGCGCGACGACGCCATCAAGTCGATCGCCGACCTCAAGGGCAAGCAGATCTCGACCACGACCGGCACCACGGCGCACGTCTTCCTCGACAAGGCGCTGCGCTCGGCCAGCCTCGATCCGACCAAGGACGTGCAGATCGTCAACCAGCGCATGGCCGAGGCGGTGACGTCGTTCGTCTCGGGCGCGGTGCCGGCGGTGGCGCTCTGGGTGCCGTTCGACCAGACCGTGAAGGCCAAGGTGCCGAACGCGCGCAAGATCGTCGACGCCTCGGCGTTCTTCCCGCAGGCGGCGATCGTCGGCGGCTGGGCCGCGCGCAACGACTACTTCGATGCCAACAAGCCGGTGCTCGGGCAGCTCGTCGCCGCCTGGGCCGAGATCAACGACGCGATGCTCGCCAACTTCGACGGCGCCGCCGAGACGCTGCAGAAGACGCAGTACAAGGACGTCGCGCTGCCTGACTTCAAAGAGGCGATGAAGTTCTCGAAGTACTACACCTCGGCCGAATGGCGCACGCGCTACGCCGACGGCACGGTGACGAAGTGGTTGCAGGGCGTGACCGACTTCTTCGCGGTCGCCGGCAACATCGCCAACCCCGTGCCGGCGTCGAAGTACTTCGATCCGCAGCTCTACCTGCAGACCGTCAAGGCCTGATCGATCGCTGAAGCGGGAACCGCCATCGTGAGCCGGGAAGGCTACGACTACATCATCGTCGGCGCCGGCTCGGCCGGCTGCGTGCTCGCCAACCGGCTCTCGGCCGACCCGCGCTGCCGCGTCCTCCTGCTCGAGGCCGGCGGCGAGGCGAGGCACTTCTGGCTGCGCCTGCCGGTCGGCTACTTCCGCTCGATCTACGACCCGCGCTTCTCTTGGCAGTTTCCGCTCGAGCCCGAGGCGGCGACCGGCCGGCGGGCGGTCGCCTGGCCGCGCGGCAAGGCGCTCGGCGGCTCGAGCGTCATCAACGGCCTGCTCTACATCCGCGGCCAGCACGCCGACTTCGACGACTGGGCCGAGGTCAACGGCGCGCGGGGCTGGAGCCACGCCGAGGTGCTGCCTTTCTTCAAGCGTTCCGAGGCTTATCGGGGCGGATCGAGCGAATGGCACGGCGCCACGGGCGAGCTCGGCGTCTCCGATCTGCGCAACGATCATCCCTACTGCGAAGCCTGGCTGGCCGCGGCGATGCAGGCGGGTCATCCCGCGACCGACGACTTCAACGGCGCGCGCAGCGATGGCGTCGGCCGCTACCAGCTGACCTTGCGCGGCCATTGGCGCTGCGACGCGGCGACGGCGTTTCTCGCTCCGGCGCGGGCGCGATCGAACCTCGCCGTCGTCACCGGCGCCCACGTGACGCGGGTGGTTGTCGAGGGCGGCCGCGCCGTCGGCGTCGGATGGGTCGAAGGCGGCGCGCCGTGCAGCGCGTGCGCCGATGGCGAGGTCATCGTCGCCGCGGGCGCGCTGCAGTCGCCGCAGCTGCTGCAACTCTCGGGCATCGGCCCGGCGGCGCTGCTGCGTCGGCACGGCATCGCGGTCCACGTCGACGCGCCCGACGTCGGCGCCAATCTGCAGGACCACTACCAGGCGCGCGTCATCGTTCGCCTCAAGCGGCCGATGTCGCTCAACGACGACGTCAGGAATCCGCTCCGGCTGGCGCAGATGGGCGCGCAGTGGCTGTTCCGCCAGCGCGGGCCGCTGACGGTCGGCGCCGGCCAGGTCGGCGGGCTGGTCGCGAGCGAGCACGCGCAGGGCGGGCGTGCCGACGTGCTTTTCAACGTCATGCCGCTCTCGGTCGACAAGCCGGGCGATCCGCTGCATCGCTTCTCGGGCTTTTCGGCATCGGCGGCGCAATGCCGGCCCGAATCGCGCGGCACGGTCGAGATCGCCTCGGCCGATCCGCTCGCGCCGCCGCGCATCCGCGCCGGCTACCTGACCGAGCCGCTCGACGCGAAGGTGCTCGCCTCCGGGTTGCGCATGCTGCGCGAGATCTACGCCCAGCCGGCATTCCGCGATCTGGTCGCGGGCGAGTACTTGCCCGGAACCGAGGTCGCGACGCCGGCGGCGCTCGAGGCGTTCGCGCGCGAGCGCGGTGGCACCGTGTTCCATCCCGCCGGCACATGCCGGATGGGCGGCGACGCCGGCTCGGTGCTCGACGAGCGGCTGCGCGTTCGCGGCGTCGCCGGCCTGCGCGTGATCGACGCCTCGGCGATGCCGCGCGTGGTCTCGACCAACACCAACGCGGCGGCGACCATGATCGGCGAGAAGGGCGCGGCGCTGGTGCTCGCCGACGCGGCCGGAGCGGCGGCGATGGCACGGCTGGGCGAAGCGAGCGCGGCATGATCCTCGACAACGCCACGGTGCCGCTCAACGTCCAGCTGGCCGAGCTGTTCCGCCAGCGCATCGTCAAGGGCGTGTGGAAAGAGGGCGAGAAGCTGCCGTCGCTCGACAAGCTGGTCGAGGAGTTCGAGGTCGCGCGGGTCACCGTGCGCCAGGCGGTCGACCGGCTGGCGCGCGACGGCCTGGTGTCGCCCGAGCGCGGCCGGGGCACGTTCGTCACCGGCGCGCCCTCGAGCGACCGCTGGCTGCGCGTCGAGACGTCGCTGCGCAACCTCGCCGACGTCTATCGCGACACGCATCCGACGATCCTCAACATCGACGAGTCGGCGCGCAGCCCGCGCCTGCTCGAGAGCGACGGCGTGGCGGCGTCGCAGTACGTCTACATGCGCCGCGTCCACGCTCACGAAGGCCGGCCGTACTGCGTCATCGACATCTATCTCGACGCCGAGATCTTTGCCCGTCACCCGGTGCGCTTCCGCAGGGAAACGGTGATCCCGCTGCTGACGGCGATGCCGTCGGTGAAGATCCGGACCGCGCGCCAGGTGCTGACGATCTCGACCGCCGACCTCGAGGTCGCGCATCACCTGGGCATCAGCGTCAACGCGCCGGTGGCCGAGGTGCGCCGGGTCTTCACCGGGCCGAAGCGGCGCGTCATCTATCTCGGCGAGGTCACCTATCGCGGCGACTTCGTGCACGTCGAGTTCGACCTGAAGGCCTGAGCGGCGGTCGTTCGCGCGGCTGCCGCGCTCAGCGCGCCGGAATCGAACCGATCACGCGCAGCGCAGCGTCATCAGCCGCGGCGACGACGACGATCTCGGCCGGCGCCGGGCTCGCGCCGGTCAGCGCCGCGATGTTCTCGCCATGGGTGACGACGAGCAGCACGCCTGGCCCGCGCCAGCGGGCGAGCAACGCGCGTCCGCCTTCGCGCAGCGCCGCGCGCTGCTCGCTCAGGACAAAGGCGTTGGCGAAGGTCGGCTCGATCTGCACCGCGCCCGCGTCGACCAGCGTCGCCGTGTCGACGCATCGGCACCACGGCGAGCTGACGACGTGGCCGATCGCGATCCGCTCGGCGCGCAGGCGCATGCCGACCGCGCGCGCCTCGGCGCGACCGCGCTCGCTCAGGTTGCGCTGGCTCGTGCAGTCGCCGAGCCGCCACCCGGGCGGGTCGCCGACGCCGGGAGCCTCGCCGTGACGCATCAGCGCGACGACGCCGCCCTGGCGCAGCGCCGCCCAGGCGGTTGCCTCGTCGGCTCGCGCCGGGCCGGCGATGACGAGCCAGGCGAGCAGCGCCAGCAGCGCGCGCCGCGCCGGCGGCGCACGGAGCGCGCTCAAGCCGGTGAGGAGCGCAGGCCGTATGCGCGGCCGGCGACGAACAGGTATTCGGCGCGAAGCACCGGATCGCCCTTCTCGCCCGCAGCCGCGTAGCCGAGCACCTCGACCCGCTCGCCGTCCTTGATCTCGGCGACCTTCCACGCATCGAGCCGGGTCAGCGGCGCGAGCTCGATGTGCCAGATCCGGTCCTTGCGTGTCGGCAGGCGCGCACCGGCCAGCAGGCCGGGGCCATCGACGCGCGCCGATTGCGCCGGCAGCGGACGCTTGGCGAGGTCTGCGGGCAGCGCCAGGTCGGCCGGAAGGTCGAGATCGAATTCGGCATGCGGGTTGCGCCACGCGACCTTGCGCGCGGTGCCTTGCAGATAGAGCGGCCGGTCCTGGTCGAAGCCGCTCCAGCCGTGATGGGCATAGGCGGATGCAGGCGCTGCGAGCGCAGCAAGGAGAAGGTGGCGACGTTGCATGGCTCGAGGAGGTTGGCAAATGAGGTGAAGCGTTCCGGTATGGTGTCACGATGAAATCACCTGCACCGCCGAGGGGGCTCGCGCCGCCTCGCATTGCTCGACAATGCCGACACAGGAGCGCGTCATGGCGGCCACTCTCGATCACTTCATCTACGCCGGTCGCGACCTCGAGGCGATCAGCGCGCAGTTCGAGAGGACGACCGGCGTGAGGCCCGGCGCCGGCGGCCGCCACCCCGGGTGGGGAACGCACAACGCGCTCGCTTCGCTCGGCGGCGACGTCTACTTCGAGCTGCTCGCCGTCGATCCGACGCAGAAGGACCAGCTCGAGGGCACGATGGGCGGCCGCGTCGCTGCGCTGCCATCGCCGCGTCTCTTCGCCTACATGCTGAAAGGACCTGACCTGGCCGAGCAGCGGAAGGTCCTCGCCCGGCACGGCATCGGCGCCGACCTGTTCGACTCGTCGCGCGACACCCCCGATGGCCGCACGCTCAAGTGGCGGTTGCTCGTGCCGCACGCCAACCCGCTCGGCGACTTCGTGCCGAAGTTCATCGACTGGCTCGACACGCCGCATCCGGCGACGACGGCGGTGGCCGGCTGCACGTACGAGAGCTTCGTCATCGGCCATCCCGAAGCCGAGCGACTACGCGGTCTCTTGACCGCACTCGGAGCGAGCATCCCGGTCGAGACCTCCGACCGGGCGCACTTTCGCCTGCGAATCGGCGCGCCCCGCGGTCCGGTGACCTTCGTCAGTTGACGCCGCCATGAAGATCGCCATCCTCGGCGGCGGCCACGGCTGCTATGCCGCCGCCGCCGATCTCGCCGAGGCCGGCCACCAGGTTCGGCTCTGGCGTCGCGACGCCGCGGCGCTGCAGGCCGTCGTCGACACCGGCGCGATCGTCCTCAAGGACGCACAAGGCACGCGCGAGGTCCCGATCGCGCTGGCCACGGCGGATATCGCCCTGGCCCTGAGGGACGCGGCGCTGGTCGTGATCCCGAGCCCGGCGACGGCGCAAGGCGACATCGCGCGAACCATGGCGCCGCACCTTACTGCGTCGCAGACGGTGTTCCTGGCGCCGGGCACCTTCGGCAGCTACGTGATGGCGCGGATCGTCCGCGACACGGGCAACACCGCCGACGTTGCGTGGGCCGAGACCGGCACGCTTCCCTATCTGGCGCGCAAGCACGGCGCGCGCGAGGTCAACATCACCGTGCGCGCGGTTCGCCTGCCGACGGGTGTCTATCCGGCGCGCTCGGCCGACGCGGCGCTCGCCGTCATCCGCGAGGCCTATCCGAGCGTCCACGGCTGCGGCGACGCGCTCTCGGGGGCGTTGATGAACGCAGGGCCGATCATCCATCCGCCGCTGATGGTGATGAACGCAGCGCCGCTTCAGCACTTCGCGAGCTGGGACATTCACAACGAAGGCACGCAGGCCTCGGTTCGCGCCGTGACCGACCGGCTCGACCACGAACGCATCGCCGTGCGCGAAGCGCTCGGCTACGGCGCGCCGCACTATCCGCTCGCCGATCACTACCACAACGATCGCTGGATGTACGGCGACGCGCACAAGAAGCTGGTCGATTCGGGCGACTGGCGCGAAACCATCGACCTGCACACGCATCGCTACGTCACCGAGGACACCGAGCTCGGCCTGGCATTGCTCGCGTCGGTCGCTCGCTGGAGCGGCACCGATGCACCGATCGCCAGCGGCCTCTTGGCCATCGTCGGCGCGTTCCTCGGACGCGATCTTCGACAGGGGCCGCGGACGCTGGAAGCGCTCGGTCTCGCGACGCTGACTCGAGAGATGCTCGCCGAGCGACTGGATCGAGGCCTTTGAGCGAGTCCCGCATCCGACGCCCGACGGTGGCTCAGTAGTAGGCGATCGATCGTCCGCACGCGATCACGGCAAGCCAGAGCGCCAGCGAGACCAAGGTCTGAGCGCGGCCGACGCCGTCGCAGCGCGCGACGCCGCCGCGCCAGTGGAACGCCGCGGCGTTGATGCCGGTGCACGCGAGCAGTCCCATCTTGATCAGGAACGGCACGTTGGCGAGCAGCTCGCTCGGCCGGCTCAGGAACATCGTCGTCCCGCTCGCCGCGGCGAGCGCGAAGCCGACGAGCGTCAGGCGCAGGCCGAAGCGCGCCAGCGGCGCGAGCGGCAGCTCGGCGGCGCGGCCCCAGATGCGCAGCTCGACCAGCACCAGGCTGCCGAGGAGCAGGGCGATGCCGACGATATGGACGACCTCGAGCGCTGGATAAAGCCACGGCAGCGAGTCGATCGCGCGCCACGCCGGCAGCGCGTCGATCCTCATGGGCAGGCGCCGTTGCCGGCGCGGACGAAGGCGCGGGCGGGCATAGCGGCGCCGGCGCCGACGAGACTGAGCGTCTCGCCGTCGAGCCGAAGGGTGAGGGCATGGATGCCGTCGCTGCGCAAGCTCGCCGCCTCGACCCGGCCGTCGAAGACGGTCGCCGGAGCGACGCTGCCCCGGACCGCGAGCGTCGCCGAGAAGCGCTGAAAGCGCTGCGCGATCTCGAGGCTCGCGTCATCGCCGCACCACCGCCCGGCGACCCGCGCCGGGACGATCCAGAGGTGCACCCGCGAGAACTTGTCGCGGCCGAGCTGCTTGTCGGGAACATCGACGGTGACGGTGCGGTCGGGCGTCCAGTCGCCCAGGTCCCAGTCGTGCGAGACGATCCGAGTTCCCGGCGCGAGCGCGAGCAGGCGCGGCCTGAGCTGCAGGTTGACGTCGGGCAGGAGGTACATCGTCACGACCGTCGCTTCGCCAAGGTCGGTTGCGAACAGGTCCTGCTCGCGGAACTCGACCCGGTCGGCGACGCCGGCGGCCCTCGCCCGCTCTCGGCTGATGCGAATGAGCTCGGGGACGATCTCGACGCCGAGGCCGCCAGCGCCGAAGCGACGCGCCGCGGTGATGACGATGCGGCCGTCGCCGGAGCCGAGGTCGACGACGCGGTCGCTTGCCGTCACCGCGGCGAGCTCGAGCATGGCCAGCGTCACCGCGTCGGGCGTGGTCACGAACGGCACCTCGTCGGCGGCAGCCGCGGGCTTCGGTGCGAGGGACAACGCGAGCGCCGAGCCCGCGAGAGCGGCGATCGCGACGCCGCGGGCGCGCCTGGTCCACGCGGCAGCGGTCATCGGCGGCTTGCTCGTCGTGCCATGGCAGGTGCAAGGGTAGCGCCCCGCGCGGCGCGCGACGTCGTGTACCGTCGCGGCTTCGCCGCAAGGAGACCGAACATGGCAAAGGGATACTGGATCGCCCGCGTCGACGTCGCCGACGCCGAGGTCTACAAAGCCTACGTCGCCGCCAACGCTGCCCCGATCGCGAAGTTCGGCGGCCGCTTCCTGGTGCGCGGCGGCCGCTTCGAGAACCCCGAGGGCGGCAGCCGCACGCGCAACGTCGTGCTCGAGTTCCCGTCGTACCAGGCCGCGCTCGACTGCTACCGCTCGCCCGAGTACGAGGCGGCGATCCGGATCCGGCTGCCGGTGTCGACCGTCGACATGGTCGTCATCGAGGGCTACGACGGGCCCCAGCCCGGCTGACCCGCGGCGCGACCTGCTGGTCGCAGGTGGCTTATCGTGGCGGCTTCCGACAGCCGCTCAGCGAGACCGCCATGTACCCCGACACCCAGCTCTACATCGACGGCGCGTGGTGCGCCGCCGCTTCCGGCCGCACCCATCCGGTCGTCAATCCCGCCACCGGCGAGGCCATCGGCAAGTTCGCCTGGGCCGATCGCGCCGACCTCGACCGGGCGCTCGCCGCCGCCGAGAAGGGCTTCCAGACCTGGAAGAAGGTCTCGGCCTACGAGCGCTCGAAGATCATGAGGAAGGCCGCCGACCTGATGCGCGAGCGCCTGCAGTCGATCGCCGAGATCATGACCCAGGAGCAGGGCAAGACCGTCGCCGAGGCCAAGGCCGAGATCCTCAACGGCGCCGACACGATCGACTGGTTCGCCGAGGAAGGTCGCCGCACCTACGGCCGGGTCATCCCGGCGCGCGGCGAAGGCATCTACCAGCTCGTCGTCAAGGAGCCGGTCGGCCCGGTCGCGGCGTTCACGCCCTGGAACTTCCCGATCAACCAGATCGTCCGCAAGCTCTCGGCAGCGCTTGCGGCGGGCTGCTCGATCATCGTCAAGGCGCCCGAGGAAACCCCG
>Ga0070672_100001302_pt1 | contig 15381 bp, 10 predicted proteins | sample KBSM13metaG_FD_66151 | JGI IMG/M metagenome (GOLD analysis project Ga0070672, IMG submission 66151) | Miscanthus rhizosphere microbial communities from Kellogg Biological Station, Michigan, USA - KBS M1-3 metaG | ecosystem: Host-associated > Plants > Roots > Rhizosphere > Soil ... | reverse complement strand
CCGGCGTCCAGGAGACGCCGGGTGACGTCCAAGTCCCGCTCCTGAGCTGATGATGCCAAACCCACGGCCAGCCCGGCGTCAGAGCATGCGGCCAGGAGGTCGCGGGCAGAGTCGAAGGGGCGCAGGGAGGGCCAAAACGTGGAGAACACGGCGCCGTGCGCGGATTTGAGGTCTTCCTGCATGTCCGTGGTGCACCCGGGAACCAAGTGTTCGATCAGCTTGTCGCCGCCCATGCCGACGCAGCGGTGGATGGCGGAGATCTGGATGTCCAGCCCCTCCCGCCGGAACGCCTGCCACCAGGCAACGGCATGGAAATAGCTGGAGTCAATCAAGGTCCCGTCGACGTCGAAAAGGACGCCGCGTTTCTTCTCGGATTTTGAACCTGGCACCATTGCTACCCCACCTTTGGTTGAGGGCGGCCGCATGTGCCTGACCAGGCAACGGCTCGGCCCATAACGGATCTTTCCAGACCGGGGTCCGAAAGACCCGTCAAAGAATCATAGTAAGACTACTTAATAGAGAAGTTGAGCGCCCGGACCGGGCCCCTGCTCGCTAGGCTATGTCCATGGACGGGAGCGAGACATGACCCAGCGAACCTACCCTCAGGGCGTCCCGTGTTGGATCGACACCGAGCAGCCCGACGTCGAGGCGGCCGCCGGGTTCTATACCGGCCTCTTTGGCTGGACGTTCGAGGACGCTGTGCCGGCGGGCGCGCCGGGCCGATACTTGATTGCCAAGCTCGATGGCCAGGACGTCGCCGGGATGGCGGACACCCGGGGTGCCGCGGCATGGAATACCTACATATCCGTCGAGGACGCGGATACCGCAGTGCAGCGTCTGGTCGCTGCCGGCGCTACGGTGCGGTCGGGAGCCGCAGACGCTGGAGAAGGCGGCCGCAGTGCGGCGTTGACCGATCCGGGGGGCGTCGGGATCCGCATCTGGCAAGCCAGGCGACGCTTGGGGGCACAGGTGGCCAATCAGCCGGGGTCCTGGAATTTCAGCGATCTCCACACGCCTAACCCCGGCGCGGCCATCAAGTTCTATGAGGACGTGTTTGGCTGGCAAGTCGACGACCTCGGCTTCGCGATGATGATCCGCAGGCCCGGTTACGGTGATCACCTTGAGGCGACAATCGATCCGGGCATCAGGGCGAGGCAGTCAGTGCTGGCCCCTCCACCTGGCTTCGAGGATGCGATCGCCTGGATCGCGCCAACGGGCCCCGACGAACTGCCGCACTGGCACGTCTCGTTCACCGTTGCCGACCGGGACCGGACGGTGGTTGATGCGAAGCGACTCGGCGCCCAAGTCCTTAGCCAAAGCGAGACCGAGTGGACGCGCACGGCACTGATCCGGGACCCCCAGGGAGCGGAGTTTACCGCCAGCCAGTTCACGCCCCCGTCGCCATGAGCGCCCCTTCAATGGAGGCGCCGGGTCAGAGAGCGCCGGGTCACGAGGCGCTGGCACACGTGGCGTCGGGTCTGGCGCGAACGTTCACCCGGTTGGCCCGGCAAGCAGCTTTCTGATCTCGGTCAGCTTGGCTTCGGACTCTTCGAGGCGCTGGCGGAGCCCCTCGACCGTTGCGGCACTCGTGTCAGCCGCATCGACGGGCGGTGCGGAAGCCTTCTTGGGAGCCAGGAAGAAGTTGGCCAGATAGCCGGTGAATGTGCCGAAGATGCCGACACCGACGACGATGATGCCTGTCCCGATCATGCGGCCCGCATCCGTGACCGGATATTGGTCACCGTATCCGACGGTCGAGATCGTGACGATCGTGTACCAGAGGGAGTCCGAGGCGGTTGTGATGTTGGCCCCTGGGGCGTACTGCTCGACGCCGAGCATCGTGAGGCTTCCGAATTCCAGCACGAAAATGCCCATGAGCAGCAGTATGTACAGGGAGCTGCCGGCCCGATCCTTGATCAGCGCGCGGCCGACCGTCTGGATGCCGACATCGCGAAGCAGGCGGTACACCCGGGCAAGCCGGAAGACGCGCAGGATCTTGAACTGCGCCAAAGGCACACTGGCCAACAGGTCGGCCCAGCCGAAGTGCTTGAAGAAATAGGCGCCCGCCGATGGTGCGGTGAAGATCCGGTAGAGGAAGTCGGCGACGAAGATAATGCTGAACAGGGCGTTCATCGCCTTCAGTACGGTGTCGAGCGACTCGTCCTGCGCGGCATACAAGAGTACGAGATTGACGATCGACAGGATCGAAAGGATACCGATGAAGATTTCGTATCCGATGCTCTTCAGTTCATTGCGTTCCTTGCTCATGTGAGGATTCTGGCACGCGGGCAGCGATGTAGCCGACATCTTTTGCCCAGGTTGCTGGCGCGTACAAAAGGGATCTGCGTGGAGTTCTGCGCGCCGCAGAGCTTTCACGGCAGGTACGCGAAGGTCGCACAGCGGGAATCTATTGACACCCCGGTGTGATGACTGCCATATTTTCAAAGTACGCGCTATGTGAATCGTGTTGTGTAATACGCAATTCGATGGCAGGTGGGGGACGTGCCCTCACCGTCAAAGCACAGCACAAGAGCTTGGGGGCACGGGCAGACGATTTCGGGCCGCAACGGCTGGGCCAGATTGGCATCGCGTGTCCGTCGCCAAGAGTCCCGCAAAAGAGTCCCTCGCGGACTCAGGAAAGGAACACAGGAACTATGGTTCACAAAGTAAAGGCGGTCATCGCCAAGGAAAAGAATGCCCCTGTTTCGGTCGAGAACATCCTCGTGCCGGATCCCGGACCCGGTGAGGCGCTTGTGGACATTCTGACCTGCGGCGTCTGCCACACGGACCTCCACTATAAGCAGGGCGGAATCACCGATGATTTCCCCATCCTGCTGGGCCATGAGGCCACCGGCGTGGTCAGCGCCGTCGGCCCGGACGTCACCGAAGTGGCTCCCGGGGACCGCGTGATCCTGAACTGGCGCGCCGTGTGCGGCGAATGCCGTGCCTGTGCCAAGGGCCAGCCGCAGTACTGCTTCAACACCCACAATGCAACGCAGAAGATGACGCTTGAGGACGGCACGGAGCTCTCGCCCGCGCTCGGCATCGGGGCCTTCGCCGAGAAGACGCTCGTCGCGGCCGGGCAGTGCACCAAGGTTGACGAGGACGCCGATCCCGCAGCTGTCGGGCTGCTCGGCTGCGGTGTGATGGCCGGCATCGGCGCCGCCATCAACACCGGTGAGGTCAAGCGCGGCGAATCCGTCGCCGTCATCGGCTGCGGCGGCGTGGGCATCGCCGCGATCGCCGGCGCGAAGCTGGCCGGCGCGACGACGATCATCGCGGTAGATATCGACGCCAACAAAGTGGAAATGGCCAAGTCCCTCGGCGCCACCCACGGCGTGGACTCCAGCAGGGAAGACCCGATAGAAGCCATCCGGGCGCTGACCGGCGGCAACGGTGCCGACGTCGTGATCGAGGCGGTGGGACGCCCCGAAACGTACAAGCAGGCGTTCTACGCCCGGGACCTCGCCGGCCGCGTAGTGCTGGTGGGCGTGCCGACACCGAGCATGTTGCTCGAGTTGCCGCTGCTGGATGTCTTTGGCCGCGGCGGGTCGCTGAAATCCTCCTGGTATGGAGACTGCCTGCCGTCCCGCGACTTCCCGATGCTGGTCCAGCACTACAAGCTCGGCAATCTGGACCTGGACGCCTTCGTCACCGAACGCATCACCATCGACCAGGTGGAAGAGGCCTTCGGCAAGATGCACGAGGGCAAGGTCCTGCGCTCCGTGGTTGAAATCCGGCCGTCCGCCGATCTCGCGGCCGTGGCGGAGCCCGCATGAGCGTCACCATCGATAGCCTGGTGACGTCGGGGACGTTTTCGCTCGACGGCGGCACCTGGGACGTGGACAACAACGTCTGGATCGTCGGCGACCGCGAAGAATGCGTGATCATCGACTCCCCGCACGACGCAGCAGCAATCATCGACCAGGTCCGCGGCCGGAAGGTCCTTGCCATCCTGCTCACCCATGCGCACAACGACCACATCGGCGCGGCCCGCGAGGTCGCAGCGGCGGTGAATGCCCCCATCCACCTGCACCCCGATGACCTGATGCTCTGGGAAAAGGTTTATCCCGACGTCAAGCCGGACCGTGATCTTGCCGATGGCGAGGTCTTCCGCGTGGGAGGCGCGACACTGAGGGCCATCCACACCCCCGGCCACTCACCCGGATCCACCTGCTTCCTGCTGGCGGGGGAGGGAACGGTGTTCACCGGCGACACTCTGTTCAACGGGGGCCCAGGGGCGACCGGCAGGTCCTACAGCGACTACCCGACCATCCTCTCCTCGATCCGGGAACGGCTGCTGACGCTCCCTCCCGAAACCGTGGTCCGCACCGGGCATGGCGACAGCACCACAATCGGGGCGGAGCGGGAGACGCTGGCCAAGGTGAAGCTGTGAAATTAGGCAGGCAGCCGGCTCCCGTCGCGGACATCAACGAGGACGAGCTGGAAGTCCACACACCGAAGAAGCAAGCAGCCGGTGTCAAGGCAGTGATGGTGGCGCTGGAGCGCGCCGTGGCCCAGGCCGGAGTATCCCGGACGGCCCACTCGCTGCTGCGGCTGAACCAGCGCGGCGGGTTCGACTGCCCGGGCTGCGCGTGGCCGGAATCGGATAAGAAGCGCAAAACGGCCGAGTTCTGCGAGAACGGCGCCAAGGCGGTGGCGGAGGAGAACACCCTGCGCACGGTCGGGGCGGAGTTCTGGGCCCGGCATTCCATCGCCGAACTGGCTGGGAAGACGGAATACTGGCTGGGCAACCAGGGCCGGCTCAGTGAGCCCGTGGTCATCCGTGAAGGAGACACGCATTATTCGCCGATCTCCTGGGCCGAAGCGTTCGGTCTGATCGGGGAGCACATCCGCGCTTCAACCCCTGACCGCTGCGTCTTTTACACCTCCGGGCGCACGGCCAACGAGACCGCGTTCATGTACCAGCTGTTCGCCCGGGCCCTGGGCACCAACAACCTGCCGGACTGCTCAAACATGTGCCACGAGTCCTCGGGCTCGGCGCTGAATCCGACCATCGGGATCGGCAAGGGCACCGTGTCCCTGGACGATATCCACGACGCGGAACTCATCTTCGTCGTGGGGCAGAACCCCGGGACCAACCATCCCCGGATGCTCTCAGCGCTCAAGGAATGCAAGGACAACGGCGGCAAGGTGGTGGCGGTGAACCCGCTGCCCGAGGCCGGGCTGTTCAACTTCAAGGACCCGCAGACCGTCTCCGGTGTGCTCGGCAACGGCACACCTTTGGCCAACGAGTACCTGCAGATCAAGGTGGGCGGGGACCTGGCTTTGTTCCAGGCCTTGGGCCACCTGCTCTTGGAGGAGGAAGATCGGGCACCCGGCACCGTCGTCGACCGGACTTTCGTCGAGGCGCAGACGGACGGCTTCGACGCCTACCGCGACGCCCGCCGGGAGCTGGACTGGGAAGAGACCGAGACAGCCACCGGCCTGGCCCGGGCCCAGATCGAGGACGTGGCCGGACTGCTCATCCGGGCCAAGGCCACCATCTTCTGCTGGGCCCTCGGCGTCACGCAGCAGCCGCACTCCGTGGACACCATCAAGGAAATGGTCAACGTCCTGCTCCTGCAGGGCAACTTCGGCAAGCCCGGCGCCGGCGCCTGCCCGGTCCGCGGGCACTCCAACGTCCAGGGTGACCGGACCATGGGCATCTGGGAGAAGCCCAAGGAATGGCTGCTCGAAGCCCTGGACAAGGAATTCGGGATCACGTCTCCGCGCGGCCACGGCTACGACGCCGTCGAGGCCATGGAGGCCTTTGAGCGGAACGAGGTGGATGTGTTTGTGTCCATGGGCGGCAACTTCTCCCTCGCCTGCTCCGACACCGAAACCCTCGAAGCCGGGATGCAGCGGATCGGACTGACCGTCCACATCTCCACCAAACCCAACCGCTCCCACATCGTGCACGGGCGCACCTCGCTCATCCTTCCCACCCTGGGCCGGACAGACAGGGACGACAAGCACCCGGGCGGCGCCCAGTTCCTCTCCGTGGAGGACTCCATGTCCGTGGTCCACTCCACGCAGGGCCGGCTGAAGCCGGTCTCCGGGCACCTGCTCGCGGAGCCGGTGATCATCGCCCGGATGGCTGACGCCACGTTCGGCGAGGACCATCCGGTCAACTGGAAGGCCATGGCCGGGGACTACGACGTGGTCCGGGACCACATCTCCCGCGTCATCCCGGGCTTCGGGGACTTCAACGCCCGGATCCGGACCAAGAACGGCTTCGTACTGCCCAACCCGCCGCGGGACACCCGGTCCTTCAAGACAGACATCGGCCGCGGACGGTTCACCGTCAGCCCGCTGGAGTACCTGACCCCGCCCCAGGGCCACCTGGTCCTCCAGACCATCCGCAGCCACGACCAGTACAACACCACGTTCTACGGCGTGGATGACAGGTACCGCGGGATCTCGGACGGACGCAGGGTAATCCTGGTGCATCCGGAGGACTTGGCAGAGCTTGGTTTCCGGGACCGGGACCTGGTGGACGTGGTGAGCACGTTCCGGGGTCACGACCGGCAGGCGGACAAGTTCCGCCTGGTGGCCTACCCGACGGCCAAGGGCTGCGCTGCGGCGTATTTCCCCGAGGCCAACGCCCTGGTCCACAAGGAGAACGTGGCACGGGAATCCAACACCCCGGGCTTCAAGGCGATGTTCGTCCGCTTCGTGCCGCACCCTGTGGAGCGCCTCGAGCCGGCTGCCGCGCTTGGGGCGGCCACGGCGAGCTAGCCACTACGACGGAGCGGCCCCGCTTCCTGGTTGGAATCCAGCCCGGGAGGCGGGGCCATTCTGTTGCGGCTCTTTGCTCCAGGTGGCAGATGACGGCAGTGTCCGACGCCGGGACTGCCGTTAAATGCCAGCTGGCGGCAGGAGGGCTCCATTGTCTGTTCGCGCGAACGGCCCGCCAGCCTCGGGATTTCCCCAGACCGGCGGGCCGGATCGCGTCAGCCGCGCAGCCGCTCCATGCCGGGATCGAAGAGCGGCTCGGCCGTGACAGTCGCCGCGATGCGCCCGCCGAAGTACTCCACCTCTACGGCGTCGCCCTCGGTCACCGAGGCAGGCAGCCAGGCATAGGCGAGGGGCTTGCGGACCGAGTAGCCGTAGGCGGCGCTGGTGACATAGCCGGCGGCCTCGCCGTTGACGTACACCGGTTCCTTGCCCAGGACCACGGACGTGCCGTCGTCCATGGTCAGGCACCGCAGCGCCCTGGTGGCCGGCAGTTCCCTGCAGGCGGCCAGGGCGTCGCAGCCCACGAAGCCTTCCTTGTCCTTGGCGATCGAGAATCCCAGGCCGGCCTCGTAGGGGTGGTGCTGGGAGGTCATGTCCGTGCCCCACAACCGGTAGCCCTTCTCGAGCCGCATGCTGTTGAACGCTCCACGCCCGGCCGCGATGATGCCGTGCTCCTTTCCTGCCTCGAAGAGGAGGTCCCACAGCTTCAGCCCGTACTCGGCGGTGGTGTATAGCTCCCAGCCAAGCTCGCCTACATAGGAGAGCCGCATGGCGGTGACGGGGATGCCGCCCACCGAGATGTCCTTGGTGCGGAAGTACTTCAGGCCCTCGTTGCTGAGGTCGTCCGTGCTGAGCTTGCCGATCACTTCACGCGCCAGCGGCCCCCAGAGCCCGATGCAGCAGGTGCTGCCGGTGATGTCGGAAACGTGCACCCACCGGGCTGGATCCGCGGCCGACTGCTTCCTGGCCTCGACACGGAGGTAGTCGAAGTCCACGTTGCTGTTCACGCCGAGCTGGAACTGCTCCTCGGCGAGCCGGGCGACCGTCACGTCGCTGCGGATGCCGCCGTCGTCCGCCAGCAGGAGGCAGTACGTCACGGCTCCCGGCTTCTTTGCGATGTTGCCGGTGCTCAGCCGCTGCAGCAGTGGCAGCGCCCCGGGCCCCGTGACCGCCAGCCGCTTCAGCGGCGTCATGTCATAAAGCCCGACGGCGGTACGCGTCTTCCACGCTTCGGCCGCCGAGATGGGGGAGTGGAACATCGCGGACCACTCGTCCCGCTCGGGTGCCTGCCATTGCGCCGGCAGTTCGTCGAGCAGGCCGCGGTTGGCCTCGAACCAATGCGGGCGCTCCCAGCCAGCGGACTCCAGGAAGAACGCCCCGAGCTCCGTCTGCCGGATGTTGAACGGGCTGACGCGCAGGTCCCGCGGGGATTCCTTGGGCTGCAGCGGGTGCAGGACGTCGTAGATTTCCACGAAGTTCTGCTGGGACGTTTCGCTGACATACTGGTCGCTGGTCTGGACCTTCTCGAAGCGCGTGAGCTCGCAGCCGTGCAGGTCGGTGCGGGACTGGCCCTCGATGAGCAACTCCGCCATGGCCCTGGCGACGCCGGCTGAGTGGGTGACCCAGACTGCCTCGGCAACGAAGAAGCCGTCGACGTCGGGGGACTCGCCCAGCAGAGGGCCGCCGTCGGGAGTGAAAGAGAAGATGCCGTTGAACCCGTCCTCGATCCGGGCCCCGCGCAGGGCCGGAAGGAGGTCCTGGCTGTCCTCCCAGGCAGGCAGGAAGTCCTCCATCGTGAAGTCCAGGCGCGAGGGCATCCGGTGATCCGACATCTCCTCCGCGCCAACGCGGGGAAGCCGTTCCATGTCCACCGGCATCGGACGGTGCGCGTAGCTGCCGATGCCGATCCGGTCGCCGTGCTCGCGGTAGTAGAGGTCCTTGTCCTGGAAGCGCAGGATGGGCAGTCGGGCGCCGTTGGGAAGTTCGTTCCGGCCCTTCAGCTCCGGAAGTGGCGTGGTCTTCACGTACTGGTGCGCCAGCGGCAGCAGCGGCACCTTCAAGCCAACCATCTTGCCGAGCTCGCGGCCCCAGAACCCGGCGCAGGACACCACAATGTCCGCCGGGATCACGCCGTCGGCCGTTTCGACGCCGGTGACCCTGCCCGAGGCCTGTTGGATGCCCGTCACGGTGGTGGAGCCGAGGTAGGTCACGCCGGCTTGGCGGGTGCGGCTGATCAGCAGCTGGACGGCGCGGGCGGCGGAGGCCAGGCCGTCCGTCGGGACGTGAAGGCCGCCGAGGACCTCGTTGCCGTTCGCCAGCGCCCCGGTGGTCAGCAGCGGGTAGTGCTTCCCGCACTCGTCGGGGTCGATGATCCGGCCTTCGATGCCCCAAGAGGTGGCGTACCCCAGCTTGCGCTTGAGGTCCTGCAGCCGCACCTCGGTGGTGGCAAGCTCAAGCCCGCCGAGCTGGTTGAAGCAAGACACTCCGTCGGCGCTGAGGGAGAGCAGCTTGTCCACCGTGTAGCTGGCGAATTCCGTCATGGTCTTGGACGGGTTGGTCTGGAAGACCAGGCCGGGGGCGTGCGAGGTGGAACCGCCGGCCAGTTCCAGCGGACCCTGTTCGACGACCGTGATGTTGTTCCAGCCGCGGCTGGCGAGTTCGTCCGCGAGGTTGGTGCCGACGATGCCGGCGCCGATGATGACGACGCGTGGTGATGCGCTCATAAGTTGTTCTCCTGGTTCGCGTTAGCGGAATACGACGGTGCGGGTGTTGTTGAGCAGGACGCGGTGCTGGCAATGCCACTTCACAGCCCGGGACAGGGCCTGTGATTCGGCGTCCCGGCCAACCGTCACCAGGGCGTCCGCATCCAGGCTGTGGTCCACCCGGAAGACCTCCTGCTCGATGATGGGTCCCTCATCCAGGTCCGGCGTCACGTAGTGCGCCGTGGCCCCGATGAGCTTCACGCCGCGGTCGTAAGCCTGGTGGTACGGCTTCGCGCCCTTGAAGCCCGGCAGGAAGGAATGGTGGATGTTGATGGCCCGGCCGCGCAGGTTTGTGCACAGATCATTGGACAGCACCTGCATATACCGCGCCAGGACCACCAAGTCGGCGTCGTACCCGGCCACGAGTTCCAGCAGCCGCGCCTCGGCTTCCGGTTTGGTGTCGGGGGTCACCGGAACATGGATGAACGGGAGCCCGGCGTTTTCGGCCATAGCGCGAAGGTCCTCATGGTTGGAAACCACGACGGCGATCTCCGCACCCAGGCTGCCCGCGCGCCACCGGTAGATCAGGTCGTTCAGGCAGTGGCCGAATTTGGAGACCATGACCAGGAGGCGCTGCGGCCGGCCGTCGTGGAAGGTGAAGTTCATGCCAAATTCGGCGGCCGTTGCCGCGAAGCCGGCCGTGAGCCTCTCCGCGATGGAAACCCGGTCGTTGAGCCCGTCGAAACCGGGATCTGGACGGGTTCCGTCACCGGTGTCCGTGCGCCCGCCGGTGAAGGCGGTGCGCAGAAACAGGTTCCCGCTGACGTGGTCATCGAACTGCTGATGCTCCACGATGTCGAAACCGCGGTCGGCCAGGAAGGCGGTGACGGCCCGGACGATGCCGGGCCTTTCGGGGCAGGCCAGGGTGAGGACGAACTCAGGCGTGCGGGTTTTGGGCGACGAGGGCTTAGCAGCGGCCTCGGCCGTTGCGGCTGGAATGCCGCCGGCGGGGCGGCCATCAAGAATTGTGGTCACGATTTCCTCCTACTTCGTGGCGACAGCGTCGGGAGAGGCGCCGGATTTGGCGTCGCTGTCTGTGGCATCGCCGGGGCAGCGGGTGGCTGAGGAACAGCGTCCGTCGCACTCATGCTTGGTCACGAGATCAAACTGGACGCCTCCGTGCTGTTCCACGCCGGTGCGGATGGCACGTTCGACGACGGTCGTGGCGAGCCTCTGTCGCAAGGCCAGCGGATCGCGGCGCAGGTCACGGGCCAGTGCGACGCACAGCAGCAGCATGACCAGAACGAAAGGCAGGGCGGCCACGATTGTGATGCGCTGCAGGCCGGATAGCGCTTCGGACGGTTCATCGCCGCCGGCCAGGAGCATCACGGCTGCCACTCCGCCGGTCAGCAGGCCCCAGAAGATCACCAGTCCGCGGCGAGGTTCGCTGGCTCCGTTGGAGCTCAGCGAGGCCATGATGATGGAGGCTGAGTCTGCTCCGGTGATGAAGAAGATTGCCACGAGGACCATGGCCAGGACGATGACTGCGGTGGTTGCCCAGGCAGGCATGTTCAGGTTCTTGACCAGGTCGAAGAGGGCACCGTCGAAGGATATGGAGGGTGCGCCGTCGACCATTTTCACGAGGCCGTCAGCGGGGTTCTCCGTCTTGTCGGCTTGCTGCTGGATGCTGAAGGCAGTGCCGCCGAAGATGCCGAACCAGATCACGCTGACAATGCTCGGAACCAGCAGTACTCCGGTGACGAACTGCCGGATGGTGCGTCCCCGGCTGATGCGGGCGATGAACATTCCAACGAACGGCGTCCAGGACAGCCACCAGGCCCAGTAGAAGATCGTCCAGCTGGACATCCAGCTCCGCAATGCCTCGTCTCCCACGGCTTCCGTCCGGGAAGACATTTCGGCCAGGTCCCTGGCATAGTCACCGATCGCGGCTGGAATCAGGTTGAGGATGAAGAGCGTGGGGCCGGCAACAAAGACGATGAGTGCCAGGACGACGGCCAGGACCATGTTGATGTTGGACAGCCATTGGATGCCGCGGCTGATGCCGGATACCGCGGAGGCCACGAAGCAGGTGGTCAGGATAGCAACGATCACCACGAGCACCGGGGTGCCGATCTCCCCGACCCAGCCGTTGGACGTCAGGCCGCTGCCGATCTGGAGGGCGCCAAGGCCCAACGACGCTGCGGTACCGAACAGCGTGGCGAAGATTGCCAGGATGTTGATGAACTTGCCGACGGGCCCTTCGACCATCCGTATGCCAAAAAGCGAGGTGAAGGCCGCAGAGATGAGTTGTTTGCGCCCCAGACGGTAGCTGCCGTAGGCCATGGCGATGCCAACAACCGCGTACATTGCCCAGGGGTGCAGGGTCCAGTGGAAGATGGACGTTGCCATGGCGGTCTGGATGGCTGCGGGGGTCCGTCCGTCCACGGTTCCGGGCGGCGGTGAGATGTAGTGGTACAGGGGTTCAGCCACGCCGTAGAACATGAGCCCGATGCCCATGCCTGCGGCAAACATCATGGCTATCCAGGAGATGGTGCGGAATTCGGGTTTTTCCCCGTCTTTGCCCAGCGGGATGTTGCCGAACTTACCGACGGCGAGCCACAGCACGAAGACCACGAAGAGAGAAGCCAACACCATGAAGAGCCAGCCGGTGTACTCCATGACCCAGTCGAGAACGCCCTGCGACGTGGCAGAAAGGCTATCCCTTCCGAGGAAACCCCACATCACGAAGGCGACGGCGCATGCGCCCGTGATCCCGAATGTGACCTTGTCGAGGGTCAGCTTGCGGTTCCGACGTTCCGTCACGGCCCGCTCGGTCTTGCCCTGACGCAGTTCCTGCAGGAGCTGATCATAGTTTTCGGTATCCGGGACGAGTGCGGGAGGGAGGGGATCCGGGGCAGTTGGCTCCGCTTCCAAAGGTGTTGAAGGCGTGAGGACTGCCGCCTGCCCGGCGGGGGTGGTGACGTTGACGTCGGTGTCCACACCGATGTCACTGTTCAAGTTCGTGTCGCTGTTCAAGCCAATGTCACTGTTCAATGCCATGAGGGATTCCTCTGTTCGGATTCATGGGCTGGGGCTAGACGTGGCCGTCCACTGTCAGGCCTGGGGGGAGGTTGGGAACCTCATTGGATTCGGTGATCATGATGTCGCCGTCGATCACTGTGACTTCGTGGGAGCGGACCGGCAGCTTGGCCGGCGGGGCGTCGACGCTTCCCGTACGCAGGTTGAACCTGGATGCGTGGAGCGGGCATTCGACCCAGCAGTCCTCCACCCAGCCGTCCGCCAGGGAAGCATCCTGGTGGGTGCATGTGTCGTCAATGGCAAAGAGTTCGCCTTCCTCGGTGTGGAAGACGGCGATGGGCGGTGAGGTGTTCAGCCGCAGCGCTTCCCCGGGCGCCAGTTCGCTGAGCGGGCATGCCTTGTGCATGGAGGGACCTCTTCTTCGGTCGGGATCCTTGGCTGTGCAACTGCCGCTGGCGGTGTTCCGTAGTGAACAACAGCAATCGCAATAAGCAACAGAGTGCGGTAGGTCACAATGCTTGTCAAGGTATTACCTCTCTGTTTCGTGCCAGGGTCCCTTTGACGGAAGGACCCTTGACAGTGGGCGTGGCATGAATCACGCTGTTGCACATAGCGATTGTTGTTGCGTAAGAAGCAATTGAAGGGACGTCGAAATGCAGACGCTTGCGATTGTGGGAGCTTCCCTGGCGGGTCTTTCCGCCGCCCGGGCGGCCCGCGCCCAAGGCTTTACCGGCCGGCTGGTCATTATTGGCGACGAGCCGCACCGGCCGTATGACCGGCCGCCGCTGTCCAAGGACTTCCTGCTCGGCGCCATCACAGCGGAGGACCTTTTCCTGGAGTCCGACGCCGACGAGCTGCAGGCCGAATGGCTGCTCGGTGCCGGAGCCGCGTCTTTGGATGCCTCTTCGCGAACCATCCTCCTGAGGGACGGCCGCAGCGTGACAGCGGACGGAATTGTCATTGCCACCGGCGCGAAGGCACGGCAGTTGCCTATCTTGGCGGGGCTGAGCAATGTGTTCACGTTGCGCACCCTGGCGGACGCACAGAGTCTTGCCCCCGAGCTGGTGCCCGGGAGCAGGATGGCTGTGATCGGGGCCGGTTTCATCGGCGCCGAGGTGGCCTCCGCTGCCGCGTCGCGTGGCATGGAAGTCACGATGATCGACACCAAGGCCGTCCCGTTCGCCGCCCAGCTCGGTACGGAGATGGGCGGCGTGGTGGCCGGGCTCCATGCCGCCAACGGCGTGGAGCTCATTTCCTCAGCAGTCATAGAGGACTTCTACAGCGGCGAAGGCAACGTCACCGGGCTCCGGCTGGCCGGTGGACGCTATGTGGCCGCCGACGTCGTGGTGGTTGGCATTGGAGCCGAGCCGAACACCGGCTGGCTGGAGGGCTCCGGCGTGGAGCTCCGCGGCGGTGTGCTGTGCGATGCCATGGGCCGCACCGGTGTCCCCGGGATCGTGGCCGTGGGCGACTGCGCATCCTGGTTCGACCTTGCAGCCGGCACACACCGCCGGGTGGAGCACTGGACCGGTGCCCTGGAGCGTGCGGCCCTGGCCGTTGAGGCGCTGCTGGACTCTGATGCCACGCCGAAGCCGGCAAAGCCTCACTATTTCTGGTCCGACCAGTACGGCGTCAAGTTGCAGTTCGCCGGCCACAGTGCCGGCTATGACCGGGTGGAGATCGAAGCCGGCGACGTCCTGACGCATAGCTGTCTTGCCGTGTACTACCGCGGGGATGTTCCGGTGGCGGTCCTCGGGATGAACCAGCCGCGGCTGTTCACGAAGTGGCGGCGCCTGCTCGCTGCACCCGCCCGGCCACTGGGCACGCCCACCGGGCAGGCTGCCTGCGCGGACGCCTCCGCGCTGGTGGCCCTGGTGGGGGGCTGCCGCCGTGTCCTGACAACCGTGCCTGAAACCTGACCCAAGAATCCCGTCCCAACAAGTTCCAGCTTTCGTTGTTCGTTTTGTTCGTTAGGAGGACAAATTGTCTGTTGAGGTAAGCGCCCCGAGTCTGATCCCCACCCTGCCCGGTTACACCTACGTGGATGAAGCCGTATTCCGGGCGGAGCAGGAGCGGATCTTCGAGCAGATGTGGTTCTGCGCCGTCCGGTCCGCGGACCTGGACAAGGCGGGTGCCTGGAGGACGGTCCAGGTGGGGCGGGAGAGCGTGCTGATCAGCCGGACCCGCAAGGGCGGAATCCGTGCCTTCTACAACATCTGCCGGCACCGGGGCGTCAAGCTGTGCATGGAAGAGCAGGGCGAAGCCGCCCGCTCGTTCCAGTGCCCGTATCACGCCTGGACCTATGACTTCGAAGGCAAACTCATCGCGGCCCCCAACCTGACCAAGATGCCGGACATCGACCGGGACGAGTACGGCCTGGTGAAGGTCCATATCCGCGAATACCTGGGTTACGTCTGGGTGTGCCTGGCTGACGAGCCGCCGTCATTCGAAGAGGAAGTGATGGGTGCCATCGAGGAACGGCTCGGCGACCTCAAGGCGATCGAAGGCTACGACGTGGCCAACCTCAGCCTGGGCCGCCGGATCCGCTATGACGTGAAGGCGAACTGGAAGCTCATCATCGAGAACTTCATGGAGTGCTACCACTGCGCCACGATCCACCCCGAACTCACCGAGGTGCTGCCGGAATTCGCTGACGGCCTGGCTGCGCAGTACTTCGTGGGCCATGGCGCCGAGTTCGGCGAGGACGTCAAGGGTTTCACCATCGACGGCTCGGAAGGGCTGGACCTGATTCCGGGGGTGGGGGAGGACCAGGACCGCCGGTACTACGCCATCACCATCAAGCCCACAGTGTTCGTGAACCTGGTCCCGGACCACGTGATCATCCACCGCATGTTCCCCATGGCCGCGGACCACACGATCGTGGAGTGCGACTGGCTCT
>Ga0070672_100001292_pt1 | contig 15413 bp, 13 predicted proteins | sample KBSM13metaG_FD_66151 | JGI IMG/M metagenome (GOLD analysis project Ga0070672, IMG submission 66151) | Miscanthus rhizosphere microbial communities from Kellogg Biological Station, Michigan, USA - KBS M1-3 metaG | ecosystem: Host-associated > Plants > Roots > Rhizosphere > Soil ... | reverse complement strand
AGGCACGATGACGACCAGGGAGTTGCCGGCAAAGTTCGCCCGCGTGCCCGCGCGGATGAGTTTTTGCTGCTCGGCCTGGTCCATCGTCTCCTGATCGGCGCTGGCGAAGACGTCGACCGGTGCGCCGCGCGCCATCTGCTGCAGGAGCTGTCCCGAAGCGGCGAAGTTGAATCGCACGCTGGTCCCGGGGTTCGACGCCTCGAAAGCAGTGCCGATCTCCCGGAACGCGTTGCTCAGGCTGGCTGCCGCGGAGACCGCGAGGTCGGCCGCGGCAGCGACGCTGCTCGCGATCGCGAACGATGCGGCCACGACGAGGCGACGCGCTCGAAGCGGCGATGGCGAAAAAAAGCGGAGCGCTGACGACATGGGGTCTGCAACGTGGACGACACCGATCGTCGGCGTTCGTTATATCCGAGTGTATATTGCCCTCGCACCGGCTTCACGGCGCTCCCGGACGATCCCTCTCGACGAGCGCGAGGTACTCGGCGATCGTTCCGCCAGCGAGCGGCTTGGCCATGACGCGCAGGCGATGGCTCTTTCGTCCCATCGTCATCGGCCCGCGCTCGCGCACCTGGACGTAGCCGCAGCGCAGCCAGAAGCGTTCCGCCTTGCGGTTGCCCTGGACCACGCCCAGGCGCAGCCAGCGGGCGCCCTGCTCGACCATCCAGTGCTCGAGCCGGCGATAGAGCGCGTGCGCGACGCCGCTGCCATGCAACGCCGAAGCGACGATGAACAGGCCGACGTGCCAGACATGCAGCTGGATGAAGTCGGCGACGATCGTGGCGACGCCGATCATCTCGCCGCCGGCGTCGAAGAAGCCAAGCAGTGACATCGCGCGATACGGCATGCCGGCGGGCGGCACGTCGGCGAACTCGTCCCTGGCCTCGTCGGGGCCTGGCGCCTCGCCGTTGACGGCGAGGAAGTACTCGGGGTTTCGCTCGAAGAATCGCTGCACCTGGTCGACGTCGTCCGTGCCGAGCTGGCGCAGGACATAGGCGGCGTCGTCCACAGTCGTCATTGCCGGCTGCCGGGCAAGCTCATCCCTGGCGCGGATCGAGCGCGTCGCGCAGGCCGTCGCCGAGGAGATTGAACGCCAGCACCAGCACGAAGATCGCGAGCCCGGGCCAGATCGCCATCCAGGGCGCGTTGTCGACGTAGTTCTTGGCGGTGTTGAGCATGCTGCCCCAGCTTGGCGCCGGCGGCTGCTGGCCGAGGCCGAGGAACGACAGGCTGGCCTCGGCGATGACGGCCGCCGCGATCGCCAACGTCGCCTGGACGATCAGCGGCGGCAGCACGTTCGGCAGCACGTGGCGCAGCGCGATCCTCAGCGGCGAGTTGCCGAGCGCGCGCGCCGCCTCGATGAAGTCCTCGACCTTGACGTTGATCACCTGGGCGCGCGTCAGGCGGACGAAGATCGGCGTCGCCGAGATGCCGATCGCGATCATCGCGTTGGTCAGATTGGGACCGAGAAACGCTGCCAGCGCGATCGCCAGGATCAGGAACGGGCAGGCGAGGAAGGCGTCGGTGAGGCGCGAGATGAGGGCGTCGACGAAGCCGCCGACGAAGCCTGCCGCGAGGCCGATCGGCACGCCGAAGGCGAGCGAGATCGAGACCGAGACGACTCCCGCGAGCAGCGACGCGCGAGTTCCCCAGACGACGCGCGAGAGCACGTCGCGACCGATGTCGTCGGTGCCGAACCAGTGCGTGGCCGAAGGCGCCTGGCGGATCGCGCTCCAGCTGGTCTCGATCGGATCAAACGGCGCGAGCCAGGGTGCGAACACGGCGAGGACGACGAAGATCGCGACCACCGCGAGTCCGAAGACAGCGCTCTTGCGCCGCCGCAACCGGCGCCAGGCGCGGCGCCAGGGACCGGCCTCGGTGCGCGCCGGCGCGGCGAGCTGCCCTTCGTCGGAAAGGACCGCGGCCGTCGTCATCGGCGCAGGCGCGGGTTGACCGCGAAGTAGGCGAGGTCGGCGAGCAGGTTGAGCGTGATGTAGGCCGTCGCGGTGACGAGGACCACACCCTGGACGACGGCGTAGTCGCGGTTGAAGACCGAATCGACGATCAGCTTGCCGAAGCCCGGGATGGTGAACACCTGCTCGGTCAGCACCGCGCCCGAGAGCAGCGTGCCGAACTCGAGCGCGCCGAGCGTGATGATCGGCGTCAGCGCATTGCGCAGCGCGTGCTTCAGCACGACGCTGCGCTCGCGCAGGCCCTTGGCGCGCGCGGTGCGCACGTAGTCGGCCTGCAGCACCTGCAGCATGGCGCTCCTCGTGTGGCGCATCAGCACCGCGGCGATGGCGTTGCCGAGAACGAACGCCGGCATCGCCATTGCCGCGAGGTTCGCGCCGAGGCTCTCGAACGGGCTGACGTAGCCCGACGCCGGCAGCCAGCCGAGATGGACCGAGAACAGCAGGATCATCAGGATGCCGAGCCAGAAGTTGGGCGTCGACAAGCCCCAGAGCGCGAACGCATTGGCGCCGTAGTCCCACGCCGTGCCCCGGCCGACCGCCGAGATCAGCCCGGCGGGAACGCCGATCACGAGCGCGACCGTCATCGCCAGGAGTGCCAGTTCGATCGTCACCGGCAGCTTCTGCACGATCAGCTCGAGCACCGGCTGCTGGGTTCGCACCGACTCGCCGAGGTCGCCGCGAACGACGCCGCCCACCCAATAGGCGTAGCGGACCGGCAGCGGGTCGTCGAGACGGAGCTTCTGGTGCAGGTACGCGACGACGTTCGGATCGCGTTCCTCGCCTGCCAGGATCACCGCCGGATCGCCCGGCAGCAGCTGCTGCAAGCCGAAGATCAGCATCGAGACGAAGACCAGCGTCGGCAGGATGCTGGCGATGCGCTTGACGAGGTATTCGAGCATTCCGCGGCGCTCGCTCAGCTGCCCGGTCGGCGGCGGCGAAGGCTTGGCCGGGCAGCGGGCTCCGCTTCGCTGCGGCGGTCGGCCCTACGGGCCGACTCCCCTGCGGTGCTCGGTCCCGGGGCCTGGCCGGGTAACGCGCTGCGTTCGCTTCGCTCTCTGCGCACAAACACCCCCGGCCAAGTCAGAGGTGGATGCGCACTGCGCGCGCACGCCCCGAGCCCTCCGCTCCTCGGCGCCGCAGAGGCGCTGCGCCCGCTGCCCGGCCACGCCTGCGCCGAGTGACGCCGAGCTGGGCGAACAGAGATCACGGCGCCGGCTTCAATCCGACCACGCGCACCAACCCATCCGGAATGCTGCGCAGCCCGGTCAGCTTCGCGTTGTAGGCCCAGAGCCAGTTGCGGTGGTAGAGATAGACGATCGGCCGGTCCTTCAGCACCCGCGCCGCGATCTGCTCGTAGGTCTTCTTGCGCTCGGCGGCTTCGCGCTGCGTGCGCGAGGCGTTGAGCAGCTCGTCGACTTCGGCGACGCAGTAGCCGGCGTAGTTGAGCGGCTGCTTGCAGGCGTCGAAGCTGTAGATGTTGCCGTCGGGATCGGCACGGCCGCTCCAGGCGAGCACGTAGGCCTCGAAGTCGCCCTTGTCGGCCATGTTGAGGGAGGTCGCGAACTCGGTCGACTGGATCTTGACTGCGAAGCCGGCGTCCTTGGCCATCGCCTGGACGACGAGCGCCAGGCGCTGAGCGTCGGAGGTCGTGGGCGTGACCAGCGTGAAGGTCGGGTTCGGCACGCCCGCTTCCTTCAACAGCGCCTTGGCCCGGGCGACGTCGCGCTTGGGCACCGGCACGTTCTTCGCGTAGAAGGCGTTCGTCGGCGCGACCCACTGGTTGCCGACCGTCGCCTCGTTGTCCATCACCACCTGGACGATGCCGGCACGGTCGAGCGAGAGCTCGAACGCCTCGCGCACCTTGGCGTCCTTGCCGAGCGGGTTCTTCTGCGCCTGGTCGCTCTTGCCGACATTGATGGTGATGCCCTGATAGCCGATCTCGGTGATGCGCGCGACCTTCAGGTTCTTGTCCTTCTTCAGCCCTTCGATGTCGGACGGCGCCACGCGCTCGATGATGTCGAACTGGCCCGAGCGCAGGTTCGCCAGGCGCACCGTCGCATCGACGATCGGCGTGTAGACGACCTTGTCGAAGTGGACGTTGCCCTTGTTCCAGTAGCCCGGGTAGCGCTCGAACACGATCCGGTCCTGGGCCACGCGCTCGACGAACTTGAACGCGCCCGCGCACACCGGGTGGGCGCCGAAGTTCGCGCCCTCGGCCTTGGCCGCCTTGGGCGAGACCATCATGCCGGCGCGGTCGGCGAGTGCCGCCAGGATCGGCGTGAACGGCGCCGCGAGGTTGAGCCTGACGGTGGTCGCGTCGACGGCATCGACGCTCGTCACCGGCCTCAGCTCGCCGCTCCGGTTCGACCCGGCCAGGGTCTTGTGGCGTTCGATGTTGAACTTGACCGCGGCGGCGTCGAGCTTCTCGCCGTCGTGAAAGGTGACGTCGTTGCGCAGCTTGATCGTCAGCGTCTTGCTGTCGGCCGACCATTCGTAGCCGGTCGCGAGCTGCGGCACGATCTGCAGCTTCTCGTCGACGTCGAACAGCTTGTCGCAGAGCGAGGCGAAGACGATCCGGCCGACGAAGGTTCGCGCCAGGGTCGGGTCGAGCACGTCGGGGTCTTCGGCGAGGCCGACGCGCAACGTCTGCGACTGCGCCGCGAGCGACGCCAGACCGATGGCGGCGACGGCAAGACAACGGGAAACCAGGCTCATCGGGCAACCTCCGGACAGTCGATGCAGTAAATGAACGATGCGCTCATGACGCAAGCCCCGCGCCACCATCGCCGCGCCGGCGCTCGGCGACGAACTCGTCGACGCGACGCTCGATCTCCTCGCGATGCAGCAGGCCGACCGGGTCATGGCGGCCGGGCAGGCAGGCGAGGAACGGCTGGAAGCGCTCCAGGCTCTTTTCGTACAGACGGCGCAGCTCGGCCAACGGCTCCTCGTGGTCGTCGACGCGGAGGTCGAGGCTCGGATAGTCCTCGTCGCCATGGATGCGGAGCGCGGCCGCCTGCTTGCCGCGCTTGTCGCCGCCGGCGCGCTCGCCCGCGTCCATCGCCGCGAGCAATCGTTCGGCCAGAGGCAGCCGGGCGCCGGCCGCATAGGCGGCGACGGTCGCGTCGAGCACGTCGGTGCCCGCGAGCATGTTGCCGGCGACGCTGAAGTCGTCGAACACCCGGTTGCCGCACCAGTCGATGCAGTGCTTGCCGGTGTACGCGGCGGCGCGTCCCTGCGCGCCGATCATGTGCAGCTGGCGCTGCGCCCGCCCCTCGTCGGCGTCGGTCAGCCGAGCGACGATCTCTTCGGGCGCCACACCGTCGCCAAGCAGGCCGATGCCGGCAGGCCCGTAGAGCGGATTCATGAGCGCCTGGGTCGCCAGCGCGCCGACCGCGCGCCGGGTGTGGACGCAGAGCGCACCGACGGCGAAGAACCGGCTCGCGATGGCGACGCCGAAGCTGCCGTCGGCATCTCGTGCGATCAGCGACCACGTCATGGCGCCCGTCCCGGCAGGCAGCGATCGAGCAGGCGCGCGACGTGCAACGCCTCGCGGCCGGCGCCTGCTTCGATCTGCTGGCGACAGCTGGTGCCATCGGCGACGACGATCGCCCCCGGCGCCTTCCGGATCGCCGGCAGCAGGCTCGCCTCGGCCATGCGCAGCGAGACGTCGTGGTGGCTCGCCTCGTAGCCGAAGCTGCCGGCCATGCCGCAGCACGAGGTCTCGATCAGCTCCGGCCGGGCGCCGGGAACGAGGCGCAGCACGTCGAGGATCGGCGCGACCGCGGCGAACGCCTTCTGGTGGCAGTGGCCGTGGACCAACAGCGGCTGCGCGAGCGGCGCGAAGTCGATCGCGAATCGGCCGGCCTTGGCCTCGCGCGCGATGAACTCCTCGAACAGGAGCGCTTCCCCGGCGACGGTCACGGCCTTGTCGCCCAGGCCGAGCGCGAGCGCCTCGTCGCGCAAGGTCAGCAGGCACGACGGCTCGAGGCCGACGACGGCGACGCCAGCGGCGGCGAACGGCAGCAGCGCATCGACCAGCTCGCCGCATCGGCTCCGCGCCTGCTCGACCATGCCGCTGGCGAGAAAGGTCCGGCCGCAGCAATGATGGCCGCCGCCCTTGTCGAGCGTATGCAGCTTGTAGCCGGCGACGTGCAGCAAGCGCGCCGCGGCCAGAGCGTTCTCGCTCTCGAAGACGCCGTTGAAGGTGTCGACGAAGAGCAGCGCCGCTTTCGCGCCGGAGCGCGCCGCGGCGATCGTTGCCTCGGCGCTCGCGAACAGCGACCGGTCGCGCGCGCGCCAGAACGTGTCGCGGCGCCACGTCGGCAGGCGCCGCCGCGCCGACAGGCCGAGCAGCCGCTCGGCGAGCGCCGGCGCGCCCGGAACTCGATCGCGCAGGTTGGCGAGCCACGGCACACGGCTGACCGCGTGGGCGTAGTCGGGCAGGTGCGCGATCAGGCGATCCTTGATCGTGTAGCCGTGCCGCTTCTTGTAGTGGTACAGGAACTCGATCTTCATCCGCGCCATGTCGACGCCGGTCGGGCACTCGCGCTTGCAGCCCTTGCACGAGACGCAGAGGTCGAGCGCGGCGCGCACCGCGTCACCGGTGAACTCGTCCTCGCCCAGCTGACCCGAGAGCGCCAACCGGAGGGTGTTGGCTCGACCTCGAGTCAGATGCTGCTCGTCGCGCGTCACGCGAAAGCTCGGGCACATCGTGCCGGCGTCGAACTTCCTGCAGTGGCCGTTGTTGTTGCACATCTCGACCGCCTTGGCGAAGCCGCCGGTCGAGTCGCCGCCGCTGCCCGGCTCCGTGACCTGCTCGGTGCGCGGATCGTTCTGCACGTCCCACGCCGACCAGTCGAGCGCGGGAACGAGCGCGATCGTCCGGTACCGCAAAGGCGCCTCGGGGGGCGGAAAGCGGAACAGCGTGACGTCGTCCATCGGCGGTGGATCGACGATCCGCCCGGGGCTGAGCAGACGCGCCGGATCGAGCTCGTTCTTGATCGCCCGAAAGGCCTCGGTCAGCGCCGGCCCGAACTGCCAGGCAATCCATTCGCCGCGGCACAGTCCATCGCCATGCTCGCCGCTGAACGCGCCCTTGTATTTCGCCACCAGCAGCGACGCCTCCTCGGCGATCTGCCGCATCTTGGCCGCGCCCTCGCGGCGCATGTCGAGGATCGGCCGCACGTGCAGCGTGCCGACCGAGGCGTGCGCATACCAGGTGCCGCGCGTGCCGTGGCGGGTGAACACCTCGGTCAGCGCGTCGGTGTAGTCGGCCAGGTGCGCGAGCGGAACCGCGCAGTCCTCGATGAAGCTGACCGGCTTGCCGTCGCCCTTGAGGCTCATCATGATGTTGAGGCCGGCTTTTCGCACCTCCCAGAGGTTCTTCTGCGCCGTGTCGTCGGCCATCTCGACGACGCTTCCCGGCAGGCCCAGGTCGCCCAACAGCTCGACCAGTCGGTTCAGGCGCGGCACCAGCCCGGCCTTCGCCTCTCCCGCGAACTCGACCAGCAGGATTGCTGCCGGCTCGCCACGCAGCGCCGTGCGCATCGTCGCGCCGAACGCCGGATTGGCGAGCGCGAGGTCGATCATCGTCCGATCGACCAGCTCGACCGCGGTCGGGCCGAGCGTGACGATGTGCTCGGCCGCCGCCATCGCCGCACGAAAGGTCGGGAAGTTGACCACGCCGAGCAACTTCGCGCCGGGCAACGGTGCGAGCTTCAACGTCAGCTCGCGCGACCAGGCGAGGGTGCCCTCGGCGCCGACCAGCAGGTGCGCGAGATTGACGCTGCCATCGTCGGTATAGGGCTTTTCGCTTTGCGGATGGAAGATGTCGAGGCTGTAGCCGCCGACTCGGCGCAGCACCTTCGGCCAGCGCGCCTCGATCTCGCCGCGATGACGCAGCGCAAGCTCGCGCACGAATCCTACGATCTGCGCGGCGCGGCCAGTGGCACTGTCGACCGGGCCGAAGTCGACCTCGGCGCCGTCGGCCAGGCGGGCTCGAATGCCGAGCACGTTGTGGACCATGTTGCCGTACTCGATCGAGCGCGAGCCGCACGAGTTGTTGCCGGCCATGCCGCCGATCGTCGCCTGCGCGCTGGTCGAGACGTCGACCGGGAACCAGAGGCCGAGCGACTTCAGCTGCGCATTGAGGTGATCGAGCACCAGGCCCGGCTCGACCGTCGCCGTGCGCCGCTCGGCGTCGACCGCGACGATCCGGCGCAGATGCTTGCTGGCGTCGATGACGAGGGCGGCGCCGGTCGTCTGGCCGCACTGGCTCGTGCCGGCGCCGCGCGCCAGCACCGGCACGCCGAGCTCGCGAGCGATCTCGAACGCGACCGCGACGTCGCGGTCGCTCGCCGGCACGAAGACGCCGACCGGCATGACCTGGTAGATCGATGCGTCGGTGGCGTAGCGGCCGCGCGACGCGGCGTCGAACCGAATCTCGCCTTCGGTCCCCGCGCCGAGGCGTCGCGCCAGCTCGTCGGCTAGTGCAAACGCCGAAGGATCGCGCGAACCGGGATGCAAGAATGCCGCTGTCACAAGGCGCAATGATGCTCGACCTCGACTTCCATCCGGCCGGCCGGCATTTCCTGCAGATCCCGGGCCCGAGCCCGGTCCCCGATCGCATCCTGCGGGCGATGAGCTTGCCGACGATCGATCATCGCGGCCCCGAGTTCGGCGCGCTCGGCAGGAAGGTCCTGGCCGACATCCGCAAGATCTTCAAGACCCGCCATCCGGTCGTGATCTATCCGGCGTCGGGCACCGGCGCATGGGAGGCCGCACTGGTCAACACGCTCAGCGCCGGCGATGCGGTGTTGATGGTCGAGACCGGCCACTTCGCCGCGCTCTGGCAGAAGATGGCCGCGCGCCTCGGGCTCGCGACCGAGGTGCTGGTGGCGCCAGGCAGCGATCCTCTGCTGCCGGAAGCACCGCACTGGCGGCGCGGCGTGGCGGTCGACCAGATAGAGGCGCGCCTGCGCCGCGACGGCGAGAAGAAGATCAAGGCGGTCTGCGTCGTCCACAACGAGACCTCGACCGGCGCCCTGTCGGACATCGCCGGCGTGAGGAAGGCGATCGATGCCGCCGGCCATCCGGCGCTGCTGCTGGTCGACTCTATCTCGGGCCTGGGCTCGGCCGACCTGCGCCACGACGAGTGGGGCATCGACGTCACCATCGGCGGCTCGCAGAAGGGGCTGATGCTGCCGCCGGGAATCGGCTTCAACGCCGTCTCGCCGCGCGCGCTCGAGGCATCGAAGCAGGCGACGCTGCCGCGCGCGTTCTGGTCCTGGGACGAGATCATCGCCATGAACGGCGACGGCTACTGGCCGTCGACGCCGAACACCAACCTGCTGTACGGGCTCAACGAAGCGCTCGACATGCTGCTCGGCGAGGGCCTCGAGAACGTGTTCGCGCGCCATCAGCGCTGGGGCGCCGGCGTTCGCACCGCGGTCGAGGCGTGGCAACTGCCGATCCAGTGCGCCGACCCGGTGCGCCATTCGCCGGTGCTCACCGGCGTGATGATGCCGTCCGGCGTCGATGCCGACGCGGTCCGCCGCCTCATCTACGAGCGCTTCGACCTCTCGCTCGGCACCGGTCTCGGCAAGGTCAAGGGCCGCATGTTCCGCATCGGCCACCTCGGCGACAGCAACGACCTCACGCTGCTGGGTGCGCTCGCGGGCTGCGAGATGGGACTCAAGCTCGCCGGCGTTCGCCTCGCGGCGAGCGGCGTGCAGGCGGCGATGGAGCACTTCGCGAGCCACGCCACGGGCTCGGTGCTCGCCCGGGCTGCCTAGCGATCGTTACCGGGGCCAGGGGCCTGCGCCTCCGCCCGACTCGCCTTCGTACCCACTCATTCGCAGCTTCCAGGATTCGCCATGCAACGACGCACTCTTCTCCAGGCCACGGGCGCTGCCGTCGCCACGCTCGCCGTCCCTCGCCTCATGGCGCAGGAGTGGCCCAACGCGCCGGTGCGGATCGTCGTCGGCTTTCCCCCGGGCGGCGGCACCGATGCGCTCGCCCGCGTCGTCGCTGCCAAGCTGACGCCGATGTGGAACCAGCAGGTGATCGTCGAGACCAAGGCCGGTGTCGCCGGGGTCCTCGCCGCCGAGTACGAGGCGCAGCAGCCGAGCGACGGCGCAACGCTGCTGATGGCGCACATCAACAGCCACGGCCTGGCGCCGAGCCTGCAGCCGAAGCTTCGCTACAACGTCGAGCGCGACTTCGTGCCGATCGTCCTGGTCGGCGTCACGCCCAACCTGCTGATCGCCAATCCGGGGCAGAAGGCGCAGACCGTGGCCGAGATCGTCGCCCTCTGCAAGGCGCAGCCGGGGCAGGTCTCGTTCGGCTCGGCCGGGCAAGGCTCGGCGCAGCATCTCGCGCTCGAGATGTTCAAGCTGCAGGCCGGCGTCGATGCGCTGCACATTCCGTACAAGGGCAGCGGCCCGCTCCTCACCGACCTTATCGGCGGCCAGATCATGTACAGCTTCGAAACCATGACGGCGGCGACGCCGCACGTCAAGAACGGCAAGGTCAACGCGATCGCGCAGACGCGCGCGCATCGCGCCAAGGGCCACCCGAGCGTGCCGACGATGCAGGAGCAGGGCTTCGCCGGCTTCGAGGCGACGACCTGGTACGGCCTGGTCGGCCCGGGCAAGCTGCCGACGCCGATTGCCGAGAAGATCAACCGCGACGTCAACACCGTCCTGGCGCAGCCCGACGTTCAGGAGAAGCTCGACACCTACGGCGCCGAAGACGGCGGCGGCTCGCGCGAGAAGTTCCAGAAGTTCATCGCCGCCGAGCTCGTCAAATGGGCCAAGGTGGTCAAGGACGGCAAGGTGAAGATCGACAGTTGAGGCGCCCGGCCGCGCGCCATCGATCGCGTGACGCCATGAGATGGCTGCTGGCCGGCGCCGCGCTGACGCTAGCCTGCGCCTCGCTGGCGCAGACGACCGATCCGCAGTCGGATGCGCCCGACCCGGAGATCGCTCGCACTGCTGAGTTCAAGGCGGCGGCGTCGTACCGCGATGCGTTGCGGCTCTGGCACAACGCCGAAGACGTCAACGCCTGGATCGGGGCCAGCTTTCGGTACGACACCGCGCGCGCGGTACAGCTGTCGGAAACCCAGCGGCAACGAAACGGCCGCCTGCCGATCATCGCGCCGGCCGATTTCTTCGCGGTGCCGAGCGGCGTGTGCGTCGACGTCGCGCGCTTCGCCGTCGAGTCGCTTCGGGTCGTCGAGCCTGCCGCCAGGCCGCGCTATCTGATGATCGAGTTCGATCCGGTGTCGATCGCCGGCAACACGTTGCGGCGTCACTGGATCGTCTCCCTCGAGCGCGACGGCAAGCACTACTTCGTCGCCGATTCCAAGCGCCCGGGCCATATCGCCGGCCCGTACGCGAGCACCGACGAATTCATCGCCGAGTACGCGCGCTATCGCGGCCGGCGAATCGTCTCCTTCGTCGAGCGCGACTCCTACGAGCGGACGATGCGAACGCTGGCGGTGCGACAACCGGCATCGTAACGATCGTTACCATCTCGTCGGGGTCGGGTACCATCCCTCGGCCGTTCCAGGAGCCCACGATGCGACCCTCCGTCTACACCCGGCAAGCGCGCGCGCGCGTCCATGTCTTCGACGCGACGCCGATGCCGTGGGAGGACACGGCGCGGCCCGGCCTGACGATGAAGACGATCCGCATCGACGACGATCGCGGCGAATTCCTCGGCCTGATCCGCTTCGACCGCTTCGTTCGCAGCGGCGTCCATCAGCACCAGGGCGTGGCGTCGAGCTTCATCGTCGAGGGCGGCCTCACCGACTACCACGGGCCGGTGCTGCAGCACCAGATGGGGATCAACTTCCGCGGCTCGACCCACGACGCGATGGCGTACGTGCCGAGCGTGCTCGTCTCCAAGCTCGAGGGGCCGGTGACGTATCCGGAGAGCGAGCGGCTGATCTCGGGGATCCATGCCGGTTCGAGCTACCGCGACTTCAGGAATCCGGCACCCGAGGTCGCGCCCGAGATCAACGTCGACGTCGACCGGGTCGTGCCGATCGAGACCGGCATCGCCGGCATGCGCCGCCAGCCGATCTACGACTACGCCGGCAGCGGCCTCGCGCGACGCATGCTGCAGTGGCAGCTGCGGCCCGAGACAACGGTGCCCGCGTGGCAGGCGAGCGACTGGGTCGAGGTCTGGGTGCGCGGCGGCGAGCTCGTCGTCAACGACAAAAAGGCCTACGCCAACTGCTTCGTCGTCATCGAGCCGGGAGCGACGGTGCGCATGGCGGCGCCGTTCGGCGCGATCGCGCTGGTCTGGGCCGAAGGTCGTGAGCAGCTCGCCGGCAGCGACGCCAACCTGCTCGGCTTCTAGGGGAACGCGAGCGCGCTTCAGGCTGCGTCGGTCGCGAGCAGCGTCGTGATCAGGGTGTCGAGGGTGCGCCCGAGTCGCGCCCGATCATCGGGCGAGAGCCCGGCGAAGAGCTGCTGCTCGCGTTCCTTGCCGCCCGCACCGATCTGCTCATAGACGCGCCGGCCGGCGGCGCTCAGCGTCAGCAGCGCGCGTCGCTTGTCGCGCGGGTCCTCACGCCGCACCAGCCGGCCGCGCCGCTGCAAGCCGGCGAGCGCCCGGCTCACCGTCATCTTGTCGAGCCCGGTGTGGCCGACGATGTCCTGTGCCGCGCTGCCGGGACGGCTCGCCAGGACCAGCATGACGCGCCACTCGTTGAGCGTCAGCCGATGCGCGCGGCCGACCGACTCGACGAACGGCCGTGCGGTCAGATTGACGACGCGAACCAGCTTGAAGAAGATCGAATCGTCCATCAGCGGCCCGACGCCAGCGGCCCGCCCCACTGCGCCGGCGGCCTCCGGGTCGCGCCGGGCGAGGTTCACGGCCCGGCCCGGCGGCGGACCGACGACGCTCGTCATGCCTTGCGCGTCCGGGCGACGATCTCCTCGACCCGGCTGACGATCTGCGGCTGCGTCTGCGCCTTGTAGCGCGCGTACGGCCGGCGCGCCGCGATCTGCCACGCCGCCATCTCGCTCGCGGTCGGCACGTGGACGTCGACGCCGAGCGCGGCGACGCGCTGCACGTCTTCGGCGAAGAGCTTGCGCACCAGCGCGACCTGCTGCTTGGCGGCGTCGACGGCGGCCTCGCGAACGATCTTCTGGTCGGCCGGCGTCCAGCTGGCCCAGACCGGCGCGGCGATCGCGTACAGCAGGATGTCGTTCGAGTAGTTCCACTTGGTCACATACTTCTGGCCGAGCGTGTTGACCTTGGCGGCGAGGAAGACCTCGAGCGGGTTCTCCTGGCCGTCGACCGCGCCCGAGGCGAGCGCCGGCTGGGCGTCGGCCCAGCTCATGAAGGTCGGGTTGGCGCCCATCGAGCTCATGATCTCGCCGTACATCGGGCTGCCGACGACGCGGACCTTCAGGCCTTTCATGTCGTCGGGCTTGATCACCGCGTGCTTGCTGTTGCTGATCTGGCGGTAGCCGGTCTCGCCGATCGCGAGCGGCTCGGCACCGGCCTTGCGCACCAGATCGAAGTAGTCGCGCACCAGCGCCTCGTCGGCGAAGACCGCGTCCCACGCCTTGTGGTCGGGGATCAGGAACGGCAGCGTGAAGCAGCCGAGCTGCGGCACGGTCGAGGTCCAGTTGATCGGCGCGCCGCACAGCACGTCGATCACGCCCTGGCGCATGGCCGAGAACTCGCGGTCCTGCTGCCCCTGTACCAGCGAGGCGCCGGGGTATTGCTTGATGTTGATCCGCCCGCTGGTTCGCTCCTTGACGAGCGTCAGGAAGATCTCGCCGCCCTTGCCCCACGCGAACGCCGGCGGCACGACCGTCGACATCTTGTACTCCGCCTTGTAGGCGGCCTGGGCCCCGGCGCAGCGCGGGGCGCCGAGCGCGGCGGCACCTGCTGCGATCACGAGCTGGCGACGATTCAGCATGACATCTCCTTGGTTGATTGCATCAATAGCCCAGGCGCCTCGGCAGCCAGAGCGCGATCTCGGGAACGAACAGGACGAGCAAGGTGGCGAGCACGAACGAGACGATCAGCCAGCCGACCCACGGGATCGTCTCGTCGATGCGAACGTGCGCGAGCCGGCACGCGACCATCAGGTTGACGGCCATCGGCGGCGTGAACTGGCCGATCGCGATCTTCATCGTCAGCAGCACGCCGAACCAGACCGGGTCCCACTGAAAGGCGAGCATCAGCGGATAGAGCAACGGCAGGAAGACGAGGAAGATCGAGACGCCGTCGAGCACCATCCCGACCAGGGTCATGACGACGAAGAGCAGGATCAGCGTTCCGGTCGAGCCGAGGCCCAGTCCCTTGACCCAGGCGACCAGCGGATCGGCGATGCCGAGCGTGTTGACCGAGTAGGCGAAGATCCCGGCGAGTGCGAGCACCAGCATGATCACGGCCGAGACTTCGGTTGCCTCGCGAAAAATCGAATAGAGATCGCGCCAGGCGATCGAGCGGTGCACCGCCATGCCGATGAAGAGACCGTAGGCGACGGCGACGACCGCGGCTTCGGTCGGCGTGAACCAGCCGACGCGCATGCCGCCGAGGATCAGCACCGGCGCCGCGAGGCCCCACGCCGCGTCGCGCAGCGAGCGCCAGAACGGCGGCCGCGGCAGGCCGCGCTCGGCGGCGCCGAAGCCGTGCCGGCGCGAGATCAGCACTGCCGGGACGATCAGCGCCAAGCCGGCCAGGATGCCCGGCACCATGCCGGCGGCGAAGAGCGCCGGCACCGACGCGCCGGGAACGTTGACGCTGTAGACGATGAACGCGATCGACGGCGGGATCAGGATGTCGGTCGCTGCCGCGGCGCCGACGACACTGGCGGAGAAGGCCGACGGATAGCCGGCTTTGGCCATCGCCGCGATCATCACGCCGCCGACTGCGGCGGCGTTGGCCGGCCCCGAACCCGAGATGCCGCCGAGCACCATCGCGACCAGGATCGCGACGGCCGGCAGCGTTCCCGGTGCGCGCCCGACGCAGGCCTCCGCGAAGGTGACCATGCGACGGGCGACACCCGAGCGGTCGAAGATCGAGCCGACCAGGACAAACATCGGCAGCGCCAGCAGCGGGTACTTGGCGATCGACGCGTGCATGTTCTGCGGCGCCGCGAGCAGCCCCCACCAGGGCGATCCGGCGTTGGCCGCGGCGATGGCGACGATCCCGCCGAGGCCGAGCGCGACGGCGATCGGCACGCCGGCGAGCATCAGGGCGACGAAGAGAACGACCAGCAGCGTCGCGATCATTCGCGGCCCCGTCGCCGCGTCACAGCCGCTCCTCGAGCTCGGCCGACGCCGAGGGCGCTTCGGGTTCGTGCCACGAACGCCAACCGGCCCACGCGGCGCGCACGGCGATCGCCAGGCAGAGCGGCGGGATCGCGGCCGTGAACCACCAGCGCGGCACGCCGAGGCCCATCGAGGTCTC
>Ga0070672_100001291_pt1 | contig 15413 bp, 13 predicted proteins | sample KBSM13metaG_FD_66151 | JGI IMG/M metagenome (GOLD analysis project Ga0070672, IMG submission 66151) | Miscanthus rhizosphere microbial communities from Kellogg Biological Station, Michigan, USA - KBS M1-3 metaG | ecosystem: Host-associated > Plants > Roots > Rhizosphere > Soil ... | reverse complement strand
GCCGTGGCCATCGGCTACCACCACGCGTGCCGCTCGCTGCTGCGCAAGTTCGAGGAGTTCGCCAACGACAAGAGCGAGCGCTGGTTTCGCGTCTTCAACGAGTCGGCGGTCGTCCTTTTCACGGTGATCGTCGTCCTGGTCGTCGTGAAGCCTTTCTAGGATGACGCGCCACCGCAGCTCGGCCGTTCCGCTGTCGTGGCTGTATGCCGGGCTCGTCGTCTATGCCAGCCTCTATCCGTTCGCCGGTTGGCGCGCTCCGGGAGCCGGCCCGCTCGACTTCCTGTGGCTGGGCTGGTGGCGCTGGTGGACGACCTTCGACCTCGTCTCGAACCTCCTCGGCTACCTGCCGCTCGGCTTCCTGCTGTTCGTCGCCCTGATCCGCGGCGGCCGCCGCGCAGGCGTGGCGGCGGCGATCGCGCTCGGCCTGGGTGCGCTGCTCTCGCTCGTCATGGAGCTGCTGCAGAACTACCTGCCGCAGCGCGTCGCCTCGAACGTCGACCTCGTCCTCAACGTCCTCGGCACGGCCCTCGGCGTCGCCATCGGCGCTGCCCTGAACGCGCGCGGCGGCATCGAACGCTGGCAGAAGGTTCGCGACCGCTGGTTCGTCGCCCGCAGCGCCGGCGGCCTGGCGCTGCTCGTTCTCTGGCCGCTCGGCCTGCTCTTTCCGACCGCGGTGCCGTTCGGCCTCGGCCATGTCCTCGGCCGGATGCAGCCCCTGATCGTCGAGCTGCTGCAGGGAACTCCGGCCGCGGCGTGGACCGAGGGCTGGAGCGTCGCCGCGGCGCAGGCGCCGACGGCAAACGGGCCGGCGCTGTCTTCGGCGGCCGAGCTCGCGATCATCGTTCTCGGCCTGCTCGCGCCGTGCCTGGTCGCATTCACCATCGCCATGCCGGGCTGGCGCCGTTCCCTGCTCGTCCTCGGCGCCGTGCTCCTCGGCGCGGCGACGACGACACTCTCGACCGCGCTCAATTTCGGCCCGAGCCATGCGTTCGCCTGGACCACCGAGCAGGCGCTGCAGGCGCTCGCCATCGGCACCGGCGCCGCGTTGCTGCTGAGCCTCGTGCCACGCCGCGTCGCCGCCGGCTTCGGTCTGATCGCGCTGACCGCGCTCGTGATGCTGGTTTCGCAGGCCCCGGCCGACGGCTACTTCGCGCAAAGCCTGCAACGCTGGGAGCAGGGCCGCTTCATCCGCTTTCATGGCGCCGCGCAATGGGTCGGCTGGCTCTGGCCCTACGCCGCGATCAGCTATCTGCTGGCGCGACTGGCCGCACGCGAGCCGCGGGTCTGAGCGCGGCGAAGCGTCGCGATCACAGGCCGAGCAGCCGCAGCGTCAGGCGGTGGGTGCGCGAGGCCGGGTCGGCGAACTCGTGCAGGACGTTCATGTGGTGGCGACCCGAAACCTGCTCGCAGACCGACACCACGCCTGCTCCCCAGGCTTCGGCGATGAGCGCGTTCTGGCGCAGGAACTCCTCGCTTTCGTCGCCGCCGACGACGGCGATGAGGCGGCCCTGCGGCGCAGGCATCGCCGCCGGGCTGAGCTTTCGCGCCCGGGCGGCATCGAGGCCGATGTCCGCCGACAGAAACGGCGCATGGCGCAGCGGCTCGAGGTCGAACACGCCGGAGACTGCGACGGCGCCCTTGACGAGATCGGCGGGCAGGTCGGGGGCGACTGCACGCCAGTCGCAAGCCAGCATCATCGCCGCCAGGTGGCCGCCGGCCGAGTGGCCGGCGACGACGATGCGGGACGGGTCGCCGCCATGCTCGCCGGCATGGCGCCAGACCCAGGCGAGCGAGCGGACGATCTGCAGCACGATGTGCTCGATCGTCACCCCCGGGCAGAGGGCGTAGTTGGGCGTGACGACCATCGCGCCCGCAGCGACGAAGGGCGGTGCGACGAACGATTGGTCGCGCTTGTCGAGCGCCCGCCAGTAGCCGCCATGGATATAGACCAGGACCGGCGCCCCCGCCGCCTTCGGCGTGAACACGTCGAGCCTTTCGCTCGTGTCGCTGCCGTAGGCGAGGTCGAGCACGCACGCCAGGCTCGCACGTGCGTGGTGCGAGCGCTCGTCCCACTCGCGCAGGATGGCTGGATGCTCGGGGATGCGGCCGCGATTGTTGTATTGCGCGTCGAACCATTCCGCCGGCATCGGCCGCGCGCTGGCGTCGGCGACTCCGGCGGACCCGCCCTTCATGCCGGCACCCGCTTCGCCCGGGTCCGCGCCGGCGTCGCCGCGATCGCCCGGCGGCGCGGCTTGGCCGCCTGAGCAGCATCGCGCTGCGCTGCGTCGACCAGGGCATCGGCCATCCACAGCGCGATCCGCTCGACCTCGCGATCGGGCAGGCCCCAGATGTCCTTCAGGATCATGTACGGCTCGATGCCGTAGACGACCGAGAGGGCGCGATGAAGCCGGTCGCGGACGGCGGCCGGCAGCGTCGACGCGAGGGGCGCGAGGGCATGCTCGAGGATGCGGATGCGATGGCCGCGCCGGTACGGCTCTTCCTCGAGCAGGCCGGCGCGCTCGAGCGCCCATTGCTCGAGTGCGAGCTGCGCCGCGGCGCGCATCTGCGGCTCGAATTCCTTGAAGCGCGGAAATGTCTGGACGAACAGCTCGTGCACGCGAGCGCGGCCGTCGGCCTCGCTCGACGCGAACGCGCGCACCGGGCCGAGCGACGAATCGACGACCGCGGCGACGAGGGCACTGCGGCTCGGGAAGTAGCGGTAGGTCGTCGCGCGCGAGACCTTGGAACGCGCCGCCACCTCGGCCAGCGACGGGACGTGACCGTCTTGCTGGATCAGCGCCATCGCCGTGTCGAGCAGCAGGCGGAACGTCGCGGCCTTGACGCCGCGATCGGGAGGCCGCGGCGGCTCGCTGAGCTTGTGCTTGAGGCGCACCATGCGGGTTTGTCCGGAGCGGCGGCTGCGCCGATGCGCTTGTGAGGGTCTCGGGCCGGACTCTATGATGCGTCGACCATGATTTGAGACGCAAGTCCCAAACTGAACCGACGATCTCGCGGCGCTCGGGAATAACCCGCAGCGACCGCCGACGCAACCGAGACAATTGCCATGCGGATCGCCAGCTGGAGCTGGGGCGGCCGCCCCCAGGTCGGCACGATTTCGGCCGACGGGCGCGAGGCGACGCCGCTCGCCCTCGCCGACGCGACGCGCGGCGCGCTGCCGCTGATCGAGGCGCTGGCGCGCGGCGAGCCCCTGCCCGTGCCCGCCGGCGCGCGTCTGTCGATCGAGGCAATCGAGCTGCGTGCGCCGCTGCCGAAGCCGCTGCGCAGCCTCTTCTGCGTCGGCCGCAACTACCACGCGCATGCCGCTGAACTCGCCGAGAGCGTGTTCCGCGCCAGCCTGCCGGTCGAACACGCCTGGCCGATCGTCTTCTCCAAGTTCCCCGAGTGCGTCATCGGCCCGCACGACGCCGTGCGCCTGCCGGGCGCGGCGGTCAGCAGCCAGATCGACTACGAGAGCGAGCTCGCGGTCGTGATCGGCCGCGGCGGCCGCGACATCGCGCGCAGCCGGGCGATGGACCACGTCTTCGGCTACACGATCGTCAACGACGTGACCGCGCGCGACGTCCAGGTGCGCCACCAGCAGTGGGACCTCGGCAAGAGCTTCGACACCTTCTGCCCGATGGGGCCGTGGATCACGACCGCCGACGAGCTAGACGGCCGCGCGACGCGCGTGCGCGGCTGGGTCAACGGCGATCTGCGCCAGGACGGCGACACGAAGGACATGATCTTCGACATCGCGACCCTGATCGAGACCTGCTCGCGCGGCATCACGCTCTATCCCGGCGACGTGATCGCGACCGGCACCCCGTCGGGCGTCGGCATGGGCTTTTCGCCACCACGCTGGCTCGGCCCGGGCGATGTCGTCCGAATCGAGATCGACGGCATCGGCGCGATCGAGAACCGGTTCGAGCCGGCATGACGCTGCACGTCTTCGATCGCACCGTCGTCGAGGAAGAAGGCGAGGGCGACGCCGTCGTCTGTGTCCATGGCCTCGGCGGCAGCACGAATACCTTCACCCCGCTGATGCCGTCGCTGGCGCGTCACCGCGTCATCCGCGTCGACATGCCCGGCAGCGCACGCTCGCATCGGGTCGAGGGACCGCTCACGATCGAGCGCTTCGTCGAGACCTTGCTCTCGGTCTGCACGCGGTTGAACGTGACGCGCGCGCACTGGATCGGCCATTCGCTCGGAACGATCGTCTGTCAGCACCTCGCGGTATCGGCGCCGAAGCTGGTGCAGAGCCTGGCCCTGTTCGGCCCCTTGATCACGCCGCCGGAAGCGGCGCGCACGGCGATCCGGGCGCGTGCCGCCAAGGCGCGCGGCGAAGGCACCGCGGGGATGCACGAGATCGCGCTCGCTCTCCTCAACGCCGCCATCTCGGCCGAGACGCGCCAGCGCTCGCCGCTCGCCGTGGCCTTCGTTCGCGAGAGCCTGATGCGCCAGGAGCCCGAGGCGTACGCGCGCACCTGCGAGGCGCTGGCCGAGGCCGGCCCGGCGGCAGTCGAGAAGATCGAAGCGCCGGTGCTGCTCGTCACCGGCGACGAGGACGGCGTCGCGCCACCGCAGCAGGTCCGCGTCTTCGCCGGGAAGCTGCACGGCGCGAAGAGCAGTCGCGTCGTGGTCCTGCCGCGCTGTGGCCACTGGACACCGATCGAGCGGCCCGAGGAGTGCGCGCGCGAGCTGCGCGACTTCCTCGCCGCGCAACGCTGACGAGAGTCGCTGCCAAGGAGAACCGACATGGCCGACGTCCACTACACCAACGTCCGCATCTTCGACGGCGGCGGGGAAGCGCCGTTCATGGGCGAAGTGCTGGTCCAGGGCGACAAGATCGCACGCGTCGTCAAGAGCGGCCACGGCGCGCGCGCCGCGGCGGTGGGCGGCACGCGCGTCGTCGACGGTGCCGGCGCCTTCCTGATGCCGGGGATGGTCGAGGCGCACACCCATTTCTCGTGGAACGACCAGCCGACGCTCGACGCCATCCAGCGCATGCCGCCGGAGGAGCACATCCTCTGGTGCGCCGAGGTCGCGAAGAAATACCTCGACATGGGCTGGACCAGCTGCGTCGGCGCCGCTGCCGCCAAGCCGCGCCTCGACGTCGTCATCAGGAACGCGATCAACGACGGCACGATCGTCGGCCCGCGCTACCTCGCCGCCAGCCAGGAGATCACCGTGCCGGGCGGACTCGGCGACACGACCCAGCCGCACCTGCCGCAATCCGACTTCGCGTTCGGTGCGATCGTCAGCGGCAGCGAGGAGATGCGGCGCTGCGTCCGCATGTTCGTGAAGTGGGGCGTCGACTCGCTCAAGATCAATCTTTCCGGCGAGTCGATCACCGGCATGGCGAGCGATCGTTGCCAGTTCACCGATGCCGAGATCGCCACTTGCGTCGAGGAAGCCAAGGCGTGGGGCAAGCGCGTTGCGGCGCACGCGCGCTCGTGCAACTCGATCAAGCGCTGCGTCACCCATGGCATCGAGGTCATCTATCACGCGAGCTTCACCGACAGCGAGACGCTCGACCTGCTCGAGCAGCACAAGATGGAGCACTTCATCGCTCCCGGGCTGGCGTGGCTGATCAACACCTGCCATCACGCCAGCGAGTGGGGTCTGACGCCCGAAGTGACCAGGAAAATGGGCTACCACCGCGAGCTCGAGGCGGCGGTCGAGACGATGAAGGCGCTGCGCAAGCGCGGCGTCCGCATCCTGCCCGGGGGCGACTACGGCTTCGCCTGGACGCCGCACGGCACCAACGCGAAGGACCTCGAGTACTTCGTCAAGGTGGTCGGCATGAGCACGATGGAGGCGCTGCTCTCGGCCACTGCCTGGGGCGGGCCGATGATGAAGATGGGCAAGTCGATCGGCTACGTGCGCGAAGGCTGCTACGCCGACCTGCTGCTGATCGACGGCGACCCGCTCGCCGACATCACGATCCTGCAGGACAAGTCGCGCATCCTGTCGGTGATGAAAGGCGGCGAGTTCCATCGCGCGCCGCCGCTGCGCTCGATGCGAACCACCCGCTGGGCAGCCTGAGGAGAACGCCATGGACAGCAGCACCCTCTTCACCAACGTCCGCATCCTCGACGGCACCGGTGCCATGCCGTACGCCGGCAGCGTCCTGGTGCAGGGCAACCGCATCCGCACGGTCGGCCGCTCGAGCGCGGCGCTCGCGCCGCAGGGCGCGACCGTCATCGACGGCGCCGGCGCGACGCTCATGCCGGGCATGTGCGAGGCGCACACGCATTTCTCGTGGAACGACGCGGCGACGCTGGCCGGGATCCAGACCATGCCGCTCGAGGAGCACGTGCTCTGGTGCGCCAAGATCGCGAAGCGGTACCTCGAGGCGGGCTGGACCTCGTGCGTCGGCGCCGCCTGCGCCAAGCCGCGCCTCGACGTCGTCACCCGCAACGCGATCAACTCGGGACAGATCCCGGGCCCGCGCTACCTTGCCGCGAGCCAGGAGATCACCGTCCCCGGCGGCCTCGGCGACGAGACCCTGCCGCACCTGCCGTTTGCGGAGTTCAGCTTCGGCGTCAACGTCAACTCGCCCGACGAGATGAGGAAGGCGGTGCGGCTGTTCCTCAAATACGGCGTCGACTCGATCAAGCTCAATCTCTCGGGCGACAACTTCACCCAGGATTCGCCGGCCGACACGAACTGGATGAGCGACGCCGAGGTCGCTGCGGCGATGGACGAGGTGCGGGTTCGCGGCAAGCGCGGCACATCGCACGCGCGTTCGGCCGCGTCGGTGAAGCAGTCGCTGCGCCACGGCATCGACGTCATCTACCACGCGAGCTACAGCGACAGCGAATCGCTCGACATGCTCGAGGCGGCGAAAGACCGGGTCTTCGTCGCGCCGGGGATCGCCATCATCCTGGCGATGCTCTACGAGGCCGAGCCCTGGGGCATCACCCATGCCAAGGCGGTCGGCATGGGCTACATGCACGAGTGGGAGGCCGCGCAAGAGTCGTTGCGCGCGATGCACAAGCGCGGCATCCGCATCCTGCCCGGCGGCGACTACGGCTTCGCGATGACGCCGCATTGCCAGAACGCACGCGACCTCGAGTTCTTCGTCAAGTATCTCGGTATGACGCCGATGGAGGCGATCCGCTCGGCGACGCTCTACGGCGGTCAGATCATGATGAAGCCCGACGAGCTCGGCGTGGTCAAGGACGGCTTCCTCGCCGACTTGTTGCTGGTCGATGGCGACCCGCTCGCCAACCTCTCGATCCTGCGCGACCCGAAGCGGATCCTCGCCGTCATGAAGGACGGCGTCTTCGCCAAGTCGGCCGAGATCGCGGCGCAGCGTCGCTGGGAGCACGCCGCGTGACCGATGGCAGGAAGATCGCGCTCTGGCTTCTGTTCGCAGGCCCGATCGCGGTCTTTTCGGTCTGGGCGATCGTCGACAACCCGCCGCTCTACTTCAAGACGCTGCTCAACGGCCTGACCCTGGCGTCGCTCTACTTCCTGGTGGCGAGCGGCTTCACGCTCGTCTTCGGCCTGATGAGGAACGTCAACCTGGCGCACGGCTCGCTCTACCTGCTCGGCGCCTACGTCGGCTGGATCGTCGGCGAGAACACCGGCTCGTGGCTGCTCGCGGTCGCGGCGGGGTTCCTGTCCTCCGCCGCCCTCGGGCTGCTGATGCAGGTGTTCATCTTCCGCTTCATGGAAGGCCAGGACCTGCGCCAGACGCTGGTGACGATCGGCCTGTCGATCGTCTTCGCCGACCTGATGCTGTGGGCGTTCGGCGGCGAGATCTACACCTTCGATCCGCCGGCCTGGATCTACGGCTCGACCATGCTGCCGGTGGTCGAGAAATTTCCGACGTACCGGATCGCGGTCCTGCTCGCGGCGATCGTGATCGGCTTCGGCCTGTGGACCTTCCTCGCCAAGACCCGCGTCGGCATGATGATCCGCGCCGGCGTCGACGACCGCGGCATGCTCGCCGCATCGGGCGTCAACGTGCAGCTCGTGTTCGCCGTGACGTTCGCGATCGGCGCCGGGCTCGCCGGGCTCGCCGGCGTCGTCGGCGGCACGGCGTTGTCGATCTCGCCCGGCGAGGACACGCGCTACCTGCTCGCCTCGCTCGTCGTCGTCATCGTCGGCGGCATGGGTAGCGTCGTCGGCGCGTCCATCGGCGCGCTCCTGATCGGCCTGGCCGAGCAATTCGGCCTCGCCTATGCGCCGACCTACAGCGTCGTCTTCACCTTCGTGATCATGGTCGTGGCCTTGGCGTTCAGGCCGCGCGGGATCATGGGCAGGGCGGGATGAGCGCGTCGCAGTGGCGGCGGGCGATGAATTCGGCGGCCGCGGCTGCGGCGCCGACGTTGGCGGCGCAACCCGCGCGCGTGCCGCGGCCGGCCGCGGCCGCGGCCGGCGATGCGCTCGACGCGCCGCCATGGCTGGATCGCCTCGGCGCACGCATCCGCCTGCGCCATGCCGTCGTCCTTGCCGCCGTCGTCCTCTATCCGCTGGTCGCGTCGCCGTTCTTCACCTACCAGATCGGCGCGCAGTCGCTCGCCCTGGGCCTGATCGCGCTCTCGCTCACCTTTCTCGGCGGCTACGGCGGCATGGTGTCGCTGGCGCAGATGACGGTGGCGGGACTCGCCGGCTACCTGGTCGCGATCTTCGGCACCAGCAGCATGGCGAGCATCAGCCTCGGCTGGCCGTGGTGGCTGGCGGTGCCCTTCGCCCTCCTCGGCGCCACTGTCTTCGCCGCCGCGGTCGGCTGGCTCTCGGTGCGCACCGAAGGCATTTACACGATCATGATCACGCTCGCGATCGGCGTCGCCTTCTTCTATCTCGCGCAGCAGAACTACACCGTCTTCAACGGCTTTCAGGGCCTCAGCAAGATCGCCGCGCCCGAGCTCGGCGGCGTCGACTTCAAGGAGCCGGTGGCGTTCTACTTCGTCGCCCTCGGCTGCGCGCTCGCCGGCTACTTCCTCGTCAAGCACCTCGTCCGCGCACCGTTCGGCGTCGCCCTGCAGGGGATCCGCGACAACCCGCGCCGGATGGCCTCGCTCGGCTATCACGTCACCGCGCATCGGGTCGCCGCCTACGCCGTCGCCGGCCTGCTCGCCGCGGTCGGCGGCGTGCTGATGGTCTGGTACAACGGCCGCATCTCGCCGGGCACCGTCAACCTCGCGCAGATGATCTCGATCCTGATCATCGCCGTGCTCGGCGGCATGAAGCACCCGATCGGCGCGTTCGTCGGCGCCATCGTCTACGTGCTGCTGCAGAACTTCGCGATCGACCTGTTCGTTCGCGAGCGCTTCAACCTCGTCATCGGCGGCGTGTTCCTCGCCGTCGTCCTGTTTTCCCCCGACGGTCTGCTCGGGCTGTGGGCGAAGCTTCGCTCGAGCCTGGTCCGGACCCAGATTTCCCACCAAAAAAGGAGACGACCGTGAAAGCTACGAAGAGAAGAGTGTGGATCCGTTCGATCGTCGGCGCCGCCGCCGCAACGGCGTTGATGGGCTCGGCCTGGGCCCAGGAGACGCTCAAGATCGGCCTGCTCGCCAACCTGGAGGGCCCGTTCGCGGTGCCGGGCCAGGACGGCTACCGCGGCGCCGAGATGGCGCTCAAGGAACAAAAGGGCATGGCCGGCGGCAAGAAGATCGAGTTCGTCAAGGTCTCGTCCGACGCGACCCCCGACAAGGCGGTGGCGATGACCAGAAAGGCAGTCGAGCAGGACAAGGTCCAGATCATGATCGGGCCGCTGTCGGGCGACGAGGGCATCGCGGTCAAGAACTACGCCAAGACCAAGCCCGACATCACCTTCATCAACGGGTCGTCGGGCGCGCAGGCGACGACGCTGAGCGACCCGGCGCAGAACTTCTATCGCTTCAACACCGAAGGCGCGCAGTGGATGGTGGGCCTCGGCGAGCACGCGCTGTCGAAGGGCTACAAGAAGACCTTCCTGATCTCCGAAGACTATGGCTTCCCGTATTCGCAAGTGCAGGGCTTCATGGCCAGCTACTGCGCCAAGGGCGGCAAGGTCGTCGACAAGGCGTGGGTGCCGCTCGGCACCAAGGATTACGCCTCGGTGATCGCCAAGATCCCGAAGGACGTCGACGCCCTCGTCGTCGTCCTCGGCGGCTCGGACGCGGTCAACTTCCTGACCCAGTACGAGCAGGCAGGAGGCAACAAGCCGATGATCGGCGGCTCGATCACGGTCGACCAGACGGTCCTCAACTACAAGGGCAAGCGACGCGAATCGCTGCTCGGCACGATGTCGGCGGGGCCGATGGCCGACTCGATCGACACGCCGGAGTGGAAGAAGTTCGTCGCCGAGTACAAGGCCGAGTTCAAGGACGGCTTCCCCAGCCCGTCGCTGTTCGCCTACCTGTACTACATCAACACCAAGGCGACCCTCCTGGCGCTCGACGCGGTCAAGGGCGATCTCTCGAACGGCCAGAAGGCGTTCCGCGCGGCGCTGCAGAAGACCGACTTCAAGGGTCCGGCCGGCGAGGTGAAGATCGACAACAACCGCAACGGCGTCGGCACGACCTACATCACCGAGGTCACCAAGGCGCCGGACGGTTCGTTCTACAACAAGGTCGTCAAGACCGTGCCGAACATCTCGCAGACGCTTGGCCTGCCCGAAGCCGACTTCAAGAAGATGGGCCTGGGCTCGCGCGACGTGCCTGACTGCCGCACCTAGGACAAAAACCAGGTGGCTTCGATCACCTCGCTTCGACCGCGCGGCCGCGAGAGCGGCGCGCGCGGCGGGACCGGCGCCTCGTTCGGCAGCTCGCTGCTGTCGGGCGACGCGCTGGTGCTCGCCGGCGTCACGCGCGTCTTCGGCGCGCTGCGCGCCGTCGACGACGTGTCGCTGTCGCTGGCGGCGGGCGAGAAGGCGGCGATCCTCGGCTCCAACGGCGCCGGCAAGACGACGCTCTTCAACGCCATCACCGGCGACTTTCCGCCCACTGCCGGGCGGATCCAGTTCTTCGGCGAAGACATCACGGCGCTGCCGCCGCACGAGCGCATCAGGAAAGGCCTCAGGCGCACGTACCAGTCTTCGCTTCTGTTTCGCGACCTGACGGTGCGCGACAACCTGTTCCTGGCCGTGCGCGGCGTCGCCAACGGCCGCTTCAGCTTTCGTCGCGCGGGCCGGACGCACGCGTCGACGGTCGCGACCGACGATTTGCTCGACCGCGCGCGCCTCTCGCACATCGCCGACGAGCGTGTCGCCAATCTCGCCCACGGCCAGCAGCGCCAGCTCGAGATCGGCATGGCGCTGGCGGGTGCACCGCGACTGATCCTGTTCGACGAGCCCGCCGCGGGCCTCTCGCCGGCCGAGCGGCGTGAGCTGGTGGCGCTGCTCGCGTCGCTGCCGCCGCACATGAGCTTTCTCCTGATCGAGCACGACCTCGAGATCGCGATGCGCGCCGCCACCCGGGTGACGGTGATGCACAACGGCCGGGTCCTGAAGACCGGAACTCCCGACGAGATCGAGAACGACAGCGAGGTGCAGGCGATCTACATGGGAGGCAAGCACTGATGGCCGCTCCGCGACGCAAGGACGCGGCGCGACCGGGCGCCCCGGCGCTGACGGTCGAGGGCCTCGACGTCCACTACGGACGCGCCCACGCGCTGCAGGGCGTGAGCTTCGTCCACGAGCGCGGCGTGCTGGCGATCGTCGGCCGGAACGGCATGGGCAAGACGACGCTCTGCAACGCGATCACCGGTCTCGTCCCGGCCAGCGGCAGCGTCAAGCTGTTCGGCGAAGAGATCCGGGGCCTGGCGCCGCATCGCATCACGCGGCGCGGCATCGCCTACGTTCCCCAGGGGCGGCGCGTGTGGCCATCGCTCAGCGTCGACGAGACGCTGCGCCTGGTCGCGCCGCAGCGGCGCGACGTCGACCGCATCTACGCGATGTTTCCGCGCCTGGCCGAGCGCAAGGACAACGGCGGCGCGCAGCTTTCGGGCGGCGAGGCGCAGATGCTGGCGATCGGCCGGGCCCTCCTGCTCGAGCCGAAGCTGCTCGTCATGGACGAGCCGACCGAGGGCCTCGCGCCGATGATCGTCGAGCAGGTCGTCGAGGCGTTGCGCGACCTTGCCAGCGAAAGCGAGATCGCGGTGCTGCTGATCGAGCAGAACCTGGGCGTCGCGATCGACGTCGCCGACCGGATCGGCGTCATGGTCAACGGCCGGATCGCCCACGAGATGGCGGCGGCCGAGCTCGGCGCCGATCGCGAGCTCCAGGAGCGGCTGCTCGGCCTGCGCGCCGGCGGCGCCGACGACGATGTCGACACCGGCGCCGCGTCACCGTTCACGAACGAAGACACGCCGACGCAGGTGTTCACGGTGCGGCGTGCGCACGGTAACGGCGCGCCGTCGATCGACGACATCGCGCCGCGCACGGTGCGCGGCTTCAACCGCTGGAACGCCGGCGGCACGGCGGGCCAGGTGGCCGACATTCCTCGCGGTCCGGCGGGTCCGGCAGCGCCCTGGCCGTCGCCGTATTCAGCTCCGCCGTCGTCGACGTCGACATGGATTTCGGCGCCGAAGGCGACACCGGCGGCAACCGTCGGCGAGGCTTCGGGCCCGGCGCGCGTCTTCGACTTCCCGGTCGCCGCGAGCAGCGGCCGCGCCGCCTACGTCGTCGGCACCTTTGACACCAAGGGCCGCGAGCTCTCGTTCCTGCGCCAGTGCCTCGAGAAGCTCGGCCTGCGCGTTGTCACCGTCGACCTCGCGACCTCGGGCAAGCCTTCGACCGCGGCGATCCATCCGCGCGAGGTAGCGCGCCATCATCCCGACGGCGAGGCGGCGGTCTTCACCCGTGACCGCGGCAGCGCCGTCACGGCGATGGCGCTCGCCTTCTCGCGCTTCGTCCTCACGCGCAGCGACCTCGGCGGCCTGCTCTCGGCCGGCGGGTCCGGAGGAACGTCGCTCGCGACCAGCGGCATGCGCGCGCTGCCGGTCGGCATTCCCAAGGTCATGGTCTCGACCATGGCCAGCGGCGACACGCGGCCGTACGTGGGCCCGAGCGACATCTGCATGATGTACTCGGTGACCGACGTGCAGGGCATCCACCGCATCAGCGAGCAGGTGCTGGCCAACGCCGCGCACGCGCTCGCCGGGATGATCGCCCACCCGCCGGTGATCTCGGCGAGCAACAAGCCGGCGCTCGGCCTGACGATGTTCGGGGTCACGACGGAGTGCGTGCAGGGTGTCGTCAAGCGCCTGGCAAACGACTACGACTGCCTCGTGTTCCATGCCACCGGCGTCGGCGGCCAGTCGATGGAAAAGCTCGCCGACTCCGGTCTGCTCGCCGGGGCGATCGACGTCTCGACGACCGAGATCGCCGACGAGATCGGCGGCGGCGTGCTCTCCGCCGGGCCGACGCGGCTCGACGTCTTCGCTCGCCACGCGCTGCCCTACGTCGGCTCGTGCGGCGCGCTCGACATGGTGAACTTCGGCGCCTGGGACACGGTGCCGGAGCGCTTCCGCTCGCGCAAGCTCTATCGCCACAACCCGACCGTGACGCTGATGCGGACCACCGCCGACGAGTGCCGCGCGATCGGCGCCTTCATTGCCGACAAGCTCAATGCCATGACCGGGCCGGTGCGCTTCCTCCTTCCCGAGGGCGGCGTCTCGGCGATCGACCGACCGGGCCAGCCCTTCCACGACCCCGAGGCCGACCGCGCGCTGTTCGCGGCGATCGAGGAACGCTTCCGCGCCGGCGCCGATCGCAAGCTGGTGCGGTTGCCGATGCATATCAACGACGAAGCCTTCATCGACGCGCTCGTCGCCGCCTGGCGCGAGGTCGCGTTGCGCAGCGAGGCCGCGTCTCACGCCCGCTCCTATGCCCCGCATCGCTAGACAGACCCTCCTGCAGCGCTTTCGCGCCAAGATCGCCGCCGGCAGGCCGCTGATCGGCGGTGGCGCGGGAACGGGCCTCTCGGCCAAGTGCGAGGAGGCCGGCGGCATCGACCTGATCGTGATCTACAACTCGGGCCGCTACCGCATGGCCGGGCGCGGCTCGCTCGCCGGGCTGCTCGCCTATGGCAACGCCAACGAGATCGTCTGCGAGATGGCCCGCGAGGTGCTGCCGGTGGTCAAGGACACGCCGGTGCTCGCCGGAGTCAACGGCACCGATCCGTTCATGCTCGCCGACGAGTTTCTGCAGCGCCTGATCGCGCTCGGCTTTTCGGGGGTGCAGAACTTCCCGACCGTCGGCCTCATCGACGGCACCTTTCGCGCCAACCTCGAGGAAACCGGGATGGGCTACGGCCTCGAGGTCGAGATGATCGAGCGTGCGCACGCGCTCGATCTGCTGACGACGCCGTACGTGTTCGACCAGGCCGAGGCGACGGCGATGACCCGGGCGGGCGCCGACATCGTCGTCTGCCACCTCGGCCTCACGACCGGCGGCGCGATCGGCGCGCAGACGGCGCTGAGCCTGGCCGACTGCGTTCCCCTGATCGAGGCGCGCGCTTCCGCTGCGAAGGCGGTTCGTGCCGACGTCATCGTGCTCTGCCACGGCGGGCCGATCGCAACGCCCGAAGACGCCGCCTACATCCTCGAGCATTGCCCGTCGTGCCACGGCTTCTACGGCGCGAGCTCGATGGAGCGATTGCCCGTCGAGACCGCGCTGACCGAGACGACGCGGCGCTTCACCCAGATCTCAGGAGACAGAACATGACCGGCTCCCAATTCGGCAGCTTCATCCTCGGCCTGATCGTGGTCGCGATCGTCGTCGCGATCGCGGTCTGGCTGCTTCACTGGCTCTACCTGCGGAGCTCGAAGGAGCGATCGTTCGTGCGCACCGGGCTCGGCGGCCAGAAGGTCGTGCTCGATGGCGGCGCGTTCGTGCTGCCGATCGTCCACGATGTCATTCCGGTCAATATGAACACGCTGCGCCTCGAGGTCACTCGCGGCCGCGACAAGGCGCTGATCACGCGCGACCGGATGCGTGTCGACCTGATCGCCGAGTTCTACGTCCGCGTCGCCGCGCGTCCCGACGCGGTCGCCGCCGCGGCGCAGACACTCGGCCAGCGGACGATGGAGCCCGAGCAGCTCAAGGAGCTGGTCGAGGGCAAGTTCGTCGATGCCCTGCGCACCGCGGCGGCCGAGATGACGATGGAAGAGCTCCACGAAAAGCGCGGCACCTACGTCAAGCGGGTGCGCGAGACGGTCGCCGAGGACCTGACCAAGAACGGCCTCGAGCTCGAGTCGGTCTCGCTGACCCAGCTCGACCAGACAGGCATGGAGTACTTCAACCCGAGCAACGCCTTCGACGCCGAGGGCCTGACGCGCCTCACCGAGACGATCGAGCAGCGCAAGAAGCAGAGGAACGACGTCGAGCAGGACACGCTGATCGCGATCCGCAACAAGAACCTCGAGGCCGAGAAGCTCTCGCTCGAGATCGACCGCGAGGGCGAGTACGCGCGCCT
>Ga0070672_100001275_pt1 | contig 15479 bp, 14 predicted proteins | sample KBSM13metaG_FD_66151 | JGI IMG/M metagenome (GOLD analysis project Ga0070672, IMG submission 66151) | Miscanthus rhizosphere microbial communities from Kellogg Biological Station, Michigan, USA - KBS M1-3 metaG | ecosystem: Host-associated > Plants > Roots > Rhizosphere > Soil ... | reverse complement strand
GCTCGGCATCGGCCGCTGCCGATATGGTCTGATGCTCGACGAGAACGGCATGGTGTTCGACGACGGCGTCACCACCCGTCTCGGCGAGCATCATTTCCTGATGACCACCACGACCGGCGGCGCGGCTCGCGTGCTGTCGTGGGTCGACCGCTGGCTGCAGACGGAGTGGCCCCACCTCGAGGTGTATCTCACCTCGGTGACCGACCATTGGGCGACGGCAAGCGTTGCCGGCCCGTCGAGCCGCAAGCTGTTGGAAGCCGTGTGCGAAGGGATCGATCTGGCGCCTGAGGCGTTTCCGTTCATGTCCGCGCGCGAAGGCACGGTCGCCGGCGTGCCGGCGCGCGTTATGCGCATCAGCTTCTCGGGCGAGCTCGCTTTCGAGGTCAACGTCTGCGCCAACGAGGCGCGCCACGTGTGGAACGCCCTGATGGACGCCGGCAGGAAATACGCCATCACGCCGTACGGCACCGAGACCATGCACGTGCTGCGGGCCGAAAAGGGCTACGTCATCGTCGGCCAGGACACCGACGGCTCGGTGACGCCCATCGATCTCGGCATGGATTGGATTGTTGCGAAAGACAAGGACTTCCTCGGCCGGCGATCCCTTTCGCGCGCCGACACGGCGCGGCCCGACCGCAAGCATCTCGTCGGGCTGCTGACCGAAGATCCCTCCGCGGTGCTCCCGGAAGGCGGCCAGATCGTCACCGACCCGAACGCGCGAATTCCAACGCCCATGCACGGGCACGTGACGTCGAGCTACTTCAGCGCGAACCTGAAGCGCTCGATTGCGCTGGGGCTCGTGCAAAACGGTCGCAATCGCATGGGCGAGAAGGTGAGTGTCGAGACGCCCGGCGGCAAGGCGGCCACTGCGACCATCGCCAAGCCCGTGTTCCTCGATCCCGAAGGGGCGCGGCAGAATGCGTGAGTCGATCCTGCGCGAAAGCCCGCTCGTCCGTTTGAACCGCGCGTCGTCCGGTGCGAACAGCGCCGCCGGCGCCGGGCTGATCGTGCGCGAGAAGGCGTTCCTCGGCCATCTCAATCTGCGCGGCAAGGCCGAAGACCCGCATTTCGCCGGCGCGGTCGGTGTCGTGATGGGCGACGAACTGCCGATCGTGGCGAACACGCTGACGGAATTGAACGGCGTCACGATGTACTGGCTGGGTCCGGACGAGTGGCTGATTGTCACCCCCGACGAAAGCCGCAACAGAATCGAGCACGACCTGCGCCGGGCGCTCGCGTCGCAGCATTTCGCGCTGACCGACGTGAGCGGAGGACAGACGGCGCTGCATCTTCACGGCAGCCGCGTGCGGGACGTGCTCGCCAAAGGCTGCCCAATCGACTTCCATCCGCGCGTGTTCGGCATCGGCCAGTGCGCGCAGAGCCATCTCGGCAAGGCGACGGTGCTGATCGGCCAGATCGAGGGGCAGCCACATTTCGAGCTCATCGTCCGCCGCAGCTTCGCGGAGTACGTGTGGACGTGGCTCGAGGCGGCCGCGGAGGAATACGGAATGGCGGTGGGCGCATGAGCACGCCGGGCGAGGCGAAAGCGCGCGGCATCGCGCTCTTCGATCTCGACTACACGCTGCTCGGCGGCGACGCTACGTATGAGTGGATCCACTTTCTCGTCCGCAAAGGCGCGATCGAGCCGGCCAGCATCGCACTCCTCGACCAGTACTACGAGGACTACGGCAAGGGAACGCTCGACATCGTCGCCTTCCTGCAATTCGATTTCGGCGCTTTGACGCGCCATCCGCGCGCCAGGATGGAAGCGTGGCGCGAGGAGTATCTGCGCGACATCATGGCGCCGCTGATCTTGCCGAAAGCCCGGGACCTCATCGCTTCGCACGAGGCCCGCGGTCACGTCACAGCGATCGTCACCGCGGCGAACAGCTTCCTCACCCGGCCGATCGCCGGCATGATCGGCGTTGGACATCTGCTTGCGAGCGACCCCGAGATCGTCGACGGCGCGTTCACCGGCAAGATCGACGGCATTGCGTGCTTTCACGAGGGCAAGATCGCGAAGCTCGAAGGATGGCTCGCGGACCGCGGCGAAGCGTTGTCGGATTTCCACGAGAGCTACTTCTACGGGGACTCGCAGAGCGATGTGCCGCTCATGGAAAGAGTCACGCATCCCGTCGCGGTCGGCGACGACGAGACGCTCGGGCGGATTGCACGCGAGCGCAACTGGCCGGTGATCACACTAAAATGAGCGCTGCGATAATCGAGGCAGCGATCATGTCGCGCGTCTTCCGGCAAACGAGATAACACAATGCGCATCCCTTCCTGGCGCTCGAGCGGCCGCGAGCCGGACTACCGGTTTTCGCTGGCGAACGAGCGAACGTTCCTCGCCTGGATCCGCACGGCGCTGTCGCTGCTTGCCGGCGGCGTATTGCTGGAGCAATTCGCGACGAGGCTCGAGCCGCGGTTTGTCGTCGTCGGGCTTGCCATCGCGCTGGCCGTCTTGTCGTCGGTGCTGTCCGCAGTGGCCTATTTCCGCTGGAAGGCGCAGGAAATTGCGATGCGCCATGACCGTCCGTTGCCGGCCACGATCGCGGTTCCGCTGCTGGCGCTTTCGGCCGCCATCGTGTCCGGCGTCATCGTGGCGGTCGAATGGCTAAAGTGAGTGCTGAAGTAAGCCAGCGCGATCCGGGGCTTCAGCCCCAGCGCACGGCATTGGCCTGGGTGCGAACCGGGCTTGCGGTGTTCGTCAATGCCCTCATCGTCTTGCGTGCCGGCTTTGTCACGGCGCAAGTCTTCATTCTCGCGCTGGGAACGGTCCTGGTCGTGGCGTCCGCGCTGTCCGTCATCCTGGGAACGTGGCGCGTGCGCCATCTCGCCGCGCACGGCGCGCGTGCGGCGCCGCCGTGGATGCTCATGGTCGGGACGGTGTGGATCGCGTGGCTCGCGTGCTTCGCCGGCGTGCTGTCGATCGTCTCGACGCTCGAGTGATCGAAGGGTCCATTCCTCTCTCAAGCCATGCCGCTACCGATCGAAGACTACGCACTGATCGGAAACACGCGGACCGCCGCGCTGGTCGGCATCGACGGGTCGATCGATTGGATGTGCGTGCCGCGCTTCGACTCGACTGCGTGCTTCGCTGCGCTGCTAGGGGAGCCGCAGCACGGACGTTGGGTGCTCGCACCCGCAGGCGCGGCGCGCTCGGTTCGCCGCGCGTACCGCCCCGATACGCTGGTGCTCGAGACGGAGTTCCAGACGGCGGATGGCGTCGCGCGTGTCATCGATTGCATGCCGATGTGGGAGAACCGGAACGACGTCGTGCGCGTCGTGCAAGGTGTGAGTGGCGCCGTGCCGATGCGCATGGAACTGATCATTCGACCGGGCTATGGAGCGATCACGCCGTGGGTCCGGCGGGTCGACGATGCGCTGCTCGCGACGGCGGGTCCCGATTCGCTGGAGTTGCGCACGTCGGTCGAAACCGAGGGACGCGACTTCACCACCGTGGCCGAATTCACGGTGGCGGCCGGGCAGCGCATTCCCTTCGTGCTCACCTGCTTCCCATCGCACGAGTCGCGCCCGCTGCCGGTCGACGCCGACGCGTCGATCGCCGCGACGGAACGGTTCTGGCGCGCCTGGTGCGGGCACTGCAGCTACGAAGGGCGCTGGAGCGACGCCGTGCGCACGTCGACGATCGTGCTCAAGGCGCTGATCTACGCGCCGACCGGCGGGATGGTCGCTGCGGCGACGACATCGCTGCCCGAGCGCATCGGTGGCAACCGCAACTGGGACTACCGCTTCTGCTGGGTGCGCGACGCGACGTTCGCGCTGTACGCCCTGCTGCTTTCGGGCTATCACGACGAGGCGCGCGCGTGGCAGCAGTGGCTCCTTCGTGCCGCCGCCGGACACCCTGCTGATTTGCAGGTGCTGTACGGCGTCGCGGCCGAGCGCGAGCTCACGGAACAGGAATTGCCGTGGCTGCCGGGATATCTGCAGTCGGCGCCGGTGCGCATCGGCAACGCGGCGGCCTCACAGCTCCAACTCGACATCTACGGAGAGCTGATGGACGCCCTGTGCGTCGCCCGCAAAGCCGGTCTCGCCGACGACGACGATGGCTGGAGCTTTCAGCGCACGCTGGTCACCTTCCTCGAATCGAACTGGCAGCGGGCGGACAGCGGCATCTGGGAAATGCGCGGCGAGCCTCGCCACTTCACGCATTCCAAAGTGATGTGCTGGGTTGCGATGGACCGCGCGATCGAGGCGGTCGAAAAGTACGGCCTCGACGGTCCCGTCGAGCGCTGGCGTGACGTGCGCGCGCGCATTCACGCCGACGTGTGCGAGAACGGTTACGACGCCGCGCGGGGAACGTTTGTGCAGAGCTACGGCTCGAGCGAGCTGGACGCGAGCCTGCTGCTCATTCCCCAGGTCGGGTTCCTTCCCGCGTCCGACCCGCGCGTGCGTGGCACCGTCGAAGCCATCGAACGCGAGCTCGTCGTCGACGGTCTGGTGCTGCGCTATCGCACGCACGGTGGCGTCGACGGGCTTCCGGCCGGCGAGGGCCACTTCCTTCCTTGTTCCTTCTGGCTCGCGGACGCGCTCGCGCTGCTCGGCCGCCAGGCGGACGCGGAGGCGTTGTTCGAGCGGCTCCTTGCCCTCCGCAACGATGTCGGCTTGCTTTCGGAGGAGTACGATTTGCGCAACCGGCGCGCACTGGGCAATACGCCGCAGTCCATGACCCACATGGCGTTGATCAATACGGCGCGCAATCTGTCGGAGCGCGGCGGTCCTGCGGAACATCGAAGCAGCTCGTCCGAGGCAGCGCCGCCGGGCGGTCCTGCGAAGCCTGCGTCGCCCACGCCGAACGAGCCGCCGACGCAGCGGCAGCGCACAAATCGACCGGACGCCGCGCAGGGACCGCGCGTCGGCATCGAGCGCGGACCCAAGTCCATTTCTTGAAACGGTAAGTGGAGAAGAGATGCCTGCAACGCACATCGACTCGATGGAGGACAGCAACCGTTCCTCGAACCCGACCATCCACGACGTCAGCGATCCGCAACGTCGTCTCGTGCTGCGCGGTGCGCTCGGTGCGGCACTGGCCGCGCTGTACGGACCTCTCGTGGGTGGCTGCGCCAGCGGCGGCTTCGCCGGCGACTGGCGCATGGGTCCTGCAGCGATGGGCCCGATGCTGGGCTTCAAGGGCATCGCGCCGGATTCGACGGACAAGCTCATCGTGCCGGAGGGCTATGTAGCGCAACCGATCGCGGCGTGGGGCGAGCCGGTCGGCATCCCCGGCAACGTGCCGGCGTTCAAGCCCGACGCCTCCAACACCGCGGCCGAACAGGCGGTGCAGTTGGGCATGCACCATGACGGCATGCACTTCTTCCCGTTCGCGCCCGACAGCAACAGCCACGGGCTGCTTTGCATGAATCACGAATACACCGACGACGGCTTGCTCCACGCGGGCGGCATGACGCCGTGGACCGCGGAGAAAGTGCGCAAGGCGCAGGCCGCCTATGGCATCTCGATCACCGAATGGGTGATGAAGGATGGGACGTGGAATATGGTGCGTCCGTCGAGATACGCGCGTCGCATCACCGCGAACACGCCGTTCACAGTGGGCGGCCCCTGCGCCGGCCACGCGATGTTCAAGACCGCAGCCGATCCCGAGGGCCGCACGGTGCTCGGCACGATCAAGAACTGCGCCGCGGGCATGACGCCGTGGGGGACGTACCTCTCCGGCGAAGAGAACTGGATGGATAATTTCAGCGGCGGCGATAACCTGTCTCCGCACGAGCGGCGCTGGGGAATGCGCAAAGGCGGATTGGGCTTCCGGTGGCACGAGCATGACGACCGCTTCGACGCCGTGAAGAATCCGAACGAGCCGAACCGTTTCGGCTGGATCGTTGAAGTCGATCCGTACGATCCTGCGTCGGTGCCCGTCAAGCGCACCGCACTTGGTCGCGCCGCGCATGAAGGCGCCTGGGTCGCGTTGACGAGAGATGGTCGCGCCGTGGTGTATTCCGGCGAGGACGCGCGCTTCGAGTACATCTACAAGTTCGTGAGCCGCGACAAGATCGCGCCCGGTGGCGGGAAGGGCAACGCGACGCTGCTCGACAATGGCACGCTGTACGTGGCGCGTTTCGATGCCGACGGTACTGGCACGTGGCTGCCGCTCGTGCGTGGCACCGGACCGCTCACTGCTGCCAACGGCTTCGCCGATCAGGGCGAGGTGCTGATCAAGTCACGCCAGGCGAGCGATTTGTTGGGCGGCACCAAGATGGACCGGCCGGAGTGGCTCGCGATCGATCACGTGAATGGGTGGGTCTACTGCTCGCTCACCTACAACAACGATCGCGGCAAGCAAGGATTGCCCGGCGCGGACGCCGCGAATCCACGCGACTTCAACGAGATGGGGCAAATCATCCGCTGGCAGGAAGACAGCGACTTCGACGCGCTCACGTTCCGCTGGAACCACCTGATGCTGTGCGGCAATCCCAAGAGCGAGAAGCCGCAGGACCGCGGCAACATCAAGGGCGACATCTTCTGCCGTCCGGACGGTCTTGCGTTCGATGGGCGCGGCTTGCTTTGGATCGAGACCGACTCGTCGGCATCGGTGCTGAACAAGGGCGACTTCGCGATCTTCGGCAACAACCAGATGCTGGCGTGCGACGTGCGCACCGGCGAGACGCGGCGATTCCTGAGCGGGCCGGTCAACTGCGAGATCACGGGCGCCACATGGACGCCCGATGGGCGCACGATGTTCATCAACATCCAGCATCCGGGCGAAACGCCGAGCGAGCGGAGCGATCCGAACAATCCCGCGCGCTTCAGCAACTGGCCGGACTATCAGGCGGGGGGAAGGCCGCGGTCGGCGACGGTGGCGATCAGGAAAGTCGACGGGGGCGTGATAGGAACCTGAACGGGGACTGGAGCGAGCGACGTTCGGAAGTTTTGCGCGACGGGGCGCCCGTTCATTTTCGACGAGCGGGATTGTGAAAGTCGCGTACGTCCTTACCTTTGGCGGAATGCAGGTTCACCACGTCGATCCGGCGTTCACCACCGCCGGTCGTGATCGCGCCAACTTCCAGCTCGCCATGATGCTCGCGGCGGGCTTCATCGCGCTGCTCTGGCTCATCCAGCTCTCGAACGTCGTCCTCGGTCTCGGGCCCGCGGATCTCGGCGTTCGCCCGCGCGAGCTGTCGGGATTGCTGGGCGTGATCTTTGCGCCGCTGCTGCACGGGAACGCCGAGCACCTGCTCGCCAACACGCCGCCGCTGTTCGTCGCGGGCACGACGCTGCTGTACCTCTATCCGCGGTCGTCGATTTTTGTTTTGCCAGCGGTGTATCTTGGTACGGGCATTGCCGTGTGGCTGCTCGGCCGCTCGTCGATGCATCTCGGCGCCAGCGGCTTGGTCTACGGACTTGTCAGCTACATCTTCTTCGCCGGCCTTCTAAGACGCGACCGGCGTGCGATGGGAGCGGCGCTGCTCGTGTGCTTCCTGTATGGCGCCATGGTGTGGGGAATCCTGCCGATCCAGAGCGGCGTGTCCTGGGAATCGCATCTCGCCGCCGCGGTGATCGGCGCGCTGATGGCGATCAAGCTGCGGAAGCTCGATATTCCGCCGGCGCGACGGTATTCGTGGGAGGACGAGGCCCAACCGGCGGAAGACGAGCTCATCGATGTCGATCGGTATCAGGGACCATCGACGCTGCACTGACTAACCCGCGGTCAAGTCGCTCCTAAGGATTCCCCGACAGGCCGCACTGTGCGCCGGTGCACGGCGAGTGGTCGATCACCGTGACCTCCGGGTTGGCTCCCCTGCGCGAGAGTCGAAACTTCACCCAGCTGAAATTGTCCAGCTCGCCCGGCGAGTTGGTCGCGGGGCCCTCCAGCCAGTGGTTTTCCGGATCCGCCTCGTGCGTCAGGTAGTAGTCGCCCGCGGGAAGGGCCGTCACCTCGAGCTCCTGTAGCGGGGTCGACTGGTGGTACTCGTCGCCCCATCCGACCGCGAGCCCCTGGAAGTCGCCGTTACACTCGAAGTATGTCCGCGGCAGCGCCTTCTTCTCCTTGCCGGTCACGCCGGTGAAGATCACATCGACGAAGCAGAACGTGATCTTGACGCCCGCCACCAACTCCGTGCCGCAGCTCGCCTGCGAGCAGCCACCGGGGCTCGACGGGTTGCCGGTCATGATCCTGAACGCCGCCACGCCGGCCTGGTGCCAGTGGTTGTGCTCGGGATGAAAAAAGGCGACGCCGGCCGGATGCGTCAGGACGACGTTCTTCGCCGAGTCGAGGATCTCCTGCGTCGCGATGGTGCACTGTTCGTATACGACGCCGTCGATTGAGCAGGGCGCGACCTGGCCGCCGCCGCGAATCTGCAGGTTCCCGGGACCGAGGTTGATGTGCGTCGTGGAGAAGCGCAGCCATTCCCGTTGATGATCATTCTGGATGTGCAGGTGCGACGGAATCTCCTCGACAACGTTGGGGTACAGCGGTGCACCCGCGGAGGCATCGGTGGCCCGTACCGAGGCCAGGACGGCCGACGCGACCACGGCCGCACCGAACACGAAACGCCGAGTTTTCATCTGCATCTCCTTTCCGTGTTAACGAAGGCAACGCCGCCAGGGTGAACGGATGCGACACCGTTGTACGGCCTGGCCCTGCGCGGCAGACAAGAGCCAAGTAATCTTGGGATCAGCAAGCGCTGGGCGCTCATTGAACCACGATCGATCAGGTTAAGCGACCGATGCGAGAGCGGGCCGGTGGGTGGATCACCGGCGCGACGGCCGGTGCTCGCGGTGGCCGTCTTTTGGCGATGTGCCGTGCCGGGGGCGGGGAAGCCGCTAGAGTAGAATGCCGGCGACCGGAGAGGTGGATGAGCGGTTTAAGTCGCACGCCTGGAAAGCGTGTTTAGGTTAATAGCCTAACGCGGGTTCGAATCCCGCCCTCTCCGCCATTTATGTTGTTAAATCAATAACATAAGTCAAGTTTTCAACATTGTGTTTTGTAGTCAATTGAGCTCGTATTTATGAGCAATCTTGGCCGGTAATCGTATTGTTTTGGTCAGTTCTTGGTCATCAAGTTGCCTAAATCTTAGGCAGTATTCCTGGTGGTAGACCCGTTACTTTTCGCTGCCCTCGGCGGCTACCGAAAATTCCGATTGACGTCCGCCTCGAAGGCGTCGATCTGAGCACGCAGTCAACCCCCGATCCAGTGACGGTGCGCCTCGATCCATCGACATGGAAGCGGCAGGTCAAGAATGGGCCTGTGTCCACGCTGACGCTTTGATTGCGGCCGCAGGGCGGGCTGCGGCGTCGATTCCGCGTGTGCCTCGCCATGTGAAGCAGACGAAACTCCAGGAGGCTGCGGGCCACGCTCGGCTGACTCCTGCCGTGACTCGAGTTGACGACTTGACATGCGCCGGTCAGTGGCTATGATAGCTAGACTGTCTAGCCGTTATTTCGGAGGGCCGGATCATGAACAAGTGGCAACTTCAAGACGCAAAGAATAGATTGTCCGAAGTGGTGAGGAAGGCCACGGACGAGGGCCCGCAAATCATTACGCTGCGAGGTGACGACGCCGTGGTGGTGGTGGCCGTGGACCAGTACGCCCGCCTTACCCGCAAGCCCAAAGGGACCCTCGTCGATTTCCTTCGCAAATCGCCGTTGGGCACGGTTGCGCTCGATCTCACGCGCAGCCGTGATACGGGCAGGGCAGTCGTGCTGTGAGCTGGCTGCTCGACACCTGCGTCGTTTCGGAGCTGGTGCGCCCACGACCGAAAGCGTCGGTCGTCAGCTGGGTACTCGAACGCGACGAAGATGAACTGTTCCTGAGCGTCATCACGATCGGGGAACTGGAAAAGGGGATCGCCAGACTGCCCGACTCGCCCAAGCGGGTCGCACTCGAGCAATGGGTGCGGCGCGATCTCGCTGATCGGTTCCGCGACCGGCTGCTTGCGGTTGATTCAGGAGTTGCGGCCCGTTGGGGCGCGCTGGTAGGCGCGTCGGAAGCACGCGGCCAGCCGTTGCCCGTCATCGATAGTCTGATCGCCGCGACGAGCTTGCAGCACGATTTCACCGTCGTCACCCGCAATACGGATGATCTCGAACGTTGTGGCGCGCGCTGCTTCAACCCGTGGATCGGGAAATAACGCTGCATGGCATCGCGCGTCACGAAATCCGGCAGGCAACGTTCCAGCGGCAATCTGCGCATCGGCGATCACTGGAATGCGATTACCATCATCGCCCTGTCGCAGAGCAATCCGCTCAAGGCGGTGGCCGAGCTGGTAGAAAACAGCATCGACGCCCGTGCGAGAACAATCGTCATCACCCGGGGCAAGGAGAAGGGGCGGCACTACCTGCGCGTGAAGGACGATGGGGAGGGCGTGCGTCGGAATGCCGACGGCGAGCCGGATTTCCACTACGTGGCAACGCACGTCTGCGATTCCATCAAGCGCCAGCTGAAGGTGCAAGGCGCGGGCGGCTTGCAGGGCGAATTCGGCATCGGCCTTCTGTCCTTCTGGACTCTGGGGGAAGAGCTTCTACTGACCTCGGCGAGCGCGGATGGACGCGCCTTTCAGATGCACCTGAAGAAGGGTGACCCGAGCTATCGCATTACGCACCGCCCGACGTTGTTCGCCGAAGCGGGGTCGGAGGTCCTGATCAGGGGCATCCTGCCGGGCATCAAGAACTTCAGTGGCGACAAGATCCAGTGGTACCTCGCCTCGGAGTTGCGCGACCGCATTCGCCACGCGGGCGTATCGATCCGCGTCGTTGATCGGACCGCGCGGGCCGAATACAAGGTCGAGCCCCGCCAGTTCGAGGGCCGACTGTTGCACGAGCTGGATGCCTGCCTGCCGCCCCAGGGCGACGTGTACGCAGAGCTGTACTTGCATGCCCATTTGCCGGCCAACGCGGTGTCGCTGTATCGTTCCGGCACGCGCGTGCTCGCCAATCTCACCGAGCTCGAGGCGTTCGCTCGTATCCCCTGGACGAGCGGCTATGTGCAGGGGATCATCGATGCGCCGTATCTCAACCTGACGCCGGGCACGCGGCTCGGCGTCATCCATGACGCGGCACTGGCGCGCCTCGCCGATGAGCTTGGCCCGCTCGAGATGCATCTCGCGAAGATCATCGAGGACCAGCAGCGGGCCGAGGAGGAGCGGGCGAGCCGCGATGTCCTCCGCTCCGTGCAGGGCGCCCTCAAGGAGGCGCTGCTGGCGTTGCCGGCGGAGGAGTACGACTGGTTCGATCTGCGTCGTGGCGAGGGGAAGCGGCGGCCGCGAACGATGGCGTCAGCGGAACCTGGGGACGAGGCGCCTGCAGACGATCGAGCGATTGCGATCGAGGCTGCGGATGACCACGAGGCCGCCGAAGGTCAACGGCAATTCTTTGAATTCGCGGGTCCGTTGTATTCGGTGATGATTTCCCCGACGTCGAGCGTCATCGAAGTCGGTGGCTCACGCGCGTTGCGCGCGATCGCCCGCGACCGGGCGCGGCGACCGGTGGAGGATGAACTCACGTACGGGTGGGCCATTCTCGAGGGTGATGGAAGGCTCGACAGCGCCAGAGGCGAGATGGCGACGTTTCGGGCAGCGGCCGAGCCGGGGCTGGCGCGGGTAGAGGTCACCGTCAAACAGGGGGACATCGTCTGTAAAGCCGAAGCGCAGATCACCGTGGCGGCCTCGTTGCTACCGAAGGTGAGCGGTGGCGATTCGACCTACCAGGGCCTCCCGGGTTACACCTTCCACAAGGCCGCCGGGGAACTGTGGCGTTCGCGGTTCGACGCGGAGCGCAATCTGGTCGTGATCAACAACGGCCATCGCGACTTTGTCTACGCGGCGCGGAGCAAGATGCTGAAGCTCCGTTACATCTGTCGCCTGTTCGCCAAAGAGCTTGTGCTCAAGAACTTCATCGGCATTCCTCCGGATCAACTGCTGGAACGCTTGCTGGAGCTGACGTTGTACACCGAGGAGAATCTGCGCTAGGACGGGAGAGCTAGGCAATTGTCCACAGGTCGCCAGAAACTCCTCGGCCTCCGATGGTCAGTTTTTGGTCAAGAAATCGCGAAGACCCGCATCCAGCCTGGCGGTGCGACGTGTTCGAATCCAGCCATCCCACAATTATCTCTATAAAACAATAACATGTGTGACATTAACTCGTTTGGATTTCATAATGATCGCACTTCTTTTTGAACGTAGCTTTTGCTGCTAACCGTATTGTTTTGGTCAGTTCTTGGTCATCAGGTTGCCCAAATATTAGGCAGCGTTTTGTGGTGGTAGGCCGCCACCTCGTACCGCCCCGGCGGTCGCCCCAAAATCCCCCAGCGATACCATCGCTCGACGACTGACAACGCGTGCCTAAACGCACGCATGCCGAAGTCGCCAGCTTGCAGAATTGCAGTAATTCGGCTAAACTGCAATCATGAAAGCCACTCTCACCCTCACGAACCGTGGCGTGGTGACGCTCCCCGCGAAGCTTCGCCGCGCGTTGGGCCTCAGGGCCGATGATCAGCTCATCGCCGAGACGACGCCGGAGGGGTTGCTGCTGCGTCCTGCGGTGACGTTGCCGGTCGAGATGTACAGCGAGAAGCGAATCCGCGAATTCGATGAGGCCGAGGCCGAAGTGGCGAAAGTCCTGAGTCACCGCAGCCGTCCTAAGAAATCCGCCCGATGAGCGCAGGCGGATGCGCATCTTTCTCGATGCCAACGTGCTCTTTTCGGCGGCGAAGTCCGACGGCGCGGTCCGCCAGCTGCTGATGCTGCTCGAGAAGTCCGGCCACGAGTGTTGCGTGGACGGTTACGTGATCGAGGAGGCGCGCCGCAACCTCGCTGCCAAAGCGCCGGATCGTGTTGTCGCTCTCGAGAGGATGCTGCCGCGCATGAAGACGGCAGGTGCGCAGCGAAGTGACGCTGCGCTCGAAGCGTCGTTGCCGTTGCCGGCAAAGGATCGGCCCGTACTGGAGGCGGCCATCCGCCAGAGCTGTGGCGCCCTGGTCACGGGCGATCGCACGCATTTCGGTGCCTTGTACGGCCGGACGATTCATGGCGTGACCATTCACTCGTCACGGTCGCTGGCAGAGGCGCTCCTGTTGTAGTGGGAAATCGCAGCCGCGTAGTTCTGCATGTCGTCTGGTCTTATTGACGTTCTTACACTCCAAGCTATTCAGGCGTTGGCCGACGTGCGGACGTTCGCGCGCGGCATGGCCTATTTCCACGGCGGCGCGGTTGGATTGCTCGAAGCCGATGAGTACGAGGCTCGCGCCAGCGTGCAAGGCACGCAGCGCTATCGCGTGCGGCTCGCTGCCGCACCGGACGGAGAACTCGATTACGAGTGCGATTGCCCGGTCGGCGACGAAGGAACGTTCTGTAAGCACGCGGTGGCCGTGGCGCTATCCTGGCTCGAGAACACCGGAGAGGAAGCCTTCGAGCCGAGTGAGAAGGAGTCTGTCAAGCCGCGGAAGAGGCGCAAGACCCGTGCGGAGCAGATTCGGGAATACCTGGAAACTCTCAGCGCGAGCGCACTGCGCGAGTGGCTGATGGAAGCCGCGGACCGGGACGCGGGCATTCGCGACAAGCTGCTGTTTTCCGCGAAGGCCGGCGCCGGGAGTGACATTGCGGCACTCAAGTCCGTCGTTCGCCAGGCCACTAAAGTCTCCCACTTCGTCGATTGGCGCGGATCTCGCGATTACGCGAATCGACTTGTCGATTTGGCGCAGATCCTCGACGAGCGAATCGGCGACGGAAATCCGAAATTGGTCGAGTTGATCGAGGATGCCATCGCGCAGGCCGAGGATGCATTGGGGCAGGTCGACGATTCCAACGGCGAGGTGATGCCCGTCATCATGCAACTGCGTGAGGTCCACGAGCGGGCATGCAACCACCTCGGGCCCGACCCGGTGGCGTTGGCCGAACGACTGTTCCGGTTCCAGACCAACGGTGACTGGGACACTTTCCACAGCGTGCTTGCAGGCTATGCGGACGCCTTGGGCGGCCCCGGGCTCGCGCGGTATCGGCAATTGGTGGAAGCCGCCTGGAAGAAACTCCCGGCGCTCGGCCCGGAAGCGTTTCGAACCCATTTCGACAGCGACCGTTATCGGATCGAGCACGCGATGGAAGAACTCGCTGCCTCGTCGGGAGACGTCGACGGTTTGGTCACGGTCAAGTCGCGGAATGTCTCGAGCCCGCACGCCTTTCTGGAGGTGGCCGGGCTCCTCCAACACCATGGTCGCCACGACGATGCGCTCAAATGGGCCGAGAACGGGATCGCGGCGTTTCCCGACGAGCGGCTCGACGATCTGGTGAAGTTCTGCATCACGGAGAATCTTCGCCGCGGCGATGCCGCGCGCGTGGAGTCGCTCGCATGGCAGCGGTTCGTCCGACAACCCGGCAGCGAGGCGTACTTCGAGCTCGTCAGCGTTGCCAAGCTGATCGGGCATGCCGATGACCTCGCAGCAAAGGCGCTGGCCCATTTGTGGGAACTGGTTCGCGTCGAGGAAGCGCCGGGAGCGAAGCGGCTCCCCAGCTGGCAACCCCCTCTTCGCAGCGCCTTGGTCGCCATTCACCTGCGCGAGAAAGATACCGAGAGAATGTGGGAGACGTTTTGCGGGGGTCCGGTCGACCTGCGGCTGTGGGAGAAAGTTGCGGCCAGGCGCGGCAAGACCCACCCGGACGAGGCCATCATGCTCTACAAGAAGTTGCTGCCTCATGCGGTGAATGCCGGAACGCGCGGGGCACAGTACGGCGAGGCATTCGCAATCGTCAAGGCGATACAGGACCTGCACGTCGCCCGAGGTGAGGAGGTTGTCTTCAAGCAGGAACTCGTCAAGCTGCGACTGGAGTGGAAGGCCAAGCGGAACTTCATGAAGCTGCTGGCAACGCTTGGCTGACAGACGTGGGTACAGTACATCGTTGGGCCCGGACTGAGGGTCCGCAATGCGCAAGGGCGAACGGCTATCGTCCACAGTCGCGGGAAACTCTTCTCCTTCCAATGGTCAGTTTTTGGTCAAGAAATCCCGCGAAGCCGCATGCAGCCTGGCCGTGCGACGGGTTCGAATCCCGTCCTCCCCCAGTCTCACTCCCAGCAACGTCCCAATGGCGGCTTTTTTGCCAGCATTTCTGCCAAAGATCTTAGTGGCGGCACGCCTCTCCAGCGCACCATAATAAGTACGTACGGGCACACCTCTCCGGAGGTGGTCACGCAAGCTTCTGACATCGCCGTCCTTGTTCGTCCCGCAAGCGACGAGGGCCGACCCAAAGAATGTCGGCACGCCAGAGTTCACGGTCAATCGTGTCGCCGGATCTTACAAACTGGCGGACAAATTGCGAGACGCTGAGTTTCGAGCCAATCAATTCATTAGCTTGTGCTTGTGGTGTACATCGTGCTTGCCTCGGCGTGCGGTTGCTGGTGGCCGCCGATTCGCCGGGTGATCGCTCACGCCTGGACATTGCCAACTATTTTCTTAGGGGAGCGTAAGTCATGCCAAAAGTCATGCATTCACCGACTCGCCCTGCGGCCGCGCTTAT
>Ga0070672_100001254_pt1 | contig 15624 bp, 15 predicted proteins | sample KBSM13metaG_FD_66151 | JGI IMG/M metagenome (GOLD analysis project Ga0070672, IMG submission 66151) | Miscanthus rhizosphere microbial communities from Kellogg Biological Station, Michigan, USA - KBS M1-3 metaG | ecosystem: Host-associated > Plants > Roots > Rhizosphere > Soil ... | reverse complement strand
CTCCAGCGCGACGCGTCGAAGTCGCGTGTGTTCCATCCGCGCACGGCGCGTCGCGCGTCGTACGTCTCGCCGAGATAGAAGCTGTCGTAGCGCCAGGGGCCTTCGACGCTCACCCGCCAGGTGGAGTCGGACGCCACGGTCTCCTCGCTGCCGTCGGCGTACGTCACCACGAGGTCGAGCCGCAGCCGTGGCGTGGCACGCCATTCGGCCTTGTCCCACCCCCAGTCCCACGTCGTCGCCGCGTCGTCGAACTTCCCGGAGCCGAGCACCACGCCCACCACGTTCTCGCCGGGACCCACCAATCGCGTCACGTCGGTCGTCGTGTACAGCACCGTGCGCGAGTAGTCGGTGAACTGCGGATCGAGCACGCGGTCCGACGCTGCCGTGCCGTTCAGCGAGAGGTCGCCGTACCCGAGCCCCGACGCGTACAGTCGCGCCCGCGCGACGGGCTTCGACACCCGGAACGACTTGCGCAGCATCGGCGCCGGGCGCGGCGCGCGGCATTCGCCCTGATCGTTCGGCCGGAGCCGCATGAGCGGCACCGTCGGCCACGACGTGGGTCGGCAGAACTCGCCCGACGCGCGAATGCTCGCGTCGTCCGCCGCGCCCTCGGCCACCGTCGATGTGCGCGTCCGCTCGGGGCCCGCGATCCAGCGCCCCTTCCAGTCGGCGGAATCGAGCAGCGCCGTCTCGAACCACGCCGGGCGAGACGCCGCCTCGGCCCCCGCGCCCGCTCGGACCCGAACCATCCAGAAGTAGCGCGTGCGCGACGCGAGCGGCTTGCCGCCATAGATCGCCCAGGGCTGCGCCGACGCGATCTCTCCCGAATCCCACACGTCGCCGCGTCCCGCACGCAGCAGCTCCGGCCGCGACGCGACGAGCAGCCGATACGACGACTGCGTCACGCCGCGATGCGTGCTCTCCAGCCGCCAGCTCAGTCGCGGTGCGCGGTCGTCGATTCCCAGCGCCTCGGAGGCGGCGTCGGTTTCCAGGCCGACGACGCCGAGCGCGACGGCGGAGCTTCCGTCGGCTCGGCCGGGCTGCTGCGCCTCGAGGACGGGCGTTGCGCTGGCGACGACGGCGGCGATCATCGTCGCGCCGACCAGAGACCTTCTGCGGTGAGGATGCATGGGTCGAAACTGCCCCATGTCGTGACGCGCGGCAATCATCGGCGAGCGGTGCTCAGGGCGCACTGCTGCCGCGACGACCGCTCACACCATCGCGGTCGCGCCGACGTCGGGATGCTTCTTCATGAACGCCACGAGCCGGTTCGCATAGTCGCGGAACGGGGGACAGCTGATCCCGCTGCCGCGCAGGTCGCACTCGGCGTGCTCGGTGTCGAAGGTGGCGGGAAGGACGAAGTAATCGATCGCGCTGGACGGGATGCGCAGGAGCGAGTAGACGCCGGGTACGTGCTCGATCGCCGTCTTGGCGACGCCGAGCGGCAGGCGCACGGGGATGATCGTGCGGTGCGTGGCCTGCGCGATGTCGCGCAGCATCTCGCGCACCGTCGGGGCATGCGGATCAGCCAGGTGATACGCGCGGCCGACCGACTCCGGGCGCCCGGCCAGGTAGGCGATCGCGCTCACCACGAAGTCTCGTGGCACCGCGTTGAAGCGTGCACGCCGCGTATCGCCGACGACGGGCATCACGGCGATGCGCGGCTGCCGGAGCAGCCACTGCATCGCGAAGTATGGCCCGTCGTACTTCTGCGTCCTGCCCGTGGCGCTGTCTCCCACCACCACCGCGGGACGGTAGATCGTCACAGGCAGTCCCTTGCGCATCGCGCGCCGCACGTCCACCTCGGCGAGGTACTTCGTCTCCTCGTACGCGTTGTTGAACGTCTGCGACTCCTCGAGCATGTCCTCGGTGAACACGCCCGGATGTCGGCCAGCGACGTAGCAGGTGCTGACGTAATGGAAGCGGCGGAGCATGGGACAGCGCCGGGCGAACGCGAGCATGTGACGCGTGCCCTTCACGTTCACACGGAACGCCAGGTCGCGCTCGACCGAGAGATCGTAGACCGCGGCGAGGTGGAAGATCTCGACGACGCGCGACGCGAGCGCCGAGGCGTCGTCGGGACCGAGCCCGAGGCGCGGCCTGGTGATGTCTCCCTCGACGAGCGTCACGCGGCCACGAGTGCGCGGGTGCCCCTTCGCCAGCGCTTTCACACGAGCGCGCGCCTGCGCCATGAACTTGTCCTGGACGAGGCAGACCGCCTCGGCCTCGGTGCTCCGCGCGAGGACGCGCGGGAGTAGCTCGCTGCCGAGAAAGCCGGGAAATCCGGTGAAGAAGATGGCGGGATGGGTGTGCATCAGAGCCCCGGAACCCATCGCAGCACGCGCGCGAGTCGCGGCATGAACTGCGCGTAGAGGCCCTCCGGCAGGAACGACGGAGGTGCCAGTGGCATCAGGCGCTGGACGGCGATCGTCTGCGCCTCGGTGTACTTGAGGATCCCCTCGGCGCCGTGGCGCCGTCCGACGCCGGACTCCTTCATGCCGCCGATCGGCGAGGCGGTCGCGGACCACGTGGCGCCGTAGACCTCGTTCACGTTGACGGTGCCGGTGCGAATGCGCCGCGCGATGCGCAGCGCGTGACCGACGTCGCGCGACCAGACGCTGGCGTTCAGTCCGTACCGGCTGGCGTTCGCGCGCTCGACCGCCTCGTCGTCGCTGTGGACGCGGTAGAGCGAGACCACGGGACCGAAGGTTTCCTCGTCGTGTACCGCCATGTCCGGCGTCACGTCGGCGAGCACCGTCGGCTCGTAGAAGAGCGGGCCCACGTCGGGGCGCCGGCGCCCTCCCGCGATCAGGGAGGCGCCCTTCGCGAGTGCGTCGTGGACGTGCCGCTCCACCGCGTGAAGCTGTCGCGGCACGGTCAGTGACCCCATGTCCGCGTCGTACTCGAACGAGGCGCTCAGCCGCATGGCGTGCACGCGCTCCCGAAGCCGGTCGACGAAGCGGTCGTACAACGTGTCGTGGACGTACAGCCGCTCGATCGAGACGCACACCTGCCCCGCACCGACGAAGGCGCCGCGAACCGCGCCTTCCACCGCGGCGTCGACGTCCGCGTCCTCGAGCACGAGCATCGGATTCTTGCCGCCGAGCTCCAGCGAGTAGCCGATCAGCCGCGCGGCCGCCTGCGTCGCTACCGTGCGGCCGGTGCGAACGCTTCCGGTGAACATGAGGAAGTCGACGCCGTCGACGAGCGACGGGCCCACCACTGGCCCCGGCCCGGTGACGACTTGCAGCACGTCGTGCGGCAGCCCCGCGCGGTACAGCAGGTCGGTCGCCCAGAGGGCGGTCAGTGCGCTCTGATCGTCGGGCCGCAGCACCACGGCGTTGCCGGCCGCGAGCGCGGCGAGCACGTCCGTGATGCCGAGGATCAGCGGGAAGTTCCATGGCGAGATGACGCCGACCACGCCGACCGGGTGCCGGTATTCTCGCGTCCACGTGAGGCCGGGGAGAGCGCCGGGCCGTTGCCGCGTGCGCAGATAGCTCGCGGCGTTCTGCCCGTAGTGCCGGGCGACGAGCGCCGTGTCGAGCACCTCTTCGAGTGCGTGACGTCGGGCCTTTCCCGACTCGAGCTGGATCAGATCGAGCACCGGCTCGTGATCGGCCAACAGCAGATCGTGGAATCGCATCAGCACGCGACCCCGCCGTGCCGGCGCGCGCGCGCCCCAGGACGGCTGCACCGCGCGCGCCCGCTCGCACGCGAGCTCGACGTCCTCGGGCAGCCCCTGCGGAATGTCCGCGAGACGCTGTCCCGTGAACGGCGCGTGGGTCGCGACGCTCGGTCGCTCCGCGTCGGCGAGCGTCACATGCTCGACCAGCCGTTCGGCCTCACCAAGCTTCAACCGTGGATGCACGGTCGAAGCGCGAGTGCGACGGACACGCTTCTTCACGACGGTGGCAGTCCGCATGATTCTCACCTCTGGCGCATCTTCACATTCGCGCGGCGCACCGCCGGCGGCTGTCAGGCGCGTCCGGACAGCGTGACGCGATGCGAATCGCGAGCATTCTCCATCGGATGACGAGCACCCGCTCGCCCGAGGAGGCCGAGATGCCACAGACGCTCGATGCGACGCTGCCGGTGCCACCACTCACTGCGCCGAGCGGCGCGGTCCCTGCGCCCGCGCCGGCTCTCGATGTGCGACACGTGCCATACGAGAAGGATCTGCGGCGCGATCACTCCGCGGAGCTCGTGGCGGCACGCCAGCGCTTCGTCGCGGAACGGAGCGGCGCGACGCTCCGGCACGTCAACCAGTTCTCCTTCGCGCCGGAGAGCACGATCGGCAACATCGAGAGCCTCACCGGGGTGGCGCAGGTGCCGATCGGCATCGCGGGCCCGCTGATCGTGCACGGCGAGCACGCCGAGGGGGAGTTCCTCATCCCGTTGGCCACCACCGAGGGATCGCTCGTCGCCTCCTACAACCGTGGCATCGACGTGCTCAATCGCTCCGGCGGCGTGACGTGCACCGTGTCCGCCGACCGCATGCAGCGCGCGCCGGTGTTCATCTTCGACTCGGCGCGTCAGGCGCGCGACTTCGCCGCGTGGGTGCAGAGCCGGATCGACGACCTGCGCCGGGTCGCGGACGCGACGACCCACGTCGGGCGGCTGCAGCGCATCGAGAGCTACCTCGCGCATCGTTTCGCCTTCCTGCGCTTCGACTATTCCACCGGCGATGCCGCGGGCCAGAACATGGTGGGCAAGGCGACGATGGCGGCGTGCGAGTGGCTCGCGGCGAATCGGCCCGAGGTGCGGCACTTCTTCCTCGACTCGCACTTCGGCAGCGACAAGAAGGTGTCCTACATCAACTCGCTCAGAACGCGTGGCAAGCGCGTGACGGCCGAAGTGACCATCCCACGCGAGGTGCTGCTGGAACGCCTGCACGTCACCCCGGAGGAGGTCGGCTACTGGGCGAACATCGGAAGCGTCGGCTCACACATCGCCGGCGCGATGAACAACGGCCTGCACGCCGCCAACGCCATCGCCGCGATCTTCATCGCGACGGGCCAGGACGTGGCGAACGTGGTCGAGGCCTCGGCGGCGACGACGTACGTCGAGGTGACCCCGTCGCGCGACCTGTACGCGGCGATCACGATTCCCTCGCTCATCGTCGCGACGCATGGGGGCGGCACGCACCTCGCCACCCAGCGCGAGTGCCTGGAGATCATGAGCTGCTACGGCACCGACCGCGCGCAGAAGCTCGCCGAGATCATCGCCGGCGTCGTCCTCGCCGGTGAGCTCTCCCTCGGGTCGGCGATCGTCACGCGGGAGTGGGTCACGGCGCACGAGCGGTTCGGCCGCAATCGCTGATGCCTCGCCGCGCGCTCTCCGTCGCCAGGCGCGGCTCGACGCATCAGCGCGGCGCCCCGCGCATGACGAACGAGCACGAGCTGGCACAGCCGCCGCCGGCGCCTCCGTTCGAGCTGCTGGTCGAGCGGCCTCCGCCCGGACTGACGCGCCGCTTCTTCACCACCCAGCGTCACGCGCTCGCATTGCTGGCCGGTGCGCTGGTTGCGCACGACGCCACCGCGCGCGCGCGCGGCGCACGGGGGGTACGCGTCGGCCTCGCTCACGCGCTCGCCTGGCTCGTCCGGCCGCTCGTCCGGCACGACCTCCGCGACGAGCCATTCCCCGTCCAGCTTCGCCGGCGCCTCGAGCTGCTGGGGCCGACCTACATCAAGCTGGGCCAGATCCTCAGTCTGCGAGAGGACATCCTGCCGCGCGCGGTGACCGACGAGCTGCGCCATCTGCTGAACCAGCTCCCCGTCGTCCGTTTCGAGCGGTACCGGGCGCTCGTGGAGGAAGGGCTCGGGCGCCCGCACGACACGATGTTCTCCTGGATCGACCCGACGCCGCTCGGCTCCGCCTCGATCGCGCAGATCCATCGCGCGCGAACCATCGACGGCGACGAGGTCGTGCTCAAGGTCGTGAAGCCCGGCGTGCGCGAGATGCTCCGGCGCGACGCGAGGCTGCTCGGCTGGCTCGGCCGGCTGCTGCAGCTCGTTGTGCCGCACTACCAGCCGCGCCGTATCATCACCGAGTTCGTCACCTACACGCAGCGCGAGGTGGACCTGCGCCGCGAGGCGAGCAACGCCGAGACCTTCCGCGCCAACTTCGCCGACATGCGCGGCGTCGTGTTTCCGGCGATTCATCAGGAGTACAGCAGCTCGTCCGTGCTGTGCATGGAGTACTTCGACGGCATGCGTCCCGACGCGGCGCAGGCCCGCGACCTCCCGCTGAACGAGCGCGAGCGGCTCGTGGACCTCGGGGCCGCGTCGATCATCCGGATGATCTACCGCGACGGGTTCTTCCATGCCGATCTCCATCCGGGCAACCTGCTCGTGCTCAGCGGGACGCGGGTGGGGTTCATCGACCTCGGCATGGTCGGCCATCTGGACTCCGACCTGCGCCGGCTGCTGCTCTACTACTACTACGCGCTCGTCACCGGCGACACCGAGAGCGCGGCGCGCTATCTCAGCGCCGCGGCGTCGCCGGCGCGCGGTGCGGATCCGTCGGGCTTTCGCCGCGAGGTGGCGGAGATCTCCGGCCGGTGGAGGAGCGCGGCGAGCTTCGACAGCTTCTCCCTCGGACAGCTCGTGCTCGAGTCGGTGACGGCCGGCGCGCGCTACCGGATGTACTTCCCGGTCGAGATGGTGCTGATGGTGAAGGCGCTGATCACCTTCGAGGGCGTCGGCCAGCAGCTGCTACCGGGCATCGACATCGCGCGCGTATCGCGCCGACACGTCCGCCGGATCTTCATCGAGCAGTTCAGCCCGATCCGCATCCTCCGCGAGGAGCTGCGCACCGCGCCCGACCTGGTGGATGCGCTGGCCAAGCTGCCCCTCCTCGTCACGGAAGGGGCGCGGGTGCTGGAGCGGGCGACGCGCACGCCCTCCCAGTCTCCACTCGGCGGCGTGCGGGGCGCGCTGCTCTCGGGCTTCGCGCTGCTGTCGGCGGCGGTGCTCGTCGCGCTGCGCGGGCCGTGGCCCGCCGCGGTGGTGCTGCTCGCGCTCGCGCTGCTGCTCGCGACGCGTCGGGGGGACTGATGCGCCTCCCGCTGCCGCTGCCAGCGATGCGGGTGCACGTCGCGCCGCCGTCGGGAATCCCCGACGATCGGTTCGATCCGGAGTGGGCGCGATCGATCGTCACGCGGGCGCTCGGTCCGATGCTCGACGTCTGGTTCCGCCCCGACGTGCATGGTGCCGAGCGGATCCCCGAGCACGGGCCGGTGATCCTCGCCGGCAACCACAGCGGGAACGCATTCCCCTACGACGCGATCATGCTCGACGCGCTGCTCTGGCGGCGCGACGGGATGACGGACGGAGGGAAGCTCCGCACCGTGTACGAGCACCAGCTCTCTCTCGCCTGGTGGATGCGTCCGTTCGGCATCGACGATTTCTGGCGCCGCGGCGGCGGCGTCGACATGACGTTCGACAACTTCGACGGGCTCCTCCGCCGTGGCGACCGCGTGCTCTACTTCCCCGAGGGTGTGCCCGGGATCGGCAAGGGGTTCAACCACCGGTACGAGCTCCAGCGCTTTCACACGAGCTTCGTGCGGCTCGCCGCGCGCCACGACGCGCCGGTCATCCCGGTGCACGTCGTGAACGGCGAGTGGCTCCATCCCTTCGGCTACACCGTCGGGTTCGTCGATTGGCTGTTCCAGCACGTATGGCTCGTGCCCTTCCTGCCGCTACCCATCGGCCTCCTCGCGATCGTGCTCCCCTGGTTCTGGTTCTTCGCCTTCCCCGCGCACCTCGTGTTCGTCGTCGACGAGCCGATCGACGTGCGACACGTGCTCTCGCTGGTGGGCGCGCGAGAGCCGGCGAATCCCGACGAGGTGGACGTGCACCGCGCGACGGAGGAGATCCGTCGCCGAATGCAACGTGGACTCCACGAAGGGGTCGCGCGCTGGGGAAAGTCGCGGTTCGATCTACCCGGGCTCTGGCGCGCGATGCGACGTGCGCGTGGCCGGCGGTGGCGCGCCACGCCGGCAGGGTGGCCCCTCGCCTTCGTGCGTCACGAGCGCGATCGCGCCCGGCCGCCGGCGCGCAATCGCCTGCACGCGTTCCTGCGCGATGCCGACCTCTGTTTCTTCTACCTCCCCTTCGGGTGGCCGCTGCTTTCACTCGTGCGAATGCTGCGCCGGCCGCCCTACGGCTATCGGAAGCTGACCGCCGAGCAGCGCGCGATGCGCGAAGGACGCTTCGTGTGGCGATTGGGCGAGCGCCCGATCCCGCCCCGTCCGAGCGTCTGAGTCAGCGACGCGAGCGCGCCGCCCGCCTGGCGTGCGACTCGCCGCGGCGGCCGGGGAATACGTCGTGCTCGGTCGTCATCCGCAGCTCGGTGCCGTCGGCCGGCTTGCCGACGGAGCCCCACAGCGTGCGCGCTTCGTCCTCGAGCACGTCGCGGCGCAGCGTGATGCCGAATCGGGCGAACACGGGCTCCAGCTCGTCCGCCCGGCGTCGCAGGTCGGCACGCGTGGCCGCGTACGCGAGCTCGCACACCCGATGCCGGTCTCCCAGACTCAGGATGTTGGAGAAGAACATCCCGTATTCGTCCCGCGGCGGCTCGAACAACACCACCGTCGCGTTCGGATAGCGCGCGCCGTAGCCGGCGAGCCCCAGCTCGAGCCGCGAGTGCACGAGCGTACGGAAGGTCTGCGAGAGCACCGCGGGAAGTCCGCCCTCCAACAGCGCGCCCGGTTCGAGCGTGCCGTCCATCTCGCCATGGCGCGTGTCCACCGGCACCACGGGGTTCACGCACAGCAGCAGATCGACGCCGTACTCGAGCGCGACCGACGCGTGCAGCGTCTTGAGGAGCACGCCGTCCACGCAGTACCGTCCGTCGATCAGCACCGGCGGATAGACGCCGGGGAGCGCCGTGCTCGCCTGCACCGCGAGGGAGATCGGCACCTGCGTGTGTCCGGGCGCGCCGAAGCGGATCGCCCGCCCCGTCTCCAGCTCGGAAGCGACGAGCACCAGCGCCGTCTCGAGCTTCCGGAAGTCGTTGGTGCGGCCTTCGCGCGAGAACAGCTCCTCGAGATACTTCCGGATCGGCTCGTTGTCGAAGATCCCCGACGGGAGCGCGCGCGCGGTGCGCGTCGCCGCCGACGCGACCGACCGATCGAATGGGCGCCTCAGGAAATACCAGAGCGCCTGCGTGAAGAGTCCAGGAAGCGTGAGCCCGCGCCGTGCGAACTCACGATAGTTCGGCACGAAGAACAGCTTCGGGTCGAACGGCACCTCGCCCTCGACGCGGCGGTCGAGGATGCGCACGAGCAGCGACGGGGGCATCCGGTTGGCCAGACAGGCCGCCACGAATGCCCCCGCGCTGACTCCCACGTAGCACTGCAGCGCGGTGAGCTCGATGCCGTCCAGTGCCTCCTGCAGCGCGTACAGTGCGCCGATCTCGTACACCGCACCTGCGGGCCCCCCGCCCGCGAGCGCGAGGCCGATGCCTCCCTGCCTCGCGTCCTCGCGGTGAGCCATGGCTCAATCCGCGTCGATCGTCACGACCGGCGGTTGTCTGCGCACCGTGCGCGCGCCAGGACGACGGGGCCGCGTCTTCGCCGGCGATGCCGCCGTGAGCTTCTCGATGCGCCGGCTGAGGAGATCGATGTCACGCCGCGTCGGGACGCCCAGGCGCTTCATGACCTGCTGGAACGTCTCGTCGGTTCGACGCTCGATCGTGCTGATCGCCGTCGCCGGCACCTTCTTCGCCGCGTCGACGACATCGTCGAGCCGCGCCTTCGACTTCTTCTCCACCACCTCGCCCTTCTTGACCAGCGAGTGGAAGAACTTGCTCCCCTCCTCTTCGGTCAGCGCGAGCGCGCCGAGCCCGGCGAGCCAGACCTGCTCGAGCGAGCCTTGCAGCGTGTCGACCGCTCCATCCCTGCGCGTCACCTGTGACATGGTTCACCTCGATCGTGTTCGCGTTCCGATCTCTGAGTTGTGTGCGTGCCTGATGATGCGCTCGCGCGCTGGCGATGTCCGTCAGGCAATGCGAGACAGTGCCGTATGTGCCTCACGCCGACACCGGCAGCGACTCCAATGCGCGCACCAGCCGCTGCCGCGCCTCGTCGGCGACCGGGGTGATGACGTCGTTCCCCGTGAGCCGCAGCGCCTCCACCGGATCCATCGCCGCCACGACGCTGCGGCCCGGGACGTCGGCGGCGTACACGACGACGTTGCACGGCAGGAGCAGCCCGATGTCGCGCTCGGCGCTCAGCGCGCGGTGCGCCAGTTGGGGGTTGCAGGCGCCCAGGATGACGTACGGTCGGAAGTCGACGCCGAGCTTCTGCTTCAGCGTCGCCGCGACGTCGATCTCGGCGAGAATGCCGAACCCCTCCGCGGCGAGGGCTTCCTTGGTGCGTGTTACCGCCTGCTCGTACTCCAATGGGATCGTCGTCCCGATCCCATATCTGGTGGTCTGCGCGATCATCGTCGCCTCCCTCAGTTCGCGAAGACGTCCAGTCGCGCGGCGTCCTCGATCGCGACGGCGACCGCCGCGCCGTGCGCGAGGGTGTTGTGCACGGGGCAGCTCCGCACGACGCGCTCGAGCATCTCCCGGACGTGCGGCGAGAGCTCCTGCCCGAGACGCACCGTCACGCGGAGCTCGGCGATCCGGTTCGGGCTCGTCCCGTTGATCGGCAGCACCTCGATCCGCAGACCCTCGTGAAGGATCCCGCGACTGGTGCAGAACTGGTACACATACAGCGCGATGCAGCTCCCGAGCGCCGCCGAGATCAGCTCCGTCGGCGACGGCGCCGAGTCGCTGCCGCCGGCGCGCTCGGATTGGTCGGTGATCACGCGATGCTGCCGCACCTGCGCCGAGAAGCGCAGTCCGTGCTCGTGCGTGACGATGATCGGCAGCCGCGTCGGTGATGTGGTCATGAAACCCTCCCGTGAGGGGCATCGTGCCCGCCGCCCGAGTCGTCGGTGCCGCAGGCACGCGGTGTCCCCCGTAAGCTGGCGCTTGGCCTCGCGCTGGCGCGTGAGGAAAGCGTCGCAATCGTTGTCGGGTAGTTCCTGACAACGATCGGATCCGCCGGCTGCCGTGGGGAAACGCCGTCGTCTCCAGCGTGCTGTACGCGATGCTGCTCTTCCTCGTCGGGGGCTTCGGCGGCGCGTGAACGCCGCGTACATGCTCAACTCGGTCGTGCACGACACGGCGTGGATCCTCGGACACTTCCACACCACCGGCAGCGCGGCGGACTCTCGTTCATCGGCGCGATGTACTGGCTCGTCCCGCGCATCACCGGCCGCGAGCTGTCGTTCCGGCGCACGTTCGCCGCTGGCAGCCGCTCCTCTGGTTGATCGGCATGCCGTTCTTCTCCATCCCGAGTCACATCGGCCGTCGGATGGGATTGCCGCGGGCGCGCGCGACCGCGCCGTTCGTCGGTTGGCGGTTTGTCAGTAGACGGCCTACCTCGGGACGCATGAGCTTCCCGAGGCAGGCTGTCAACCGTCAACCGTCAACCGAGAAACCGCGTTACACCCAATCCCACTCCTCCTCCCCTCGCTCCCGTACCCGCCAGCGCCACGTCGAGCCGCACTCCGTGCAGCTCACGTAGCCGCCGGAGGAGACGACGAGCTCCGTCTCACGCCCGCAGCCGTCGCAGATCGACGCGATCTTGCGGCGCACCTCCGGGCGAAGCCCGCTCTTCGCCAGCCGCGCATCCATCGCGTCGCGCGATACCGCGCACACCGGGCACATCGCGCCGGTGCACCCCTCCCCGATCTCCAGGCAGATCAGCTCCGTGTCCGTGACGGTCGCCTGGCCGTCGGTGATCGGCTCGTCGGTCAGCACGACGTGCACGTTGCTGTCCCGGGCCGCGCAATACATCGTCAGCTCTCGCATGGCGCCCTCCGCGCCGAGTGTTCACCGCCCCGCTTTCCTTTCAACGCGTCGCCGCCGGTGCACCCGTGGGCGCGTGCCGCGTCAGCCGGCGTGTTTCTCTCTACTCATGCCGTCCCCATCCCGGCGAACCCCATGAAGATCAGCGACAGCAGCGCGGCGATCATGAACACGATCGCCGGCCCGCGCGCGATCGCCGGGATCGGCGCGAACTCCAGCCGCTCGCGCAGGATGCCGACGATCGCCAGCACCGCGGTGATGCCGAGCCCCCCGCCGAGCGCGAACGCCAGCCCCTGGGTGAGCGTGTAGCCGCGGTTCGTCTGAAAGATCGCGAGCAGGAGCACCTGGCTGTTGCTCGCGATGAGCGGCAGGAAGATGCCCAGCTCCCGGTACAGGGCCGGGCTGAACTTCTTGATGAACAGCTCGACGAGCTGCACGATCGACGCGATGGCAACGATGAACGCGATGACGCGCAGATACGGCGCCCGCACGAGCACGAAGTTCATCACCCATGCCGCGATGCTCGCCAGCACCATCACGAACGTCGTCGCGAGCCCGAGCCGGAAGCCCGTCGCGCTCTTGTTCGTCACCCCGATCACCGGGCAGAGCCCGAGGAAGTAGACGAGGACGAAGTTCGTGACGACGGCCGCCGAGAAGAAGATCAGGAAATGCTGACTCATACGAGTGCCTCCTCTCGCTCGCGCGCGGGAGCCGTCGCCGGCGCCGTCGCGGGTGCGACCGCCCTGGCGCGCGCGATCTTCCGCAGGTCGTGCCAGTTCGCGCCGAGCAGCAGGATGCCGATCATGAAGAAGCCGCCCGGCGGGAGCATCATCACCACCCATGGGTCGAAGCCGGCCGGCATGACGTGCACGCCGAGGAATGTCCCGTTGCCGAGCACCTCGCGCGGGATCCCCATCAGCAGCAGCGCGATCGTGAAGCCGACGCCGTTGCCGATCGCGTCGAGGACCGACAGCCCGACGGTGTTGCGCGACGCGAACGCCTCCTGGCGGCCGAGCACGACGCAGTTCGTGACGATGAGCGCGATGTACGCACCGAGAGACTTGTGCACCTCGGGGACGATGGCCTCGAGCGACAGGTCGGCCACGCCGAGGAACGTCGCGATGATCAGGATGTAGGTCGTGATGCGGATCTCGTGCGCGATGTACTTCCGCATCAGCGAGACGATCGCGCTCGAGCAGACGAGCACGAAGGCGGTCGCGAGCCCCATCGCCAGGCTGTTGGCGACGGCGTTCGTCACCGCGAGCGCCGAGCAGAGCCCGAGGGTCTGCACGAGCACCGGGTTCTCGTGCCACAGGCCGCGCGTCAGCACCGCCTGCGGCGTGTTCGGTCCCGTCGAAGCCTTGACGGCCATGCTCATCGCGTCACCTCAGATCACACGGGCCAGCTCGGCGCCCGGCAGCCGCCGGGCGAGCGTGCCGGCGATCGTCGCCTCGTCCAGCCCGAACAGCGCGGTCGTCGCGACGTCGGCGTGCATCACCGAGTCGGCCACGACCGTGAGGCTCTGCATTCGAGTCTCGCGCGGCCGCGCGGTCGCCGGGTCCATCAGGTGGTGATACCTGTGCCCGCGGAAGCGGAAGAACTGGCGATACGTGCCCGACGTCGCGACCGCGCGGTCGGCGAGGCGCAGCCGGCCCGCGAGCGCGCGCTCGTCGGTCGGCGACTGGATGCCGATCTCCCACGGCTCACCGTCCGGCCCCGTCCCGAGGGCGTAGAGATCGCCCCCCGCGACGACCAGCGCCTTCTCGATCCCCCGCGCCCGGAGCGCGTCGACCGCGCGATCCACCGCGTAGCCCTTGGCGACGCTGCCGAGATCCAGTCGCGCTCCCGCGCCGTGGAAGCGGAGCACGTGTCCGCCGCCGCTCGTTCCTACCTCGACCGTCCGGTGAAAGCGCCGGCCCGCCAGATCGGCGACGCGCTCGTCCAGCGGAGGCTCGTGGCGATTCTTCACGTCCCACAGCGCGCACACGGCGCCGACCGCCGGGTCGTACCGCCCGTCGAGCGCATCGGCCCAGCCGAGCGCCACTTCGGTCACGAGCGCCGTCTCGGGCGTCACGAGCACGCCGTCGCGCGCGGCGAGCCTGTTGGCGCGGCCGATGTCGGAGTCGTCGGTGAAGCGCGTCATCGTGCGCGCGACCCAGAGCAGCTCGGCCGCCGCCGCGTCGATCGCGGCGTGCGCGGCCAGCGGATCGCGATGCACGACCGCGAACTGGGCGATGGTGCCCATCACGGGCAGCGAGCGGCGCACCACGCCGCCGGGCCGTCGCGCGGCGAGCGGGATCGCCGCGGCGACGAACGCGCCGAGACCGAGACCGATGAACTCGCGGCGGCCCAGCTGGGGGCCGGTGGATGAGGTAGTCATGACTTTGCTCCGTGCGTCGCTCCGGTGGTCGCTTCGTCGCTCGTCTCGCAGTGCCCCTGACCCGTGCATCCGACGCAGCCGCCGGTGCAGCCGCCGCGATCGCGCGCGCGCAGCAGAGTGAACAGGCCGAAGAGGAGAGCGGCCAGGACGATGCCGAGGATCGCGCTCATGAGGTCGGGCCCTCGCGGTAGGCGTCCATCAGCGGCTGCCAGCGCGCGATGGCGTCGTTGATGATGCGGATGACGGCACGCGACGAGACGGTGGCACCGGTGATCATCGCGACCTCGTTCGCCGCGCCCGTCGCGCGGTCCTTCTTCACACCTTCGAGCGGCGCGCCGACCGGCGAGAACTCGGCGACGAAGCCGCTGTCCGTGACGATCTTGCTGCCGAGCCCCGGCGTCTCCTTGTTCGCGATGACCCGCATCGCGATCACCTGCTTCGTCGCGGCGTCGTAGCCGAACATCAGGGTCATCGGATCCTGGAACCCGACGCCCATCGCGCTCAGCGCGAATCCCACCCGTTTGCCCGCCGCGTCGTAACCGAGGAAGATCCGCTCGGTCTTCTTCTCGTCGGCGCCCGCGGGAAGCCCCTTCACCAGCTTGCCGTCGTGCAGGTACAGCGTGTCGTAGCGGGCCGGCGCCTTCAGCACTTCCTGGATGGCCGCGGCCATCGTCTCGGCCTGGTGGTGCTGGATTCGCGGGAGCGTGAGCTCGAACGTCGTGACGAGGAGCAGGCCGGCGAGCGCGCCCGCGACCGTCATCATCGAGACGAGCCGCCACGATGGCACGTCCTTCGTCACGGCCCGTGGCGCGGAGGTCATTCCCATGCTCATCGCGCCACCACCTTCGCGCGCCGCGCGCCGAACACGCGGGGCTGCGTCACCTTGTTGATGTAGGGCACCAGCGCGTTCGCGAGGAGGATCGCGTACATCACGCCCTCCGGAAGCCCGCCCCACGCGCGAATCACCACGACCGTCAGCCCGATCATCGCGCCGAACACCCAGCGGCCGAGCTTCGTCACCGGCGCCGTCACCATGTCGGTCGCCATGTACACCGCGCCGAGCACCAGGCCGCCGCTGAACAGCGTGAACGGCACGCTCGCGTACCTCGTGGAGTTCATCAGGTGCAGCGCGCCTTGCAGCAGCGCCACCGTGCCGAGCACGCTCACCGGGATGCGCCAGTCGAGGTACCGCCGCAGCGCGAGATAGCCGCCGCAGAGCAGGATGAGCAGCGCCGACGTCTCGCCCAGGGAGCCGCCGACGGTGCCGAGGAAGAGCGACCCCACGTCCGTCCCCTGCCCCTCGAACTTGAAGAGACCGAGCGGGGTCGCCGCCGTCACCGCGTCGACGTGCGGGCGCATCAGTGGCAGCGCGAAGTTGT
>Ga0070672_100001250_pt1 | contig 15643 bp, 11 predicted proteins | sample KBSM13metaG_FD_66151 | JGI IMG/M metagenome (GOLD analysis project Ga0070672, IMG submission 66151) | Miscanthus rhizosphere microbial communities from Kellogg Biological Station, Michigan, USA - KBS M1-3 metaG | ecosystem: Host-associated > Plants > Roots > Rhizosphere > Soil ... | reverse complement strand
AATTTTTTTATCATTGTTTCACGTTGTTTCCTCTTTTTGTAATGCAGGTATTTCTTATGAATATGTTACACAAGAACAACACTTAACCGAATTTAGCACGAATATTTTATTTTTAATAATTACCATGATACTTATGTTTCTGGGGGGGTTGGGATTTATTACTTTGCAGGAGTTACTTTTAAAAATAAAATCAAAAATAACGGGAAAAAGCGAAATATTGTCCCTTCATAGTAAAATTGTGCTTTTTGGTTCATGTAGTTTCCTTTTAATTTTTGCTGCATTATTTTTTTTAATTGAGCAGCACGGTGCATTTTCTTTATTTTCTTTTCCAATGAAAATAGTACAATCTTTATTTCATGCGATTTCATTCAAAAGTTGTGGTTTTTCAACCGTTATTCTCTCTCGCTTTCATTCGACTACCTTGCTTGTTATAATGCTCAGCGGTTTTATTGGAAGTGCGCCGGGGTCAACAGGGAGCGGTGTTAAAATTGTTGCGTTTATATTATATATTGCAATGATTAAGTCAATAATAGTGGGCAAAAATGTAGTGGAAATTGCACATCGTTCTATTTCTTTTACGCAAGTTTTAAAATCAGTTGCTATTATTTCTTTAAGCGTTGTTTTAATTGGGTTCATGTTATTTTTATTATTATTTTCTGAGTCCCAAGAATCCTTTTTTAATTTGTTTTTTGTTGTTACCAATGCAATGACTAATTTGGGAGTTGCGCTTAATGATGTCCGTTCTCTTTCTTGTGCGGGAAAACTAATTTTAATTTTTTGTATGATTATTGGAAGAATTGGTGTTTTAGCATTTATTACGAGTTTGCGTCTGAAATATGGAAAGTCGCTAAAAAAAGAGTTTTCATATCCAGAAGAACGAGTCATGCTGGGTTAATATTTCAAATTGAGTTTTAAAAATTTGATGTTTTCATTTTCTAAAAAATCTTTATAATAAAGGGAAGTATAGTATTTCATTCCTTAAAAGGAGTTTTTATGGTTTCATTAATTTTTATTTTTTTGTTAGGTATTTCTACGATAACTTTAACAGAAAATAGTCAAACAGTTACGCAAGATTTTAATCTAACGCCGCAAGATATTAAATCAGGCGAGAATAATAAGAAAAGCACTTTGCAAGAAATAGCAAAGCAAATCCACCAGATGCCAAAAGAAGAGCTTGCTAAAATAAAAAAAATTAGCCAGTTAATTGAAGAAAAGGGTTTAATTGATAACGACCCTGTAGACCAAAAGTTTTTAAATTGGGTTGCAAAGAAAAAAGGTATTTTCAGCAAAGAAGAAGAACTGAAAAAATGGCATGAAGCATGGAAAAACGGCGTTCTTGTCGGTATGAACAAAAATGAAATTGAGCCGACTAAAGATGGTGATATAGTCGTAAAAAATGAAGATGAAAATAAAATATTTTCTGTCATTAATATTGGTAAGGTTCAATATATAATTCCTTCTAATCAAAGTTATGGTATGATTTTAAAAATGAAAACAATACAAGAAACATTAGCAACTTTACAACAAGAAGGTAAGATTAACATTCAAAAAGAAGAAGATATTAATGAGGATGTATTTAATAAAGTATTTGATAGAATCGCTGAAAACATAGGAGCTGACACTCTTTTGTACGACATGTTAGCTATACGTTTATTCCAAAAATTAACGTATAAACTCCAAAAAGATATCTTTGCAGCAATAAAGTAAGAAAATAAAAGTGCCCCAGGCTTTTTCTGGGGCTTTTTTATTATTTTCTTACTTCGTCTCATCTTTATTGATTTGCTTGTATTTTTTGAATTAAGAAAAAAAATTATATTAAAAGATTTTCAAATTATTATTTTCTGTTAATATTATTAGTAAATTTATCTTAAACAATAACCATTTAATCAAAGTTCATTATGTCAAAAATAAGAAAAAACATTAGAAATATTGCGATTATTGCCCACGTTGACCATGGAAAAACAACTATTGTTGATCAAATGTTTAAACAATCGGGTACTCTAGAAACAAAAAACGAAGAACGTGCTATGGATTCAAACGAGCTTGAAAAAGAACGTGGAATTACGATTTTAGCAAAAAATACTGGGATTAAATATCATGACAATCGTCCTGCCGTTGCAGATGATTATCGCATTAACATTGTCGATACACCCGGCCATAGTGATTTTGGAGGTGAAGTTGAACGAACTTTGCAAATGGTTGAAGGATTTTTGCTTCTTGTTGATGCGGCCGAAGGCGTACTTCCTGGTACGCGATTTGTGTTGCAAAAAGCATTGCAGTTAAAATTAAAACCTATCGTGCTTATTAATAAAATTGATAGAAAAGATGCAAGAATTGATGAAACAAGAGAAAATATTTTCGATCTGTTTTTAGATTTAGCACAAGATGACAGCATGTTGAATTTTCCTATATTGTATGGCGCTGGTCGTTTAGGATACGTTTCTAAGGAACAAACAGCAACATCGGGTGATATGAAACCGCTTTTTGAAAGCATAATAGAAAATATTCCTGCGCCAAAAGAAGAAAGTGAAGAACTGCAAATGTTAGTAACTTCGCTTGATTATTCAGATTTTCTTGGCTCAATCGCTATTGGAAGAATTTTTAATGGCACGGTAAAAGTAAATCAACAAATAATTTATTGCCGCGATGAATTTAAAAGTGCTCCTTTAAAAATTACTAAAATTTTTAATTTTCTTGGTTTAGAAAGACATGAAATTGCAGAAGCCTCTTTTGGTGATATTGTGGCAATTGCTGGTTTTTCAGAACCGCCTTCAATCGGGTCTACTATTTGTGAAGTTGGAAAAGCAAAACCGTACCCATATGTTGCTATTGATGAACCAACACTCAGTATGTATTTTTCTGTAAATGATTCTCCGTTTAGTGGCCGCGAAGGAACGTTGCTTACTTCACGAAATATTAAAGATCGTCTCGAAAAAGAATTAAAGAAAAATGTTGCGCTTCGCGTTGAACCAACTGAAACACCCGAATCTTTTAAGGTTAAAGGTCGTGGACAATTACACTTGGGAATTTTAATTGAAACCATGCGTCGCGAAGGATTTGAATTACAAGTTTCTGCGCCAGAAGTTATTTACAAAACAATTAATGGCGAAAAATGCGAGCCGATGGAATTGGTGATTATTGATATTCCGACTGAATATCAGGGTGCCGTTATGGAAAATATGGGTATCAGAAAAGCAATTATGAAAAACATGACTGTGGGCCATGATGCAAGATTAAGAATTGAATATGAAGTTCCTGCCCGTGCTCTTTTGGGTTTTAGAAGTCAATTTTTAACTGATACGCGAGGTACCGGGATTGTAAATTTTAGTTTTATTGGTTACCAACCATACAAAGGCGATATTCAAGGAAGAATTAAGGGCGCACTTGTTTCTATGGAAACAGGAAAAGTGACCGGTTATGCACTTGATTCATTGCAACCACGCGGAATTTTATTTGTCACAGCAAGCGATCAGGTGTATGAAGGAATGATTATTGGTGAACATTCTCGGGATAATGATTTAGACGTTAATCCGTGTAAAGAAAAGAAATTAACTAATATGCGTGCATCGGGAACTGACGAAGCATACAAAGTGGCACCAGCAAAAGTTATGGATTTAGAACAATGTATGGAGTGGATTAATCCGGATGAACTTATTGAGGTTACGCCAGAATCAATTCGGCTGCGAAAGAAAAAATTGAAAAGAAAATAGAAAAATGATTAAATTTTTTGTCTTTTGTTTTCTAACTTATTTTTCATCTGTTTTTTCTGCTTCTGGGATAGAAATTGAGACCATAATTGTTGATCGAAATGCAAATATTTTTATTAATGCTAATATTAATAAGGGTGTAGAATTTACTACTGACATTGTACCGGTTAAGGGAACAGAGGCAAACGGTCATGATATTCGCGCTACAGATAAATATGAGTATTGTAAGCCTCAAAAAAGTTTTTATGTAAAAGAAAATCCAATAAAGGTAATTCTTGTGCGTGATCTTGGTGGTATTTCATATCTTATATGTCCATATTTGGGAAAAGAAAAAGAAAATAGTTTATTTCAAGATGGTTCACTTATAAAACGTATCAAGGACTTGATTAATAGTAATTCAATTAAAAAAATTGATGAAAATACAAAAAATTTTGAAGATTATTTTATGAACATGACTGGAGTTAATTTTTTGGTAAAATATAACGAATTTTCTTCATTAAGTTTTGTGTGTGGTTCCAGTACTGTTATTGGGTCACCTAAGCGTAAGCAAAAAAATATCTGGCCTGGTAATAAATACGGGGACTTTCAGGAGACAAGGAAAATAAGATCTGAACATCTCGATGCCTCAGATATATTTATTAAGCACAGAACAGAAAAAATTGAAGTAGATTTTGCAACGAGACAATGTTACCCCTTAGCTTTCCATCTGATGATATGTGATGTAAAACTGCCACAAAAAAGACCATTCGTATTTAATACTAAAAAAATTATCAGTGGAATAATTATTATGGGATCTATTGGAGTAGGTTTTTATTATTTAAGACAGTATTTACAACGGAAAAATAAAAACAGCAAATAAATATGTTTTTGGTTTATGTTTTTTTAGTAATCAATTTTTATGCTAGATGCAGTATCGATGATGAGAAACTAAATATTCCTCGCATTGAAAAAATAACTATTACTCAAGATGCAAATGTTTTCATAAGTACGGACTTAGAACCTTGTTTAGAATTTGTTGCAGATATTGATTTTGAGAATTATCTATACGATTCTGAATATAAAAAACGTATAGAATATGTTCCTCCTGAAAGAAAAATTTATCTAGAAGAAAAAAATTGTCAAAAAATTATACTTGTAAGAGGTATTGGTAATGTTTCCTATCTCGTATATCGCCCTAAAGATGATGTCGAGGAAAAAAATATATTTTGTGATAACGGCTTTATAGAAGAAGTAAAAAAACATATTGAATCAAAAGTTGCCAGTATTGCTCCTGCTATAAATAAAGAACTAAATTATAGAGATCAGTTTATGCTTATAGCGGGGCTTAGTTTTCTTATAAGACTTGATAAGGGCGGGAGTACCTACGTTTATCATAATGCTGATGTGCCCATTATTAAGCCCCCACAAAGATCTCGAAACTGGCAAAATGCAAATTATGATTTTTCTCTTCGAGAATGGTCTCCCTCGGGCGATTGTCAAAATGTTTTTATTAAGCACAGGAAAACTGTTGTTCAAGTTGATTATGCAACATATCCTGATTATCATTCTTGTTTTCGTCAAGTTATGTTTGATATAGAATTGCCACAAAAAAGACCATTCGTATTTAATACTAAAAAAATTATCAGTGGAATAATTATTGTGGGATTTATTGGAATCGGTTTTTATTATGCATTGCAACACATTTATCAGAAAAAATTGAAAAGAAAATAAGAGGATCAAAATGAATAAATACTTATTGATTATTATTGTGATATCACAATATTTAAGCGCGACTTCAAAGAAAATTAACGAAGAAACGATTGAAGAAATGATTGGTGATATTAATAAGTGTATTGAAAAAATATTTGATTATGCTCAGATTAAGATTGATGTCAATGACGATTATAATAATACTAAAAAAATTATTCATAAAGAATATGAAAAATTCAAATTAGAGCATCCGAGTTCTCCTGTTGAAGAATTTTATGAAAAAATAGTACCGCTTATTAAAAATTTTTGGAAAAATAAGCAGAAAAAACACCCCGTAGGTTTTTTACTTTCTATGGAAGAAGCTTTATATAAAAACATCAAAACAAATACAGAATGGGATGAGCGAAAATTCGGAGATATGTTTGTTGTTGTTACCTCTTTTAAAAAAGTTTTTGAACATTATGCAAACGATGGTTGTTATGAATATAAAGAAGATTATTGTATTGGTAACACGTCTTATGGAAAAGGGTATTATTTTGAAAACGAGCACGCAAAGATAAAAAGACTTTGTGGCGAAAAATTATTGGGAATTGCAGCATGCATAAGTTTCTGTTGTTTTGTATTACCCCTTTTAATAAAAACAACAATTACCACTTATGAGAGATTAACAAAAGGAAGGGTTAATCATCATTTTGAATCAAAAAAAAGAATGGATAAGATGCTTGTTGTTGGTGGTTTTACGGGTGTATTGTTCTTTGCAATTGGATTTGGATTACAGATATGTATAAAAAAAGATATTGTATCTTACGATTATATTTCTAAAATATTTAAAATAACATAATTTTACTGCAGCAACGATTTTTTAATTTTTCTCATCACAAATTTAACAATATTCTTTGTTACAATTTTCTTAATATTGTTAACAATTTCTTTTTTCTTTCTTTTGAATTTTCTTTGCATTCTTAGTTGATTCAGTTTTTTTGCAAGGACTACATTTGGAATATCAGCAATAACAAATTCACCGTTTGGTAAAATGGCCAATTTTTTTCCTTTGGTGATATTGTGTATTGTGGGATGAAAATTGTTTTTCATACGAAATAAGGTCAATTTACCAGTTTGATACGGTTCTAAAGGATTTGGCATATATAAAGGGTTAATGTCGGCGTATGTAATTTTATAACCAGTTGATTCAACAACGGACAGAGCGGCGGCAACATTTTTTGAATAAAATCCTGACAAAAGTACTAGTGTACATGTTTTATTTTCTTGATACAATCTACTCAAAAGATGAAACAATTTAAATTCTCTTTTTTTTGCATTTTTTTCAAAATTGTAATTGAAATGAAAAATAAATTTTTTACCGGTTTCTGGGCAATATCCTCCTACAATAACGCATTGATGACCGTTGTATGTATATAAGGTTACTTCTTTAGAATAAGTTGAATCGTAATTGAAGTCGGGATGATCTGTAATCAATTTTAAAGGTTTATCAAAAAGAGGTAAAAAATATTTTTTTGTTGGTTTTTTTATTGTTTTATTTTCTAGTAAATTTTTGAGCTGATGATTTAATACAATATCTTTGAGGCGAGTGCCTTCATAAACAGTGAATTCGTAATTATCTATTTTTTCATTAAGCAGGGGCGGTGGAAATTCAATATTAGAAGTAAAAATAGTTGACGTAAACATGGTAAAGAGAAAAGTTATTATTATCATATCTCTCCTTTTTTTATTCTTCCTATTATATCATCTGAAGTTTTTAGGAAAATAGAGTATTTGTTTTTTATTTGCGGAATGTTTAAAATCAAAAAATACGATACAATAATCATTACAAAGAATGCACCGTCGATCTAATACAAATGTACGGATTATTAAGAAAGAAAAATTTGAAAGTAAAAAAAAATGATTTTTAAGCCAATAATTTTTGTTTTTATTTTGCTGCACAACACACATTTCTTGTTTTGTGGTGAAATAAATATTCAAAAAATTGATATCACAAATTCAACGACAAATGTTTTTATTAATTTTAGAAAATCCCACATAGAGTTTGCAACGAATGCTGATGAGAAACGCATAGAAGAAACAAGACTTAAACATAACTTAGAACGTATTCCAGCGGCGCGCTATCATTACGCTGATCCTGAAGAAGTGTTTACACTTGATGCTGGATCTATTTTTTTATTTTCTGATATCGGCGGTGTTTCGTATATAGTAAGCCCTACATGCGATTTTCAAGAAATATTTTCTGATATCATGATAAAAAAAATCAGAGAATTGCTTAATGTTAATGATGGTGAAAATGGCTTATCTATGCAGTCGGAGAACCTACCTGATTTAGATAAATTTTTTATTTTAACGGGTATTGATTTTTTAGTACAAAAGAAAAATGGTTCGAGCCCCAAAATTTTTTATCGTTCAAATAAAGAAAATACAATATTAGAAGCAAACTCTCCTGGTGATTTTATTTTGGTTTTTATTAGACACAGAGATAAGATTGATTTTTGTTTTACGGGACCTCAAACAACAAAATATCTAAGCATTTCCTACGATTTTATATATAATGTAGAATTAAAAAAAGAGCGACCTTATGTACCTGTCGCCGAAAAACATGTTGAACAAAAAAAAGGCCTTAGAATCAATATTAATAAAAAATATATTGTTTTTGCCATTTTTATTTTATATATTCTACGTAATATTTCTATAAAAAGGGTCGTCATTAGGTATGCACCATATGCCAATAATAAGCGCGTGCCATACACTAATAATAGGCGTGTGTCATATGCTAATAATAGGTATGTATCATACGCTAAATAAAATGTAGTGTAATATAACTTACACAAGAACATTATTGACAATGTTTAAAATCAAAAAATATGGTATAATGATCCTGAATAAGTTTTTTTACCTAGGAGTTTTAACATGTTTAATGATATGCAATACTCAGCACGAAATCAAATTAGTAACTTTATGTATGCAGTGTATGCATGGGTTGCGGTTGGCCTTTCTCTGGCAGGAGGTACGGCGTACGCTATTGCAAGTTCGCCAGTAATTTTTATTTTTTTTATGAAAAACCCGTTACTTTTATTGGGGATAATTGTTGTCCAATTTATGGCAATCATGGGATTTTCTGCTTATTTACAGAGAATGAGTTTTCCTGCTGCAATGATTCTTTTTATTTTATTAACCGCATCGTACGGTTTTACTTTTTCAACCATTTTTGCAGTTTATACCGCCGCATCAATTGTTACAACTTTTGTGGTTACCGCAGCTACTTTTTTGGTAATGGCAACGTATGGTTATGTAACACGCGCTGATTTAACCTCTGTTGGATCGATTGCAATGATGATTCTTTTTGGGATGATTATAGCAATGCTCGTGAATCTTTTTGTTCAAAGTCAGACATTTGATATTATAATTTCAGGGGTCGGTGTTATTATTTTTACACTTTTAATTGCGTATGACTCACAAAAAATTAAAAGAATTGGGGAAGAACTTTTATATCACAACGAAATGTTAAGTAAAGTAGCGCTTTTGGGTGCTTTTATTTTATTCCTTGATTTTATTAATTTATTTCTTTTCTTGCTGCGGTTTTTGGGTGTGAGAAAAAGTGGTGACTAGTTTTTGCAGAAAATCATATCTTTTATTCAAATAAATACCAAGTGCGATAAATTAATATCGATCCGGGGAGAATAGCAGCTTTATACAAGCAGATGTTCTGAATTTCTTGATTATATATACTTTCATGATAGTTTGTATGAAGAAGTAAGTTTCCGATATTTAAAGGATGTCAGGGCAACATAATTCCCTTACTAATACATTATTTGCATCTTGAGCTTTATCATATAAAAACATAGCAATTGGTTTATTACATAAATCAAGTATTGCTATAAGTTGTAACCAGGGATCTAAAGTTTCTAAGGGAACTTTGTCGGGAGACAAGGAATTAATATTTTCTTTTAAGTAGATTGATGCATGATTATTTTTTATTTTAGAAGAAAATAATTGTTTAACTAATGGTTCAAATGTTTTTTTATTATATTTATATTCTTGTGGTAGCACAATCTTGATATCATCATGAATACATAAAAGACGTGTCATTGGCGCAACTGACAATATTAGTCTATTACCCAATTTTTTTAAGAATGGAGAAAGAGCAAGATTTTTATATAAAATATATATCTCTATTTTATCATACTTAAAAATAAAGTTAAATGTGGGCGAATTTTTTATTTGTTTTTTCAAATAGTATTTTAAGCAAATCAAGACTCCCATAATAATTAAAATTTAAAACACTCAGGTTTTTGATTATGTTTACAAATTATCTTCTGTTTATGTACCTTAAATGTAATAAAAGGGGATTGTTTATGAAAAAAATAAAAATAATAAGACGTACATTAATTTTTTCTTTTCTTATATGTTATTTCTTATCTCTAAATACCAGTGAAAATATGTCGGTGCCGCAAGCACCTGAAGTATCAAAAATAGTACCGCCTTTGCAAGAACAAGTAATTCCAAAAAACAAGAAATTACATCATAAAAAAAGAAATATTTCTGGGAATTCACCCCACGAACTTGATGAAACATTACATTTTAATGAACAAACAAAAAGAAAAGAGGTAGAACATTTAGTGCATCGAGGGATGGAATTTTTTAATACTCATACAATACAAGAATCGGCCCATGCATTTACTTATTCTAAAGAATTTATTGAAGGAGAATTATATATTTTTCTTATTGATTACAAAGGTCGAGTTATTGCCCATGGTGATCAACAAGAATTATTGTGGAAAAATTTATTAAATGTTAAGGACCAATTTGGTAATTATTTTATTAAAGAAATGATTGATAAAATACACACGGGCGGTGGTTGGTTAACCTACGAATGGCGTAATGCGGTAAAAGAGAGTTATGTGCAACGGGTAGTGAAAAATGGAAAAGAATACGTTATTGGTGCTGGATATTATCCTCATTCCAAAAAAGATACTGTGGTAAGTTTAGTAAAAGGAGCGGTATCCTTAGCAAAAAAATTGGTAAAAAAAGGCGAACCTATTGAAGAAGCGTTTAGTATTATGAGTTATCCAGGAAGTCAGCAATTTGTTCGTGGTGATCTTTATATTTATGGTCTTGATGAAAAAGGAACACAAATAGCGCATGGGGAACGACCAGGATTAATTGGCACCAATGCCCTTGATTATCAAGATGTACAGGGAAAATATGTTAACAAAGAAATTTTTTCTGCACTTGAAAAAAATCCAACAGCTGGTGTTTGGGTTGAATATATTTCTAAAGGTGCAAGAAAATTAGCGTACGCAGAATTAATTATTGGTTCTGATGGAAAAAAGTTTTTTGTTGCCTGTGGTTATCATCCAGATGAAACACGTGATGATGTAGTTGAATTAGTCCGAAAAGCATACTCTTTTATGAAAACAAATGGAAAAACTGCAGCAATTAGCAGTTTTTCAGATATTCGCGAATTACAATTTCATAAAGGCGATTTAGAAATTACGGTGTATGACATGCAAGGAATTTGTATTGCTGACGGTAGGAATATAGAATACAACGGAAAAAACATGCATGATATCAAGGATCAAGATGGAAAATTATATATTCAGGAAATGATTGCGCTTGCGGATAAAATGGGAAGTGGTTGGGTTGATGTGATGTTAAATAATTCATTTCTATCAATTTATTTAGAAAAAATAGATTTGGGACTTGAAAAATTCATTATAACTTGTGGAATTTATCCTGTAGAAAAGTCACAAGTTATTGCCTTACTCGTTAAAAGTGCGGTGAGTGAATTTCAAAACATGGAGCTTCCTGATGCTTGTGGTACGTTAATTAATGAAAAAGAGGGCTTCATTCGTGGTGATTTGTCGGTTTTTGTTTTTGATGATCAAGGTTTTTGTTATACCTATGGCGACCAATCTGATCTTATTTGGAAAAATTTAGCTAATTTAAAAGATGACGCAGGAAAACCGTTCATAAAATTAATGATTGAAAGCGCGCGAAATGGCGCTACACACCTTAACTTTTTGCGTAAGAAAAAAACGTATGTTTCTTACATTCAAAGAATAGAAAAAGATGGTGTTGGATATACAGTTGGATCAGGATTTTATAAGTAGAAAAAATTCTTTTTTTGATAGCATATTTGTGATAGTGTTTGAATTAATAAGTTCATAGATTCTTCTTTCGATCTGGATATTTCTTCTAGGATCTGGCAAAGCTGGACTATATCATTATTATAGAATTCAACAATTTTATTGCTTACCTTCTTGCTTATAGATTCTGTATTATGTTTTGTGTCTTGAAAATAACTTTGTATTTCATTCCTCATGTTATATTTTTTGAGCTCTGGATGAAACAGTGCGTCAAAATATTTTTCTACAGTTAGTTCGACAAGATCCTCAAAAAAATGTTTATGGTTTATATTATTTTTCTGAGCTTCTAATAAAGTCTTACTGTATCTCTTAAAGTTTATTAGCAGGTCTGCGAACTTCGTATTTTTCTCTTTTTCAATATATTTTTCATAAGAATTTTTTAAGATATCGTGAATTATGTTTTGCGATGTGCTATCCCAGTTTTTTACGATATCAAAAATATCCACAACTTCTTTAGCGTTTAAAAGATATTCATTTTTATGAATTTCATAATATTTACACAAAATTTTTATTTTTTCTTCTATCTCGTTTTTTTTTAATTGTACTGTTTCATTATACGATTTATCGTAATCAACGATTATGAAGCTACCAGGAAAACTCATTATATTATTATAATCATCCGTTCTCTTTTTTAGTTCTTTATATTGACCTTGATGTATTAAAATTATTTTCGTCGCTTTAAAGTATTCCTTTGTTCCATATGCTATTTGCTCTAGAAAAGTAATTTCTTCTGGTGCTAAGCATTGAACAAGAATTTCATAAGTGTCGACATTAAACATCTGGAAATATCAATGAAGGCAACATGGAAATTTTCATCTTCGATAAAAAGTGATATTTCTGATTTACATAGTAGTAAGATAAAATAATTAATATTGACAGGGGAAAAATGCTAATTTTAGCTAGTTTTTTTTTGCAAATATTTTCTATTTCTCGGTCATTCGTAAAGTTATATAAAGAAACGATGTTTTGAATGCCGGTTAATTCTTGACAAAAGGCCTTGGCCAGCGTTTTGAACACAGGGTGTTTCTCGCCAATTTTGCAAAGGTTTTTACAGACAGACAAGGCGCTTTGTTTAAGATTGGGTGTTTGTTCTATAAAACTTTTTACGTAATCTTTTGTAGAAATTTTTTCAATTGTTTCCTTTATTATTTCCATATGATCTTTATTTTCTTCAAATGTTTTGACTAACCCGATGACATATGGATTTATTATATAGACAGAGTTGCGTAACCAATAATCTTGCCCTGCACAATATTTTTTTAGGCATTGGGTCAACAGTTCTAAAGTATTTGGATGTTTTTTTTGATCTTGTATTGAAGCTAAATGCTGCATTGCTTTATATACCTTAAAGTTATCGTACGTTTTTTCTAGTAAATTGATACAGTATTTTGATAATCCTTCTGCTATTTGTCCCCGTAGAAAACTACTCGAAGTATTATTTATACAAGAAATGATAAGAGTTAAGCCTAATAAACCATTATCTAAACCATCTTTTTTATAAAATTCTAAAATTTTATTGATAACAATTTGGTTTCGCTTTTTTGTTTTTGGGATATATCTTAAAACGTCTTCTATGAGATCAATAAAGGTTATAGCGTCTTTCTGACTGGTAGACATATTTTTTCTTAGGCTGCCTTTTTCTTGAATCATGATATTAAGATATTGAGTTAACAAAGTATAACTCAAATTTTGCAGAAGCAATTTTTCATAAGGAACTATGCATGCTTCTTTTCTGTAATTTGCGATATGTTGTATAGATGCCATTATCTCTTCTTTATTGGAATGGTTCACAGTATTTAAATAGGACATTGCCAACATATGTATTAAGATTGATTTGTTATTTTTATCTTTGATGTTTGCTTTTTTGAAAAATGATATTATTTCTTTAAGCCCTAAAAAAATATAATCTTTATGAATTTCATAATAATTACTTAAATAATATATTTTTTGTTTTTCGTTGTTGAGAGTCAAAATTATTTCTATAGTTTTTGAAGACTTTTTTTTAAATTTGTGCGTTGAATGCTCATTCAACAAAGCATCCATTAAATCTTCACAGAATAACAACAAATTGGGATTTTTTGATAAAGAATCATTTGCGATCTCTATAACATCATTCCATTCTAATGCAGGATTATCAAAAAATAACGATTTTATTAAAATATTTTTTAAAATTGATTCATTGTTTTTATTCTGAATGTTTGCTGTTTTGAAAAAATGTGTTGCATCCTTGATCCTTAGGTAAATACCATTGTGTTTATGAGTATTATAATACTTCTGTAAGCAATAGATTTTTTTATCTTCATTATTTTGTTGTAATATCAGTTTTATATTTTTAAAATATGTATTTGGAATATATGCCATTTCTTCTATGAAAGTAAGTTCCTCAAGCGAAAGATTTTCTGCTAAGTTAGAATTGCAGTATGCATTAATATATGACAAAAACAATCCATTATAACTTTTATATGATTCATCCTTCTGTATAATTTCTTTAATGTTTTTTGCGGTGTTTATAAGCATTTTTATTATTTCTACATTATATTTTTCATTACCCTTTTTCTGAACAAAGTAGCTAATCCAATCCGCAAGAAGATCAATGGAAAATATACCGGTCTTTGTAATAATACTTTCAAAGAGGTCGTCGGATATTAGACATCCTTCCCTTTTTTTGCAAATAGAAAAATAAAATATTGTTTTTAACTCTTTAGAATAATTTTCGGATTGAAGCACTTCGAGAGAATTTGGTAGTTTAAGTTTCGAAGGTATATATTTAAGAATAAAATCTTTATCACTAAAAAGGGTATTGCGTTGAGCTATTTCATCTATTAAACGCAACCATATTAGTGATTTTTCGGGAGAAATAATCAAACCAGAATTACGTAAGTAATTAAAAATATAAGAAATTTTTTCATGATTAATGAATTTAATCGTTTTTGGATATTTACTCATAATTGCTAAAAACGTATTTTCAAAACGACGAGCAAGCGGTTGTTTAAAGAGTTTTTTCCTCCAGCGCGGCATTGAGTCTATTAAACATGTTTGAAATTTCAACAAGCCATTCAAATCAATCTGATCAGAAATTTCCAATGCAGATTCATACAGATGAATACAGAAATATGAGTAAAAGAATGCGTTTTTTGGAGCTTGATTGAAAGTATTTAATACCGCTGGCAGTATACTTTTTAATATATCTGGTGATTCTATTTTTTTCATGGTCTTAATTGCTCCGTGATGTTTATCATTTTCTAATAAGAATAATGTTGCTGGTACTAAGATTTTATCGCATGCGCTTTTTTTTGATTTTTTTTCTACATATTTTTCGATATCATCAAGAAATCCTAGATATTTTGATATATTTTTTCCTGATAATAATTCAATAAATTTGTACAAGGATGGCAACTTAAATTTTCTTGTACCATACATGTTAAATAATTCTTGATATTCGTCGTGTATGTAATTGAAAAAAATGGGGAAAAGGGTGGTTTTGACTTGACTAAAGTCCATGTCTAAAATAGATGTAAGTTGCACCCACGGTTTAATTTCGTAAAATTTTTTAAATGATGCAGATATGTTAAAGAAGTTTTGCCTCGACCATGCGGACATATTATTATATTTTTTAGAATTAAATAATTCTTTGATCAATTCTTTATATTTAGCTTGCTTATGGTAATACTTTTGTGGCAAGACGATTTTTATATCATCACGAATACATAAACTTCTTGTCGTCGGCGCGACCGATAATATTATTTTTTCGCCAAGTTGTTTTAAAAGTGGTGAAAGAACGGGAAAAATATGATCATCAATTTCTTGATTTATTTGCAAGATATATATTTTCCTGACAATATCTTCTTCTAATAATTTTTTTAGCACAATTTCCCAATTATTTGGATCAAAAATTGTTAATATGAGAATAATACCTTTATCTGGATTAGAGTCTGTGATATAAAAATTTTTATTTATTGATTCTGCATCATCATCTATTACCTTTACACCATTTTCTTCATCAATGTAATAATTATATTGTACTTTTAATTCGTTTTTTGAAGATATACCCAAAAAATTTGTAGTCCATTCTAATTTATATTCCCATGATGA
>Ga0070672_100001241_pt1 | contig 15672 bp, 11 predicted proteins | sample KBSM13metaG_FD_66151 | JGI IMG/M metagenome (GOLD analysis project Ga0070672, IMG submission 66151) | Miscanthus rhizosphere microbial communities from Kellogg Biological Station, Michigan, USA - KBS M1-3 metaG | ecosystem: Host-associated > Plants > Roots > Rhizosphere > Soil ... | reverse complement strand
TGTTGGGGATCTGGCCCTCCTGAATTCCCGATAACTCCCAATTTCCAACTCCCAACTCCCAAAACCTGGTTGCCGATTCGAGAGATTTGGGAGTTGGAAGTTGGGGATTGGCAGTTGAAAACCATCAACCTTGTTTCACGGTCACACGTGCACCGTCCATCAGCGTGTCCGGCGGGTGCAGCACGATTGTGGCTCCGGCTTCGAGGCCGCCGGTGATCTGCCCCACGTTCTCGTTGCGCTGACCGAGCTGCACTGTCTGACGCCGCACGCGTCCCTCTTCCACGACGAACACCGCCCAGCCCTCGCCCTGCCGGAACAATGCCCCGACGGGGACCTTGATGACGTTGTCGTCCTTCCACAGGACGATTCGTACCTCGACCCGGTAGCCATCGCCCAATCTGACGGCGTCCGAAGAGTCCGCGAAGTTGACGATGACGTTGACGCGCTGCTCTTCGACGCCAAGGGCAGATACCTTCATGAACCCTGATGGCTCGACGCGCCGCACCCGTCCGTGCAACGGGTGCCCGCCGCCCCATTGCTCGATGAGAACCTCTGCGCCAGGCGAGACGCGGACAGCATCGGTGGAAAGCAGGTCAGCGACGATTTCCTTGCGCTCCGGCTCGCCGATCTCCACCAGCGGCTCGCCGACGGGTACGACCCCCTCGCTCTCGCGCAGGCGCTTGAGCACCGTGCCATCGATCGGGGCGAGGACCTCGACCGATCGTCCAGCGGCGTTCGGCGCCGAGAGACGGGCGCGAGCCACCTGCAGCTCGTACTCGGTGCGCCGCTCGGTGAACTCGGCGGCCCGCAGGCCGTCTTCGGCACTGGCCAGCGCGGTTTCAGCCGCCTCGAGTGCATCGGCCGCGATCGCGCCTGCTTTCATCAACTCCTGTTGTCGCCGCAACGTCGAGCGGGCGCGTTCGACGGCGGTCGACGCGCGTTGCCGCTCGGCCCGGGCCTGGCCGACGGCGGCCGTGGCGGCCTCGACCCCCGCCTGGAGCTCACTTCGCGTGCGCGGATCGAGGAGTGGCGACTCGGCAGGCGTGATACGCGTCAGGACGGTCCTCCCGCGAACCACGAGATCGCCGGGCTCGATCTCGATACGTTGCACGCGGCCGGCCACCGGTGCGGTGACGAGGAAACGATCGCGCACGCGAGTCTCGCCGTCTTCGTCCACGGTGACCTGCATCGGACCCCTCTCTGAGTGGGTCACGCTGACCTCCATCGACTTCGGCCACAACGCGACCGCGACGATGGCCGCGACCACGAGCACGGAGGCTATGAGTTTCTTGTTCTTGAGCAGACGCATGCCGGCACGATCACTCACGTATTTTCAGCACAGCGACTAGATCGAGCGCGTCGAGTTGTCGTCTCACGATCAACCCCGACACCAGCGCCGCTCCAATGATTCCGAGGAATGACCAGGCGACCGCCTGGCGGGACACATAAAGCGGAAACCGGTAGACCTCACTATCGATCGAGCCGACGATGACCGCAGAGAGACTGTACCCGAATGCACCCCCGACCGGCAGTGAGACGAGTGTCAGCAGCGCCAGCTCTCCCATAAGGATGAGCGAGATTTCTGCACGCGTAAAGCCGAGGACACGAAGGCTGGCCAGCTCGCGGCTGCGCTCGGACAGTGAAATGCGGGCTGCATTGTAAACGACGCCAAATGCGATCACGCTGGCAAACAACAGGTTGATGAAAATCGAGAGGCCCAGATTGGCTGCAAGGACCTCTCTGAAGCGCTTCAGTACCGCACGCTTGAACCCGGTTCCCGCGACTGTCGGGGTTTCCTTGAGCGTCGTCGACAGCTCGACTTCGTGCGCCTGGTCGATGAGCATCAGGGCACCGGTCGTCACGTCGCCTTCCTGCATCAATCGATGCAAAGCTTCCATGTCCATGTAGGCTGAGAGTCCCAGCAGATCGTCGACGAGTCCCGTTACCTCGACTCGCCGCGTCGGCCGGTGACCTTCGAGCACTTCCATGGTCACGACATCGCCGATAGAGATCTCGAGCGCTTTCGCCAGCATCTGCGACAAGACGACGCCGCCCGGCGGGAGTCGGACCGGCTCGCCGTTGCGGTCGACGATGCGCTTGAAGCGCGGCGATGGAGGCACACCGGTGATGGCCAGGTATCGCTCGCGGTGTGCCGCGCGCACTCGCACGGCGACCGTTCGCTGCGGTTCGATGGCCATGACTCCTGGCAGGCGGGCGAGCGCATAGCGCGCCGCACTTCCTCTGGGCTCGACGAAGTTCACGGTGACGTCCTGCCGTTCGGCTTCCCAGAACTGCGTTTGAATGAGGTGTTCCGTCGCATCGGTGAACACGAACCCGATCATCAGAATGGCCACAGCGAACGAGATACCGAAGACGGATGCGCCGGCACGGAACGGATGACGGGCGATGTTTCGCAGCACCATTCGCCCGGCGGTGCCAAGGTACCTGGAAAACAGCGGTGTCTCGAGTATCGTCCGTCGGTAGCGCATCGGCACCTCCGGCCGCATCGCCTCGGCTGGTGGTATCCGGACCGCACGGACGACGGCGCCAAACGTGCCGGCCGCGGCGGCCACAAAGGTCAGTGTGGCCGCGCCGACTACGACTCGCAGAGGCACGGCGAAATGCAGCTCGGGGAACCGGAAGTACACGTTGTAGAGGTCGATGATCATCGTCCCGAGCAGCGCACCGCCGCCGACGCCGATCGCGATGCCGGCCATTCCGATCGCGAAGCCCCATTTCAGATAGTGCCAGCCAATCGCGACGTTGTCGTAGCCGAGCGCTTTCAGCGAAGCGATGTGCGGTCGCTGCAACGCGAGCGCACGGGTCAGCGCGACGTTCAAGATGAATGAGGCGACGGTGAGGAAGATCAGCGGTAGCAGGAACCCAAAGCTCTCAAGTTGAGAGAGTTCGTTCTCGACCGTCCAATGTGACAACTGAAGGGCGCGCGGAATGGCGCCCCGTCCGCCGTAGGGTTCCAGGATGCGGTCCAGTCGTGCGATGACTTCCTCGCTCGATGCCCCCGGCGCCAGCGCAATGGTCACGTCGTTGAAGCCGCCCTCCATGTCGAAGGCCGCCGCCAGCGCCTTCTCGTCCATCCAGAAGATCCCGTATCGCTGCTCGTCCGGGACGAGTTCCCCCGGCCTGATGCTGTAGATGTATTCGGGCGAGAGCGCGACGCCGACGATGGTCAACCGCCGCAAACGGCCATTGATGACGGCCCGAACCTGGTCGCCAGGCGCGAGTTTGTTTGCGATGACGAATCCCTCACTCGCCAGGATTTCATCGGGACGATTGCGCTCGATCCAGCGGCCGCTCCGGAGAAACAGATCGTTGACCCGTGGACGGCGATCGGAGGGAATCGACACGAGTTGTGCGGCAGCTGGTTCGTTGAGGTTCTCCAGGTCGAGCGTCACTCCGGAGACAACGCGTGTTTCCATCGCGGAGACACCTGGGATGGCGGCGATATCGGTAGCCACCCGCTGCGGAGCGCGCTTGAGCGAGGCGAACACGTGGCCGAACCGCTGCCGCTCGTAGTACGCGCTGCGCGTCCCGCTGAGCGAAGCAAAGAGCGACTGATACATCACGTACATCGCGACGCCGGCCGCCACGACCATCGCGATCGCGAAGGCTTGCCCCTTCATGCCCCAGAGATCGCGAAGCAGTTTGCGGTTGAGCGCGGAAAGCGTCATGGCCTCACCATGCGAGTTCCTGTGGCGAGAGCTTCCCGGTCCTGTTCTCGACTGCGGTCACGCGCCCGTCGGCCAGGCGCACGACGCGGTCGGCCATCGATGCGATAGCGGCATTGTGCGTGATGACGACCGTCGTCGTGCCGAGCTCTGTGTTGACGCGTTGCAACGCCTCGAGTACGACGATACCCGTCGAGATATCGAGGGCGCCGGTGGGCTCATCGCAGAGCAGAACCGAGGGCCGCTTCGCGATCGCCCGGGCAATCGCGACGCGTTGCTGCTCCCCCCCGGACATCTGCGCCGGGAAATGATCGAGCCGCGCCTCGAGCTTGACGAGGCGGAGAGCGTCCTCGGGCCCCATGGGGTTCGTCGAGATTTCTGTCACCAGCGCCACGTTCTCGACGGCCGTCAGGCTCGGAATCAGGTTGTAAAACTGAAAAACAAACCCGACGTGCTGGCGCCGATAGGCCGTCAATTGCCCCTCGTCGGCCTGCGTCAGATCGGTGTCCCTATAGAGGACCTGGCCGGCGGTGGGCACATCCAGCCCGCCGATGATGTTCAGCAGCGTCGACTTTCCCGAGCCGGAGGGGCCAAGCAGCACGACGAATTGACCTTCGTCGAGCATGAGCGTGACCTGCCGCAATGCGTGTACTTCCACTTCGCCCATGCGGTAGACCTTGGTGAGCTCGCGAATCTGAAACAGCGGCGTCGACATCTCTGGGTCAAGGTTGCGTCGGGTGCCGTCTGCATGTCCAGTGAAGAACTGTTCCATGCCGTGCTACCATCCGGCCAACCCCTGCACGCTGCGCTGCTACGAACGTTTTCGAGGAGGCCAGATGGCGAAGAAGTCGAAGAGCACGAAGAAGGCGAAGACCACCAAGACGGCGAAGAAGAAGTCCGCGCGCAAGCCGAGCGCCGCGTTCATGAGACCTGTCTCGCCGAGCCCCGCCCTGGCGGAGATCATCGGATCGAAGGCGGTCCCGCGGACGGAGGTCACCAAACGCCTCTGGGCCTACATCAAGAAGAACAAGCTGCAGGATGCGAAGAACAAGCGGATGATCAATGCCGACACCAAGCTCAAGGCGGTGTTTGGCGGTAAGTCGTCTGCGAACATGTTCGAGATGACCAAGCTTGTAGGCAAGCATCTGAAATAGCGCCGGAACGAGGAGCGTGGAACCGGGGGGCTGGGACGCCGAGTTCCCGGTTCCAGGTTCCGAGTTCCCGGTTCGTGTTCCATGTTCGGGTAGCTGATGCCACCGCCATACAAGCGAATAGCCACCGAAGAAGCCTGGGCACCAGCGGAATTGCTGGATACCTATCGATCGATGGCGTCCAGGAAGTCGATCGACGATCCCGGCTTCATCGTCCTGTGGAACAGACTCGGTGCCCGCGCAGTGTTGTCCGAGCGGCTTGCCGACATCGGTGAGCGCCGCATCGCCGACATGGACAGCTCGGGGATCGATCTGCAGATCCTCTCGCTGACCTCCCCGGGTGTGCAGGTCTTCGACGCCGCAACGGCCACATCGCTCGCCGCCAGCACCAACGACCAGGTCGCGGAAGCCGTTCGCAAGTACCCCACGCGGTTCGCGGCTCTCGGGGCCGTCGCGCCGCAGGATCCAAAGGGCGCGGCTCGTGAAGCCGAGCGAGCGGTGCGCACGCTCGGCTTGAAAGGCATCATCATCAACTCGCACACCAGGGGCGAATTCCTCGACGATCCGAAGTTCTGGGACATCTTCGAAGCGGCCGAAGCACTGAACGCCCCGATCTACATCCATCCACAGGCACCGCCGCCGCAAATGTCGGCACCCTACGTCGAGAAGGGGCTTGAAGGAGCGCTGTGGGGATTTGGCGCCGAGACGGGCCTGCACTTGCTCGCGATCTTGCGCAGCGGCGCACTCGATCGCTTCCCCCGCCTGCGTATCGTCGTCGGCCATGCCGGCGAAGCGCTGCCGTTCTGGCTGTATCGTCTCGATTATATGAACCGCAGCGCGCGTCCGTTCATTCGCAATGGCGCGGACAAGCTGCAGCGGACGCTCAGTGAGTACATGCGCGAGAACGTCTACGTCACGACCAGCGGAATGGCGTGGGCGCCCGTGATCACGTTCGTTCAATCGGTGCTCGGGATGGACCGGGTGTTGTATGCGATGGACTATCCCTATCAATTCGAGCCCGACGAAGTGACCGCAACCGACAACCTGCCCATCAGCGACGCTGACAAGAAGAAGCTGTTCCAGACCAACGCAGAGCGCGTCTTTGGTTTGTAGCGCCGCTTCTGCGCCCTCGTGATGAGTCCTGTTAACGAGGCGCTTGTTGCTGCGCCCAGACCAGTGCCTTCCTGACTGCGGTGAGGTGTAACGAGTCCGCGCCAAGGTACTCCATCACAGAGAGCTGGGCGTTGTAAGCGCCGACGTGGTCACGGCCGTGGCGCACGTGCCAGCGTTCGTGAGCGAGGACGCCGGCTAACCTCACGCGCGCCTGGTAGTCCCCCTTGACTGCCTCCCGAAACATCTCGCTGCCGGTCCATACGTAGATGATCGGCACCGCACGTCCCTCGTCTGTGAATCGAACCCATGCTTCTGCAATGGAGCTCACGTCTCGTGGTCTGTTCGCGACGAGCTCAATCTGCGGGACATCCGCCCCTGACCACCCCAGGAGCCTGACCGCCTCGTCGATTGGCGGGGCCAGTTCCTGTGCACCCGTTCCGACCGCCGAAGCCGCAGTGATGACGGCTGCGGTCGGCAGTGAAATCGCCAGCCATCGAATCGTTCGCCACATTGCCCCCTCCCCTCATCGGCCGGCCTGGCCGTCAGGGGTGAAGGCGGAGTAGAGGACCGAAAACTGCCACAACGGAATGTCGGGCAGGCGTAGAATCCGGGCAGCTACCTCTTCCAGTCACACGCGACTCGTAACTAGGAAGGTTGCCCGGTGCCCTCAACTGAACAAGTCACGGCATTGCTTCGTGCGTGGAACGACGGCGACGAGGACGCCCGTGATGCGCTCGTGCCGATGGTGTACGCGGAACTCCATAGGCTGGCGCGCCTGTACATGAGCCGCGAACGTCAGGGCCAGACGCTTCAGCCCACCGCGCTCGTCCACGAGGCCTACCTTCGTCTCATCGACATTCGTCGCGTGCGCTGGCAGGACCGCGCGCACTTCTTTGCCGTGTCCGCCCGTGTCATGCGCCGTGTGCTCGTGGACATCGCGCGATCCCGTGCCTCGCTCAAACGGGCGGGCGGACTCCAGAGAGTGTCGTTTGACGAGGAGCGCGTCGCGGCGAGCGAATGGAGCGTCGACCTGATGGCGCTCGAGGATGCCCTGCAGGCGTTGGCCGCGCAGGACGAGCGAAAGAGTCGCGTCGTCGAGCTCCGCTTCTTTGGGGGGCTCGACGTCCAGGAGACGGCGGAGGCCCTGCATCTGTCGCCCCGGACGGTGATGCGCGACTGGACGCTTGCTCGCGCCTGGTTGACGCGCGAGATGACGAAAGACAAGTCGCGATGACCGAGGATCGCTGGCGGCAGATCTCGTCGATCTATCACGCAGCGCTGGAGCGCGACGTCGCAGAACGCCTTACCTACGTTCGAGCCGCGTGTGCCGGTGATGAGGAGTTGCACATCGAAGTGGAGTCGTTGCTGGCTGCCGCTCGCGCACCGGCTATCCTGGATCACCCTGCAGTGGACGCCGCGGCGCAGGCGCTCGCACACACTTCCGGCACAACGTTGATCGGCATGCGGCTTGGTGAATACCAGATCACCGGCCAACTGGGCGTGGGGGGCATGGGCGAGGTGTTTCGGGCACGCGATACCACGCTCGGGCGCGACGTCGCGCTCAAGGTGCTGCCGAGCCTGTGGTGGTCGGACAGCGAGCGGCGCGCGCGGTTCGATCGCGAAGCGCGGATACTCGCCTCGCTCAATCACCCGCACATCGGCGGCATCTACGGTGTCGTCGAGCAGGGGGGCACGCGCGCCCTCGTACTGGAATTGATCGAAGGTTCGACCTTGGCCGAGCGGCTGTCGCGGGCGGGTTCAGGCTTGCCTCTCCATGATGCGGTGACCATCGCCATTCAGATCGCCGAGGCGCTCGCCGCTACGCACCGCGTCGGCATCGTCCATCGCGACCTCAAGCCGTCGAACGTGATGCTGACCAAGGCTGGTGTCAAGCTGCTCGACTTCGGGGTCGCCAAGACGACGAGCCCGTCGCCACTTGGCCCATCACTCCACGCGGCGACCAGCACGCCAACCCTGCCCACTCTCACGACCGAAGGAACGGTGCTCGGCACCGTGGGGTACATGGCACCCGAGCAACTGGACGGGCGCGAGGTGGGACCGTCGAGCGATCTGTTCGCCTTCGGCGCAGTGCTGTACGAGATGGTGACGGGGAGGGTAGCCTTTCCCGGCGAATCCCAGGCGCGAGTGATCGCGGCGATTCTCCATAGCCAGCCGGCGGTCCCGTCGAGTGTGCGACGAGCTGTGCCTGCTGCGCTCGATCAGATCGTCATGACGTGTCTGGCAAAGGATCCTGATGAGCGGTGGCAGAGCGCGGCCGACCTCGCGCGGAGCCTGCGATGGACCGAAGACGGGAGGATGACCGTCACGAGTGGTGCACAGCAGCGACGACGACGATACATCCCGTGGTTGGTCGCAACGGTCGCCATCGTTACAGCCACTCTCATCTCGATCGGTGTGCTGCGAAGATCGACATCTGAAGCGGCGGTGTTCCGCTTGGACGTGGCCACTCCACCAACCACTGATCCCGTGTCCTTTGCACTTTCGCCGGATGGCAAGCAGATCGTGTTCGTGGCAACGGGAGAAAAGGGATCGCAGCTCTTTTTGCGGTCGCTCGATGAGACGATCGCGCGTCCGCTCGCCGGCACCGAAGACGCACTTTCTCCCTTCTGGGCGCCGGACCGCAGCGCGATTGCCTTCTTTGCGGCAGGCAAGCTGAAGCGCCTCGACCTCGACGGCGGAAAGACGCACGTACTCGCCAACGTCGGTGGATCCTCCGGCGGCAGCTGGAATCGGACCGGCACGATTCTCTTCTTCGGGCGCGACCGCGGGCTCATGAGCGTGCCCGCCACCGGAGGGATGCCTTCACCCGTCAAGCTCGAACCGCGTGACCCGGATCGGTGGGAGCTGTATCCTGATTTCCTGCCCGACGGCATCCATTTCCTCTTTTGGATGTATTCGACTCGGCCGGAAGCGCAGGGCGTGTACCTGGGCTCTCTCGACGGCACGGCCGCTGAACGGCTGTTGGCGGCGGACCGTGCCGCGGTCTATGCGTCTCCAGGTTACTTGTTGTTCGCGCGCCAGGGCGCGCTGATGGCTGCCCCCTTCGACGCGACGAGAGGCAAAGTGACAGGCAATCCCGTCCTGGTTGCGCCAGCCGTCGAGTCGCCGCCGAATCCCCCTCGCGGCGCGTTTTCGGTGTCGTCCACAGGCCTGTTGGCGTATCGGACCGGTACCGCCTCAATGAATCAGCTCGTCTGGGTGGATCGCACTGGAAAGCTGCTCGACACGCTTGGCTCTGCAGACGGGGAACAGCTCTTCCCTGAACTGGCACCAAACGGCGAGTACGTCTCAGTTCAGCGCGAGCGTGACGTCTGGCTCATCGACGTCAAGCGGGGCGTGCCGAGGCGGCTCACGCTCGGTGGGATTAACAGTCCGGCCGTGTGGTCGCCCGACAGCGAGAGGCTGTTTTTTGCCGCTGTCCCGTCGGGCCCGCTGTTCGAGAAAGAGGCCAACGGGACCCGCGACCAGCAGACCGTGCTGGCATCGTCGAATCAGCGAGGACTGCCGAACGATTGGTCTCGGGATGGCCGGACGCTCCTTTACCAAGACTCTGCGAGCGGGGTCCGGGAACTCTGGGGTCTGTCGCTCACAGGGAATCGGAAGCCCTTCCCTGTCGTCCGAACCGAATTCCACACGGACGAAGGTCAGTTCTCCCCTGATGGACGATGGATCGCGTATCGCTCCACCGAGTCCGGCCGCGCGGAAATTTACCTGCAGCCGTTTCCTGGTTCTGGCGACAAGGTGCGGATCTCGGCCGGCGGCGGCAACCAACCGCGCTGGCGGGGTGACGGGAGGGAGCTTTTCTATATCGGATCGGACGGCCGATTGATGGCTGTTCCCATTACCTTGCCAATCGGCGAAGGGATCCCGGCGGTTGGTGCGGCCGTACCGCTTTTTGCGACCCGCCTGGAGGGCACGCAGTTCCCGAGGCATGGCTACGACGTCGCTGCCGATGGTCAGCGCTTCTTGATGAATGTTGTCGCCGCGGATGCGAGCGCCACGCCTATCACGCTGGTTGTCAACTGGCCCGTGACGTTGAGGAAATAGACTCGAGGTGATGACAGGCGAACGCTGGCAGCAGATTTCGTCCATTCTTCATGCGGCACTGGACCGCGAGCCGAAGGTTCGAAGTGCTTACGTGCGCGAGGCCTGTGCGAACGACGAGGGATTGCGGCAGGAAATCGAATCGTTGCTGGCTCACGTTTCCGGCGCGGCCTTTGTGGATACACCCGCCCTCGCCACAGCGGCACAGGCGTTGGCCGCCGATGGGTCACGCTCACTTGTCGGACGTCAATTCGGCGTATATCAGCTGACGTCGTTCCTCGGCGCAGGGGGCATGGGCGAAGTCTATCGGGCGCGTGACACCAGGCTCGAGCGGGATGTCGCGATCAAAATCCTGCCACGGGTATTCAGCAGCGACTCGGAGCGTTTGCACCGCTTCGAGCGCGAAGCGCGGGTGCTCGCGACCCTGAATCATCCGCACGTTGGCGCGATCTACGGGATTGAGGACGTGGACGGCGTTCCCGCGCTCGTGTTGGAACTAGTCGGGGGCCAGACCCTCGCCGAGCGACTGGGAAGTTTCGACGGCGGCGGTTCGGCCCAGTCTCGCTTGGATCCCTCGAAGTCGGGCGCGAAACGCGTAAGCATTCCGGTTGATGAGGCGCTCGACATTGCACAACAACTCGCCGGCGCGCTCGACGCGGCCCACGAGCGTGGCATCGTCCATCGTGATCTGAAGCCCGCCAACATCAAAGTGACGAGTGAGGGTGCAGTCAAGGTCCTTGATTTCGGATTGGCGAGACTCGCCGCCGGAACCAGTGCCGCTGGTGACAATCAAGGTGCCACGCCGCCATCGGCGTTTGCAACGTCCTTGGCCACGAAGGCGGGTCACGTACTTGGCACTGCAGCGTACATGAGTCCCGAGCAGGCTCGCGGGCAACCTGTCGACAAGCGCACGGACATCTGGGCGTTCGGCTGCATCTTGTACGAGATGCTGTGCGGCCGCGCCGCTTTTGCGGGGGGGACACTGACAGACACGCTCGCCGCCGTGGTCGGTCGCGAGCCCGATTGGACCGCTCTGCCCGAAGCAACGACCTTCACGGTTCGAACCGTCCTAACGCGGTGCCTGGAGAAAGACCCGAAGCGACGCCTTCGCGACATCGCTGACGTCCAGTTACTTCTGTCGGGTGCTCTAGACACTTTCAAGAGTGCTGGCGTGGAAAGAGCGCCGGGCGCAACAACGTCCGGGCGGCGATTGACCATTGTCGCAGCGAGTTCCATGCTCCTGGCTGCAAGTGCGACCGCAGTCGCCACGTGGCTGTGGTCGCCGCCAGCAGTGCCGCCGCGCCTGTCACGGCTCTCGATTCCATCGACCAGTTCCGCGGCCGCGTTGCTCCCAAACACCGGACGAACGAACCGTGCGCTGACGATCACGCCAGACGGCGCGGCGATTGTGTACATCGGCAGCAATAGCACTCGTGTCTTCGTTCGCGCGCTGGACGCCTTGGAGCCCCTGGAGATTGCCGCCGGGCAGGAGCTCAACGTCCCATTCGTCTCATCGGATGGACGCTGGGTGGGATTCGCAGACGGAAACGCACTCATGAGAGTAGCCGCAGCCGGCGGAGAACCACTCGTAATTGGCACCTTCAAGGGAAGAGCCCTCGGCGCAACGTGGTTGCCGGACGACACGATCGTATTCGCGGCGAATGACGAAACGACCGGCTTGCGGCGCGTCTCGGTGGCCGGAGGGCCAGCTACCGAGCTGACCCGCCTGGACCGTGATGGCGGGCAGGCGGCTCACGCCTGGCCGGAATCATTGCCCGGCGGCAACGCGGTCCTGTTCACGATCACGTCTCAGACGGGCAGGCAGGAGGCCGATCGAATCGCCGTGGTCGACGTGCGAAACCACACTCAAAAGATCCTCGTCCCTGGTGGCAGTCACGCCCAATACGTGGCCAGCGGTCATCTCGTCTATGTTGCGGCGGGGGCGTTATGGGCCGTGTCGTTCGACCCGCGAAGACTCGAGGTCCACGGGTCACCAATTCGCGTTCTCCCTCAGCTGGTGACCACCGTCAATGGCAGCGGACAGTTTGCGGTGGCGACAGACGGGACGCTCGTGTATGCCGACTCGGTCCCAACCGTCGGGTCACAGGACTTGGTGTGGGTCGACCGCAGCGGCAGGGAGACGCCGCTCGGTGCGCCCACGCGTGAGTATGTGCAAGCACGGCTCTCGCCCGACGGTGCACGTGTCGCGGTGGACATTGCCGGTCCCAACCGGGACATCTGGGTGTGGGACACGGAGCGCGCGGTACTCACGCGCGTGACAGCCGATCCGGCCAACGATGCGGGGCCTGAATGGACGCTCGACGGACAGCGCATCATTTTCGCCTCGCAGCGCGACGGTGGAGTGTACAACCTGTGGTGGCAGGCGGCGGACGGAACCGGCGACGCGCAGCGGCTGACGACGAGTGCGAATACGCAAGGGCCGACAGGCCTCTCGCCGGACGGGAGAGAGCTGGTGTTTTTCCAACTTACGCCAACGAGACTTTTCGATATTTTGCGCCTTGCGCTTCCAGGTAAGCAGGTCTCTCCCCTACTCGAAACCGCGTTCAGCGAGCTGAACGGCGTCATATCGCCCGACCGGCGCTGGCTCGCTTTTCAGTCGAACCTATCGGGTCGACCCGAGATTTATGTTCGACCATTTCCAGACACCGCAGGAGGCCAATGGCCAGTCTCGACAGCTGGCGGAAGGATGCCCGCTTGGAGCGGTAACCGACTGCTGTACTTCCAGGCAGACGGTAGCCTAATGGGAGTGAAGTTCGAAGGGCGGAATTCCCGTTGGCATGCAGAAGCACCGGTCAAGCTCCTCGACTCGGTCTACTTGTCAGGCAGCGCCGCGACGGTTACGCGGCCCTACGATGTCTCGCCGGACGGCCAGCGGCTCTTGATGATCAAACCATCCCGAGCGGATTCGCAGCCTGGCTCCTCCGGCCTCATCGTCGTCCAGCACTGGGATCAAGAGCTCAAGGCGCGGACCTCTCCAACGGCGCGCTGAGCAAAGGCTTGCAAACGGCTGCGCGCATGACGACTGCGATAGCATCGGATCGTGCCGGTTGCGCGGCCGATCATCCAGGTTTCCAAGATCCGCAAGACTTACGGCAAGACCGTTGCCCTCGACGACGTGTCGTTCGACGTCGAGGAAGGCGAGATCTTCGGGCTCATCGGCCCCAATGGCGCGGGCAAGACCACGACGATGGAGTGTGTCGAGGGGTTGCGGCGCCCCGATCGCGGGACGATCTCGGTGATGTCGCTCGACCCGATCCGCGACGCACGAGCCCTTCAGCAGAAAGTGGGCGTGCAGCTCCAGCAGGCACAACTCCAGAAGCGCATCAAAGTCAGGGAAGCGATCGATTTATGGGCGTCGCTCTATCCGCGCCCGGTGGACGCAGATGCGCTGCTCGAACGGCTCGGCCTTGCGGACAAGCGGCAGGCCTGGTTCATGACGCTCTCGGGCGGCCAGAAGCAGCGGCTCTTCATTGCCCTGGCGCTGATCCACGATCCCGACGTCGTCCTGCTCGACGAGCTGACAACCGGCCTCGATCCGCAAGCCCGGCGTGCGATCTGGGGGCTGGTACGAGAGATTCGCAGCCGAGGAAAAACCGTCTTCCTGACCACGCACCTCATGGAGGAGGCCGAGCGTCTCTGCGATCGTGTGGCGATCGTCGAACGCGGCCGCGTCATCGATATCGGCACGCCTAGTGGGCTCGTGCGGCGGCATTGCTCAACGCAGACCGTGGTCCTCGAGACGACAGATGCAACGGCCGCCGCGCGTTTTCAAGCGATCCCGGGCGTGGAGTCGGTCGCGTGGAAGGACAGCCACTGCACGATTCGGGGGAGCGGCGGCGATCTGGTCACACACGTCATCCAGTGCCTCGCCGAACACCGGATCCGTGTCACCGATTTCAGGACCGAGCTGCCGAATCTCGAAGACGTCTTTCTGACTCTGACGGGGCACTCGATCCGGGAGTAGAGCTGTGTCAACTTCCAATTGCCAACTCCCAACTCCCAAGCGCACCCGGCCCGACTTCTTGGGAGTTGGAGGTTGGGCGTTGGAGATTGACGAGCGCGGGAAATGAAGGCGCTGCTCAAGTTGACGTGGCTCGAGACCAAGATTTTCGTGCGCGAGCCGATGGGTGTGTTCGGCACGATTGGTATACCCGTGATCGTCTTCGTGGTCGCGAGTCGTCTCGTCGGACCGCGGGTAGCGCGCGCCGCGATTCAGCCCGGTGGCGCCGTATCGGCCGTGCTGCCCGTGCTGGCGTCGATTCTGATGGCGCTCAGCGCGATCTCGTCGCTCGTCACCATCATCTCCATCTACCGCGAGAGCGGAATCCTCAAGCGCCTGCGTGCCACGCCGCTGTCGCCGATGGTCATCCTCTCGGCGCATGTCCTCGTGAAGCTCCTCTTCACGCTGATCACGCTCGCGATCATGGTGCTCCTCGGTCGCCGGTACTTCCCGCCCGGCGCGCCAGTGCCGCTGTTTTCCTACGCCGTTGCGCTCACGTTCACGACGTGGGCGATCTTGTCGGTCGGGTTTCTGATCGCGAGCATTGTTCCCACCGCCCGTTTCGCTCAGCCACTTGCGGCGGTGATTCTGTACCCGATGGTGGCACTCTCAGGCCTGTTCTTCCCGATCGACGTCCTTCCGCAAACATTGAGGCTGCTGGCGCGCGCCATGCCGCTCGCCTACGCGGTGTCGCTGCTGGACGGCATCTGGCGGGGGGAAGGATGGCCAGCTCACCTCGGGGACGTCGCTGCGCTGACGTTCTTCTTCGTCGTCTTCACCGCAATTTCGACGCGAATGTTCCGATGGGAATAAGCGGGAACCTGCGCATCAGGATTGTCAGACGGATTGCAGATCTGTCCGGCGTTCCGGCGCCGAATTGCATGCGGCTTTACGCTACGGCGGCAACTTCGCGCTGAGTACCGAGCTTGCACATGGCGTCGCCAATATGGCGCTCTATCTGGACACGGTTATTCAGCCGGCGAAGGTGTCGATCCATGCGGTGCCGCGTACGTGCATCAAGAGTGAAGCGTTCGACATCACGCTGCTGATTCTGCCGCTGGCCACCGGCCTCGGCGCGGCGGCAGCAGTACTTGCCAATCCGGTTTTCTTCACGCCCGTGCTCGTCGCCAACCTGTGGCTCCTCGGCTATCACCATGTCGTCGCCACCTACACGCGGCTGGCGTCCACGAAGCAGACGCTGCCTCGCAATCGTGTTCCCGCGATCGGTCTTCTGCTCGTGATAACGGCAGCGATGCTGTCGCTCGCGTTTACCGGCGCCTGGGTCGTCGCCTCGGCATTCTTCTATCTGCAGTGGTTCCACTACATGCGGCACGGGCATGGTCTCGCGCGCAGGTACTTCCGGGTCACACCGGAAGGGCAAGTGGCCGGCTCTCGTGATCTCGCGACCGACCTCGTGATCTATCTTGTTCCCATTTACGCAATCGCCGCGCGTTCAGCGACGATGGGCGCGGCGTTTCTCGATCTGCCGATCAAGGCAGTCGTGTTGCCGGAGCAGGTAATCGCGGCGCTGGGAGTTGCAGCGGCGGCGGCCGGGTTGCTCTGGTTGGTTTCGTGCTCGATCTCCTTCGCACGAGGCACGCTCGATACCCTTTACGCCGGGTTCGTACTGTCGCAC
>Ga0070672_100001236_pt1 | contig 15709 bp, 14 predicted proteins | sample KBSM13metaG_FD_66151 | JGI IMG/M metagenome (GOLD analysis project Ga0070672, IMG submission 66151) | Miscanthus rhizosphere microbial communities from Kellogg Biological Station, Michigan, USA - KBS M1-3 metaG | ecosystem: Host-associated > Plants > Roots > Rhizosphere > Soil ... | reverse complement strand
TGCTGCGCGTCCTGGAAGTACAGATAGGCGCGCCGCGAAGGATCATCGGGGAAGAGAACAATTCCGCGGGAGGTTTCGCCTTCGCCGCCAGGGACATCCGCCACGCGGACATTGCCGTCGCCGAAGCGTCGTCGCAGCCAGGCCTCCGTGGTGGCCGCGGAAAACTGGCCCGGAAGCCGCCACGTCGCGGGATCGGCCGCGTCTGCAGGCATGGCGTCGGTGCCCGGCGATGCGGGGCCGCTCGCGGCGCCGGGCGGATCCGCGACACGTGCGCCGTCGGCCGCCGTTGCGGGTCGAGATGGTGGTTGCGTGGATGATCCGCGCTCGCAGGCCGCCGACATGCAGGCAGCAACCAGGCAAGCGATCGACAAAGCCCGTCGCACGCTCATTGACTGCTTTCGTGCAGCGTCGCCGATGCGATGTGCCAGGCACGTTGGGCGTCGGTCGCGCCGTCCACCACGGCGCGTCGCATCGTGTACGTGCCGACGTAGCGGTGGAGGCTGCCGTCGCGCATGGTCGCGTCGATCGTCACCGGGATTTCGACGTAGCGCGATCCCGCGGCGGCTCCCACGGCTCCCGGTGCGCCGGCGCGCAGCGCGACCTCCGCTGTGTTCGCGAAACCGTCGGCAAACTGCTGCGGCGTCTGGCCGCTGGAACGTCCGCCGTCCGACCAGCTCGACCAGGCACGCTGGAAATCGTGCTGGTTGATCGCCGCATAGTAGGCGTGCAGCACGGCGACGGCGTCCTGCGGGGACGGCTCGGTGGTCACCGCGGTGGCATCGCCAGCGGCCGCGTCGTCGCCAGCAATCGTCTCGTCGAGGCGCACGCCTGTCGTGTCGTCGGCAGCGCTTTCGTCGACAGCAAGGTCCTGATCGGCACTCGCATCTGTTTCATCCACCACCGGCGCAGGCCCGACCGGATTCGGTCCGGGTTTCGCCGGCATTCCCGTCACCGAGCCGCCCGTGGCCTGCGGCTTGGGCAGCGCGACATCGCTGCCAGTCGTGGATGCGGTCGCTTCCTGGCTTGCCGATTTGTCGTGCGCACCGCATGCGCCCAGCAGCAAGGCAATCAGGACGGGAAACAGGAGCGGGGAAGAACGATCGCCGGACATGTCACTGATCCAGGTGCACGACCACGAGGCCGTTATCGATGGTGGTGGCGCCGATGCGGCGCGAGCCCAGGCGCTGCATCAGGCTGTCGTCGAACTTGTACACCGGTTCGTCTCGGGCGTAGTCGGCCAGCCAGCGGTTGATGAGTTCGCGTCCGGTGCCGTTCATCGCGCCGCCGAGCGAAGGCACGTCGACCGATTCCAGTGTCGGCTGGTCGAGGTGCAGCCCGAGCGTGTGCGCGTCGAAACGCAGGCCGCTGGCGAGCGCGAAGTGGCCGGACGGACGTCGGCTATCCCGTCCCATCACGCCGAATCCGACGTCGAAATCCATGCGTAGTCGATGGGTGCCCTGCGGGATGCTCAGTCGCGGGTTGAGCACGCTCAACGTCACCAGGCCGTTGAGCTTGTCGTAGTCGCGCGGAAAACGCCTGTCCAGGTAGGACTGCAACTGCGGTGCGGTAAAGGCCACTTGGTTGCCGAGCAGCCCGGTGACCGCACCAAGTGTCGAACAGCCCGCCATCAGCATCGCCACGACTGTTCCGCACACCCACGCCTGCATCCGTTTCATCGCCTCACTCCGCCGGGATCGACGCGCACGATGGCGCGCCGCGGGTGAACGCAGGGTGGCTGTCGCGATGCTCTCAAAGCGTCCTGCGGCCGGGATTGAGCCAGGCGAGCAGCATGCCGAGCAGCAGCATTGCGATGGTGCTGAAGATCATCTGCTTGTGCACCAGCGCCGCCGGGAGCGGCTGCACGGCGTAGTAGATGAGGTATCCCGGAATCGTCGACATGATCGCGACCGCGGCGCCGAATCGCAGCCCCTGACCGATTGCTGGCCGCCCGGTGTCGATGCCCTTTCGGTACAGCCATGTCAGCCCGAAACCGATCAGCAGGTGCGCGGCGAGCATGTACGGCATGTACTGCTGTGCGTCCATCGGATTGCGCATGATGCCGGTGGCAACCAGCGCGTCGTAGTCGCGCTGCAGGAGCCAGCCATGCACGGCGAAGTCCAGCAGCATCGCGGCGATGGACACCAGGATGCCGCAGATCCAGAAACGCTTGTCGAACGTGGGCTTGTCGGGCGTCGGCTTGTCGAACGGCGGCGTGTCCATCTCTGACTCCGTTGTGGCGCGCGAGGCGGTGGAAGGACGAAGTCGCGGTCGGACGGCGACCGCCGGATGCTAGCGCGCCGCCCGGCACGGGGAAAGGCGCCATCAAGCCGGATTGCGCGCGTCCGGGCTGGGAGCGAGCGCGCGTTCGATCGCTGCGATGAAGTTGTCGCCGCCTGGCCACGGGCTGATGCGGCCAAGCTTGGCAGTGCCGCGGAACACCATGAACGTCGGGATGCCATGCAGCCCGAAGCGCGTCGCCATCGCGCGATCGTCGTAGACGTTGTCGTGCAGCCAGGCGACGTCCGGCCACTGGAACCTGGCCGGCGACTCCAGCATCTGCGCCTTGGCGATGTCGCAGTTGGGACAGTCCCGCCCCCACAGGAACAGGATGCGCAGCCGGCCGTCGTCGGACAGCGCGGCGTCCAGGGTCGACGACGTCACCGCGCGCATGGGAAACGCATCGAAGAAGCCCGGGACGGCGTTGTCGCCCATTAGCTGTGGATTTCTACGGCGCGGACCATGCGTCCATCGTATCGGCAAACACGTGCTGCCCGGGAAGTGGCATCAAGCCCGGCAACAAAAAAGGGCCGGTCTGCACCGGCCCTTCCTGCAGGCAGCAATCTGCCTGGAGCGCAGCAACGATCCCTGGGATCAGGCGGCAGCGTCCTTGAGCTTCTTGAGCGGACGCACCTTGACCTTGACCGAAGCCGGCTTGGCGGCGAACCACTGCTCTTCCTTGGTGAACGGGTTGATGCCCTTGCGCTTCGGCTTGGCCGGGACGCTGACGGCGGTGATCTTCAGCAGGCCGGGCAGGGTGAAGGAGCCGGCGCCCTTCTTGCTGACCGAACCGTGGACGGCGCCTTCCAGCGACGACAGCACTGCGCGCACGTCGCGCGGAGCCACGCCGCTGTTTTCGGAAATGTGAGCCACCAGGCCGGACTTGCCCAGTGCTTCCTTGATCGGCTTCGGAGCAGCCGGCTTGGCGGCGGACTTCGGAGCGGACTTTTTCGTTGCGGCTTTCTTCTTCGCCATATGTGTCCCGTAGTACTCGATGATGGATGGGTTCGCCAGGTATTCCCCCTCGGCAGGCGGAATGTAGGCGATGCGAATCCCCGCGCCAAGTCCCTTGAGCGGGTTTTTCGGGGGGTTTTTCGCCGATCGACGATCCGGCGGCCGGCTTTTCGGCGCAAAGGTCGGCGCTTGCGCGGTTCTATTCCTCCTCGTGTCGCGGCTTGTACGCCTCCACCAGCTTCTGCTGGACCTGTGCCGGCACCGGCTCGTAGTGGCTGAAATCCAGGGAATAACGCCCGCGTCCGGCGGTGACGGATTTGAGTTCGGCCGCGTAGCCTTCCAGTTCGGACAGCGGCACCTGGGCCCTGACGACGATTTCGCCATCGCGCAGCGAATCGGTGCCGTTGATGCGTGCGCGCTTTGAGGCGAGTCCGCCGCTTATGTCGCCCATGTGCTGTTCGGGCGCGTTTACCTCGAGGTCGACGATCGGTTCGAGCACCTGTGGATTGGCGCGTGCGATCGCGTCGAGAAACGCTTTCTTGCCCGCGGCGACGAATGCAACCTCCTTGCTGTCCACCGGATGGTATTTGCCGTCGAACACGGTCACGCGCACGTCCTGCAGGGGGTAGCCCGCGACCGCGCCGCTCGCAAGTACCTGGCGCACGCCTTTCTCGACCGCGGGAATGAACTGGCCGGGGATCGTGCCGCCCTTGACCTCGTCGGCGAACTCGAATCCAGAGCCGCGCTGCAGCGGTTCGATGCGCAGGAACACCTCGCCGAACTGCCCGGCGCCGCCGGTCTGTTTCTTGTGCCGATGATGGCCCTCGGCCTTGCCGCTGACGGTTTCGCGATAGGCGATCCGCGGCGGGCGCGTCTTGACTTCGACGCCGTATTTTTCCTTCAGCCGGTCGAGCATCACGCGCAGGTGCAGGTCGGACAAGCCTCGCAGGACCGTTTCGTTCAACTCCATGTTGTGCTCGACGGAGAACGCGGGATCCTCTTCCGCCAGCTTGTGCAGCGCGTTGGCGAGCTTCTGTTCCTGCCCTTTGTGCGCGGATTCCACCGCCAGGCCGAACATCGGCTTGGGAAAATCCAGCGGTGCAAGACGGATCTCGTCCTCGTCGTGGCTGTCGTGCAGCACGGCATCGAAATGCAGTTCGTCGACCTTCGCGACCGCGGCGATGTCCCCTGGAATGGCCTGCGCGATCTCGACGTGGTCCTTGCCCTTGAGCTTGAACAGGTGCGCCACCTTGAACGGCTTCTTGCCGTCGTCGATGAACAGTTGCGTCTCCTTGCGCACGGTGCCCTGGTAGACGCGGAAAACGCCCAGCTTGCCGACGAACGGATCGTTGACGATCTTGAAGACGTCGGCGATCACATGCGCCTTCGGATCCGGTGTTGCGGTGATCGGCGCGGCGTCGTTGCCGCGGCCCTTGACGAACGGAGGCGGGTTGGCTTCGCCCGGGTGCGGCAGCAGTCTTTCGAAGATGCCGAGCAGTTCGGAAATCCCGGCGCCGCTGCGGGCGGACACGAAACACACCGGCACGAGGTGGCCTTCGCGCAGGCACTGCTCGAAGGCGTCATGCAACTCCTGGCCGGACAGCCCACCCTCGCCGGCATCCAGGTAGTGGTCCATCACCGTCTCGTTGATCTCCACGACCTGGTCGATGATTTTCTGGTGCCAGTCGGCGACCGGGCCCAGGTCGCTGGTGCCCGTGGATTGCCCGAAGCAGTCCGACACGCGCTTGCCGCCTTCGGCCGGAAGGTTGAGAGGCAGGACTTCAGGCCCGAAAGTGTTTCGCAGGCTGTCGAGCAGCGCGCCGAGCTTTGCGCCCGGGTGGTCGATCTTGTTGACGATGATTACGCGACACAGGTTGCGTCCCTTCGCGTAATCCATCATCCGGCGCGTCCCGTAACCGACGCCGGTATCGGCATCCACCACGATCGCCACCGTCTCCACTGCGGCCAGCGCCGATAGCGTCGGACCGCGGAAATCGGGATACCCAGGCGTGTCGACGAGGTTCACGTGGATGCCCTCATGGTCGATGCTGGCGATTGCCGCGTCGATCGAATGCCCGCGATCCTTTTCGATCGGATCGAAGTCGGACACGGTCGTGCCGCGTTCGATGGTGCCTGCCGTGGTCAGGGCGCCGCCGGCATGCAGCAGGGCTTCGAAAAGGATTGTTTTGCCGGCGCCGGGGTGGCCTGCGAGGGCCACGTTTCGGATCTGTTCTGTCGAATAGGACATGAGGCCGTTTCTCCCGTGGTGGGGATTCAAGGGCCGTCATGGCTGTCCGCTGCGGAAGCGCTGCCGTCCGAGCGGGCGCTCGGCGGGCGGTCATGGCGGGTGCCGGCGCTCAAGCGCCGGGAGGGCAAGACTCCCGCAGGGCGGGGCGGGGGTCAAGCAGTGTTTTTCCGCCGACGCGCAGCGTGGTGTTCGGCGCTTCCAGATGCGAATGGCAAATTCGTCGAACGGCAGCGCCCAGTCGTCCGATACGGTGCCACGCCCGCGTCTCCCCGCAGAACTAACGCCCGCGGGCGTAGCCTGCGGCTCCCATCCAGCGGAGCCAGGCCATGTCCATCACACGTCGCGCCACCGCGCACTGGGAGGGCGACCTCAAGACCGGGAAGGGCGCGTTGAGCACGCCGGCCAGTGGACTGCTCGCGGACACGCCCTACGGATTCAACACGCGGTTCGGCGACACCAAGGGCACCAATCCTGAGGAACTGATCGCCGCCGCGCATGCCGGGTGTTTCACCATGGCGTTGTCGGCCAAGCTGACCGAGGCGGGACATCCGCCCGCGGCGCTGGACACGCGCGCGGACGTAACGCTGTCGATGGAGGGCGGCCCCTCGATCTCGGGGATCCGCCTGACCGTGACGGGCGATGTGCCGGGCATCGACGAAGTGAAGTTTCGCGCGCTGGCCGAGGATGCCGAGAAACACTGCCCGGTGTCGCGTGCGCTCAGCGCGGTGCCGATCACCATGGAGGCGACGCTGCGCTGAGGCGCGCGCCTGCTCAGGGTCGGCTCCTCAGGGCCAATCGATCGCGCCGCGCACGACGGTACAGGCGCGACCGCCGGACCACACCTCACCGGCATCGTCCACGCGCAGCTCGATGATCGCGTCGTGGCCGACTTCGCGCCCCTGGCTGACGCGGTAGAAGCCGGTGTCGCCCGGCAGCGCATCCTGCGAGGCCAGCCATGCGGCCAGCGTCGCGTTCGCCGCGCCGGACGCGGCGTCCTCGAAATGCGCTGGCGCACCGACCCACGCCCGCACGGCCAGGTAATAGACCGGATCGTCGCTGCGCGCGAACACGCAAATGCCCATGCTGTCGGTCTCGTTCGCGAGTTTGCTGATGGCGTTCCAGTCGGGTTCCGCCGCGCGTAGCGAGGTTTCGTCGGACAGTTCGACCAGCCACCAGCGGCGGCCGCCATCCATCAATGCCGGCGGTAGCCGGCCCAGTGACAGGCCGCGCAACGATTCGCTCAGGCGCGGGTCGTTGGAGCTGGCGACTTCCATCACCTTCGCCCGGGGCGTGCGTACTGCAATCGTGCGCCTCGACCCATCGCCTTCGACCCGCAGCGGCAACAGTCCTGCGATCCCTTCCTGCACCAGCACGCCGTCGCGTGGCTGCACCAGGCCTGCCTCGAGCATGGCATGGGCGGTGCCGACACTCGGATGTCCTGCGAACGGAACTTCACGACGCGGACTGAAGATGCGCAGGCGATAGTCGGCGGACGATGTCGTCGCGGGAAACACGAACGTCGTTTCGGGCAGGCGCGTCCAGCGCGCAATCGCTTGCATCGTGGCGTCGTCCAGGCCATCGCCATCGAGCACGACCGCAAGCGGGTTGCCGTCGCCCGGGAGGCCCGCGAAAACATCCAGCTGCACGTATCGCCGGTTCATGCGGCCTCTCCTGGGCACGACGTCCACGCGACGCGGCCGTCGATCACGCATTGCACCTCGCCGCCGGTCCACACGTCGCCGGCGGCATCGACTTCGACGTGCACCACGCCAGCGCGGCCAAGCTCGCGACCCTGGCTTGCGATGTAGCGGCCACCGCTGCCCGGCAACGCACCTGCTCGTGCCAGCTGCGCGGCGATGCAGGCGTTGGCGCTGCCGGTGACCGGATCCTCGGGAATGTTGTCGGCCGGGCAATACGCGCGTACGACCAGCTGATGATCGGCGCTGTCGGTGCGCCCGTAGACAGCCAGGCCGACGGCGTCGCTGGCGCGGGTCAATGCCGCGATGGCGGCGAGGTCGGGTTCCATCGCGCGTACCGCGGAGCCGTCGATGAGCTCCACCAGCCACCACGACGGACCGTTGTTCCACAGCGCCGGCGCCTGGCGACCAAGCGCGAGACCTGCAAGCGCCTCCCCGAGAAGGGGAGCGTCCGTTGCCACCGCGGACACTTCCCGCGCACGCGGAGCGCGCACATGGACCAGGCGCGCGTTGGCGCCATCCTCGATGCGTACCGGCAGCAGTCCGGCGGCGCATTCCTGTACCAACGCGCCGTTGCGGGCGGTCGCCAGCCCGCCCTCGAGCGCCGCCCATGCCGCGCCGACGCTCGGGTGGCCGGCGAACGGCAATTCCTGCCGCGGAGTGAAAATGCGCACCCGGTAGTCGGCCGCAGCGGTGGTCGGCGGCAGCAAAAAGATGGTTTCCGACAGGTTCGTCCAGGCCGCGAAGGCCTGCATCGACGCCGCGTCGAGCCCGGAGGCGTCGAACACGACGCCCAGCGGATTGCCCGCGCCGGGACGGCCGGCAAACACGTCCAGCTGGAGGTAGCGACGCGGCGAAACGGAACGGGACATGGCGATGCCGACGGCGGCCGGCGCACAGTGTCGCAGACGCGGACGGCACGGCGTAGTGCCGCAGTTATCGACACATGCGCAGGGCTTACCCGGCCGCTGCAGCGCTTAGAATGCGCGACTTGCCCGCTGGCAATCCCTCGCACTCTCCCTGATTCCCATGCAGAACCCCGATCGCTGGATCGTGCTCAAGTTCGGTGGCACTTCGGTGTCCCGGCGCAACCGTTGGGACACCATCGGCGCGATCGCATCCAAACGCATGGCCGAGGACGACGCGCGCGTGCTGGTCGTGGTGTCGGCGCTGTCGGGCGTGACCAACGCCTTGCAGGCGATCGCCGACGGCGCGGTGGACGCCTCGCCCGCAGTCGAAGCGCTGATCGCGCGCCATCGGGAATTCGCCGGCGAGCTTGGACAGGATGCGGACGACGTGCTCGGCGAGCGCTTCGCGGCGTTGCGGTCGCTCGCCAGCGACTCGCGCGCATCCGCTCGCGCGCTCGATTGGCAGGCCGATCTGCTCGCACAGGGCGAATTGCTTTCCTCGACGCTCGGCGCGGCCTACCTGCGCGCGCAGGGGCTCGATTTCGGCTGGTGCGATGCGCGCGACTGGCTGGGCGCGGTTGCGCTGCCGAACCAGAATGCGTGGTCGAGGCGCTTGTCGGTCTCGTGCCGTCACGACACGGACGCTGACCTGCTGGCGCGCTTCGCACGGCAACCGGCACGCCTGCTGCTGACCCAGGGATTCATCGCACGCCACGCCGACGGCGGCACCGCGGTGCTCGGCCGCGGCGGCTCGGACACCTCGGCGGCCTATTTCGGGGCGCTGCTGGGCGCACGCCGCGTCGAGATCTGGACCGACGTACCCGGCATGTTCAGCGCCAATCCGCGCGAAGTGCCCGATGCGCGCCTGCTCGCGCGGCTGGATTACGCCGAAGCGCAGGAAATCGCGACCACCGGCGCGAAGGTGCTGCATCCGCGCTCGATCGGTCCCTGCCGCGATGCCGTCGTTCCGATGGCCATCCTCGACACCGAACGACCGGATCTGCCCGGCACGCGCATCGACTCGACCGTCGCGACGGTGCCGGGGGTCAAGGCGATCAGCCGACGCAACGGCATCGTGCTGGTGTCTATGGAAAGCATCGGGATGTGGCAGCAGGTCGGCTTCCTCGCCGACGTGTTCGAGCGTTTCAAGCGGCACGGCCTGTCGGTGGACCTCATCGGCTCGTCGGAAACCAACGTCACCGTGTCGCTGGACCCGAGCGAGAACCTGGTCAGCAGCAACGTACTGGAAGCGCTCAGCGCGGATCTCGCCGAAGTGTGCCGGGTGAAAGTGATCGCGCCGTGCGCGGCGATCACGCTGGTCGGTCGCGGCATGCGGTCGCTGCTGCATCGCCTGTCCGACATCTGGGCGGCGTTCGGACGCGAGCGCGTGCACCTGATCTCGCAGTCGTCGAACGATCTCAACCTCACCTTCGTGGTCGACGAAGCCGATGCCGAAGGCCTGGTCCCGCAACTGCACGCGCAGCTGATCCGCAGCGGTGCGATGCCGGTGCAGGACGCGGGCGTGTTCGGCCCGAGCTGGCGCGAGATCGCGCACGGCCGTCCGCCGCATCCGCCAGCGTGGTGGCATGCGCAGCGCGAGCGCCTTCTCGAACGGGCACATGCCGGCACGCCGCGCTATGTCTACGACCTTGAGACGGTGCGCGCACGCGCGCGCAGGCTGCTCGACGCAGGCGTCGTGGACCGCTGCTTCTATGCGTTGAAGGCCAATCCGCATCCGGCGATCCTGCGCACGCTGGAAGGCGAGGGTTGCGGGTTCGAATGCGTGTCGCAGGGCGAACTGGAACGCGTGTTCTCTGTGTTGGCCGGGATCGATCCGGCACGCGTGCTGTTCACTCCAAGCTTCGCACCGCGCGCCGAATACGAGGCGGCCTTCGCCCGCGGGGTCAACGTCACCATCGACAACATCGAAGCCCTGCAGCGCTGGCCGGACCTGCTTCGCGGCCGCTCGATCTGGTTGCGGCTGGATCTCGGTCGCGGCGAAGGCCACCACCAGAAGGTGCGCACCGGCGGCAGCGACGCGAAGTTCGGCCTGCCGTTGGCTCGCATGGACGACTTCGTCGAGCACGCCCGGAGTCTCGACGTGCGCATCGTCGGCCTGCACGCGCACCTGGGCAGCGGCGTGGACGTGGGCAACCATTGGCGCGACGTCTACGCGGAGCTCGCAGCGTTGGCCGAAGGCATCGGCAGCGTCGCGACGATCGATCTCGGCGGCGGCATGCCGGTTCCGTATCGAGCCGACGATGCGCCCTTCGACGTCGAGGCCTGGGCCGACGGCCTCTCGGCGATCAAGTCGGCGTATCCGGGCTTTGCGCTGGCGATCGAGCCCGGCCGCTATCTCGTCGCAGAATCCGGCGTGCTGCTGATGCATGCGACGCAGGTGGTCGAGAAGGACGGCGTGCGGCGCGTCGGCCTGGATGCCGGCATGAACGCGCTGATGCGCCCGGCGCTGTACGAGGCCTTCCACGCGGTGCATAACCTGTCGCGGCCTGACGACCAGCCTCAGTCGCTGTTCGACATCGTCGGGCCGATCTGTGAAAGCAGCGACGTGCTCGGCCAGCAGCGGTCGCTGCCGGCGGCAACGCAGGAGGGCGACGTCATTCTGGTCGCCGACGCCGGCGCCTACGGCATGGCGATGGCCAACAACTACAACCTGCGTGCGCTGCCCGCGGAAGACGTGCTGGACGGGCGCATGGTGGACGGGCGCATGCCTGGTGAGGGACGGATCGATGGCTGAGTGGCAGTTCCAGCGCGACGCGATCGATGCGTTCCGGTTCGTGCGTTGCGAGTTCGATGCGACGAGCGGAATCGCGCGGCTCGTCTACGCCTTCGACGACGGCCCGGAACTGGTCGAAACGATCACCGTGCCGGGTGCGCCCTTCGCATTGGAGGGTGCGCGCGCATCGGCCGTGGAGCGCGCGTTGCAGCTGCTGCACCTGATCGCCGGGGTGAGCTACTACAAGGCGGCGGTGCCGAAGGCGATCCGCATCGACTCGTATTCGATCGATGGCGAGACAGCGGCGCTGCTCGAGGACATCTACGTCCACGGCCTCGGCGAGTTCGCCTACCGCAACGGGCTCGACCTCCACGGGCGGATCCGCTTTCCGCACGGTGGGTCGCCCTCCGCCTCGGCACCGCCGCTGGGGTTGCGTGAACATGCCCTCGTCGCGATCGGTGGCGGCAAGGATTCACTGGTATCCATCGAGGCACTGCGAAACCTCGGCATCGCGCAGACGGTGACGTGGATCGGCGGATCGCAACTGATCGCGGCCTGCGCGCAACGCACCGCCCTGCCGACGCTCAACATCGGCCGCCAGCTCGCGCCGCAGTTGTTCGAGTACAACCGCCAGGGCGCATGGAACGGACATATTCCGGTCACGGTATTGAACTCGGCGATCATGGTGTTCGCCGCCGTGCTGCTCGGTGTCGACCAGGTGGTGTTTTCCAACGAGCGTTCCGCCAGCTACGGCAGCCTGATCGAGGGCACGGGCGAGGTGAACCACCAATGGTCGAAGGGCTGGGCGTGCGAGCGGGGATTCGCCGCGGAAGTGCGCCGCACGATCGCTGCGGACCTGCGCTACTACTCGCTGCTGCGTCCGCTGAGCGAGCTCGCGGTCGCACGCCAGTTCGCCAAAACCGACCAATACGACTCGTGGTTTTCCAGCTGCAACCGCAACTTCCACCTGCTCGGCGAACGGCCGGCCAACCGCTGGTGTGGCGTCTGCCCCAAATGCCACTTCGTGTTCCTCGCGCTCGCGCCGTTCATGTCCAAGCCGCGACTGGTCGGCATCTTCGGGCGCAACCTGCTGGATGACGCTGCACAGACCGGCGGCTACGACGCGTTGCTCGAATACAAGGACCACAAACCGTTCGAATGCGTCGGCGAGGGCCGCGAATCGCGCGCCGCGATGCAGGCGCTGACGACGCGGCCGGAGTGGCGCGAGGACGCGCTGGTCCAGCGCTTCGCCCACGAGATCCGGCCGCAACTGGATGCGTCGGAACTTGGAATCGAGCCGTTGCTCGTGCTCGATGAGGAGCACGGGATCCCCGCATCCATCTGGACACGACTGCGTGCGTTGCTTGCCGCTTAGGATCGGGCAGTTCGACGCCATCGCCCAGGACGGCGGGCGCATTGCGCTGTGGGGCTGGGGACGCGAAGGCCGCGCCGCGTACCGCGCGATCCGGTCGCGTTTGCCAGTACTGCCGTTGACGCTGTTCTGCGACGCGGGTGAAGCCGCGCAGGCGGGCGCGCTTGGCGACAGCCACCTTGCGATCGATACCGAAGCCACCGGAGAGCGGCTGTCGGCGTTCGCGGTAGTGATCAAGTCTCCTGGCATCAGCCCCTACGGCACTGCGGCCCAGGAGGCAGGCGCGCGCGGTACGCGTTTCATCGGGGGAACCGGTCTGTGGTTTTCGGAGCGTCCCGATGCCCGCACGCTGTGCGTGACCGGCACCAAGGGCAAGAGCACGACCACCGCGCTGCTCGCGCACCTGCTGCGCGCCGGCGGTCATCGCACCGCACTGGCCGGCAACATCGGATTGCCGCTGCTCGAACTGCTCGATGCACGCGCCGAATTCTGGGCGATCGAGTTGTCCAGCTACCAGACGGGCGACGTCGCCACCAGCGGCGTTCGGCCGGAGGTCGCGGTGGCACTGAACGTCTTTCCCGAACACCTGGACTGGCACGGCTCGCAGGCGAGATACGTCAGCGACAAGCTGCGGCTGCTGACCGAAGCCAAGCCGCGCATCGCCGTGCTGAACGCCAGCGATTCGACGCTTGCGGCGCTTGTCCTGCCCGATAGCGAGGTGCACTGGTTCGGGCATGAAGACGGGTGGCACCTGCGTGGCGACGTCCTGTATCGAGGCCGCGATGAGGTCATGGATACGTCGGACCTGCCGCTGCCCGGTCGCCATAACCGCAGCAACCTGTGCGCGGTGCTGACGGCGATCGATGCGGTAGGGCTTGATGCCGCCGCGTTCGCGTCGTTCGCGACATCGTTCCGGCCGCTGCCCCATCGACTGCAGCCCCTCGGCACCCGCGACGGCGTTACCTACGTCAACGATTCGATCAGCACCACGCCGCACGCTAGCCTTGCAGCTCTGGAATTGTTCCGGGATCGGCGCGTCGCAATTCTCCTCGGAGGCCACGATCGCGGTGTGGATTGGGCCGGGTTTGCCGACGCCATGCGCCATCACGCGCCGGCCGCCGTGGTGACCATGGGCGCCAACGGACCGCGGATCTTCGATCTGCTCTCGCCAGTCGCGCGCGATGGCGGATTCGCGTTGCACGCCGCCGAGGATCTTGCCGACGCAATGCGCAAGGCGCAGTCCAGCCTCGGTGGAGACGGAGTCGTGCTGCTGTCGCCGGGTGCGCCGAGTTTCGGCACCTATCGCGACTACACCGAACGCGGTCGTCATTTCGCGGCGCTTGCGGGTTTCGATCCCGAATCGATCGCGGCGATCAGCGGGCTCGGCATCCCTGAGTCGCTTCACGGACGTTGAACGCCGGCGGCGTACGCTCGCCGCGTCCGTCCGGAGGAATCGCCATGAAACGACTGCTGATCGCGAGCTTGTTACTGGTGTCGTCGCTGGTGTCCCTGCCTGCATTCGCGAAGATGCAGGCCAAGCCGGTGGAATGGACGCTGGGCACGCAGGCCTTCAGCGGTGTGCTGGTCTACGACGATGCAAGCAGTGCCAAGCGCCCGGGCCTGTTGATGGTGCCGGACTGGAAGGGCGTGACCGATGCCGCGACCGCCACGGCCGAAAAGATCGCCGGCACCCAATACGTGATCCTCGTCGCTGACGTGTATGGCAAGGGCGTGCGGCCGAAGGACGACGCAGCGGCGATGGCACAGGTGAAGCAGCTGTATGCCGATCGCAGTGTGCTTCGGCAGCGCGCCAGCAAGTCCCTGGAGGTTCTGAAAACCCAGGCCGGCAACGCACCGCTCGATCCGGCACGGGTCGGAGCGATCGGCTTCTGCTTCGGTGGCGCGACCGTACTCGAACTTGCGCGCGACGGCGCGGACATCGCCGGCGTCGTGACATTCCATGGCGGGCTGTCGACGTCGATGCCGGCCCAGCGCGGTGCAGTCAAGGCCAGCCTGCTCGTACTAAATGGTGCAGACGACACCAACACGACGCCCGAGGACATCGCCGGGTTCAAGAAGGAAATGGACGCAGCGCAGGTCGACTGGCAGTTCGTGGACTTCAGTGGAGCGGTGCATTGTTTCGCGCTCGAAACCGCCAACTCGCCGCCAAACTGCCTCTACAACCCGCACGTGGCGAAGCGGGCGTTCGTAATGATGAACAACTTCTTCGGCGAACGTTTTGCCGCCAAATGACTGGCGGCACACCTCGCCTGGCTCAGTGTTCGCGGCTAACCGCGTAGCGCGCCAGCCCGCGCAGCGCCGCAACATGCGCGTTGTCGTCGAAATCCTCGATCGCCGCCTCGGCCGCGGCGGCAAAATCGCCGGCGCGGCGGCGGCTGTAGTCGAGGCCGCCGCTGGCATGGATCGCCGCGAGCACCTCGGGCAGGGCGCCGGTGTCACCGTGTTCGACCGCCTCTCGCAGCGCCGAACGCGTCGCCGCATCGGAGTGCTGGATCGCATGGATCAGCGGCAGCGTCGCCTTGCCTTCGGCGAGATCGTCGCCGAGGTTCTTGCCGAGCGTCTGCACGTCCGACGTGTAGTCGAGCACGTCGTCGGCGATCTGGAATGCGTAACCAAGGTTGAGCCCGTAAGTGTGCAATGCATCGCATGTCGCAGCGTCGGCGCCGGCGAGCAGGCCGCCCAGGCGCGTCGCGGCGGCGAACAGCACCGCCGTCTTGCGTTCGATCACGCGCAGGTATTCGGCCTCAAGGGTGTCCGGATTACGTACGTGCAGCAGCTGGAGCACTTCGCCTTCCGCGATCGCATTGGTGGTGTCCGCAAGGATGCTCATGACCTCCATCCGGTCGAGCTCGACCATCAACTGGAAGCTGCGCGAATAAAGGAAATCCCCGACCAGCACACTCGCCGCATTGCCCCAGACCGCGTTGGCAGTACTGCGGCCCCGGCGCAGGTCGGATTCGTCGACCACGTCGTCATGCAGCAGCGTCGCGGTGTGGATGAACTCGATCACGGCCGCCAGTTGGTGCGCCTCGGCCGGCGCGGCACGGGACGCGCGAGCGGCAGGCGCCCGGGCGGCGAGCAACAGCAGCATCGGCCGCAAGCGCTTGCCCCCGGCGCCGATGATGTATTCCGCGACCTGGTTGATCAGCACCACGTCCGACGCGAGCCGGCGGCGGATCAGTGCATCGACGGCCGCCATGTCCTCGCGCACCAGGGTCTGGATCGTCGCCAGGTCTGACGTCGCGGGGGCGGGAGCTCGCATGGGGGGCTCGGTTTCAGGAGGCCGCCGATTATAGAAGGCGTCATGGATTTCGCGCGCCGCGGGCCGGCCGTCGACGGGGAAATCCCCTATGCGCGGGTGCGTCCCGGGCCGATTTCGGGGTGGCCCGGTATACTCCACGCTTCGGTCATCCGCCCCTTCGGGCGACAACCCAGGACCTGCATCCATGGCACGCGGCATCAACAAGGTGATCCTCGTCGGCAATCTCGGCAACGATC
>Ga0070672_100001230_pt1 | contig 15739 bp, 10 predicted proteins | sample KBSM13metaG_FD_66151 | JGI IMG/M metagenome (GOLD analysis project Ga0070672, IMG submission 66151) | Miscanthus rhizosphere microbial communities from Kellogg Biological Station, Michigan, USA - KBS M1-3 metaG | ecosystem: Host-associated > Plants > Roots > Rhizosphere > Soil ... | reverse complement strand
TTGAAGGTCCCGCGCGATCCGTCCGCGCGCAGGCTCGAGGATTTCATCCACGGCCTGGTCACCGCGGAATTCGACGGCCCCGAGCCGTCGCCGCTCACCCTCGACAGCGTCGCGGCCTACGTGCGGGATCTCGCGCCGCAGAACTGCCCGGTTCCGGGCGAGCGGCGGATCGACCTCGCGCTTTACCTCGGCGACGTCCGGACGGCGCTCGACGCGACCGGCTACGCGCTCGAAGCCCGCGACCGCGTCGCCGCACGCCTGATGCTCGCCGGTGCGCGCCACGCGCTCGGACAGATCGACGAGCGCTACGCCGCGCCGGGACTCGCCCGCGACCGCGCGCTGCTGATAGCCGCGGACCGCGAACTGGCCGCACTGCAGGACGCCGTCGATCGCGGCGATCCGGACGTGCGCCGGCGGCTCGACGCCTGGCGCAAGGCGATGCCGCGCTGGACCGGACCGCTCGAACGCGACGAACGCCTGTCCCTGTTCGATCCCGAACGCCTCGCCGCGAGCCTGCGCGACGGCGGGCGTCCCGGTAGCCCGGATGCAATCCGGGGAAAGCGATAAGCCGATTAGCCCGCCTTGCAATAGCGGTCGCGCTTGTCCGCCGGCGCGCGCAGCACCTGGTCGAGGTAATAGCCCAGCAGCCCGCGCGCGAGTCTCGCATCGGCTGACGGCACGAGATCGCCCGCGTCGCGCAGCCAGCCCTCGGTGCACGCCGCGGACGGCTCCTTGCCCGCGGCGCAGGCGAGCAGGTGGTCGAAGGCGAGGTGGTAGCGCGCGAAATGTGCGTGGTCCATCGGCGCGCCGTGGCCCGGGACGAGGGTCGCGAAGGGCGTCGCGTCGAGCCGGGCCAGCTGCGCGCTCCAGCGTGGCGCGCAGGCCGTATCGAACAGCGGCGCGGGCAGCGTGACCAGATCCCCGGACAGCAGCAGCTTGCGCGCCGGATCGAACACCCAGACATCGCCCGCCGTGACCGCATCGCGCGAGAGCCCGAGCTGCAGCGTGCGCCCGGCCAGTTGCAGGGTTCCGTCCGCTTCGGCGGGCCGGTCGGGAAACAGCAGGCTGCCGGCGTCGATGCGGGCGATTTCCTCGCGCAGGGCGGGGACCTGCGCGTCGGGCACCTGGCGCCTGTCGATCGCCTCGACGAGCTGCCGGCGCTCGTCGGCGAGGAAGCCCGTCATCGCGCCCTCGATCGCGCGGCTGGCATGCACGTGTGCCTGCGGCCAGGCCGCGCGCAGCATCGCGTTGCCGGCCACGTGGTCGAGGTGCCAGTGGCTGTTGACGATCGCGACGACCGGCTGCCCGCTCGCCTTCGCGTAGTCGAGGATCCGCTGGGTGTGCTCGCGGTGGCGTCCGCTGTCGAACACGACGAGCCCGTCGCGGCCGTGCAGGAGGATCGAGTTGCCGTCCGGCTCGTCGCCGGCAGGAAATCGGCCCGGGAGCAGCACGGCGTCCGGCGCGACGAGGACGCCCTGCACGGCCGCGACCGCCGACGGCGGCGGCGGCGCGACCGTCGCGCACGAAACGAGCGCCAGCGCGGTCGCCACGATCGGGAGCAGCCTGCGCATGGGGAGACCTCCGGGGACGACAGGACTGTGCGCAGGCTGCGCGGCGGCGGCAATGGGCCAAAGGTTGGGTCCGTCGATGGGACGTCGCGCGGCAGGCGTCTCCACGCGTTCGCGCACCGTTCGCACAGGCTGCGCGATGATGGGCCCGTCGCCATGCCGTCCCGCCCTGCCGCCGCCGCCCTCGCCTTCCTGTTCGCCGCGTCGTCGCCCGCGGCGCCGGTCGACGACGTACCGCGGACCGACCGTTCGACCGCGCTGGAAAACGACGACAGTGGCCGTTTCACCGCGAAGGTCATGCTCGATGCGAGGGGCCCGATGGCCTTCGTCGTCGACACCGGCTCGCAGACCTCCTCGCTGTCGCAGCAGGCCGCCGCCCAGCTCCACCTTCGGCCCGGCCCCGGCGCGCGCATGACCGGTGCGAACGGCAGCCAGATGAGCCCGAGCGTGACGGTCGCCGATTTCCGCAGCGCACTGTTCGCGCGACGGTTCGAACCGCTGCTGCTGATCCCCAGCGGCGTGCCCACCGACGCCGACGGCGTCCTCGGCATGAACGCCTTCACCCGCGGCCGCATCGAATTCGATTTCGCCAACCGGCAGTTCACCTACGGGCCTTCGCGCGCCACGCCTCCGGGCTACGTCGCGCAGGCCGGCGCGGTGGTCCACGGCAATTTCCTGCTGGTCGATGTCACGGTCGACGGTGTGAAGGCACGGGCGATGATCGACACCGGCGGCACCCGCGTGGTCGGCAACAGCAAGCTGCTCGACGCGCTCGGGCTCGCCCCAGGCGACGAGCGCCTGCATCCGGACGACCCGCTCAACGGCATGACCGAGCAAGCGGCGCCCGCGATGCGTGCCACCCTCGCCGAACTGCGCCTCGGCGGTGTCGCCTTCCAGAAGCCCTCGATAGTGTTCGCGGACTTCTCGGTCTTTGGCGTCCTCGGCATGGACGAAGGCCCCGCACTGATCCTCGGGGTCGACCTGCTGTCCCACCTGCAGAACCTGGCGATCGACTTTCCGCGCGGCGAATTGCAGTTGAAGCCGTGAGTCGCGGACGGGGGAACAAGGAGAGCAAGAAAAGCGGCTTGCCGCTGCGTTGAGGCGTACGGCATTTCATTCCGTTCCCCGTTCCCTGTTCCCCGCCCCGCCCCACCCCACCCCACCCCACCCCTGCCATCGGTCATAGACCAAATGATCTAGACAGACCAGTCTAGAAGGTCTAGGCTGCATCCCGACCAGCCCCGACCGGACCGCAGCCCGCCATGGCGAAGCAAGCCCCCGCACCGAAACCGACGGCAGCCGAACTCAACCTGCTGCGCGTGATCTGGCCGCTCGGGGCGGCGACGGTCAAGCAGGTCCACGAGGCGGCGCTCGCCGAACGCCCGGAAACGACCTACGCGAACGTGCTGCGGCTCATGCAGGTGATGCACGGCAAGGGCCTGCTGGTGCGCGACGACAGCCAGCGCTCGCACGTCTACGCGCCGGCGCAGGCGCAGGAGTCGCTGCGCACGGGCCTGCTGCGCGACCTCATCCACAAGGCCTTCGCGGGTTCGGGCAAGGAGCTGGTGATGGCCGCGCTGCGCGACGGCCAGGTCAGCCGCAAGGAACGCGAGGAAATCCGGAAGCTGCTGCTGAAGGAGGACAAATGAACGCGATGACGTCGTCCCTCGTGCCGGCCATCGGCTGGGCGCTGATCGATTTCCTCTGGCAGGGCGCGCTCGTCGGCCTCGCGGCCACGATCGTCCTGATGCTGCTTCGCAATGCGCGGCCGCAGGCGCGCTACGCGGTGGCCTGCGCGGCGCTCGCGCTGTGCCTGGCGCTGCCCGTCGCGGGCACGCTGGGCGGGATGGCCGGCGCGCCGCACGTCGCGGGCTCGCCTGCCGCGCGCTTCGTCCAGTTCACCGGCACCACGCACGAGACCGTTGCGCTGACGGCGCAGGCGCCGGACTGGCATGCCTCGCTGCAGCTCGATCTGCCGTGGATCGTCGCCCTGTGGTCGATCGGCGCGGCCCTGCTCGCCGCGCGCATGGCGGTGGGCATGACGTGGGTCGCGCGCGCGGGCCGCATCCACGGCGAACCGCATCCGCGCTGGCAACGCCGGCTGGACCATCTGGCCGAGCGCATCGGCGTGGAATGCAAGGTGCGCCTGCGCGTCGTCGCCGACCTCGCCTCGCCGGTCGCCGCGGGTTGCTGGAAGCCGGTGGTGTTGGTGCCAGCCGCGCTGATCGCGCGCATGCCCCTCGACCTCGTCGAGGCCCTGCTCGCGCACGAACTCGCCCACGTCCGCCGCCACGACTACCTGGTCAACCTGCTGCAGAGCGCGATCGAGGCCCTGCTCTTCTACCATCCCGTCGTGTGGTGGCTCTCGCGGCGCATCCGCGTCGAACGCGAGCAGATCGCCGACGACATCGCCGCGCACGCGCTCGGCAACCCGCAACGCCTCGCGCTCGCCCTGCACGAACTCGACCTGTTCCAGGACGCGCTGAACCGAGCCGGCGGTCCTCTCACTTCCCTGATTCCAGCGGCCAACGGAGGCCACCTCATGTCCCGCATCCAGCGCCTGATCCGCCCCAACCAGCACGCCCTGAGCTGGAAGATCGCCCTGCCGATCGTCGGCCTCACCGCGATCTGCCTGTCCGTCCATGCCAGCGACTCGACGGCCGTGCCAGGCGCGCACGTCGCGACTCCGGCGCCCGCCGTCGCCGTCGACGACACGCCCGCCACGCGCGCGTCGGTCGCCGTGGCCGCGCGCACCAAAGCCAGGGAAGAGGCGCTGCGCGCCGCGCTGGCCCACGCGTACGCGCAGCCTCTGCTGGACCGCACCACGCAGCGCGCGATCGCCCAGGCAGCCGCCGCGGCGAAGGACGCCGGCAGGGCGATGCGCCTCGCCGTCGCCGAAGCCTCCAACCGCGACGCGTACGCCGTCGTGCGCTCCGACCGCGAAGGCATCACGATGTCCGGCGACACCCGCGACATCCCGCTGATCGAGAGCACGAAGAAGAAGGTGCACGGCGACTTCCTGTGGATGCGCCACGGCGGCCGCAGCTACGTCGTGCAGGATCCGGCCCTGGTCGGGCGCGCGATCGAGGCGTGGAAGGTGACGGAGCCGATCGAGAAGCAGATGCAGGCGCTCGAGGAGCGCATGAAGGTCCCCGAGCAGCGGATGGAAGCGTTGAGCCGCCAGATGGAAGCGCTGGAACATGTGAAATCGCCCGAGGGCGCTGCGATGGAGAAGCTCCAGGTGCAGATGGAACCGCTCCAGCGCGAGGCCGAGGCGATCGGACGCAAGATGGAAGCGCTTGGCGGGAAGATGGAGGACGCCACCGCCGCGCAGCGCGAAACGCTGCAACGCCAGATGGAGACCCTGCAGGCGCAGATGGATCCGGTGTCGGCGAAGATGGAGCAGCTCGGCGCCCTCATGGAAAAGCAGGGCACGCTGATCGAGCAGTCGGTCCGCCCGATCGAGAAGCTCGGCAAGCAGATGGAAGCCGAAAGCAAGCCGATGGAGGCGCTCGGCCGCGAGATGGAGGCGCTGGGCCGGCAGGAAGACGTGCTGAGCAAGGAAGTCGACGCGAAGGTACACGCCCTGCTCGAGGAGGCGCTGCGCGACGGCAAGGCGACGCCGGTGGAGAACCTGCGGCAATAGGCCGCCGCGCCATCGCTTCGAACCGGAAACCGCCTTCGGGCGGTTTTCGTTTGCCGCACCTGGGCAACCGGGTTGCCATCCCGAGCGGTGCGAGGGATCTCGAAGTCGCCTTGGCCGTCGGAACCTCGGCCCTCATGCTCCCGTATCGGACGAGACGTCCGGCACGCCGCAGGCCGCCACCCGGTTGCGTCCGAACCGCTTGGCCGCGTACAGCGCGCGATCCGCCGCCGCGATCAGCTGTTCGGGCGACATGTCGCGCCCGGGCCGCACGGCGCTGACGCCGACGCTCACCGTCACCCGTTCGCCGACGGACGAGGCCGGATGCTCCATGTCAGCGGCCTCGACGGCCGCGCGCACGCGCTCGCCGATTCGGTGCGCGTGGTAGAGCTCGCAGCCGGGCAGCAGCAGGGTGATCTCCTCGCCGCCGAAACGCGCGGCGAGGTCGCACTGGCGCTCGGCGAACGCCGCGCAGATCCGCGCGAGCATGCGCAGGCATTCGTCGCCGTAGAGGTGGCCGCGGCTGTCGTTGAGCGCCTTGAAGCAGTCGGCGTCGACCAGCACCAGCGCGAGCCAGCCGCCTTCGCGCCCCAGCAGGGCCCAGTCCGCCGCGAGGCGCGCGTCGAAGCAGCGCCGGTTCGCGATCCCGGTCAGGCCGTCGCTCATCGACAGCTGCTGGAGCTTGCGGTTGGCGGCCTCGAGCTCGCCGGCCAGGCGCGCGAGGTGGATCGCGCCGGCGACCTGGTCGGCGACCGCCTCGAACACCGCGCAGGTTTCGGCGTCGAAGAAATCCGCGCGCGTGCTCTCGATGTTGAGCACGCCGAGCAGGCGCTCGCGGTGGCGGATCGGCACGAGGAATTCCGAGCGCACCGCGAGGTTGCCGGGCACGTAGTCGGGGTCGGCCGCGACGTCGGCGATCAGCTGCGGCTGCCCGCTGCGCGCGCAGCGCCCGGCCGCACCGACGGTCAGCGGCCACGCGCCCGGCGCTGGCTGCAGGAGGTAGAGCTCGCCCGCGCTGACTTCCTGCGCGAAGTGCGTGCCGTCGTCGTCGAGCAGGATGATGCTCGCGATCGCGACGGGCAGCCGCTGGACGAGGCAATCGACGATCCGTTGCAGCACGCCGGCCAGTCCTTCGCCCTGCAGCGCCTCGCGCGAGACGCGCGCGAGGATCTCGGTGAGCATCGCGCGCCGGCCCGGCTCGTCGCGTTCGAACCAGGCGTCAACCGGCGTTTCGGGCGGAAGAGGGTTCACGGCCGAGGGGCGGGGTCATCGAAGGGCCAGTCTACGCCGCCGGCGCAGCGCTCGCGGCCGTGCCGCGCAAGGGCATCCGACCGCGCAGCCGCGCACGGATCGCCCCGCGGCGCTGCGTTACCATCGCGCGATGGGAGTCCAGCCGCGCCCGGAACTGCGCAACTACCTCATTGCCGTCATCGCGGCCGCGATCGCGACCTTCGTGCGCGTCGAACTCGCGCCCGAGCTGTTCGCGCCGGTCCCGACGATGCCCTTTTTCGCCGCGATGCTGATCGCCGCATGGTACGGCGGCATCGGCCCCGGCCTGCTGGCGACCCTGCTCGGCGCGATCGCCTGCGACTGGTTCGTCTTCGCGCCGACCCACGCGTTCACGATCGAGAACCACGAGGACCAGCTGCGCCTGATCGTGCTGGTGATCCTCGGCGTCGCCATCAGCGTCGGCGCCGAAACCATGCATGCCGGGCGCCGGCGTGCGCAGGCGATGCGCGCGGACATCGACGAGCGCCAGCGCATGGCCGACAGCCTGCGCCGCCTCGCATTCGACCTGTCCGAGGAAGCGCGCCGCAAGGACCGCTTCCTCGCCACCCTCTCGCACGAGCTGCGCAACCCGCTCGCGCCGATGCGCAGCGCGCTGCACGTCATGAAGCTCGCCGCGAACGATCCGGCCGAGGTCGAGAACGCGCGCCGGATGATGGAACGGCAGCTCGCGCAGATGGTGCGCCTGGTCGACGACCTGCTCGACGTCAGCCGCATCAGCCGCGACAAGCTCGAGCTGCGCCGCGAGCGCGTGACCCTGCGCAGCGTCATCGACGCCGCCGTCGAGAACGCCCGCCCGCTCATCGACCGCCAGGAGCACCGGCTCGACGTCGTGCTGCCGCCCGAGCCCGTCTACCTGCACGTCGACCCGACCCGCGTCGCGCAGGCGTTTTCGAACCTGCTCAACAACGCGGCCAAGTACACCGACCGCGGCGGCGAGATCGCGGTGGTCGCGCGCAGGGACGGCGATGCGGTCGTCGTCTCGGTGATCGACAACGGCGTGGGCGTGCCGCCCGACCTCGTCCCGGTGGTGCTCGAGATGTTCGGCCAGGCCGACCACACGCTCGACCGTGCGAGCGGCGGACTCGGCATCGGCCTGAGCCTGGCCAAGCGGCTGGTCGAGCTGCACGGCGGACGCATCGAACTGCATCCGGCGCCCGGTGGCCGCGGCACCGAGGTGCGCGTGCGGCTTCCGATCGTCGAGGGCGAGCCGGCTCCCTCCCCGGCTGTCGCCGGCGAACCGGCGGCCGGAACGTCGCGGCCGCGCCGGCGCATCCTCGTCGCCGACGACAATGTCGATTCGGCGAACACGCTCGCGACCCTGCTCGGCCTGCTCGGTCACGACACCCGCGTCGCCCACGACGGCATCGAAGCGGTCGAGGCCGCCGAGGCCTTCCGGCCGGACATCGTGCTGCTCGACATCGGCATGCCGCGGCTCAACGGCCACGACGCCTGCCGCCGCATCCGCGCGCTCGACTGGGCCGGTTCGGTCGCGATCGTCGCGGTCACCGGCTGGGGGCAGGACCAGGACCGCGCGTTCTCGCGCGAGGCCGGGTTCGACCTCCACCTGGTCAAGCCGCTCGACCCGACCGCGATCGACGGGCTGCTCGCCGACCTGGTGCACATCAAGACCGCCTGAGGCGGGAGACCAGCGGCAGCCCACTTGTCATCCCGAGCAACGCGAGGGATCTGTCAGCGACGTCGCTGCAAGGCCAAGCAACTTCGGGATCCCTCGCTGCACTCGGGATGACAACTCCAGTTGGCACGCCGCGCGATATTGCCCAAAGCAGCGACAGGGCAAGCTACAGGCTCCGCCCGTCGTACTTCACGACCTGCAGGCCGTCGAGATCGATGCCCTCGAGGCAGCGCACGTTGACCGCCGCCATCGCCTTGCCCTTGCTTTCGCCTTCGCTGAACGGCGCGATCCCGCAGTTCGCGCAGAAGTGGTGCTGCAGCGCGTGCTTGTTGAAGGTGTAGGTCCACAGGCTGCTCGCGGGCGTGATGACGCGCAGCGATTCGCGCGGGACGAACCACAGCAGGCCGCCGCGGCGGCGGCACATCGAGCAGTTGCAGTCCATCACGCGGTCGATCGCGCCCTCGACCTCGAAAGCGATGCGGCCGCAATGGCAGCTGCCTTCGTGGCGTTTCGCGGCGGTCGCGCCGGCCGGAGCCTGCTTTTTCGCTGCGGGCGCGGACGCAGCCTGCTTCTTCGCCGCCGGCTTGCGTGGCGCCGCCGGCGCCTTCGCCGCAGCCGTCGTGCGGGCTGGCTGGCCCGCGGTCTTCTTCCCGGTTTTCGGACTTGCCATCGCGACCTCCTCATCCGATGCCGCATCGGGACGATGCCCTTGCGATTATCGCGTCGCGTGCGCGGCACGTCGCCCCGCGGCGGATCGTGCGGCAGGCGGAGTTCAGGAACGCGCGATGTCCAGATCCGTTCCGTTGCCCGGATGCCGACCGTATGGCCCGTATGCGTTTTCAACAGCGAAGCTGGTCATCCGGGGACGCCTTCCCGCGCTACCGCGGCAGCTCCTGCGACACGTCGAAGCGGTCGATGCGCCGCCCGAGCCAGTCGACCATCGCGGCGAATTCCAGCACGAGCACCGCGCAGGCCAGCACCGCGGCGACCACGAGCGCGGTGGTCGGCCCCGGGAATCGCCGCAACACCACGTACGCGAGCGCGGCGACGCCGGCGGCGGGCACGAGCGCGAGCGCGAACGTGACGAGGTAGCCGCCGAGAAGGATCAGCCGCTGCCCCATGACCTCGAAGCCGCGCCCGCCGGTGCCCGGGGAGATCGTCCACGCCGGGAAGAACAGGATGCCGGCGAAGGGCACGCTGAGCAGGATTCCGCTCAGCGGCGGCACCAGCAGGGTGACGCCGAGCACCGCCGCGAGGACGAGGTCCAGCGAAGGGCCGCCGCCGGGCGTCGTGCCCCACAGGCAGCAGGCCTCCACCACCAGCACGAACCAGACCGCGAACGCCATCACCACCACCGGCGACAGCAGTTCGCCGAGCGCGATCTCCCAGCCCCGCAGCGGGCCAGCGCGCAGGATGTCGAGGTTCTCGACCATCTCGCGCAGGCTGCGCTGCATGAGCATCGGCCCGAACACCAGCACCCAGCCGCCCATGGTGATCGAGAAGATGGCGACGATCCGCAACGTCAGGCGGCCGCCCGGGTTCGCGGCGAGGATGCGGCTGCCAACGAGCACGACCGCGCAGGCGATCAGCCAGGTGCGCAGGCGCCAGAACGGACCGAGCGCGAGCAGGCCTTTCCACAGGAACGCGATCGGGACGAAGCCGGTTCCCGCGAGCTGGAACGGCGGACGGCGCGAGCGCGCCGGTTTCGCGCTCAGCAGGCCCTTGCCCTGCCGCATCGCCGCGACGCGGTCGGCGCGGCGCCGCGCGAGGTCCATCGAGGCTTCCTCGAACGACACCTGCGAACGCACGACCCAGACGTAGTGCGCGGCCAGCAGCGCCAGCGCCGGCACCAGCGCACGCGCGAAGCCCGCGCCGTCGGTCGCGAAATACGGCGCGAGGCTCCACCGGAACGGCGCGAGCAGCCACGACAGCGGTTGCGTGGCGAGGATCGAGGCGGCCCATCGGCGCAGCGAGGCGCCGTTCGCGATGTCCTCGGCCGTGGGCGGCGCGAGCTTGCCTTGCAGCGACCACGCGCAGGCCGCCACCGCGAGCAGCAGCGCGGCGCATACCAGCACGCGACGCCGCAGCGGGTTCACGCCGAAGTCGAGCAGGCGCTCGCGCACGAACGAGGCGCCGAGGAGGTGCAGGTTCAGGGTCGAGAGCACGATCCAGATCCCGGCCGCATGCTGCAGCGGGAAGCCGCCGAGCGCGCTGCCCCGGCGCAGCAGCAGGCTCATCAGGAACGACGAGAAGAAGATGCCGAGCTGCGCGCGCAGCAGGGCGTAATGGATCAGCGTCGTGCGCGTGACCGGCGCCGGGAACAGGAAGGCGATGTCCGCCTCGCTGAAGCGCAGCGCGGCGCGGCCGCTCGGGAACAGCCACGATCCGAGCACGAACAGCGCGAGCGGCACCGCGGCCAGCGCGCCGTACTGCGCGACGGTGGCCGGATCCGCCGCCGGCGCGAATCCGCGGGGGCCGCTGGCGCTCGCCTCGATGACCCGGCGGAACAGGAAGACGTAGAGGTACAGGCCGCCGGCGATCGCACCGAACAGGTACTTGGGCTGGCGCAGGCGCATCAGCCGCAACCGCATCGAGTTCAGCAGGGACACCGACTGCAGGTAGAAGAACGCGCGCAGCACCGCCATCGTGGCGCCGCGCGCCGGCCGCGATCGGTCGCTCCCGCTGCGCGAAGCGGCGTTCACGCGTGCGGGTCTTCGGTGTCGCCGGTCGCGCGGAAGAACACGTCCTCCAGGCTCGTGCCGGCGTCGGCGGAGAAGCGCGCACGCACCTCGGCGACCGAGCCATCGGCGATCTTCACGCCGTCCTTGAGGATCAGCAGGTGGGTGCAGACCTCCTCGACGAGGTCGAGCAGGTGCGAGCTCAGGATGATCGCGGTGCCTTCGCCGGCGAGCCGGCGCATCACGCCCTTCATGCGGCGCATGCCGGCCGGGTCCAGCCCGGTCATCGGTTCGTCGAACACCACCACCTTCGGCCGGTGCAGCAGCCCGCATGCGATCGCGAGCTTCTGCTTCATGCCGCGCGAGAGCTCGCCGGGCAGCAGGTTGCGCTTGTCGGTCATCTCGAGGTCGGCGAGGATCGGTTGCGCGCGTGCCTCGAAATCGGCCACGCCGTACAGCCGCGCGACGAAGTTCAGGTGCTGGGCGACCGTAAGGTATTCGAACAGCCGCGGCTCGTCGGGAATGAAGGCGGCCTGCCGCTTCGCGCCGACCGGATCGTCCACGACGTCGATCCCGCACAGCCGGATGGTGCCGAGCGTGGCCGGGATGATTCCCGTCGCGCAGCGCAGCGTGGTGGTCTTGCCCGCGCCGTTCGGGCCGACCAGGCCCATGACCTCGCCCGGCCGCACCACGAACGAAAGGTCCTTGACCGCCGCGAACGCGCCGTAGTGCTTGGTGAGGTGTTCGATCTCGATCATGCGCGTCGCAACGCGTTCGAGGGCAGGCAAGAGCGGAGCATCACTTGTTGTCCCTTTCGGCCTGTTCGGCCGCGTTCGCGGTCGTCACCGGCGGCGGTGGCGCGGCCAGGGGTTCGGGCGCCGCGTTCTGCAGCGCATGGACCTGGCCGGGGTGCGCGCGAAGGTCGGCGGCCTGTTCTCGCAGTTCGAGGTAGTCGTTGATCGGCAGCGCGGCGGCGGCCTGCAGGCCGTCGAGCAGGACGATGCGTGCATCCTGGATCGCGGCGTTGCGGCGCAGCGGCGCGACGTACACCACGCGGTCGGACGGCAGCCGCGCCGGGTCCACCCGCGCCATCGAGCGATCGCGCAGCGAATAGAGCGCGAATTCGACGCCCTGCCCCGGCACGCTCGGGAAGTCGCCGCTGACGAGCAGGCGGTCCGGATCGGGCGTCGCGACGGCGTCCTTCAGGCGCAGCGGATCGAGCGGCATGTCCTCGGTGGACAGCGTCGCGAGGTGCAGCATCTCCAGGTGGGTCCCGGAGCCGAAATACAGGCTTTCGTCCGAGGTGAGGCCGCCCGAATGCGTGGCCCAGGTCGCCATCGGCGGCGCCTTCCTTTCGGCGACGACCTGCGCCTCGAGGTGGTCGCCGTTCTTCGCGAGCTGGAGCTGCACGAGCTTGCTGTCCGACAGCAGGATGTAGCGGCCGGCCGCGCCGGGCTGCGCGATCACGCGGTTCACCACGCCGGTCGCGACCGGGATCGGGGTCTGCACACCCGAGCCGAAGTCGAGGAACACCGGCCCGCGCTGCTGGCTGTCCTTGCGGTCGGGCATCCAGCCGGGCTTCCAGATCGCGCCCGCGTTGCCGACCCAGTGGAACTCCGCCGGTCCGATCCGCGGGATCGTCGCGAGCACCGCGCCCGATTCGGTTTCGCGGATCTCCACGCCGCCGCTGCCGCCGAGCGCGAACACGCGTCCATTCGACGAGAGCGCGTGCGCGTATCCCGCCGGCGCCGTGCCGCGGGCGATCGTCGCGCCCGTCGCGAGGTCGATCGCCTCGTAGCGGCCCGCTTCCTGCACGAGCGCGACGCCCGCGTTCGAAGCGAAATCCACGCTCTCGATCGCGCCGCCAAGCTGGTATACGGTCGGCGGCAGCGAGGGGATCGCGCGCAGCGGCGACGCTGCAAGCAGCAGCCCGATGCGCCGCGCGTCCAGCCATGCCTTCAGCTCGGCGTCGACGCGCGCGAAGCAGTCCTTGTCCTTGAGATCGTTGTGGATGCGTGAGGCTGACGCGAACGCCGACGGCAGGTAGCCGCGCGCGCAGACGCGCGCGCGCTCCTGCATGCGTGCCTTGTAGGCGGCCTCGAGTTCGCCGGCGACCTGCGGCTGAGCCCTGGCGAGCGCATCGAGCGCCGTCTTCGACGCGACCAGCGCCGGCGGCGGCGGCACCGCCGCGTTGATGCGTTCGTCGACGGAGCGGCCCACGCCGCAGCCAACCGAAGCCATCGCAACCACCAGGACGACGGGCGTTCCGAACACCCGCGACTTCGAGCCGGAGGGCCTGTCCTCGCGATCCGCGCGATCACACGAGGTGTCGTTCGATCGCCCGGACATCAGCGCTTCTTCCTGGCGGCTTTCGACATCCGCATCCTCAAACGCCAACCGGATTGGCCTTGTCGACGTCGATCTTCCAGGTCTTGATCGCGCGCGCGACGTCGGCCGCGGTCATCCTGCCTTCCGCTGCGAGCGCCGCGATCGCGGCGTGGGCGACGTGGTAGCGGTCGACCTCGAAGAAGCGGCGCAGGTTCGCGCGCGTGTCCGACCGCCCGAAGCCGTCGGTGCCGAGCACGGTGTAGCGCTTGCCATCGGGCATGAAGGCGCGGATCTGGTCGGCGTAGGCACGCACGTAGTCGGTCGCCGCGATCGCCGGGCCCGCGCGGTCGGCGAGGCAGGCGGTGACGTGCGCGACGCGAGGCTTCTTCGCTTCCGGATGCAGGCGGTTGTGCCGTTCCGCATCGAAACCGTCGCGACGCAGCTCGGTGAAGCTCGGGCAGGACCAGATGTCGGCGGTCACGCCGAATTCCTTGTCGAGCAGCTCGGCCGCGGCGATCACCTCGCGCAGGATCGTGCCGCTGCCCAGCAGCTGCACGTGGGGCGATTTCGCCTTGCCCTTGCCATTGGCGGCATTGGCCTGCAGCAGGTACATGCCCTTGATGATGTCGGCTTCGGCGCCCTTCGGCATCTCCGGATGCGCGTAGTTCTCGTTCATCAGCGTGAGGTAGAAGAACTCGTCGCGCTGCTCGGTGAGCATGCGCTGCATGCCGTAGTGCATGATCACCGCGACCTCGAACGCGAAGGTCGGGTCGTAGGCGCGGCAGTTCGGAATCGCACCGGCGAGCAGGTGCGAGTGCCCGTCCTCGTGCTGCAGGCCCTCGCCGTTGAGCGTCGTGCGCCCCGCGGTCGCGCCGAGCAGGAAGCCGCGCGCGCGCATGTCGCCGGCGAGCCAGCACAGGTCGCCGACGCGCTGCATGCCGAACATCGAGTAGAAGATGAAGAACGGCAGCATGGGCAGGTTGTTGGTGCTGTAGCTGGTCGCCGCGGCGAGCCAGCTGCAGAACGCGCCGGCCTCGGTGATGCCTTCCTGCAGCACCTGGCCGGCGGTGTCCTCGCGGTAGAACATCAGCTGCTCGGCGTCCATCGGCTTGTACTTCTGGCCGAATGGCGCGTAGATGCCGATCTGCCGGAACAGCCCTTCCATGCCGAAGGTGCGCGCCTCGTCGGCGACGATCGGCACGCAGCGCGGCCCGACCTGCTTGTCGCGCAGGGTGATGTTGAGCGCCTGCACGAAGGCCATCGTGGTGCTGTTCTCGCGCTCGCCGCTGGACTTGAGCAGGCGGTCGAACACCGCGAGTTCCGGGGCCTTGAGCGTCTCGTCGGATTTCGCGCGGCGCTGCGGCAACGAACCGCCGAGCGCGGCGCGGCGCTCCTTGAGGTACTTCACCTCGGGCGAATCGGGCCCGGGGTGGTAGAACGGCACCGACGGCAGCTGCTCGTCGGTGACGGGAATGCGGAAGCGGTCGCGGAAGGCCTTGATGGCCTCGTCGTCCATCTTCTTCTGCTGGTGGGTGATGTTCTGCGCCTCGCCGGCCTTGCCCATGCCGTAGCCCTTCACGGTCTTGGCGAGGATCACGGTCGGCTGGCCCTTCTCGGCCGAAGCGGCCGCGTACGCCGCGTACACCTTGTGCGGGTCGTGGCCGCCGCGGTTGAGGCGCCAGATGTCCTCGTCGGACATGTTCTGCACGAGCGCCGCAGTCTCCGGGTACTTGCCGAAGAAGTGCTCGCGCGTGTACGCGCCGCCGAAGGCCTTGCAGTTCTGGTACTCGCCGTCCACCGTTTCCATGAACAGCTTGCGCAGCACGCCCTTGCTGTCCTGCGCGATCAGCGGATCCCAGTAGCTGCCCCAGATCACCTTGAGCACGTTCCAGCCGGCGCCGCGGAAGCTGCCTTCGAGCTCCTGGATGATCTTGCCGTTGCCGCGCACCGGGCCGTCGAGGCGCTGCAGGTTGCAGTTGATGACGAACACCAGGTTGTCGAGCTGCTCGCGTCCCGCGAGCGCGATCGCGCCGAGGCTCTCGGGCTCGTCGGTCTCGCCGTCGCCGAGGAAGCACCACACCTTGCGGTCGGACGGCGGCATCAGGCCGCGCCCTTCGAGGTACTTCCAGAAGCGCGCCTGGTAGATCGCGCTGATCGGCCCCAGGCCCATCGACACGGTCGGCGTCTGCCAGAAATCCGGCATCAGCCACGGATGCGGGTAGGACGACACGCCTCGCCCGCCGGTCTCCATGCGGAAGTGGTCGAGCTGGTCCTCGCTGATGCGGCCTTCGAGGAAGGCGCGCGCGTACACGCCGGGCGAGGAATGGCCCTGCACGTAGAGCAGGTCGCCAGGGTGCTGGTCGTGCGGCGCGCGCCAGAAATGGTTGAAACCGACGTCGTACAGCGTCGCCGACGAAGCGAAACTCGCGATGTGTCCGCCGAGTTCGCCGGGCTTGCGATTCGCGCGCACGACCATCGCCATCGAGTTCCAGCGAATCAGGCAGCGGATGCGCCATTCCATGGTCGGATCGCCCGGCATCTTGGCTTCCAGATGCGGCGGGATCGTGTTGACGTATTCGGTGGTCGGCGAGAACGGCAG
>Ga0070672_100001223_pt1 | contig 15781 bp, 12 predicted proteins | sample KBSM13metaG_FD_66151 | JGI IMG/M metagenome (GOLD analysis project Ga0070672, IMG submission 66151) | Miscanthus rhizosphere microbial communities from Kellogg Biological Station, Michigan, USA - KBS M1-3 metaG | ecosystem: Host-associated > Plants > Roots > Rhizosphere > Soil ... | reverse complement strand
CGGAAGGCGTCGGCATCTTCTCGCGGCAGCGCCGACCACCAGCTCCGCACCGTTTCGAGGAGCCTGAACGTGCCGACGACGTTGGTGTCGACGAACGGCGCCGGTCCGTGGATCGAGCGGTCAACGTGGGTCTCGGCCGCGAAATTGACGATCGCGCGCGGCCGATGCTGTCGGAGCAATTCGCCGACCAGTGCGGAATCGGCGATGTCCCCGCGAACGAAGACGTGGCGCGCGTCGCCACGCAGCGGCGCGAGGCTTCCGAGGTTGCCGGCGTAAGTAAGCGTGTCGAGGTTGACCATCGGCTCGCCGGTCCCTTCGATCCAGTCGAGCGAGAAGTTGGCGCCGATGAATCCCGCGCCGCCGGTGACGAGGATCATCCGTAGTACTCCCGGTACCAATCGACGAACCGCGCGAGGCCGTCGGCAAGCGGAGTGTGCGGCGCGAAACCGGTCAGCGCGTAGAGCCGATCGATCGCGGCATATGTCGCGGGAACGTCGCCCGGCTGCATCGGCACGTATTCGCGGATCGCCTTCTTTCCGAGGAGCCGCTCGAGCGTCGTGATAAAGGATTCCAGCTCTACGGCTTCGTGATTGCCGATATTGTACACGGCGTACGGGGGGCCACCATCGGCATCGACATAACCACGCGGCGGCTTGTCGAGGACGCGCACCACGCCTTCGACGATGTCGCCGACGTAAGTGAAATCGCGGCGCATCTTTCCGTGATTGAACACGCGAATCGGCTCACCCGCTACGATCGCTTTCGCGAACAGCATCGGCGCCATATCGGGCCGGCCCCATGGACCGTAGACTGTGAAAAATCGCAGCCCGGTCGTCGGCAGTCGGTAGAGATGACTGTAGCTGTGGGCGATCAGCTCGTTCGCCTTTTTCGTCGCCGCATACAGGCTCACCGGATGATCGACGTTTTGATCCTCCGAGAACGGCAGCGTGTGATTCGCACCGTACACGCTCGAACTCGAGGCATAGACGAGATGCGCCACCTTCGCGTGGCGACAGCCGTCGACGACGTGGCCGAACGCGGTCAGGTTGTTCGCGAAATACGCGGCGGGATTCTGCAGCGAGTAGCGCACTCCGGGTTGCGCGGCCAGGTGGATCACGTGCGTGAATTCAGCGCCCGCGAAAAGCCGCGTCGTCGCTTCGGCGTCGGCGAGGTCGATGCGCTCGAAGCGGAATTCGGCGCGCCCGATGAGCCGATCGAGGCGCGCCTGCTTGAGACTCACGTCGTAGTAGGGATCGAGGCTATCGACGCCGATGACCCGTCGTCCTTCCGCGAGCAGCGCGAGCGTCGCGTGCATACCGATGAAGCCTGCGCATCCCGTCACCAGGACGGGCGCGTCGGTGCCGACGCTCATCGCGCGCGGCGCCGCCGATCAGCGGGCCGCGTCGCAGGCGCTCGGGCTTGGGGGGGCACATCGCATTCCACGGTATCATCGCGGCAGAGGTCCAACATGCGCGCATTCTACGAGGTTTCGCCGGATTCGTCGCTGCGACGAAGCATGGCGAACGCGGGGTGAGCGCATCCGCGCCAACCCGGCAAGGCGCGGCGCAGCGACACGCCCCCGTGCACGGCGCCGCCGATTGCGCGACGGGTGCAGCAACCGAGGCCATCCTCGTCGTGCGCCCCTCGTCGCTCGGCGACATCGTGCATGCGCTCTCGATCGTCGCCGACATCCGCGCGCATCGGCCCGGGCTCGCGATCGACTGGGTCGCCGAGAGCGGGTTCATCGGCCTGCTCGAGATGCATCCGGGCATTCGCCGCATCGTGCCGATCTCCATGCGCCAGTGGCGCCATCGCGCATTCGTCGCGGCGACATGGCGCGAGGTCGCGAGGTTCCGTGACGCGTTGCAACGCGACGAATACTCGGCGGTGCTCGATTTGCAGGAACAGGTGAAGGGAGCGGTGATCGCGCGCATGGCGCGGGGCGTGCGGCATGGACCCGACCGCGCGAGCATCCGCGAGCCGATCGCCACGCTGCTGCACGACGTGCATCACGCCATCGACCGCGATCAGCATTTCATCGTGCGCTGCCGGGAGCTCGCGGCCGCATCGCTCGGGTATCGCGTCGAGGGACCCCCGCACTTCGGGCTCGTCGCGCCCGCGGCGATGCCCGGCTCCATTCCCGAGCGGCCCTTCGTCGTTTTCTTTCACGGCACTTCGCGCGCGGACAAGCTGTGGCCCGACGGCGATTGGCGACGCCTGGTCGAGACGTTCGGCACCGCGGGTTTTCTCGTCGTACTGCCGTGGGGAAGCGACGACGAGCGCGCTCGTTGCGAGCGCTACGCCGTCGGGATCACCGGCGCGATCGTGCCGCCCCCGCCTCGTCTTTCGTTGTCGGGCCTTGCGGCGCTGCTCGCCAAAGCCGAGCTCGCCGTCGGCGTCGACACCGGACTCGTGCATCTCGCGGCGGCGCTCGGCACGCCGACCGTCTCGCTGTTCGTTGCGACGGATCCGAAGCGCTGCGGCGTCGGTCTTGCCGGTCCGTCCGCGCGCGACCTCGGAGGCGTTGGCCTCGTCCCGACGCTCGAGGACGTGCAGCGCACGGCGGGCGAGCTCATGCAGCGCGCCCCTCGCTCCTGATGGACGCGGTGCGCGGCCTGTATTCGCTACTGTGGAATGCGGCGGCGCCGCTCGCGCCATTGCGCCTTGCGTGGCGCGGGCGAAGCGAACCGGGGTATTACGAGTCGATTGGCGAGCGCTACGGCCGGTATCGCGATGTCGCGCCGCCCCGAATCCTGTGGGTCCACGCCGTGTCGCTCGGTGAGACGCGCGCCGCTGCGCCGCTCGTCGAACGCCTTCGCGGCGCGTATCCGGACGCGACGATCCTCATCACGCACATGACGGCGACTGGTCGCGCGGCGGGACACGATCTTTTCGGCGATAGCGTCGTTCAGGCATGGATCCCCTACGATGCGCCGTTCGCAGTCCGCCGCTTCCTCGGCCATTTCAAGCCATGCGCGGGCCTGCTGATGGAAACGGAGCTCTGGCCTAACGTCGTCGCGCTGGCACGCGAAGCGCGGATACCGCTTTATCTCGTCAACGCCCGGATGTCCGCGAAGTCGGCCCGACTGTATGCCGCGTTTCCTGCGCTCACCCGCCCGATGTTCGGCGCGCTGTCGGGAATCGCGGCGCAGACGGACGCCGATGGCGCGCGGCTTGCGGCACTCGGCGCTCCGCCGCCTGTGATCACCGGAAACCTGAAATTCGATGCCGCCGCGCCTTCCGCCAACGCCGAGCTGCTCGGAAGCGAGCTCAAGATGCGCTTTGGCGAGACGCGGCCGACGTGGGTCGCCGCTTCGACCCGCGATGGCGAGGAGGCGATGATCCTCGATGCGCTGGCCGCCCGGCCGCTGCCGGCCCGCACGCTCACCGTCATCGTCCCACGCCATCCGCAGCGTTTCGCCGCCGTCGCGGATCTCTTGCGCCAGCGCGCGGTGCCGTTCGTGCGGCGCAGCGACAACGCGCTCGTCACCGACGACGTCGCTGTCGTGCTGGGGGATTCGATCGGCGAGATGGCCGGTTACCTTGCGGCGGCGGACGTCGCATTCGTGGGCGGCAGCCTCGCTCCGCTCGGCGGCCAGAACCTGATCGAGCCGATCGGCCTCGGAATCGCTACGATCGTCGGTCCCCACATGTTCAACTTTGCCGATGCCACGGCGAAGGCCCTGGCAGCGGGGGCCGCGGTCGAAGCGGCGGACGCTCACGCGCTCGTCGCGACGGTCGCCGCGCTGCTCCACGATCCGGGTCGCCGCCACGCGATGCGCGATGCCGCGCTCGCGTTCCACGCCGCGCATCGTGGCGCCGCAGACCGGCTGATGGCGTGGCTCGCGCCGCGGCTCGATGCGGCGCTCGCGGCCCGGGTGGAAGATGCGGCAGGAAACGCGGGGAAGAACGCGCGCACGAATGCGCCGAATAAAAGACGCGGAGCCGTCAGCCCCTGAGCTGGCGATTCAGGTCCTCGACATCCTGGTCGGACAGAGCTCCGACCGACGCTTTGAGACGGAGCACGCCCACCAGGTACCTGAAGTAGGCGTCCGCGAGATCGCGGCGCGTCGAGTAGACATTCTGCTGAACGTTGAGGACGTCCAGAAAGGTCCGCACGCCCACCTCCTGTCCGACGATGTTCGAGGCGAGCGCGCTCTCCGCCGATACGACGGCCTGCTCGAATGCCCTGACGGACGCCGCCGCGCTGGTGACGCCGGCAAATCCCGTCTGCGCGGTGAAGAGCGCCGTGCGCCGCGCCGATTCGAGGTCCTGTCGCGACTTTTCCTGCAGCGCGATGGCCTCGCGAATTCTTGATTCGGTGAACCCGCCCTGGTAGATGGGGACGTTGAGTTGCAAGCCGATGATCCCGGTGCGCGAGTCGCTGGCTATTGACGACGACACGGCGGCGTTTGCGCCCTGCGCGGTGTAGCTGCCGACGAGGTCGACGGTGGGATAGTGTCCCGCGCGTGCACGATCGACCTCGAGCCTCGCGATGTCGAAGTTGATTTCGGCGATGCGGACGTTCAGGTTCTCCTTGAGCGCGCGCTCCACCCAGTAATCGGCGACGTTGGGTTCGGGCAGCGCGGGGACGAAGCCGGGTCCGAGCTTCTTCAGGTCCTTGGGATAGCGGCCGATGATCGCGCGAAGCGCGGTCACCCGGTTGTCGTAATCGTTGCGGGTCGTGATCTCCTGCGCGACGATCGCGTCGTACTTGGCCTGCGCCTCGTTCGTATCCGTGATCGTCGCGACGCCGACCTCGAAGTTGCGCTTCGCTTGCGCGAGCTGCTCGGATACGGCCTTTTTCTGGCTTTCCGTGAGCTCGATGTTGAACTGGGCGAGCAGGATGTCGAAATAGGCAACGGCGACGCGGACGATCAGGTCCTGCTGCGCCGAGCTCAGGACGAAATCGGCCTGCGTCACCTGCCGCTTCGACTGGTCGTACAGGACGACGTTCTGATAGCGGAACAATGGCTGCGATGCCGACACGATCGCGTTGTACGAGTGGAAATTGCGGCTCACGTCGAGCGTCGAATCGCCGCGGATGGTCTGGTCGAACGTGTAGACGTTCCCGGTCAGTCCGCCCGCTATGTTGGGCAGGAGGCCTGCCCGCGCCTGGGGAGCCTTCTCCTGTGTGGCGACCCAGCTGGCTTGCGCCGAGGCGATCGCGGGATCGGCCCGCAGCGCCTCGCGGTAGATCTGCAGCAGGTCCTCGCCGCTCGCAGGCGCCGCGAAGCTCGCAACGCCGAGCGCGGCGACGCCGGCGATGGCAAGAGGGCGAAATTTCATTGTCGGCGTTTTCAGTGGGTTCGCGTCAGCGGCCTGCGGGGTGCGGTGCCGCGCGCTTTCGCGCAGGTTCGCGCAGTTTAGTTTTGCTGGGCTTTCAATAGCGCTTCATCGTCGGATCGACCTCGAGCGCCCACGCGTCGACGCCGCCCCTCAGGTTGTGCACCTGCGTGAATCCTGCTCCCGCGAGCAGCGTGGCGGCGTGCTGACTCCGCCCTCCGTGGTGGCACACCATCACGAGCGGACGGTCGCTCGGCAGCTCGCCCGCCCGGCGCTCGATGTCGCCGAGAGGAATCGCCATCGCGCCGTCGATGCGGCAGAGCTCTACCTCCCAAGGCTCGCGCACGTCGACGACGAGCGGCGCTTCGCGCGAGGCATCGGCGCGCCAGCGCGCAACTTCGGAAGGCGAGAGTTGCGGAATCAAAACTCGAAATGCGCAGGGACGGGGGCGTTTATCAGCGGCGGGATCACGGTCTCGAACAGCGTTCGCTCGGCCAGCGATGCGGGCGCGGACCAGCGGATGAGCCGCGCCGACATCGCGGGCGCCTCGCCGATCACGGCGAAGATGCGGCCGCCGGGGTTCAACTGACGGACGAAGCCGTCGGGAAGCACCGGCGTCGAGCCGGTGAGCACGATCGCGTCATACGTGGCTCCACCCCAACCATGCGAGCCGTCGCCGACTTGCAGTTCGACGCCACCGAATCCCACCCTCTGCAGCTTGATCCCCGCCTCCGCCGACAGCAGCGGGTCGATCTCGACGCTCGTGACGCGCGCCCCCATGCCCGCGAGGAGGGCGGAGAGATATCCGCTGCCCGTGCCGATCTCGAGCACGCTTTCGCCCGATGCGAGCTCGAGTTCCTGCAACACGCGCGCTTCCATCTTCGGCGACCACATCGTCGCGCCGCCGCCGAGCGGCAGCTCGAGATCGGCGAACGCCAGGAGCCGATGCGCCGCCGGAACGAACTCCTCGCGACGGACGACGAACAGAAGATCGAGGACGTTCTGATCGAGCACCTCCCAGGTGCGGATCTGCTGCTCGACCATGTTGAAGCGCGCTTGCTCGATGTTCATGCCGATGTGTGGAATTGTCCCTCTTGGCGCAGCGGCATTATCGCACGACGACCCACCCCGACGCCCGTGAACCGGCAGCGAAATCGGGTCAAGCAGGCAGGCTCCGAAGGCAGGTCGTGTCAACGCTAATCGTCGCCGTGGACCGACGCGGCCTGGGCCGCCAATGCCGCCGCTTTTCGCGCCTGCCGCGCGCGGCGGCGTTCGTGCAGCGCGTCGAGATAGGTGTACAGCACGGGCACGACGACGAGCGTGAGCAGCGTCGACGTGACGACGCCGCCTATGATTGCGCGCCCCATCGGCGCCTGGATCTCGCCGCCCTCGCCGATGCCCAGCGCGAGCGGCATCATCCCGCCGATCATGGCGGCCGTCGTCATCAGGATCGGGCGCAGCCGGACTTGCCCCGCCTGCAACAGCGAATCATGCAGGCTCGCACCGGCGCGACGGGCCCGGTTGGCGAAGTCGACGAGCAGAATCGCGTTCTTGGTCACGAGGCCCATCAGCATGATGAAGCCGATCATCGAGAAGAGATTAAGTGTCGTTCCCGTGAGCAGGAGTGCCAGGAACACGCCGATCAGCGAGAACGGCAGCGACGCCATGATCGCGAACGGCTGCGTGAAGCTCGCGAACTGCGACGCGAGGATGAGGTAGATGAAGACCACCGCGAGGCCAAGCGCTCCGAGCGCCGCGTTGAACGATTCCGCCATGTCCTTCGCCTGGCCGCCCACGTCGAAGCGGTAGCCCGGTGGCAGCGTCGAATCCTTGATGATCTGCTGCACTTCCTTGTTCGCGTCGCCGGACGGCCGGCCTTCGACGTTGGCGTACAACGCGACCCGCCGCTGCAGCTCCTGGCGCTTGATGATCTGCGGCGACGTCGTCTCGACGATCTCGGCGACCTGGCGCAGCGGAACCATCCGCATTTCGCCGTCGGGCCCGCGCTTGGTCGTGCTGAGATAGAGGTTGCTGAGATCGGCGGCAAGGCGCCGGTTGTCCTTCGCCAGCTGCACGTTGACCTCGTAATTCTGGCCGTCGGGGCCGAGCCAGTAGCTCACCGTGTCGCCGGCGAGCAGCGGCCGGATCGTCGAGCCGACCTGCTGCACGGTGATGCCCACGTCGGCGGCGGCATCGTTGTTGAGCCGGATGGAGAGCGCGGGCGCAGCCGCCTTTTCGGACGTTTCGAGGTCGGCGATGCCCTGGATCTTGGCGACCTTCTGCGCGAACTCGTTGATGAGGATCGTGAGCTGCTCGGGGTCGGGACCGAGCAGGTTCACCCACACCGCGCGGTCGAACCCGAACGCGAGCTCGATTCCGGGGATCGGCTTCAACTGCTTGCGGATGGCGGCCTCGATCTCCTTCTGCGACCGGTTGCGCTCGGAGCGGTCCTTGAGCCGCAAGTTGACGCGCCCGTAGTTGCGCCCCTCGGTCGAGCCGACGGTAGTCATCGTGAGCGCGACATCGTGAAACGACTTCAGCGCTTCCTCGACCTCACGCACCTTGCCGTCCGTGTATTCGAGGCTCGAGCCCACGGGCGTATTGAGGCGCAGCGAGATGAAGCCCTCGTCCGCTTGCGGCACGAACTCGGTGCCCACGAGCGGCACGATCGCGAAGCTCGTAAAGAACGAGACGAGGGCGATCGCGATCACGCTCTTCCGATGGCCGAGCGCCCATTTCAGGATGTCGCCGTAGAGCTTGTGCAGCCAGTCGATGCCGTGCTCGACCTTCTCCATGAAGCGGCCGAGCCAGGGTACGCGCGCGAAGCGCGAGCCGGGCGGATCGTGCCACACGGCGGACAGCATCGGGTCGAGCGTGAACGAGACGAACAACGACACGAGCACCGCGACGGCGACGGTCACGCCGAACTGGAAGAAGTAGCGGCCGATGAGGCCGCTCATGAACGCGATCGGGACGAACACGGCCACGATCGCGAACGTCGTCGCCATCACCGCAAGCCCGATCTCGTCGGTGCCTTCGCGCGCGGCGACATGATGGTTCTTGCCCATCCCCAAATGGCGCACGATGTTTTCCCGGACGACGATCGCGTCGTCGATCAGGAGGCCGATGCAAAGGGACAACGCCATCAGCGTGAGGAAGTTGAGCGTGAACCCGAGCGCATACAGCGCGATGAACGTCGCAATCACCGCGATCGGCAGCGTGAGCCCGGTGATGATCGTGCTGCGCCAGCTGTGCAGGAACAGGAAGACGATCAACACCGTGAGGAGGCCGCCCTCGACGATCGTCGACTTCACGCGGTTGACGCTGCGCTCGACCGCATCCGCGGTCGAGTTGGCGACCCGGAGCTCGACGTCGGGGGGAAGACGCTTCTTCAGCCCCTCGATGGCAGCCGTGATGCCGCGGCCGGTGTCGACGATGTTCGCATCCTGCGACTTCTGGATGTCGAGCGTGATCGAGGGGCGGCCGTTGATGCGGGAGATCGACTCCTCCTCCTTGGCACCGTCGATCACGTCCGCCACCTGCGACAGGAAGACATTCGCGCCGCCCTGCTGCGCGACGACGATCCGCGCGAACTGCGCCGGGTCCTTGATCTTGCCCTCGACGCGAACGATCGAGTCTTCCTTGCCGCGCGTGATGCGCCCCGCGGGCACGTCCTGGTTCGCGGCGCGGACCGCGTTGATCACCTGGTCGACGCCGATGCCGAGCGAGGTCACGGCGCTGGGCTTGATCTGGATCAGGATCTGCCGCGTGGCGCGCCCCAGCACCTCGATCCGCGCGACACCCGGCACGTTCTCGATCGCCTTGACGATCGTCTGGTCGGTGAGCGACGAGAGATCGCGCAGCGACATTGTCGGCGACAGGACTGCGAGTGAGACGATGGGCTGCTGGTTCTCCTGGTCGGCCCGGATGACGAGCGGCTCCTTCACATCCTTGGGAAAATTCGGACGGGCCTGGCCGATCTTGTCGCGGACGTCCTGCATCGCCTTCGCCATGTCGGTCGACATGCGGAACTCGGCGAAGACCTGACTCTGGCCTTCGAGCGAGTTCGAGCGGATGAGGCTCACGCCCGAGACCGTATTGATCGCGTACTCGAGCGGCTTCGTGACGTCGGACTCGACGACCTCCGGGGACGCGCCCGGATAGCTTGTCAGCACAAGGACGAACGGCAGGCTCACATCCGGCATCTGCTCCACGCGCAGCCGGTTGTAGGCGAAGAGGCCGAGCACTGCGATGCCGATCATCACCATCGTGGCGAAGACGGGGTTGTTGATCGAGACTCGTGTAATCCACATGGCGCGCTCCTCGCTGGCCTCTGGTCTAGCTCGCGACCTGCGTCCGTCCCGACGTCGGCGCCGGCGCGGCGGCTGGCGCGGGGGCGGGCACCGTCGCCTTGACGATCGCCGGTGCGCCGTCCTTCAGATTGTCGAACTTCGCGGCCAGCACCGGCGTGTTCGGGGCCAGCACGGTCTTGATCTCGACGCGGCCGGTGGCGTCGTCCTTGCGGCCCGTCATGACGATCCTCTTCACGAGCTTGCCGCCTTCGACCGTCCACACGTAGGTCTGGCCGGCTTCGGTGCGGATCGCGGTAGCCGGCAGGGTCGGGACATGCGCGCTCGCGGCGAGCGCGATCCGGCCGGTGGCGAACATTCCGCCGCGCAGCGCGCCATCGGCATTCGGAATACCAACGTATACAAGTATGGCGCGCGTGCCCGGCTCGGCGGCCGGGTTGATCCGCTCGACGCGCCCGGTGAAGCGGCGCTCGCCGAAGCCGTCGATCGTGAGCTCGACGGTCTTGCCGATCGCGAGCTCCGGAACGTCGACCGCCGGGACGGCGGCCTGCAGCTCCATGTCGGTCAGATCGACTACGGTAATGAGCGGCGAATCGAATGCGACCTTCTCGCCCACCTGGACGTGACGCTTCGCGACAATGCCGTTGAGCGGCGACGTGGCGGTCGCGTCGCGCAGCGCGTTCCTCGCGAGCTGGACCTGCGCTTCGGCCGACTTGACCGTGCCTTCCGAAACGTGGCGGCTCGATTCGGAGTTGTCGTACGCGTTCTGCGAGATGAAGTTCTGCTTCAGAAGCGCCTGGTTCGTCGCCTGCGTCTTTTCCGCCATCGCGAGCTGCGCCTTCGCCGATTCGAGGGCGCCGCTCCGTTCGATGAGCTTGGCCTCGAGGTCGGCGGTGTCGATCTTCGCCAGCAGCTGGCCGGCTTTCACCGACTCGCCTTCGCGGACCGTGACCTGGCGGACATCGCCCGACACCTTGGCCTTGACCATCGCCTGACGCAGCGGCTGGACCGTACCCGATACCGGCAGCCAGCGCGACAGTGGTTGCGCGTCGACCTTGGCGAGATCTGCGGGCGAGAACTCGAGGACGACGGCTTCTGCGGCCTTGCCGGACGCGTCGCCGAACTTCTTGAGAACGCGCGTGGCGATTGTGCCGCCGATCGCGCCGACGACCACCAGCACCACCGCCGCGCCGATCAGGCGCCGACGTGTCCACCGCTTCGCCATGCTGGCTCCCCATGATCGAACCGCCCGATCGGGCCGGCCGTCGCACACGGACCGGTGCCGGGGTGTCCGGCGCCGCCCTTATTGATTGAACGCCCGCCGTTTGGATGCGCGGCGAGCGTGTTTCGGATTCGCGAAGCTGCGTAGTTTAGGCTCTCGCCCTCGTCATCGAAACCCCGCCGCGACAGGGCGACGCCCTTTGCGACAGGCTGCGGCCATCGTTCGCGAACCGTTGAACTCGCGTCCCGCGTCCGTACGTCGGATTGACAACACGCCAAATAGGGCCAATAATTATCTGTTGCCCTAGGCGGATTCGCCGGCATCCCTTTTTCCCCCCGGAGGACTTGAATGAACATGAACAGCAAGCTCGGCCTGTCGCTCGTCGCGGCCGCGCTCGTGACGATTTACGGTTGCGGCAAGGAAGAACCCAAGAAGGCGGAAACGGCTAAGGCGCCGGCAGCCCCCGCTGAGGAAGTCGTCACCGTCAAGATCGGCCACGCAGGCCCGCTGACCGGCGGCATCGCCCACCTCGGCAAGGACGACGAAAACGGCGTCCATCTCGCCGTCGACGAAGCAACGCAGAGGAAGGTCAAGATCGGCGGCAAGGTCGTCAAGTTCGAGATGATGAGCGAGGACGACCAGGCGGATCCGAAGATGGGCCCGACCATCGCGCAGAAGTTCGTCGACGCGAAGGTCGCTGGCGTCGTCGGTCACCTGAACTCCGGCGTGTCGATCCCCGCGTCGGCCGTCTACAATCAGGCCGGCCTGCCAATGATCTCCGGCTCGGCGACCAACCCGAAGCTGACCGAGCAAGGATTCAAAGTCGTTTTCCGCACCGTCGGTCGTGACGACCAGCAAGGTCCCGCCGTCGCCGCATACGTCGCGAACGAGCTCAAGGCGAAGAAGGTCGCGATTGCGGACGACGCAACCGCGTACGGCGAAGGCCTCGCCAACGAAGTCGAGAAGACGCTCAAGGCTGCCGGCGTGCAAGTCGTCGCGCGCGAAAAGACCAACGACAAGGCGACCGACTTCAAGGCGATTCTCACCAAGATGAAGGGCAAGAACCCCGACGTCATCTTCTACGGCGGCATGGACGCCACGGGCGGACCGATGCTGAAGCAGGCGCGCGAGCTCGGCATCAAGGCGGTGTTCGCCTACGGTGACGGCGCATGCACGAGCGAGATGTCGAAGCTCGCCGGCCCGGCGTCGGAAGGCATGGTCTGCTCGCAAGCGGGCATCCCGACGCAGATGGCATCGAAGGATTTCCAGGACGCGTTCAAAGCGAAGTACGGCGAAGTGAAGCAATACGCGCCATTCTTCTACGACGCCACCAAGATCCTGATCGCTGCGATGCAGGCGGCGGACTCGACGGAACCGGCCAAGTATCTGCCGAAGCTCGCCGAGATCAAGTTCGACGGCGCGACCGGCCACATCGAGTTCGACGAGAAGGGCGACCGCAAGGACGCCGAAATGACGATCTTCCAGATGAAGAACGGCAACGTCGAGCCGGTCGCGATCATCAAGGCCGGCAAGACGACGAAGATAGGTCCCGAGGCCCCGGCGGCGGCGGCTTCGTCGACACCGGCACCGGGCGCGGCTTCGTCGACACCGGCACCGGCGGCGGCTTCGTCGACAACGGCACCAGCCGCGGCTTCGTCGACACCGGCACCGGCGGCGGCGCCTGCAACGGCTCCCGCTGCTGCACCCGCGATGGCGCCCGCCGCTCCGGCGAAGGAAGAGAAGAAGAAGTAAGCCCGCGCAAAGCGCTAGCTGCAAACAGACGGCGTCCTTCGGGGCGCCGTTTTCTTTCGAGGTGCGGCGGGGTTGCCGCGCTAGCCGCCAACCCGCACAATCGCCCAACTCGAAGAACCGCTGCCGGGGGAGCGAAGCGGCACCGGCACTTCATCCGCGGCGAAAGCGCCGCCCGCGCCGGGGGGATACGTCGTTTGGATATTTTCCTGCAGCAGGTGATCAACGGCCTGACGCTGGGCAGCGTCTACGCCGTCGTCGCACTCGGCTACACGATGGTCTATGGGATCATTCAGCTCATCAACTTCGCCCACGGCGAAGTGGTGATGATCGGGGCGATGGTGTCGTTCTCCGTGATCACCGCGCTCGCCGGCGCGCACCCAGAACTGCCGCCGATCGCGATCGTCGCTGCAGGAGTGCTCGTGGCGATTCCGGTCTGCATGGCCGTGGGCTACACGCTCGAGCGCGTCGCCTACCGCCCACTGCGCAAGGCGCCGCGCCTCGCTCCGCTCATCACCGCGATCGGCCTCTCGATCATTCTGCAACATCTCGCGATGATCATCTGGAGCCGCAACCCGATCGCCTTCCCCCAGATCATCACCGTCACCCCGATCCACGTGACGGACAACGTCAACGGCGCGACCATCACCAACGTGCAGGTGGTCATCATCCTGACCTCCGTCGCGATGATGGCCGGCCTCCTGGCGCTCGTCTATCGGACGAAGCTCGGCACCGCAATGCGCGCGACGTCGCAGAATCAGCAAATCGCCGGCTTGATGGGCATCAACATCAATACCGTGATCGCGCTCACGTTCGTGATCGGCGCAGGCCTGGGCGCGATGGCCGGCGTGATGGTGGGAACGTATTACGGCATCGCGCAATACCAGATGGGCTTCATCCTCGGCCTCAAGGCTTTCTCGGCCGCGGTGCTTGGCGGCATCGGCAACCTGGCGGGCGCGATGCTCGGCGGCGTGCTGCTCGGTCTCATCGAGGCCCTCGGCGCGGGCTATGTCGGCGATCTCACGAACCTGTGCCAGATCGAGTCGTGGTCCGACGCGATCGCGAAACGCTGTGCCGACGACCCGAACCTCACGCTGTTCGGCTCCAACTACCAGGACGTCTTCGCCTTTCTCGTGCTGATCGCGGTGCTCGTCTTCCGCCCGTCCGGCCTCCTGGGCGAGCGCGTGAGCGACCGCGCGTAGAACCGTCGCCTTGATGCAGCAATACCTCGATTGGAAGAAACATCCGGCCGGCGCGTGGGTCGGCGTCGCGCTCATCGCCGTCGCGCTAGTGCTGTTGCCGTTCGTGCTCGCGGGAATCGGCACTGCATGGGTGCGCATCACGAATCTCGCGATCCTGTTCGTGCTGCTGTCGCTCGGGCTCAACATCGTCGTCGGTTTCGCGGGACTGCTCGATCTCGGCTACATCGCCTTCTACGCCGTCGGGGCGTACACGTACGCGCTGCTGGCGTCGCCGCACTTCGATCTCCACCTTCCGTTCTGGGTCATCCTGCCGGTCGGCGCGGCAGTCGCGTGCCTCTTCGGCGTGCTCCTAGGCGCCCCGACGCTCAAGCTGCGCGGCGACTATCTCGCCATCGTCACCCTCGGCTTCGGCGAGATCATCCGCATCTTCCTCAACAACCTGTCGCAGCCCGTCAACCTGACGAACGGCCCCCAGGGGATCACGCTGATCGACCCGTTCCGTATCGGCAGCTTCAACTTCGCCACGCCCTCGACGGTCGGCGGCCTCACTTTCACGGGGCCGATCAAGTACTACTACTTCCTCGTGCTGCTCGTGATCGTCATCATCCTGATCAACCTGCGGCTGCAGAACTCGCGCATCGGCCGGGCGTGGGAGGCGATACGCGAGGACGAGATCGCAGCGCGCGCGATGGGCATCAACACCCGCAACATGAAGCTGCTCGCTTTCGCGATGGGCGCATCGTTCGGCGGCGTGTCCGGCGGCGTTTTTGCCGCCACCCAGGGCTTCATCAGCCCCGAGAGCTTCGTGCTGGTCGAGTCGGTGATGGTGCTGTCGATGGTCGTGCTGGGCGGCATGGGCAACGTGTTCGGGGTGATCCTCGGCGCGATCCTGCTGTCGTTCGTCCCCGAAGTGCTGCGCTACACCGTCGAGCCAGTGCAGCGGGCGATCTTCGGCAGGATGATCATCGAGCCGGAGGTGATCCGCATGCTCCTGTTCGGGCTGGCGCTCGTGCTGATGATGCTGTACCGGCCGGCGGGAATCCTGCCCTCCGCGTTGCGCAAGCGGGAGCTCGAGGCGAAATGAGCGAGCACGTGCAATGAGCGCGGCAGCCGCTGCCACGAGTGAAAGTCCCGCGCTGATGCTCCTCGCCGCGAAAGGCATCAGCAAGCGCTTCGGCGGAGTGCACGCACTCGCCGACGTGAGCTTCTCGATCCGCCACGGCGAAATCTACGGACTCATCGGACCGAACGGCGCCGGCAAGACGAGCCTGTTCAATGTCCTGACCGGCATCTACTCCGCCGACGCCGGCGATTTCACGTTCGACGGCCTGCCGCTGAACGACTTGAAGCCGAACGAGGTTGCCGAGCGCGGCATTGCACGGACGTTCCAGAACATCCGCCTCTTCGCCAACCTGTCGGCGGTCGAGAACGTGATGATCGGCCGGCACGTCCGCACGCACGCCAACGTGCTGGGGGCGATCCTGCGCGATGCGAAGACGCGCGCCGAAGAAGGGGCGATCGAAAAGCGCGCGCACGAGCTTCTCGATTACGTCGGTGTCGGGAAGCGCGCGAACACGCTTGCGAAGCATCTCGCGTATGGTGATCAACGCCGGCTCGAGATAGCGAGGGCGCTCGCGACCGAGCCCAAGCTTCTCGCTCTCGACGAGCCCGCCGCAGGAATGAACGCCACGGAGACGGCCTCGCTCAAAGCGCTGCTCGCGAACATCCGGCGCGACGGCACGACGATCCTGCTGATCGAGCACGACATGAAGCTCGTGATGAGCGTCTGCGACCGCGTCCTCGTGCTCGACTACGGCAAGAAGATCGCCGAAGGATCGGCTGCCGACGTGCAGAAGGATCCCAAGGTGATCGAGGCGTATCTCGGCGGCGAGCTGCTCGTCAATCTGAAGGGCGGCGAGTGAACGGCCCCCACGCTCCCTTCGTTCGCTGCCCCCCGAGGGGGCGCTCCAGCGCACTTCGGACGGCCGTGCGTGCGCTGAACGGCCCCCACG
>Ga0070672_100001222_pt1 | contig 15781 bp, 16 predicted proteins | sample KBSM13metaG_FD_66151 | JGI IMG/M metagenome (GOLD analysis project Ga0070672, IMG submission 66151) | Miscanthus rhizosphere microbial communities from Kellogg Biological Station, Michigan, USA - KBS M1-3 metaG | ecosystem: Host-associated > Plants > Roots > Rhizosphere > Soil ... | reverse complement strand
CCGACCTCGAGCGCGACCGTGTAGGGCACGCGGTTGCGCTGGAACACCAGGTCGACCAGCCGATAGGTGGTCAGCCGCTGCGGCGGCAGGATCAGGCCGTACGGCGACAGATCCCCCAGTCGCAATTCGCGCTTGCGGGCCAGCGGATGGTCCAGCGGGGTGATCAGCATCGGCTCGAAGCGGTAGACCGGCGCGTAGCTCAGGTCGGCGGGCACGTCGAGCATCGAGCCGACCGCCAGGTCCACCGCATCCGAGCGCAACAGGTCCAGGCCGCTGGCGCCGGTGACGTTGTGCAGACGCATGCGCACATCGGGCTGGCGTTCGCGGAAGGCTTCGACGATGCCGGGCAGCAGATACAGGATGGTTGAACTGCCGGCGGCGACGTCCAGATCGCCGGCGTCCTGACCGCGCAGCTGTTCGCGGAAGGCCGCGTCGAGCCCGTCGATGCCCTCGACCAGCGGCCGCGCCAACTCGTACAGCGCTTCGCCTTCGCGTGTCGGTACCAGCCGCCGCCCGCTGCGCTCGAACAGCCGGATCCCCATCTCACGTTCCAGCGCCTGCAGCTGCAGCGTGATCGCCGGCTGGCTGACGTAGAGGGCTTCGGCGGCGCGCGAAACCGATCCCAATCGCGCCGTCTGGCAGAAGGCACGCAGTGGCTTGAGCCGATCGGCCTTGTAGGTGAAGCGCGGCGCGGCACCGGTATCGACCATTGGTCACGCCAGTTATAAGCACAGCTAATGATAGGCATTGGCAAAACTAGATTGTCAAATATGACACCCCAGCGGATGGTCGTGGCCCCGGAGCCCAAGAGCAAGGAGTGCGGTCATGTCGGCAGTACTGCAGGCAACGGTCGGGGCGGGCGTCGAGTTGACGCGTAGCATTCCCGGGCAGGACGGCCTGCTCAGGCCTGAAGCGCTGGAGTTCCTTGCTGGCCTGCATCGCCGCTTCGAGCCGGAGCGACAGGCGCGACTGGCGGCGCGGGCGCGGCGGCAGGCGAGCTTCGATGCCGGTGCGCTCCCCGATTTCCGGCAGGACACCGCCGCGCTGCGCGCGGCCGACTGGGCGGTCGCCCCGCTTCCGGCGGCGCTGCTCGACCGACGCGTGGAAATCACCGGGCCGGTCGACCCGAAGATGGTGATCAACGCGCTCAACTCCGGCGCGCAGGTGTACATGGCCGACTTCGAGGATTCGACTTCGCCAACCTGGGCGAACCTGCTCACCGGCCAGCGCGCCCTGCGCGAAGCCGTGGCCGGGACCCTCGCCTTCGAAACCGACGCCAGGCAGTACCGCCTGCGTCCGGCCGACGCGCAGGCGGTGCTGATGGTGAGGCCCCGCGGCTGGCACCTGTCCGAGAAACATCTGCTCGTCGACGGCGCGCCTATCAGCGCGAGCCTGTTCGACCTCGGCCTGTTCGCCTTCCTCAACGCCCGCGCCTTGGCGGCGAAGGACCGCGGTCCGTATTTCTACCTGCCCAAGCTGCAGTCGATGGAAGAAGCGGCGCTCTGGGACGACGTCCTTTCGCATATCGAACAGGCGCTCGACCTGCCCCCGGGGCAGATGAAGGTCACCGTGCTGATCGAAACGCTGCCGGCGTCGTTCGAGATGGACGAGATCCTGCATGCATTGCGCACCCGCGTCGCCGGGCTCAACTGCGGGCGCTGGGATTACATCTTTTCCTACATCAAGACCTTCCGCGCGCACCGCGACAAGGTGCTGCCCGAGCGCGCGCAGGTCGCGATGACGCAGCCCTTCCTCCAGGCCTACTCCGAGCTTCTGATCCAGACCTGCCACCGGCGCGGCGCGCACGCGATGGGCGGGATGGCGGCGCAGATCCCGATCAGCGGCGACATCCAGGCCAATGCCGCGGCGTTGCAACGGGTCCACGAGGACAAGCGCCGCGAGGCGGCGGCCGGTTGCGACGGCACCTGGGTCGCGCATCCCGCGCTGGTGCCGATCGCCCGCGATATTTTCGACGGGTACCTGCCATGCAAGCACCAGCACCGCGTCCGCCGGGACGATGTGCATGTTTCCCGCGACGACCTGGTCCGGCCGCCGATCGGCAGCATCAGCCGCGCCGGCTTCGACAACAACGTCGAAGTCTGCGTGCGCTATCTCGCGGCGTGGCTCGACGGCCAGGGCTGCGTGCCGATCCACTGGCTCATGGAAGACGCGGCGACCGCCGAGATTGCACGCGCGCAGTTGTGGCAGTGGCTGCACTGCGCAGGCCTGCACCTGGACGACGGCACGCCGATCGACGTTGCGCTGTTCGAGCGCGCACTGATCGGCCTGCCGGCACGCCTGGCGCAGCAACCGATGCCCGGCGCCACGAAGGTCGATGCCGCGATTGCGCTACTCGACGCGCTCACCCATCGCCAGACGCTCGAGGAATTTCTCACGCTGCCTGCCTACGAGCTCATCGATTGAGTCGCTCGTCGCAGGAATGCAGCCGCAACTCCACGCACGCAAAGGACCGCCCTCATGAAAACCTCGCTGCCGACCGCCGACCAGCTCACGCTCGACTGGAGCAACAACGCCCGCTGGGAAGGCATCACCCGCACGTATTCGGCCGAGGACGTGGTGCGCCTGCGCGGCACGGTCGCGATCGAGCATTCGCTCGCGCGGCTGGGCGCGGAAAAACTCTGGCGCTACCTGCATACCGAAGACTTCGTCGCCGCGCTGGGCGCCATGACCGGCAACCAGGCGATGCAGCAGGTCAAAGCCGGGCTCAAGGCGATCTATCTGTCCGGCTGGCAGGTGGCGGCCGACGCCAACGTCGCCGGCGAGATGTATCCGGATCAGTCGCTGTATCCGGCCAATTCGGTGCCGCTCGTGGTCAAGCGGATCAACAACACGCTGCTGCGCGCGGACCAGGTCCAACACGCCGAAGGCAACGGCGCTTGCTCCGATGCAGCAATCGATTTCCTGCAGCCGATCATCGCCGATGCCGAAGCCGGGTTCGGCGGTGTGCTCAACGCCTTCGAACTGATGAAGGCGATGATCGAGGCCGGCGCCGCCGGCGTGCACTTCGAGGACCAGCTGGCGAGCGTCAAGAAGTGCGGGCACATGGGCGGCAAGGTGCTGGTGCCCACGCGCGAGGCGGTCGAGAAGCTGGTCGGCGCGCGCTTGGCCGCGGACGTGATGGGCGTGCCGACGCTGATCGTCGCGCGCACCGATGCCGAAGCCGCGGACCTGCTGACCGCCGACATCGACGACAACGACCGGCCGTTCTGCACCGGCGAACGTACCGTCGAAGGCTTCTACAAGACCCGCAAGGGCCTGGACCAGGCGCTGTCGCGTGGCCTGGCGTATGCGCCGTACGCGGACCTGGTGTGGTGCGAGACCGGCAAGCCCGACCTCGCCTTCGCGCGCGCGTTCGCTGAAGGCATCCACGCGCGGTTCCCCGGCAAGCTCCTCGCCTACAACTGTTCGCCGAGTTTCAACTGGAAGCAGAACCTGGACGACGCCACGATCGCCCGGTTCCAACGCGAACTGGCTGAAATGGGATACCGGTTCCAGTTCATCACCCTGGCCGGCTTCCACGCGCTCAACTACTCGATGTTCCATCTGGCCCACGGTTACGCACGGCGGCAGATGAGCGCGTTCGTGGAGCTCCAACAGGCCGAGTTCGCGGCCGCCGAACAGGGCTTCACGGCGGTCAAGCACCAGCGCGAGGTGGGGACCGGCTATTTCGATTCGGTCACCCAGGCGATCCAGGGCGCGCACAGCTCGACGATCGCACTGAAGGGCTCAACCGAGGAAGCCCAATTCAGGGCGCCGCAAACGGCCGCTGCCGCGTAAACGCCGGCCTACCGGCATATGGACAAGCCTTGGTGATTATGGTGACGTGCCCTTTCCCCAACCGCACTTGGCCATTGCAATGAAATTCCACGCGTTCCCGTCCCTGCTCCTGTCTGCCGCCCTCGCCTGCGGGGTCGCCGGCATGGCATCTGCCGCCGACAATTCCGCGGCCACCGGGACCGCCGACCAGCCGCAGACGGTGTCGGAAATCCTGACCTTCCAGCGCGCACTCCGCGAGCGGCTGGACAAGCCCTACGGCGAATACTCGCGTTTCGGCGAGTCGGCCCTGTCCCACATGAAGCGGGCGCAGGACAAGGTGTTCGCCATGCTCCAGGGCGTCAGTTCGCTCGACCAGCTGACCCCGAACCAGAAGACGGACCTTTCCAACTCGCTGGATGAGATCAAGGCCACCCTGCTCGCCAACGAGGGCAATCGGCAGATCTGCCATCGCGAACGCAAGACCGGCAGCAACATGATCGAATTGCGTTGCGAAACCGTTGCCGACCGCGAGGCGCATGCCCGCGAATCCCAGCGCGCCATGCAGGACATCAGCCGCACGACGCAGACCACCAACGGCGGTTGACCCAGCGCAGGATTCAGTGGCTGCCGGTGATCAATCGTTCGCCGGCAGCCGCGAATTTCAGTCCCACCTGCACGATCCGGTCGTCCTCCAGCGCGCGCACGACGAGGATGGCGCTGCCCAGCGTGACACGGTCGCCGACCTGCGCCTGTTCGTCGAATCGCTCGTCGAACACCTGGGCCGCGGTCGACCGGGCGAAGCGCTGTGGTATCGACAGCCCGTAAAACGCCGCGAGGTCGCCGAGCGGCACGTCGCCAGGCAGCGTGAATTGCCCGAACGTGTCCTGCTCGGCTTCGCGCGCATCGAACCCCTCGGCAAACAGCCAGTCCAGCCGCGGCGCCTGCGCGCCGGGCGCGACGAAATACGCGTAATCGTGGGCCGTGAGCGCACCGCTGCCGTCGGGCAGCAGCACCTGGCCGTCGCGCACGACCATCGCCAGGCGCACCCGGCCTGGCAGTGACGCTCCGCGCAGCACCGCACTGCCGGGCGCCACGCGGTAGCCGACCATTTCGTATTCCAGCTGCCCCGGCAGGTCGAGCTGGATGCGGCGCGTGTTCGGATCCGCGCGCGGCACCGCCACCCCGAAGCCATGCGCCGCGCGCGCCAGCGTCCAGCCCTGCACCAGCAGCGACACCAGCACCACCAGGAAGGCGACGTTGAAATACAGGTGGGCATGCGGCAGCCGCGCGAGCAGCGGGATGGACGCGAGGAAGATGCCGACCGCACCACGCAGGCCGACCCAGCTGATCAGGCCGATTTCCTGCCAGCGATAGCCAAAGGGCAGCAGGCACAGCACCACCGCGACAGGGCGCGCGACGAACATCAGGAACGCGGCGACGCCCAGCGCCGGCCACGCGACTTTGAGCAGTTCGTCCGGTGCCGCCAGCAGGCCGAGCAGCAGGAACATCACCAGCTGCGCGAACCAGGTTGCCGCGTCCTGCACCGACAACACATCCGCGCGGGCGCGGACCGGCCGGTTGGCGACCACGATCCCGGCGAGATACACCGCTAGGTAGCCGCTGCCGCCAAGGAGGTTGGTGGCCGCGAACAGCGCGACCGCCGACGCCAGTGCCAGCCAGGGATGCAGGCCGGAGGGCAACGAGATCCGGTTCAGCACGGCGACGATCGCCCGACCGCCGGCGTACCCGCAACCCAAACCCAGCGCCCCCGCCCACAGCAGCTTGAATCCGAGCATGGCCAGGTTCGGCTGCTGCCCCGCCTGCAACGTCGCGATCCACGTCGTCAGCGCGACGGTCAGGAACACTGCGACGGGATCGTTGCTGCCCGACTCGATTTCCAGCGTCGCGCCGGTGCGCCGCTCCAGGTGCAGACCGCCGGCACGCAGGAGGAAGAACACCGCCGCCGCATCGGTCGAGGCCACGATCGTGCCCAGCAGCAGCGCCTCCAGCGGCGGCAGGGCGAGCAGCTTCGAAGCGGCCAGTGCGGTCAGCACCGCCGTGATCGCAACCCCGGCGCTGGCCAGCACCAGCGCCGGCAATACGCTGCCGCGCACCTGCGCCGCGCGGGTGCGCAGGCCGCCGTCGAACAGGATCACGGCCAGCGCAAGCGCGCCGATCAGGTATGTCAGTCGGGTGTCGTCGTAGCGGATGCCGCCGGGGCCATCCTCGCCGAGCAACAGGCCCAGCAGCAGGAACACCAGCAGCAGCGGTGCGCCAAAGCGTCGTGCAAGCAGCGAGGAGGCGATGCCGACGAGGATCAGCAACGCCCCGCCGAGCAGCACGAGGTCGATCGCGTGCAGGCTTTCCAACCGTGTTCCTCCGGGGTTGGAAGCATCCTAGCAAGCGGCCGCGTGCACTCAGGCTGACGGCGCGTCCGGATCGGGCAGGCGTTTGAGCCGGTCGGCGGGGTCCAGGGCGACCCACGCCACGTGCATGTCCCAATAGGCGTGCGCCTGCGGCTCGCGGTCGACGGCGCCCTCGATGTTGGCGCGGGCGACGTGGAGTTCACCCGCCCACTTCGTCGAGCGGAAGAACAGCGTGCTGCCGCAGCGACCGCAGAACCCTCGCTCGGCCCCGGGCGAAGAGGCGTACCACTGCAGCCTCAAATGCGGGTCGGTGATCGAGACATCGCCTTCCTGCATCCCGACCCAGGTGACGAACGCGGCGCCGTGCGCGCGCCGGCACAGGGAGCAATGGCAATGCGCCACCCATTTGCTGGGCAACGTCAATGCCAACTTCACGTCACCACACAGGCAACTGCCGTTCGCGACCGCCATGGCACCGGCTCCGGCAATGGTCGCCACACAATCTAGCGCGATCAGGCGACGATGGTCGCCAGCCCGCGATCAACGCGGCGGTACCCGAGCGCTTCGCTCAGGTGCGAGGTGGCGATGTGCGGGCTGTTGGCAAGATCGGCGATGGTCCGGGCGACGCGCAGGATCCGGTGCATCGAGCGCGCGGACAGCTGCAGCGCGTCGATCGCGCGTTCCAGCAACACCTGGTCGTGCGGACCGAGCCGGCAGGTTGTCATCGTTTCGGCCTGACCGAGCTGGGCGTTGGATTTGCCCGCGCGGGCATGCTGGATCGCGCGCGCTTCGATGACACGCTGGCGGACGATGTCGCTGCATTCGCCGTCGGGCGCTTCGGGACGCAGTTCCGACGGCGGCAGCCGCGGCACGTCCACGTGCAGGTCGATGCGGTCGAGCAGTGGACCGGAGATCTTGCCGCGATAACGCTGGATCGCTTCGCTGTTGCAGCGACAGCGTCCCGACGGATCGCCGGCCCAGCCGCAGGGACAGGGATTCATGGCTGCCACCAGCTGGAATCGCGCCGGAAATTCGCTCTGTCGCGCCGCGCGCGAGATGGTGACGACGCCGGATTCCAGCGGTTCGCGCAGGACTTCGAGCGCACGCCGGTCCCATTCGGGCAACTCGTCGAGAAACAGCACACCGCTGTGCGCGAGCGAGATCTCGCCCGGCCGCGGTTCCGCGCCACCGCCCACCAGCGCAACCGCGCTGGCCGTGTGGTGCGGACTGCGGTATGGACGTTCGAGCCAGCGCGCCGGGTCCAGTCCACGACCGCTGACCGAGGCGATCGCCGCCGCTTCCAGTGCTTCGGGTTCGGAGGTTTCCGGCAGCAGTCCGGTCAGGCGCGACGCCAGCAGCGTCTTGCCGCAGCCCGGCGGCCCGACCAGCAACAGGTGGTGACCACCCGCGGCCGCGACTTCGAGCGCGCGCCGTGCATGTGCCTGGCCGCGCACGTCGCGCATGTCCGGGCCGCGATGGCGTTGCGTCGGCAATGCGATCGCCGCCGGCAGCGTCTTGCGGCCTTCGAGCGCGGCGCAGACTTCAAGCAGCGTACGCGCGGTGCTGGCTTCGACTTCGCGGGCAAGCGCCGCCTCGGCGCCATTGCCGAACGGCACCACGAGCTTGCGGCCGGCACGCGCCGTCGCCAACGCCGCGGGCAGCACGCCATCGATGGCACGCAGTTCACCGGTGAGGCCGAGTTCGCCGAGGAATTCGTACTGGCTCAGGGCGTCAAGCGGAATCTGCTCGCTGGCGGCGAGGATGCCGAGCGCGATCGCCAGGTCGAAGCGTCCGCCGTCCTTGGGCAGGTCGGCCGGTGCGAGGTTGACGGTGATGACGCGCGCGGGGAACTCGAACTGCGCACACTGGATCGCCGCCCGCACGCGATCCTTGGCTTCGCGCACCGCGGCCTCCGGCAGGCCGACGATCGACATCCGCGGCAATCCGCCGGACAGGTGCACTTCGACGCGGACCGCAGGTGCGTGCACGCCGGCGCGCGCACGACTGTGCACGAGCGCAAGACCCATGGCGGCGGATCAGTTCTGTTGCGGGTCGGAGGCGAGCTGCGCTTCGATCCTGTCGATCGCGCGCTGCAGTTCGTTGAGCTTGTCGCGCGTGCGCAGCAACACCGCGCGCTGCACGTCGAACTCGTCGCGCGTCACCAGGTCGAGCTTACCCAGACCGGTCTGCAGCACGGACTTGAAGTTCTGCTGCAACTCCTCGCGACTCTCGCGCAGGCTGCCTGGCACGAGGCTGCTCAGGCGGCGGGCGAGTTCATCGATGTGGGCGAGGTCGATGGGCATGGTGCCGTTGATTGGACTGAAGGTGTTCATCCGACGGGCTCCTCTGGACGGGGAGCCAGCATGGATGCCTCGTCGGAGCAGCGCCGTCGGCGGGGGCCGCGGTATGGGGTCAGGGAATTCCCAGCGCATGGTGCCACGGACCGCGCTTGGCGGCATCCGGCAACTCGGCAGTGCACGCAGCCGGCGCTATGCTGCGCCCATCGCGTGGGAGAAGCTTTGATGAAAATGGTCATGGCCGTGATCAAGCCGTTCAAGCTCGACGACGTGCGCGAGGCGCTGTCCGACGCCGGCGTCGCCGGCATCACGGTCACCGAGGTCAAGGGCTTCGGGCGCCAGAAGGGCCACACCGAGCTCTATCGCGGCGCCGAATACGTGGTCGACTTCCTGCCCAAGATCAAGCTCGAAGTCGCCGTCACCGACGAACAGTCCGACGCGGTCGTCGAAGCGATCATGCAGGCTGCCGGGACCGGGAAGATCGGCGACGGCAAGATCTTCGTGTGGGACCTCGAAGGCGTGGTCCGCATCCGCACCGGTGAGCTGGACGGCGACGCGCTCTAGGATCCCTGTCGCGACCCGCTGCGCTCACGCCACGCACCGCTGGACGCGTGCACGGCCAGCACCACCGCCCAGCTGATCCACAGCGACCACAGCGTGTGCGACAGGAAGTGCGCGCCGCGCATCTGCTGCACCCAACCCAGCCCGAAGCCGAAGACCAACGCCGCGATGCCGACGAGCACGCTGCGTCGCTTGCGCTCGGGATACCACAGCAACGCCAACGCCAGCAGCCAGGATCCCGAGGCAACGAACGCCGCCGGGAAACAACGCCCGGGGCGCACGCCCGCGGGCGCCGCCGAAAACAGGTCGAAGTAAGGGGAATAGCCGCCAAAGTCGACCACCTCCCACGGGCAGTGCATCGCGCTGGAGCGCCGCAGCAGTGCGATCACGGTCGGCACCAGCACGGAGCAGAACGCCACGAACCACAACCGGCGCCGATGCTCGGCAACGAAGCCCGGCCGATGCGGGCGCAGGCTCGACCATGCTGCGAGGGTCCAGGTCGCGATGCCACACAGCAGCAACGCGTATTTCACGTAGCGGTGGATCAAGTACTTGCTCACCCATGCGTAGCGCCACGGGAAGGTGTCGTTGACCGCATCGTAATAGGGCGCTGCCAGCTGCAGGTCCAGCCGGGTGGCATGGAACAGCCATGCCATCGCCACCGCCGTGACTGCCAACAGCAGCGCATGCGCGCGATACAGGCGCCACGGACGCTCGATCCTGGGCGCGGACAGTGCCTCAGGCATCGAGCGCCGCCGCGACGAAAGGCGGCAGCGCCATCGCGCCGGCATGGACGTCGGCGCTGTAGTACTTGCTGTCGAACGCCTTGGCGCGCGCGTCGCCGGCGCGGAAGTCGAAACCGCCGGCCTTCCTGGCCAGCGTGCACGACCACCAGCCAGTCGGATAGCACGGCTGTGGGAACGGCAGCGTCTGGAACGACGAGAACCCGGCCTTGCGCATTTCGCCGCGCATCGCGCGGATCAGGTCCAGCAACACCAGCGGCGATTCGGACTGCTGCACCAGGATGCCGTCGGCCTTCAGCGCGCGGAAGCAGCTTTCGTAGAACGCACGGTTGAACAGGCCCTCCGCCGGCCCGACCGGATCGGTCGAATCGACGATGACGATGTCCACGCTGTCCGCCGCGCAATTGGCCATGTACGCGATGCCGTCGTCGAACAACAACTGTGCGCGTGCATCGTGGTTGGAATCGCACAGTTCCGGGAACCACTTCTCGGCCATGCGCGTCACCTGCTCGTCGATGTCGCATTGCACCGCGCGCCCGACACCCGGGTGCTTGAGCACTTCACGCAGCGTGCCGCAATCGCCGCCGCCGATGATCACCACGTTGCGTGGATCGGGATGGGTGAACAGCGCCGGGTGCGACATCATCTCGTGGTAGAAGAAATTGTCGCGCGTGGTCAGCATCACCGCGCCATCGATCAGCATCAGGTTGCCCCAGTCGGTGGTCTCGAAGATCTCGATCTTCTGGAACTCCGACTGCACCTCGTCGAGCTTGCGGGTGATGCGATAGCCGATCGCCGAGCCGGCCGGATCGAAGTTCTCGTACTTCCACGTGGTATCGGACATCGCGTGTTCCCGCCTCTCGAAGGGCACGGATTGTAGCCAAAGCGGCGTCATGGCCGACGCGCAGGCCGGCTCCTCACGATGGCGACGCTAGAATGCGCGTCCCGCTGCCGTCGGATGCGACGATGACTGCCTGGTCGCTCGATCTTGCCCGCAAGACCTATTCGATCCCACATTGGTCGGAGGGCTATTTCGATGTCGATGCGGCCGGCCGCATCGCAGTGCGTCCGCGCGGGGAACGCGGCCCGGCGATCGCATTGCCCGACGTCGTCGACGCCGCGCGCGCCGCCGGTGCGCGCCTGCCGCTGCTGGTGCGCTTCCCGGACATCCTCGGTGATCGCCTGGGCAAGCTGCAGGCCGCGTTCGCGCAGGCGCAGGCCGACTGGGATTACAGCGGCGGCTACACCGCGGTGTACCCGATCAAGGTCAACCAGCACCGCGGCGTCGCCGGGACGCTGGCATCGCATGCCGGCGACGGCTTCGGCCTGGAGGCCGGCAGCAAACCCGAACTGATGGCGGTGCTGGCGCTGTCGCGCCCGGGCGGGCTGATCGTCTGCAACGGCTACAAGGACCGCGAGTACATCCGCCTGGCGCTGATCGGTCGCAAGCTCGGGCTCGAAACCTTCATCGTGATCGAAAAGCCGTCGGAACTGCCGCTGGTGATCGCCGAAGCGCGCGCGCTGGGCGTCGAACCCGGCATCGGCGTGCGCATGCGACTGGCGTCGCTGGGCGCGGGCAAGTGGCAGAACAGCGGCGGCGACAAGGCCAAGTTCGGGCTGTCGCCGCGACAGTTGCTCGACCTGTGGAAGCAGCTGCGCGCCGCCGGCATGACCGATGCGCTCGGCCTGCTGCATTTCCACATGGGCTCGCAGATCTCCAACGTGCGCGACATCGCCAACGGCATGCGTGAAGCGGTGCGCTATCTGGTCGAGCTGTCGCAACTCGGGGCGAAAGTGCGTTACATGGACGTCGGCGGCGGCTTGGGCATCGACTACGAGGGCACGCGTTCGCGCAGCTACTGCTCGATCAACTACGGGGTCGCGCAATACGCGTCGAACATCGTGCAGCCGCTGGCCGAAGCCTGCGAGCACCACGGGCTTGCGCCGCCCCGCATCGTCACCGAATGCGGCCGCGCGATGACCGCGCACCATGCGCTGCTGGTCGCCAACGTCGCCGAAGTCGAGGAAGCGCCGGAAGGCCGCGTGCCGCCGGCACACGACGACGAGCCCGCCGTGATCCGCCACCTGCGCGAAGTCCACGAGGAGCTCGATGCGCGCCCGGCGGTGGAACTCTTCCACGAAGCCCAGCACCACCATAGCGAAGGCCTTTCGCTGTATGCGCTCGGCCAGATCGACCTCGCCCACCGCGCGCGCATCGACGACCTGTTCTACGCCATCGCGCACGCCGTGCGCGCCCGGCTGGATGTCGGCGAGCGCAGCCATCGCGAACTGCTCGACGAATTGAACGAGCGCCTGGTCGACAAGTACTTCGTCAATTTCAGCGTGTTCGAATCCATGCCGGACGTGTGGGCGATCGACCAGGTGTTCCCGATCGTTCCGATCGAGCGGCTGGACGAAGCGCCGCAGCGGCGTGGCGTGATCGCCGACATGACCTGCGATTCCGACGGCAAGATCGATACCTACGTCGAGAACGAGGGCCTGGACAGCTCGCTGCCGCTGCACGCACTGCGTCCGGGAGAGAGTTACCGCCTGGCGTTTTTCCTGATCGGCGCCTACCAGGAAATCCTCGGCGACATCCACAACCTGTTCGGCGACACCGACTCGGTGGAAGTCCGCATCGACGGCGATGGCTATGTCCTGGCGCAGCAGCGCCGCGGCGACACCACCGATGTCATGCTCGATTACGTCGGCTACGGCATCGATGCGCTGCGTGTGGCGTATCGCGACAAGGTCGCCGCGGCGGGACTGCCCGCGGACGAGTCGGCACGCCTGACCGCAGCGCTGGAAACCGGACTTACCGGCTACACCTACCTCGACGACATGCTGGTCGAGGGCCTGGCCGCGCAGCGCCGCGTCGACGAGTGAAATGCGATCCGTGCCGGCGCGTCGGGTCGGCCCGTGGCGCGCTCAGCCTTCGCGGTGCACCTGGAATCCCGCATACGACTGGCTCACCGGCATCAGTTCCAGGCGGTTGACGTTGAGGTGCGAGGGCAGCGTCGCGATCCAGTAGATCGTGTCGGCGATGTCGTCGGCGCCCATCGCCTGCGCGCCGCGATACAGGGTGTCGGACGCCGACTGGTCGCCATGGGTGCGAACCAGGGTGAATTCGGTTTCGGCCATGCCCGGCTCGAGCGTCGTCACGCGCACACCGGTGCCGTGCAGGTCGCTGCGCAGGTTCAGGGAAAACTGGCTGACGAACGCCTTGGTGCCGCCGTAGACGTTGCCGCCCTGATAGGGATAGGTCGCGGCGGTAGAGCTGATGTTGATGATCGCGCCGCGGCGCGCGATCAGGTTCGGCAGCAGCGCGCGCGTGAGCGTCACCAGCGCGGTGATGTTGGTGTCGATCATCGTGCGCCAGTCCTCGAGGCTGGCCTGCTGCGCAGGCGCCGTGCCCTGCGCAAGGCCGGCGTTGTTGACCAGCAGGTCGATGTTGCGGAAGCCCTCCGGCAGCGCGTCGAGCGCGGCCTGCATCGCATCGGCATCGCGGACGTCGAAGGCGGCGGCGTGCACCCACTTGTCGCCAACCTGGTCGACGAGTTCCTGCAGCCGATCGGCGCGGCGCCCGGTGGCGACGATGCGCCAGCCGGCTTCGGCGAAGCGGCGCGCGGTGGCGAGGCCGAAGCCGGACGTGGCACCGGTGATGAAAGCGGTCTTTATCATCAAGAATCTCTCAGGACTTGAAGGCGAACACCACCACGCCGATGCCGATCAACGCGATCCCGCACCATTCGCGCAGTTCCAGGCGCTCGCCGAGGAACACGAAGGCGAAAACGGCGACGAGCAGCACGCTGAGTTTATCGACCGCGGCGACGTTGGAGGCCGGACCGACTTTCAGCGCGCGGAAGTAGCACACCCACGACGCGCCGGTCGCGAGTGCGGATGCCGTCAGGAAGGCGAGCGTGCTGGCCGGCAGCGTGGCGGGGTTGCGCCACTTGCCCGTCGCGGCGACGAACAGCGCCAGCAGCGCGACGATCACGAACGTGCGCAGCAACGTCGCGAAGTCGCTGTCCACGCCGGCCAGTCCGACCTTGGCGAAGATCGCGGTCAAAGCCGCAAACACCGCCGACAGCGAGGCCCACAGCAGCCATTGCGAGGTGGCCATGCGTGTACCGTTGCGCGAGGGGGACGCAGGCATCGTCGTTGAAGCGCCTCGCCGGTGCAATCGCCGTGGCGTCAGTCGCCCAGCCCGAAGGTCGGCGCGTCGCCGAGCAGCCAGGCGATCGCTTGGTCGCGGTCGACGAACCGGGAAAACGGGTAGTGGTGCGCGTCGGCCAGCACCTCGATCAGGTGGTTGGTGTAGTTCACCGGCGGCGCGACGAAGGCGGTGCGCGACTGGCGGAACAGCGGCTCGCCGGTGATGCGCGCGGTGAAAGCGCGGAAGTCGTCGATCGAATCCTGCGCGGCGACCGCCTGCATCAGGTCGATCAGGATGCGGCGCAGGCCGCTCTCGCGCAGCAGCGGCAGCGCCTCGTCGGCGGCCCGCAACCGCTGGGCGACCGAGACCACGCCGTGGTAGCGCAGGTCGAGCAGGCCGCGAGCCTCGTCGAGCTGGAGCGTATAGGGCATGGCGCGATCCGGAATGCGACGCGCAGACAGTCTACGGATCCTGCAGCAGCCAATTCAGCGCCGCGTCACGCTTGTGGAAATGCGCCACGGCGACATGTCGCGCCGCGGCCAGGTTCTGCGCCAGCAGGTTGGCGTGCTGGTCCGGATGGGCCACGTACGCCAGGCGGCTGTGGCGCATGCGTGGACGATGGGCGATGCGCGCGGCGAACGCGTTGGCCGCATGCAACGGCTCGGGCACTGCCGATGCGTCGCGCAGGTCGACCAGTACCCGGGCGAAGCCGCGGGCATCGAGCAGCGTGGCGCCATCCTCCATCGCGCAGATCCGGGTGCTGCTGGTTATCGGGCCGGAATAGACGACTTCGATGAGCCGGTGCTGCTCATCGGCCGAAACCGTGTAGGACATGGAAGGCTGTGCGGGGGACGGCGGCCGATTGTGCCGGTTGCCTGCGGTCGCGCCAAGCGCGCGGCCGCGCTCGTTCATGTTCCGGGCGTGGGTTTCGCAGGCTTGCGTGGCGTGGTTTTCTTGGCCGGCGTCTTCGTTTTCGCATCGCCGCGACCCGGTTCGGCGGCCGTGGCGCGCCGCCGCGATCCAACGGCGGACTTGCCGCGTGTACGCGCCTTGTTGCCGTTGTCGCGGTGCTTCTTGAGCATGTCCTCGGCCAGCGCCACGTCCTCGGACAGGATCCCGGCCGCCTTGGCGATGGCGATGCGCGCGGCGGCCTTGTTTTCGTTCGGGTCGGCCAGCAGCAGTTCGCGGATCGCCTCGCGCAGCGCGGCTTCGGCGTTGTGCTTGAGTTGCAGGTCGTGGCCCTGCCTGAACAGGCCCATCAGGGCGTCGACGACGGGCTTGATCAGTGCGGCTTCGATGGGCATGGCGGTGGCTCTCCGGACAACGCCAGTATCGGAGAACGCGGTCTCAGAAGGGGCGACGCGCCGCCGCCTTGAAGCGCTCCTGGTCGTCCGGACCGGCCCTCACTTCACCTTGATCGCCATCGCCGGCAGGCCGCCGCTGGCGAGCTTTCGCTTGGCCTCGGCCAGTTCGGACGCGGTCGAATACGGACCCATGCGCACGCGGTAGACGGTCTTGCCGTTCAGCTGCGCCGATTCCACGCGTGCGCTCAAGCCGAGCAGCGCGACCTTGGCCTTGGTGGCTTCCGCGTCGCCCGATGCGCCGAACGCGCCGGCCTGCAGTAGGTAGGGCGCATCGGCAACCGCATCGGTTGCGGACGTGCTGGCCGTGGATTGGAGTTGAGTTGTCGGCTGCTCGACGTTGGCGGCCCGGGTCGCGGCATCGTTGCGCTGCGCCGCCGCTTGCGCGGTGGCCTGGCGCGCCGCTTCCTCGCGCGCGGTCGCGGCGATTTCCGCATCCGACATCTGCACTTCGTCGCCGGGGAGCATCGTGTAGAAGTCGTACTGCGTCGGCTTGGGCTTGGCATCGGTTTTCGTCGCC
>Ga0070672_100001221_pt1 | contig 15782 bp, 12 predicted proteins | sample KBSM13metaG_FD_66151 | JGI IMG/M metagenome (GOLD analysis project Ga0070672, IMG submission 66151) | Miscanthus rhizosphere microbial communities from Kellogg Biological Station, Michigan, USA - KBS M1-3 metaG | ecosystem: Host-associated > Plants > Roots > Rhizosphere > Soil ... | reverse complement strand
GGGTCGACCAGGCCGATTCGCACCAGCACGTCCTTGGCCGCCGCGGTGAGCAACAGCGGTAGCCGCCGCGGCGGACGATCGGGCAGCAGGTAGCCGAGCAGATCTTCGCCCTGGTAGCCGGCCATGTCCGGGGCGGACAGCATGTAGCGGGCCAGAGTGGGCGCAACGTCGACCAACGACACGCGTTCGTCGATGCGGCGCGCGCCCAGACCGGGCGCGTGCAGCAAGAGCGGCACGCGAATCAGCTGATCCCACAAAAACACCGAGTGCACCCAGAAGCCGTCTCGCCCCAGCGCTTCACCGTGGTCGGACACGAACAGCAGCACCGTGTCAGACATCAGCTTTTGCGCCTCGAGCCCCTTGATCAAACGCCCGAACTCGGCGTCGATGCCAGCCGCGATCGCGCGATAGCGCCAGCTCTGATCGCCGTTGTCGATCGGGATGTGATGAAGCTGCGCCAGGTGCTCGACGTACGGCGTGTCGAGCTCGTGCCAGTTGTGCTGATCGAAGTTGAACAGCCAGAGCAAGTACGGCTTGGAAGTGTGACGCCGGGCGCGGAGCAGCTCCAGCCCGCGATCGACGACCAGGCGCGCGGTGCTCTGCTGCGCTCCATAGCCCCAAACCTGCATCTCCTTGGGGTAGTCCTCGATGTCGGTCGTGCGATCGAAGTGGAAATCCGGGCGCAACTTGCCGATGAACTCACGCGCCGACTTGGCGATCACGAGCTGTCGATCGTAGCCCGCGCGCGTGGCCACGCGCAGCAGATCGTTCTTCGGCGTGGTCGAGACGTCGTAATTGCCGCCAGTCAGTGCGGGCAGCGAACGCAGCGTGTCCGAGCCCGCCGCGTAGGCGTTGCGAAAATCCAGCGAGCTATCGGCGAAGCGCGCCAAGTTGGGCATCACCTGCCGATCGCGGGCAATGTCGTCGCGCAACGTATCGACGTAGTAGACGATCACGTTGTAACCACGCTTGGGGCCGCGCAGCGCGCTGATTCGTTCGGCAAAATCCGGCTCTTCTGCGGCGGGGCTGAGCCATTGCGGGGCAATGCTCGGGACCCCGAGCGGAAAGCGCTCTCGGACGCGCGCGACGCGCGACATATTGATGCCGCGCCAATGCAGCGGGTTTTTGAGAAATTCTTCAGCCACCTGCTCGCGCCGCAGCACGCGTCCCACGTACGCTTCCTCGAGCCAAACGTGGCGTAGCCAGTCGTCGATGCGTAGGCGAATGCGCGCAAGCGCGACGAACGCGACCAGCCAGAGCAAGCCGAGCGCGCCCATGCTACGCGCGATCGCCTCGCCGCGCGCGCTGCGCAGGGTCAGCGCGTGCAGGCCGAGCGCGAACGCGGCGCCCAAGCTCAGCGCGGCCGCCAGCTCCAAGATGGTGTGGATGCGCGAGTAGAGCGAGACGTACTTGGTCAGATCGATCCACACCACGAGCGCGCCCGATGCCGCAAAAAGCGCGACAATCAACCAAAACATACGCCGACGCTTGGCCAGCAACAAGCGCAGCGCGAGCAGCAGCGCCGCGGCGCCCGCGGCCGTCGCCGCGCCCGCGCCGAGCATGAATAGCAAAGGTCCGATGCTGCGCAGCAGCGTGCGCGCTACGTGCTCGCCGCTGAAAGTATAGATGGCGGTGCCCATGCTGGCGAGCGCGCCGACTGCGCCGTAGAACGCGGCGCGTATGCGCAGCGCGCGAGGCTCGTTTGCCGATAGGCGTCGTCCGAGCAGCCGCCACTCCAGCCACACCAGGCAGGTGGTGAGCAGGCCGAGCAGCGCGCCGACCATGGCGTACAGGCCGAGCGAGCCGCACACGTGGCGTGAGACGGAGAAGTACGCCCAGCCCGAGCGCACGCAGGCATCCGCGGCCACCATGCACCACGTGGCAAGCACGCCCGCGCTCACGAGCCGAGCCAGTAAGCCCAGGAAATTCAAGGGACTAGCGTCGCGCGGCGGGAGACGATCGAAGGCCAGAGCTCGTACGACCCAGGGGTGAGCGCGCTCGGCACGAGCGCTGGGCATCATGGGGCTGGAGCATATTCACGGCTCTAGCCGTTGTCACGGCAAGCGAATCGTTTTAGTCCAGCGTCAGCGTCGAAAAATGCTCGAACCTCAATCGCCACTGTCTCGGATTGCGAACACGCCCGGGGCCTCCCAGCCGAGCGCGGTGTCTCCCAAGCAGTTGGCGATGATCGTGCTGTTCGGCACGCTGAGCATGCTGTTCGGGGCGAGCGTGGTGGGTTACCTGATCACGCGCTCACAAAACGACGTCTGGAAGACGGCCAGCATGCCGGGGCTGCCGCTCGGTTTGGTGGCGAGCACCCTGCTGCTTTTGGCGCTGAGCACTGCCATGCACCTGGCCACGCGCGCCGTGCGTCAGAATCACTTCGAGACGCTGCAACGCGCGCTCAGCGTGGCGTTTTTACTCGGCTTGGCCTTCGTGATCGGCCAGGCCCAAAACTGGCGCTCGATGTACGGAGCGGCGATCGCGACCGACGCGCGCACCCTGTACGCTTTCACGTTCTACATGCTGACGGGCTTGCATGCCGTCCACGTCATCGGAGGCTTCGTGCCGCTGCTCGTGGTCCTGAGCAAGGCCAAGCGCCGGGAATACTCGAGCTCGAATCACGAAGGCGTGAAGCTGTGCGCCCAGTACTGGGATTACCTCGGGGTGATCTGGCTGATCTTGCTCGGTGTGCTCTACTTTGCGACTTAGCCCGGGCCCATGAAGAGCTATTTCTGGGATTTCTTCGGGCCGCGCGCCGAGGGTACCGCGCAGCACTTTCTAGTGCATTTGCGGGAATTCTTGGTGAAGAACAACTGCCCCGAAATGCCGACGGGCATGCGTTCGGAAGGCGCGGGACATCAGGCGGTGTTTTGCTCGCCGCCGCTCGAGCTCCAGGCTGCGATCGAACGCAGCTTGCGTCCGCGACGCTCGACCGACGAGTGACGCTAAGGCGAGAGCCGCTCGACCTCCCAGCCGGACGCGCTGGGGCGATAAGCGTAACGATCGTGCAGGCGCGCGTTTTGAGCGAGCCAGAATTCGACCCGCTCCGGGCGCAAGCAATAGCCACCCCAAAATGGCGGACGCGGCACCGGCTGACCGAGAAAACGCGCTTCGGCCTCGGCGATGCGCGCCTCGAGCACTTCGCGCGAAGCGATCACTTGGCTTTGCGCAGACGCCCAAGCGCCGATCTGACTGCTGCGCTCGCGCCCCGCGAAATAGCGATCGGACCAGGCCTCGGGCGCTCGCTCGACGCGCCCCTCGATGCGCACTTGGCGGTTCAGGCCAGCCCAAAAAAAGACCAACGCCGCATGCGGGTTCTGCTCCAGCTCTTGGCCTTTGTTGCTGCCATAGTTGCTGACGAAGCACAGGGCTCCGTCGCTCAGGCCCTTGTAAAGCACGGTGCGCGCCGAAGGGCGAGCGTCCGCCGTGGCGGTCGCGAGCGTCATTGCGTCCGCGAAGCGAGGGTCGAGCGCCCGAGCTTCGGCAAACCAGCTTTCGAACACGACTAGCGGATCGGGACCGAGTGTTTCTGGGTTCACGTGCCTACCATTTAGCGCGAATCCCGGCGGCGCACGCGGCCGAATGCGCCTCAGGTGGGAAGAAATGAGGCCATCCGACGTAAGCTCGTTATCATCGGCTGCGATTCTTTCTACGAGGGAAATTCTCCATGCAAAATACGTCAATGAAGCGTTCGGCGGTGCTGGTGGCAGGTGCGTTGAGCCTGGCCGGTGCCTTTTTTGCAGGCGCCGCCTACGCGGCGGATCCCAAGCTCGATGAGGCCACCGCGCTGATCACCAAAGCGGTGGCCGCGCTCAAGGCGGCCCAAAATCCGGATGCGAAGAAAGAATTCGGCGGTCACCGCAACGCCGCGGTGGAGCTGCTCATGCGCGCGCAGGGGGAAATCATCAAAGCCAAGCAATTTGCCGACGCGGCGCCTCCGAATCAGAAGGAACCCGCGCCTCCGAATCAGAAGGAACCTGCGAACCCGAATCCGAAGGGCCCCGCGACCCCAAGCCCCAAGCAGCCCCAACCCCCGACACCCAAGGGCTGACGCGCGGCCGTGATCGGCTCGCCCTGCGCCCTGCGCCCTGCCAGAGCGGAGCCGATTTAGCCCGTATCTAGTCGCGGGCGGCTTCGGTTGCAGAGCCCGGCATCTCGGCTATATGTGAGCGGAATGCGAGTTTTGGTCACCGGCGGTGCGGGTTTCATCGGCAGTCATGTGGTAGACGGCGCGCTCGCGGATGGCCATGAAGTCGCGGTTCTCGACAATCTGAGCTCCGGCAAGCGCAGCAATCTGCCGCCCAGCGTGCCGCTGTTCGAGGTCGACCTGCGCAACCGCAGCGCCGTTCGCGAAACACTGGCCGCATTCAAACCCGAGCTCGTGAGCCACCAGGCCGCGCAGATCAGCGTCGCGGTCAGTGTGCGCGAACCGTATCTGGACGGAGAGGTCAACGTCCTCGGCGGGATCAACCTGCTCGATGCGTGCGTGGCGACGAAGGTGAAGCGCCTGGTGTTCGCCAGCACCGGCGGCGCGATCTGTGGCGAGGTCCCCGACGGTCAACGCGCCGACGAAGCCGTGCGCCCCTCACCGATCAGCCCGTATGCGATCCACAAGCTAGCGTTCGAGCAACTCCTGGACGTGTACCGTAACCACCACGGTCTGGAGAGCGTGGTGCTCCGCTACGCGAACGTCTACGGGCCGCGTCAAGATCCCCACGGTGAAGCCGGGGTCGTGGCCATCTTCTTCGACAGCGTGCTTTCGGGTAAAACCCTGCGCGTGAATGGCATGCGCGCCGAAGGGGATCCCGGCTGCTTGCGCGACTATGCCTACGTCGGTGACGCCGCGCGCGCCAACATTGCCGCCCTCGCAGGGCGTCTGCCGGGCCGGATGATGAACGTGTGCACCGGCGCTGCCGTGTCCACGCTCGACCTGGCGCGCGAGATCTCCAGGGTCGCCGGCAGCCCGCCGCGCACGACGTTTGCGGCCCCCCGCGCAGGCGACATCGGACGCTCGGTGCTCGATCCGACGCTTTTCGTCAGTGCGCTCGGCAGGCCGACGCCGATCAGCGAAGGCTTGCAGCACACGTTCGCATGGTACCGTTCGCTCCAGTGAGGCATCGCTCGGTCGCGCTGTCGTTGCTGCTACTCGCCGCCTGCGCGCCCGAGCCGCCGCGCAGCGCGGCGACCAGCGGGACCGGGAGCAGCATTGCGCGCGCCCAGCCAGCGCCGGCCGCAGCCCTGCCCGCCGACGCCGCTGAGCCGACGCTCGACGATTCGGGGGAAAGCGAGCACGAGGGCGACGACGAAGCGCTCGACGATGGTGAGCTAGCCGGCCCGGCCCCGGGTGCGCCCGTGCCGCACCCGCTCGATGGCTGGTCGGAAGAGCGCATCGAGCGCGCGGTCACCACCGATCTCGCGTCCCTGGGCGCCATGTCGGTCGGCACGCCCAACGCGGGCGGCCTCGTCAACGGGGTGCATGCGCTGGCTTCGCCGCTCTATTCGTTGGTCAGCCCGGGCTCGGCCTGGGGCACGCAAGAAACCATCGATTACCTCAACACCGCCGTGCAGGCCGTGCACGACGAATTTCCGGACACGCCCCCCTTGGCGCTAGGGGACATCGGCGCCCATTACGGCGGGCCGCTCCGTCCGCACATCAGTCACCAAGCAGGCCGCGATCTCGACATCAGCTTTTACTACAAAGACGGCACCCGCTGGTACGCGCGCGGCACGCGCGACAATCTGGATTTTCCGCGACTGTGGGCCTTCGTGCGTGCGCTGATCGAAAAGACGGACATCGACTTGATCTTGCTCGATCACGGTCTGCAAGAGCCGCTCAAGGAGTACGCGCTCTCGAACGGCGAAGATCCGGCCTGGGTTTCGCAAATTTTTCAAGGCAAGGGCGCGCAGCGAGCCATCATTCGCCACGCCCCGGGCCACGCGACCCACCTGCATTTGCGTTTTTGGAGCCCGCTCGCCCAGGAAACCGCGCGGCGTTGTTACGCAGCCCTCGCGCGCCACAAGCTCGTGCGAGCCCCGCAGCAATACACCACGCACAAAGCCAAAAAGAACGAGACCCTGGGCATGATCGCCAAGAAATACGGCAGCACCGTGCGCGCGATCCGCGAGGCCAACGGCTTGCGCTCGAACTTGATCCACGAGCAAGCGGTGTATCGCATCCCACTCAGCGGCGGCGTGCGCATCCCGCACACCGAGCGCGTACGCATCCCGGCTCGCCGCCCACCACCCGCGCGCCACGACGTGGGCGAGGGCCAAAGCTCGCTCTCGACGCGCGAACGAGACTAGAGCGCCCGAGCCAAGGGACTCTCGTTCACGTCCCGCCCGTAAACGTGCCCGTGCCCGCCCCTCTTCCGCTCCCCAACCCCCTCTCTCTCCGGAAATCAGAGTTTGAATTCAAACTCTGATTTCCGGAGAGAGAGGGGCATTTTTCTTCATGGTCACGAGCCCCGTCGAGGGCCGTCAAAGCCTTCGGCGTCAAGGCTAGGAACCCTGCGGGATGCGAGGTGCGATGCTGGAGAGCGAGCGCCCCTTCTTCGCGTCTAGCGCTTGGCGCCTTCGAGCTTGCGTTCGAGCAGCGCGTACAGCACCGCTGCCGCCGTATACAAACGATTCTCCGCCTGATCGAAGATCACCGAACGCGGCCCGTCCGCCACCTCGGCCGTCACTTCCTCGCCCCGGTGCGCGGGCAAGCAGTGCAGCAGGATAGCGTCGGGCTTGGCGGTGGCGAACGTCTTTTCCTGGATCTGGTACGGGCTCAGCGCCTGCTGACGGGCAGCCTTTTGGTCGTCCGAATCGCCCATCGACAGCCAAACGTCGGTGTACAGCGCGTCGGCGTCATGGGCCGCTTCCGCCGGATCATCGCTGATCAGGATCTCACTGCCGTTCTTTTTCGCTACTTGGCGCGCGGCCTCGACCAACGCTTCGGGCATTTGATAGCCCTTGGGTGCCGCGATCGCGAAGGTCGTACCCATGATGGCGCAGGCTTCCATCAAGCTGACGGCCACGTTGTTGCCGTCCCCGATGTACGCGACCTTGCACTTGTCGAGCGGGCCGCGTTGTTCGGCCAAGGTCATCAAATCAGCCAGGCTCTGGCACGGGTGGTGCCCGTCGGTGAGCGCGTTGATCACCGGGATCGAGGAAGCGGCGGCAAAGCGCTCGACGTCCTCGTCCTTGAACGTGCGGATCACGAACGCGCGTACGAAGCGACTGAGCACGCGCGCGGTGTCTTCGATCGTCTCGCCGCGGCCGAGCTGGACGTCGTTCGGCCCCAAGCTGATGGCCTGCCCGCCGAGGCGGCCGATGGCGGTCTCGAAGGACACGCGCGTGCGCGTGGACGGTTTGTTGAAGTACAAGGCCACGGAGTCGTTCTGCAAGGCCGTGCACCGTTGATACGGCTTGGCTTTGAACTTGACCGAACGCGCCAACAAATACTTGAAATCCGCCCGACTGAGATCGGACGTCTTGAGAAGATCCTTCATGAGAGCTACCGGGCCCCCGCTTATAGTCCGTAGCTCTTGCCGTGTCCCCGTTTTTCACGACGACTGACCGGGGTCGAGGGCGAAAGCGTCACGCCCGCGAGCGCCAGAAGTGGGCGCGTCTTGCGCTGGTGACGGCCCGGGTGAGCTGCTAGCTTGCGCCCCCATGGCGAACCCAACCGCGACCCTTTCCACCTCCCTCGGTGACGTGGAAATCGAAATCTACAGTGACAAGATGCCGCTCACGGCGGGCAACTTCATCAAGCTGGCGAAGGCCGGCTTTTACGATGGACTGCACTTTCACCGTGTCATCAACGGCTTCATGATCCAATTCGGCTGTCCACACAGCAGGGATCCCAAGAGCCCGCGCGCCGGCACCGGCAACAGCCCCGACGGCACGATCAAGGATGAGCACCCCGCGGACGCCAAAATTTCGAATGAGCCGGGCACGCTGTCGATGGCCAACACCGGTCGCCCCGACAGCGGCAGCTGCCAGTTCTTCATCAATACGGTGCACAACAGTTACCTGGATTGGTTCACTCCCGGTGCCTCCAAGCATCCGGTGTTTGCCAAGGTCGTGAAGGGTCTGGATATCGTGAAGAAGATCGAAACCACCCCCACCGCCGCCGGGGACCGCCCGGTGACCCCCGTGCAAATGGTCAAAGTGACGATTCACGACTGAGCGGTGCTCGGGGCTGGCGCGGTGGCGCGGGGGGGGGCGAGCACGTAGCAGCGGGCACAATGCCGCACAAACACCCCGGCCGTCGCCGCGCCCGCCCCCGCCGCCTACCTGATCCAAAAAAGATCCCGCCCTACCCTTGAGCCAGGGGCCGGAGTCTGTAAACATTTGAAGATCTAATGTGAATACTGCGCCCCACGCCCCCGCCCCGCCGACTCTGGCAGGGGAAATTTCCCAAGGGCACGTGCTTGGGAGATACGAGTTACTGTTGCCTCTCGCCACCGGTGGCATGGCGATGGTGTGGGCGGCGCGGGTCAAGGGCACGCGCGGTTTCCAAAAGATCGTCGCGGTCAAGACCATGCTCTCCAAGCTGAGCGAAGACGCCCAGTTCGAGCAAATGTTCTTGGACGAGGCCTCCCTCGCCTCGCAGATAAGGCACCCCAATGTGGTCGAGATCTCGGACCTCGGCGAGCAAGAGGGCGTGCTCTACCTGGCGATGGAGTGGATCGACGGCGTTCCGCTCAATCAGTTGATGAAGACGGCGAAACCCGCCGGGGGCGTGCCGCTGCCCATCGCCGTGCGCATCGTGATGAACGCCTGCGCTGGCCTGCATGCCGCTCACGAGCTGCGCGACGAAAAGGGCCGGTTGATCGGACTCGTGCATCGCGACGTGTCCCCGCAAAATATTTTGGTCACCTACGACGGCGTGTCCAAGGTGGTCGACTTCGGCGTTGCCAAGGCAACCGCAATGGGCGGCAGCGCGACCGTGGCCGGACAGCTCAAGGGCAAAGTCAGCTACATGGCGCCCGAGCAGGTGCGCGGTGAAGCGATCGACCGGCGCGTCGACATCTTCGCGATGGGCATCGTGCTGTATGCGCTCACCACGGGCAAGCACCCCTTTCGCCGCGAAAGCGAGGCGGCCACGATGTACACCATCGCCTCGGATGAAGCCGTGGTTTCGCCGCGCTCGTTCATTCCGGACTATCCCGAAGGCTTGCAGGCCGTGCTGCTCAAAGCCCTGGCCAAAGACGCCAACGCGCGCTTTGCCAGCGCGAGCGAGTTTCAGCGCGCGCTGGATCAATGCCTGCCTGTGGCCGAGCGCGCCAACACCGACGAAGACGTCGGCACCTTCATCCGCAAGTTGTTCGGCAACAAGCGCGAAGAGAGCCGCGTGGCGCTGGCCGCTGCCCTGGCGCTGGCCGACAAGCGCGGCTCGCGTTCGCACACGGACATCCCGAACCCCCTCACTCAATCCCAGCGTCGCTCGCTGTCGGAGCTCAGGGCGAGCGTGCCCTCCTTGGGCGAGGACAGCAAAACGTTTGGCATCCTGGGCGCCCCCCCCGTCCCAGCGCACAAGCGCGGCTGGCTGCTCGTGCTTTCGCTGTGCGGCGCGCTGCTCCTGGCCGCGGCGGGCGCGTTCGCCCTTTCCAAATCGAGCCGCGTCGAAGCGGTGCTGCCGGCGCCCCCGGATGAGCCAGCCAAGGTCGCGCCTGCGACTGCCACGACCGAGCTGGACGCGCCCCGCGCAGCGGAGCCCGCGGCGACTGCCACGGGCGAAGCCGCGCCAGTGATCGCGCCGGCAGCGGTTGCCCCGCGCACGGCAACCCCGCCCAAAGTGCTTTCGCCAGGGCCAGGCCCCGGAGCAGCCGTCCAGCCGACGGCATCCGCGAAGCCGAAGCCCGCGCCCAAATGGCGTATCGACCCCGGCTTTTGAAATAGCGCCAGCTGCGCGGCGACTAGAACTGGCCGGCCCAAGAAACGCCGGCCAAGCTGTTCGGCGCGCTCGGTAAGATCGTCATGCCGGCCTTCGCGGGCGCCGCGTGCTTGCGTTGCAGCACGAGCATCGTCACCGCAGTGCCCACGCAAGCCACGCCTACGCCCAGTGCAACCTGCGAGGTCACGTTGTAAAGCTTCAGGTTCGAATAATCGCCGGCCGCGGAGCTCGGGCACTGGTCGTGGTTCGGCCCACACTGCGCCTCGAGATCGCTCAGGGTGCTCTGGCGCAAGCCGAACAGCACGCCCGAGCCGATCAAGCTCGCGATGCCCACGCCGCCGATCACGTACGGGATCAGGCGCGGATTGCCCTTGTCGGCCGGTGGGGGCGCGCTACCGCCCGCGGCCGGTGGCGCTTCTTGCGGCAGGGGGCTGAGCGCGACATCCACGCTCTTCTGCTCGTTTTCGACGATGGTCACGGTTTGGCTGAACGGCAACGCGTTGGGCGCTTTGGCTGAAATGGTGTGCGGGCCAGGATCGAGCGGCACCGGAACGCCCACCGAGCTCGCGCCGAGCGCTACACCGTCGAGCTGGATCTCCGCCGCCTCGGCGCCCGTGCCGCGCACAATCACGAGCTTCGGGATGTTCGCCTGCAAGCGAGTCACGGCGGCATCGACCTCGGCCTTGAAGTCTTCGCCGACGCTGTCGGCATCTGCGTATGCCAGCTGGTAGCCGCCCAGCGCGGTCACCAAACGACCGAGCTTCTCTTCACAAGACGCGATGTGAAAGCGCACTTGCGGCGTCATACGGACTTGCCCGACGTCACGGAACTGCTCCAGCGCCGTGCTGTAATTTCCCGCCTGTTCCAGCTCGATCGCGCGCTGGAATTGCACGCGCGCCCGGGACAGCTCTTTTTTGTCTTGTGCAGCCGCGGGTCGCGCCGAGAACGCCACCGACAGCGCTGGCGAGGCCAGCAGCGCCCCCCGCAGGCATGCGGCCAGCAGTTGCCGACAAACGAAGCGCGACCCGAACGGACGAAGCATGCAGCTCACAATCATACATGCCCAGGCCGGGGCGAGCGAGTCCGCTCGCTGCCGCCGGGAATCGACGATAATTTCGCCACATTTTGCAGTTCCGCACACACTGCCTTACGCGCAGCGGCGGGCAGTGCCATCTTCCGCTCCGCTTTGGCAGACGATCGAAAAATACCGCAAGGACGCCTCGGGCGCTTCGTGCGCCTCGCCGGCTTGGGCGCTCGAACCAGCGCCAGCCTGCTGCTCTCCAAGAGCGGCGAAAACGCCGCCGAGCGCGCCGCCGAGGTGCTCGGCACCCTGCGTGGGGTGGCCGCCAAAGTCGGCCAGATGGCAAGCTACGTGGACGGCATCGTGCCCGAAGGCCAGCGGGACGCCTACGAGCTTGCGCTGCGCAAATTGCGTGATCAAGCACCGAGCTCGAGCATTGCCGAGATCCGAGCACTCGTCGAGCTCGAGCTCGGCGCACCCATCAGCGAGTTGTTCGAGGACTGGGAGGACGAGCCGATCGCCAGTGCCTCGATCGGCCAAGTGCATCGCGCGCGGCTGTCGGACGGGCGCGTCGTTGCGGTCAAGGTGCAGCATTCGGGCATTGCCAAGGCGGTCGAGAGCGATCTCGAGAACGTCGGCCTGCTCGAGTCGGTGGTCGGCAGGGTGGTCGGCAAAGGGGTCAACTCGCGCGGCGTTCTGAACGAGATCAAGACGCGTTTCCGCGAGGAGCTCGACTACCGCTTGGAAGCTCGGCGGCAAACGGAGTTCGCCCAGATTTTTCGCGGTGATTCCCAAATTTTCGTGCCCCAGGTGATCGCCGAGCGCTCCACGGCGCGCGTGCTGACGACCGAATTCGTGACCGGCTTCGGCCTGGACGAAGCGGCAACTCGCAGCACGGCCGAGCGCCGCGCCTACGCGGAGGCGCTGTGGCGCTTCGTGTTCAAGGGCAACCTGGTGGGCGGCATGTTCAACGCCGACCCGCACCCCGGCAACTACATCTTCCAACCCGACGCTCGCATCGCGTTCCTCGACTTCGGCTGCGTGCAGCCGATCCACGGTGGGCGGCTGGGACCGGCGCGCGAGCTGCACCGCGCCGCCGCCGCCAAGGACGAACGGGGTTTCGCTCGGCAGGTGCGGGTGATCATGGAGACACGCGGCGGGCTGTACGAAGATTTGGCGATCGCCTACTCGCGCCGCTGCTTCGAACCGCTGTTCGCGTCACCCTACCGGGTCACGCGCGAGTTCGTGCGCGCGCTGGTGGCCGAGATCGGCGAGATGAAGCAAGTCATGTTCAAGAAGGACGGCAATTTCGTGCCGTTGCCAGAGGGCATGGTGTTCATGAATCGCCTGCAGTTCGGCTTCTATTCCGTGCTCGCGCGGCTCGACGTGGAGGTCGATTACGCGGCCGTGGAACGCGCTTTCATGGCCGGTGTCGCGCCGGAAGCGCACAGCGCCTAGCCGTCAGGGCGTGTGTCACGACGAGACAGCGCGCGCCCCGAGCGAAAGTTCGCTCGCTGTTGGAACCGGTTCCCAGCAATAACCAGCTTTACCAAGCGGCTGGCCGATGCCAGAATAGGGAACTAGTTCCATACTGCGACCAAGGACCTCGGCTACATGAAGTACGGCTACTTCGACGACCAGACCCGCGAGTACGTGATCACCAACCCGCGCACGCCGGTCAAGTGGATCAACTACGTTGGCACGCTCGCCTTCGGTGGCTTCGTCGACCACACGGGCGGCCTCTTGCTGTGCAAGGGCGATCCGGCGCTAAATCGCATCACCAAGTACATTCCGCAGCTGCCCGGCTCTCAGTTCAAGGGGCACACGCTGTATTTGCGCAAGCGCACCAGCCAAGGCAGCCAGGTCTTCTCGCCGCTGTTCGTGCCCACGCTCGACGCCTACGACCAGTACGAGTGCCGAGTCGGCCTCGGCTACAGTGATTTCCGTACGGAGTTCCACGGCATCAAGACCGAGCTCAGCCTGTTCGTGCCCACGGGCGAAGCGATCTTGCTGGCAGAGGTCAGCATCACCAACCTCGGCCAGGAGCCGGTCGAGATCGATGCGGTGCCCTTACTCGAGTACACGCACTTCGACGCGCTCAAGCAATTCACCAACGCCGATTGGGTGCCGCAAACGATGCAGAGCGAGGCACACGACGACGGCGACGGGCGCAAGATCTTGGCCCAGTTCGCGTTCATGAATCGTGACCAGCGCCAGACCTATTTCACGGCCAATGTACCGGTCAGCTCGTTCGAGACCGATCGCCGCTTATTCTTGGGCGACAACGAATACGGCACGTTTCAGCGTCCGCTGAGTCTGGAGCAGCAGGAGCTCTCGAATACCTTGGCCCTGCGCGGCGACAACGTGGCCGCCTTGATGCTGCCGCTGGGCTCGCTCGCCCCCGGCGAGACCAAGCGCTTCGTCACCTTGCTCACCCAGCAAGAGGGCACCCGCAGCGAGAGCCTTGCGCGTGCGCGCGCCTTGTTCGAGAAGTATCGCAGTCACGCAGCCGTGGCCGCGGCGCGCGCAGCCATGAGCGTCGAATGGGACCAATATCTCGGTCGCGTCCAGGTGAGCACGCCCGATGCCAGCATGAACAGCATGCTGAACGTGCATAACCCGCGGCAGTGTTACATGACCAAGAACTGGTCGCGGGATCTATCGCTGTATCAGCTGGGCTTTGGCGGCCGCGGCATGGGTTTCCGTGACAGCTCGCAAGACGTGATGGGCGTAATGAGCGCCATGCCGGACGAAGCGCGTGAGCTGATCGAGAAGCTCCTCTCCGTGATGAAGAGCAACGGCTCGGCCATGCATCAGTTCTACGCCTCGACCATGGTCGCCAACGAAGGCGACGCGCGCGAATTCGAGGATCGCCCCAAGTTCTACGGCGACGATCACCTGTGGATCGTGTTTGCGGTCTGTGCGTACCTGAAAGAAACCGGTGATTTGCGCTTCCTCGAGCGCGTGCTGCCCTACTACGAAAAGGACAAGCAAGGCGCGCCGCGCGAGCAGGGCACGGTGCTGAACCACCTCGAGCGCGCGCTCGAGTTCACCAAGACCAACGTTGGCCGCCACGGCTTGCCGCTGCTCGGCTTTGCCGATTGGAACGACACCGTCAACCTGAAGACGGGCGCCGAGTCCTTGTTCGTCGCCAACCAGTACGGCAAGGCCTTGCTGGACGTGATCGAGCTGTGCGAGCTACGCGGCGAGCAGCTGCAAGCCGAGCGCTACCGTGCGGACTACGAGCACATGCGCGGCCTGGTCAACGAATACGCCTGGGATGGCGAGTGGTACGTGCGCTACTTCGACCACGACGGCTCGGCCATCGGCTCGAAGAAAAACGCGCAAGGCCAAATTTGGACCAACGGCCAGAGCTGGCCAGTAATCTCCGGCTTCGCCCCGCGCGAGCGCGCCGAACGCGCGCTCGACTCCGTGCATCGCCTGCTCAACACGCCCAACGGCATCAAGCTCAGCGGCCCCGGCTACGATGGCTTCGATCCGGCCAAGGGCGGCGTGACCACCTATCCGCCGGGCGCCAAGGAGAACGGCGGCATCTTCCTGCACGCCAACCCCTGGGTCATGATCGCCGAAACGCTGGTCGGCAACGGCGACCGCGCCTTCGAGTACTACAACCAGATCAACCCCGCAGCGAAGAACGACGTGATCGACGTGTACGAGTGTGAACCGTACGTGTACGCACAAAATATCCTGGGCAACGAGCACCCGCAGTTCGGGCTGGCGCGCAACAGCTGGCTCTCCGGCACCGCCTCCTGGGTCTACCAAGTGGGCACGAAGCACATCCTGGGCATCATGCCCGGCTACCGCGGGCTCGAGATCAACCCCTGCATCCCCAAAGCCTGGGACGCCTTCAGCGTGCGCCGCCAATTCCGCGGCTCGGAATACCAGATCGAAGTCACGAACCCCGACCACGTCTCGAAGGGCGTGCGCAAGCTCGTGGTCGACGGCGTGCTGGTCGAAGGCAACGTGATCCCCGCCTTCAACGACAACAAGAAGCACACGGTCCAGGTCACGCTCGGGCTGCTGGCCGACGCAGGCCAAGAAGCCGCGCAGTAAGGGTTTCGAGTCCTCCGCTCGGCAACGGCGGAGGGCTCCCCTGCCCGATCTTTTGTGGGAATGGTCACGCGCTACGGCGCGTGGCGTCTCAGCCTTCGGCGTCGCGCTGCGCCATCGGAGAGATCTTCAACGGCAGGCTTCGCGCGAAGCGTACAGCGCGGTCTCGGCGACCGAAGGTCGACCGAGATCAGCCACTACGCCGGCCGTGGTCACCGTGAAGTGCGTGTATTCGTGCTCGGTGCAGCCAGCGGGACAATCACCGCCCGCCCGATCGAAGACGTAGTGCCACTGACTGTCCTCGCGCACGACGCAAATGGTGGGGCCGTCACCGCCTCCAATGTTTGGGTCGGCCGACTTGATCCCCGGCAGGGCAGCGTACTGCTTCGAGACCAGATCCAGGTTGTAGATCCCTTCGAGCGTGAGCAGCGCGAAGGCGAGCGTGCCTGGGTTGGTGCTGACGGCCTCGACGCCGTAGCTGTCATTCAGACAGTCCCAAGCGCGGTAAGTGCCTGCTTGCATCTCACCGAACGCTCGAGCATCGGCAATCAGCAAGAGCTCTTTGCCGTCATGCGGGGGAAAGTACGCAATCTCGGAAATGCTGTTGTTTTGCGCAGTGATCAGCGCGACATCGCGCACGAGCCGATCGTAGATCTCTTGCTCCGCGACCACACCCTTCGAGAACTTGAGCGCGAGCAACTCCAGGTTCGTGTTCGCGCGCGGCGTCGTCGCCAACTGCTCGGCATCGGGCAGATCGCTCGAACAAGAGCCACCCGAGCCCGCGTGGCTCTCCGTACCGCT
>Ga0070672_100001220_pt1 | contig 15782 bp, 15 predicted proteins | sample KBSM13metaG_FD_66151 | JGI IMG/M metagenome (GOLD analysis project Ga0070672, IMG submission 66151) | Miscanthus rhizosphere microbial communities from Kellogg Biological Station, Michigan, USA - KBS M1-3 metaG | ecosystem: Host-associated > Plants > Roots > Rhizosphere > Soil ... | reverse complement strand
GCCTGCGCGCAGGCGTTGCGCGAACTCGGTGTCGACTACGGACAGGGTTTCGCGCTGCACCGGCCAGAGCGCGTGTTGTACCAGCGCGACGCGGACGTGCATTCGCAAAGCTGGCGCTGAGGCCACTGCGAGCGCTCCGGCGCAATTCGTGCGCGGAAACGGCGCGGTGTCTTGCGAATCACGCGTTGCGGCCCGGCAAGGCACGCCGTGCGGATGCCTGCGTGGCGTTACTCGTACTGTCCGCCGGGGGCGTCGATCCAATGGCGCAACTGCTCGGCCTGGTCGCGGGGGATCGAGATGAAGCGAAACCCGGTCCAGGCCTGCCCGGGCGCGCTTGCGCGATCCAGCCACAGCAGGTGCGCGCCGACCTCCAGTGGAATCTCACGACCCCGCGCGTCGCGCAGGCGGAAGCGGAACTGGTAGAGGGCATCCTCCACCAGCGGCGCGCTGGCCATCAGCAGCATGCCGGTTTCCGAGACATTGCCGATGCGGCCGATCACGCCCTCGGTCATCGCATCCGTGACGAGAACGGTGTCCGATACCTTGCGCCGGCGTGCGCGGCGAAATTCTTCGATCACGGGGCGGCCCCTTCTTCGCCTGCGACTCGGCCTTCGTCGGTGGCATCGTCGTCGCGCTTGCCACGACCGGCGAAGCTGCGCAACGCGTTCAGCGTGGCCTGCCAGGCGCGATCGATCAGGCGCGCCCGGTCGGCTACCACGATGCGCGCCTGGCCACGCGCAAGCATGCGGCCGACGCTATCCAGCGACTGCTCGCCCACGCGTTGCCCCCGCTGGTTGACGAACAACGCATTGTCGGTGACCGGGCTGTACCAGGACAGACGCCTGCGGACGACGTCGCCCTGCTGGTTGGTGACGAATTCGATCCAGGTGCCGTAGGGCATGACCCGCAACTGGTCGTAATGCGCCTGCTCCTCCGGCGTACGCGGCGGGAGTTCCTTCCTGCGTCCCTCCGCATCCTCGCCCAGCCGGACGCGCGCCTTCAGCCGCATCGTCAGTTCGGTGCGCGAAGCGGCGTCGTCCTCGTCGTCCTCGACCGCACTGGTCAGGCGTCGCGCAATGGCCGCGGCTTCCTCGACGTGATAGCCAACCTGCGCGAGCGCCGCCTCGACGTGCTCGGCAAGCTGGGGGTCGGGCGTGCTTCCGGGACCACAGCAGGCGACCACGCGGCGTGTGTACTCGAGTTGCTGCCGCCATTCGGACGATTCCTGCCCTTGGCGCAGAAGCGTCAGCGTCAATACGTCCGCCCATGCCTGGTTGAGCAGCGCACGCACGAACTTCGGCAGGCGCTGGTCTCCGACGAGGCTTGCAATGGTCTCGGCGGCGTGACGCTTGGCAATCTCAAGCTTCTCCTTGCCGCGTGCCGCCTCCACGTGCCGGCGTTCGGCCATCTCGGCTTTGCGCGCGAGGAACTGCAGCTGCGTCTGCAGGTCGCGGTTGCTCGCATCGAACACGGCGCTGTCGCCGTCGTAGTTCTGCACGACCTGGTCGACCGCCTGCTGCAGCGGCTCGAGCAGTTGCGGATCGATATCGTCGTCGTCGAGCCAGCGGGCGCCGGATTCGGCGACCACGTTCAACAGTTGCCGTGCCGGATGCTGTGCGCGCACGAAGAAGCCACGATCTTGCAGCGCGACCCGCAGCAGCGGAAGTTGGAGCTTTCGCAGCAGTGGGGCGGCCGGCGCATCGGATCGGACTTCGCGCTCGATCTGCTTGTACAGCATGTCCAGCAGCTCGAAGGTGTCGCTGTCCTGCAGCGACAGGCTCGTCGCGTGCCCGCGCTGCTGCCGCATCTGCGCGAGCAGCGCCTGCTTGATGTCGAGCAGGTTGCGAACCGTGCCGGCCGAGGCCGCCGGTCGCATGCTGCCGAGCGCGCTGACGACGTCCGCCGTTTCCAGCTGCTGTCGGTCGGCCCGGCCGCGGTCCGGTCGAAGCTTTCCGATGAGCTCGCGCCGCCCCGAAAGCAGTTGCTGGAGCAGGTCGAATGCGGCCGAATCGTCTGCCCCTGCGGGCGGAGTCTCGGCGTCGGCTTGGCCGAGCCACGCGGTGTGGGTGGGCTGGGAGGATTCCGGTCCCCCGCGACGGCGTCGGCTCTTGTTCGCCGCCGCGCCTGCAGCGGCCTCGGCTGCGCCGACGGCAGTGGGCCGCACGCGGATCGGAACAAAGGTCAGGCTGGGGAGGATCCCGTCGGCGGCGACCGCGACGTTGAGCATCTCGAGCAACTGCGGATACGCCGACATGACCCGGCGATCGAACAATCGATACAGCAGCAGTCGCGACTCCAGCGACAACTGCAGGCATTGGCTGGCCTGGCGCATGATCCGGCACAGCGAACGCGGGCCGAGCGGAATACGCTCGACGTCGAAGGCCGGCGCACCCGCCATCACGCCGAAGCGCTGGCCGAGCAAATGGAGAGTGAGGCTGGCGCGCGATTCCTGGCGCACCGCGATGTCGCGCATCGCCGCCTCTTCGTCCATCTCGCTTTCTTCGACCAGGCTCAGGCGGCGGAAGGGGGACGGTTTGTCGGCCGCGGCGGTGGACGCGGGTGCACGGCCCATCGCGGCAAGGCTGGCTTCCAGGCCCGCCATGAAATGGGGCACCAGGTCTGAACGGTTCATCCGCACCGTGCGCAGCGTCTGCAGATAACCGGCCTCGAGGGCGGGGTTGCGAGCGTGTTCGGACTGGCGGAACAACTGCTGTTCGAAATCCGACAGCATCGCTGTCAGGTATCGCTCCAGCTCGTCGGACGCCGCGTGCAGCAGGTGCTCCAGCACCCGGCGAACCCGGCGCGGCACATTGGCGGCGGCCAGCGTCTGTGGTGAGGGATCGGAAGACGGGGGCAGTGCCGACATGCGGACGCTCGTGTCTGGTCCAGCAGAATAATTAACACGCTGGCGCGCTGGCGGCCAGCGCCGCCGCTTTCCGGCGCTGACCGGCGCATCCCGATGGGCGGGTCGCGCGCCGCGCCTGATCAATCCGGCAGGAACAGCGAGATGACGTCGTTGGTGAAGCGCCGTCCAAGTTCAGTGGGCACGACCCGATCGTCCTGCAGCGTGATCCACTCGCGATCCAACGCGCATTCGAGTTCCGCCGCGATCATCGTGCGCGACAGTCCGGTACGCGACTCGAATTCGGCCAGCGCGAAGCCATCCACCAGCCGCAGCGCATTGAGCATGTAGTCGAACGGGCGACGCTCTGCGGTGATGGATTCATCGCCGCCGATCGCGGCCGGCGTGCCCGCACTGGCAAGATAGGCTGCCGGATGCTTGACCTTCCAGCGCCGCAGCACCTGCTGCTCGCTGCCGAGCGTGAGCTTGCCGTGGGCACCGGCGCCGATCCCGAGGTAATCGCCGAAGTGCCAGTAGTTGAGGTTGTGCGCGCACTCGCGTCCGCGCCGCGCGTAGGCGCTGACTTCGTATTGCCCGAAACCCGCGGCAGCGAGCATGGCTTGGCAGTGCTCCTGCATGTCCCAGCTGTCGTCTTCGTCCGGGATGCCGGAGGGCGGCCGCGCCGCGAAAACGGTGTTGGGCTCGAGCGTGAGCTGGTAATGGGAGATGTGCGCCGGTTGCAGCGCGATTGCGCGTTCGATGTCGCGCTCGGCCATCGCCAGCGTCTGTCCCGGCAGCGCGTACATCAGATCGAGGTTGAAGTTGTCGAAGCCGGCGTCCTGCGCAAGCTTCACAGCGGCATCGGCCTGCGCGCTGTCATGGATACGGCCCAGTCGCTGCAGGCAGGCGTCGTCGAAGGTCTGCACGCCGAAACTGAGGCGGTTCACGCCGGCGGCGCGGTAATCTTCGAAGCGGCCGTGTTCGGCCGTGCCAGGATTCGTTTCCAGCGTGATTTCCAGGCCTGGTGCGAAGCGCAGCCTAGCGCTCGCCGCCTGCAGGAACGCGTCGACGGCGTCCGCGGGGAACAACGAAGGCGTGCCGCCGCCAAAGAACACGCTGTGCACGCTGCGGCCCCAGGCCAGCGGCAGGTCGTGTTCGAGGTCGGCGACCAGCGCGTCGACATAGGCCGCGAACGGCAGCGGGCCGCGCGCCTCGTGCGAATTGAAATCGCAGTACGGGCATTTGCGCACGCACCAGGGCAGGTGCACGTACAGCGACAGCGGCGGAGTGGAGAGCATCGCCGCTACGACAACGTCGGCAGGCGCCGTTTCAGCGCCGCGAGCGCGCGCCCACGGTGGCTGATCGCATTCTTCACGACGGGATCGAGTTCGGCCGCGCTGCAGGCGTTTTCCGGATCGAAGAACACCGGGTCGTAGCCGAAGCCGCGATCGCCACGCGGCGACCGGAGGATGCGGCCGTGCCATTCGCCTTCGGCGATCAACGGTTGCGGATCGTCCTCGAATCGCAGCAGGACGAGCACGCAGTAGAAGCGGGCGGTGCGTCTGGGGTCGGGTACGTCGCGCAGTTCGCGCAGCAACCGCGCGATGTTGCGATCCGAGTCGCCGTGCACGCCGGCGTAGCGCGCCGAACACAGGCCTGGTGCACCGTCGAGCGCATCCACGCACAACCCGGAGTCGTCGCCGAGCGCCGCGCGACCGGTCATCCGCGCAGCGTGGCGGGCCTTGAGCAGCGCGTTCTCGACGAACGTCGCGCCGGTTTCTGCGGCGTCCACGACGTCGAACTCGGACTGTGCGCGCAGCGCGAGCCCGCTGTCCCCGAGCAGGTCGCGTAATTCGACCAGTTTGCCGGCATTGCCGCTGGCGAGGACGAGTTCCATGCAGCGACGTTAGGGTTGGGCCAGCGCCTCGCGCTGGGCAAGCAGGAGTTCGCCGATGCCGGTTTCGGCAAGCGCCAGCATCGCGTCGAGTTCGTCGCGACGGAAGGCATGGCCTTCGGCCGTGCCCTGCAGTTCGATGAAACCACCCCCGTCGTTCATGACGACGTTCATGTCCGTATCGCAGGCGCTGTCTTCGGCGTAGTCCAGGTCCAGCACCGGCACGCCGCGATAGACGCCCACCGACACCGCCGCGACGGCGCCGAAGATCGGGTCCTTGGCGATCTCCCGGCGCGAACGCAGCCAGCGCACGGCATCGACCAAAGCCACGTAGGCGCCGGTGATCGCGGCGGTGCGCGTGCCGCCGTCGGCCTGCAGAACGTCGCAATCCAGGGTGATCGTGCGTTCGCCGAGCGCGCCGCGATCGACACAGGCGCGTAGCGCACGACCGATCAGGCGCTGGATTTCCAGCGTGCGCCCCCCCTGCTTGCCACGCGCGGCCTCGCGATCGTTGCGGGTGTTGGTCGAGCGCGGGAGCATTCCGTATTCGGCGGTCACCCAACCTTCGCCCTTGCCACGCAGGAAGGGCGGCACCCGGTTTTCCACGCTGGCCGTGCACAGCACGCGGGTGTCGCCGAAGCTCACCAGTACCGAACCTTCGGCGTGGCGCGTGTAGCCGCGGGTGATCGTGACCGGGCGCAACTGGGCCGGCAGGCGGCCGCTGGGTCGCAGGGCGGCGGGAGCATCACCGGGAAGGCTGGACGCCATGGAATTCACCGCGACTGGGCGTGCGAGTTTACCATTCGCCGTCTCGCAACCTCGTTGCACACCGCGCGGGCAGGGGACAGATGATCCGCAGCATGACGGCATTCGCTTCCGGCGAACGCGCCACCGCCTCGGGCACGCTCGGTTGCGAACTGCGTGCGGTGAACCATCGCTTCCTCGAACTGGGCGTGCGCATGCCCGAGGAACTGCGCTCGCTGGAACCCGCGTTGCGCGAACGCGTCGGCGCCCGCATCGCACGCGGCAAGATCGATCTCACCTTCCGCCTTCGCGCGCCGGAAGGCGGCGACGTGCTGCGGGTGGATTCACGCTTGGTCGCACAGCTGTCGGAGCTGGCACTGGACCTGCAGCCGCGGTTCCCGTCGCTGCGGGTCGAGTTGACCGAATTGCTGCAGTTCCCCGGCGTCCTCCAGTCCACCGCCGGCGACGCCGAAGCGCTGCAGGCGGACGCGCTGGCGCTGCTGGATCACGTCTTGACCGAGTTCGTGGCGGCGCGCGAACGCGAGGGTGCGAACCTCGCCGCCGTGATCCGGGAGCGCGTCGATGCGATCGCCCGACGCGCCGCCGACGTGCGCGGACTCATGCCAGTGATCCGCGCCGGCCAACGCACCAAGCTTCAGGCGCGTCTGGCCGACCTCGCCCAGCCCGCGGGCACGGCGTCGCTCGAGCCTGGCCGATTGGAACAGGAACTGGTGCTGTGGCTGCAGAAGCTTGACGTCGACGAGGAACTCGACCGCCTCGACAGCCACGTCATCGAAATCCGACGCGTGCTCGAACAGCGCGAGCCGGTGGGGCGCCGGCTGGACTTCCTGCTGCAGGAGTTCAATCGCGAAGCCAACACGCTCGGCTCCAAGTCCGTCGACGTACGCACCTCGCAGGCTGCGGTCGACCTCAAGGTGCTGATCGACCAGGTTCGCGAGCAGATCCAGAACATCGAGTAGTGCGCGATCGGTGAATGAAAGCGGCATGGCGTGGCCACACGGAGGCTTGGGTTTGATCAATCACGAATCACCAATCGCGGGTCAGGGTCCGATGCGCGGCACGCTCTACATCGTCGCCGCGCCGTCGGGCGCCGGGAAATCCAGCCTGGTCAACGCCTGCCTGGCGCGCGACCCGGCGATCCGGCTGTCGATCTCGTTCACTTCGCGGGCACCACGCCCGGGCGAGCGGCATGCCGAGCATTACCACTTCGTCAGCGTCGACGAGTTCCAGCGCATGGTCGTGGCCGACGATTTCTTCGAACACGCACTCGTCCATGACGACTGGAAGGGGACCGCGCGACAGTCCGTCGAGCCGCAACTGGCCGCAGGCAACGACGTGCTGCTTGAGATCGACTGGCAGGGCGCGCGCCAGGTGCGCGAGCGGGTGCCCGATGCCGTCAGCGTGTTCATCCTGCCGCCGTCGCGCGCGGCATTGGAGCAACGCATGCGAACCCGCGGCCAGGACAGCGAGCACGTCATGCGCCAGCGCCTCGCCGCCGCGCGCGAGGAGATGTCGCATTTCGACGAGTTCGACTACGTCATCGTCAACGAGGACTTCGATACGGCCGTGGACGAGATGTGCAGCATCTTCATGGCCAGCCGGCTGCGCCGGGACCGGCAGGTGATGCGCCACGAGGGGCTGATCGCCGCGCTGCTGGCTTGATGGGGGCCTAACCCGCTGATTCATAAAGGCTGGAGTTGCCTCGGCAGGCGGCCAGCCGCTACAATCCACGCCCCCTCGAACCCAGATCGACGGCCGTCCGGCCGCCGGGAGCCCCATGGCCCGCATTACCGTTGAAGATTGCCTGGAAGTGGTCGACAACCGCTTCGAACTCGTGATGATGGCCGCCAAGCGCGCGCGCCAGCTCGCGAACGGCGTCGAGCCGCAGCTCGACAACACCGAGAATGCCGACAAGCCGACGGTGCTCGCGCTGCGCGAGATCGCCGCGCGCCGCATCGACCAGCCGTACATCGACGCCGTCGACAAGTCCGAGCGCGAGCGCAAGGAACGCGAGGCGCTGGAATGGGCCGCGGCCGAAGTGGTCGCCGACGACGACCTCTCCAAGGGCGACGACTGAGCCAGGTCCGCACCATCAGGTACTGACGGCCCCGCACTGCGGGGCCGTTTTCGTTGGGGCGGCGAATTGCCGCGGCGCAGGGCGCCAGCGTACGCTGGCTCCATGAGCCCCGCAGAGCCCGTTCGTACGCTGCCCGCGCCCGCCGACGAGACGCTGCCGGATTACGTGCTCGCGCTGCAGCGCGCCGCCGATTACCTGCCCGAGGACCAGCACCGCCTGTTGCGCCGGGCGTGGTCGGTCGGCGCCGCGGCGCACGTGGGTCAGACCCGACGATCGGGCGAGCCCTACATCACTCACCCGGTCGCCGTCGCCGAGGTTCTCGCCGAGCAACGGGTCGACGTGGAAACCCTGATCGCGGCGATCCTGCACGACACGCTCGAGGACACGCCGCTCGAACGCGCGAGTATCGCCGGGGAATTCGGCGAGACGGTCGCCGAGCTGGTCGACGGCGTCACCAAGCTGGACAAGCTGCAGTTCCAGGATCGCCAGGAAGCCGCCGCCGAAAGCTTCCGCAAGATGATGCTGGCGATGGCGCGCGATCTGCGCGTGATCCTGATCAAGCTCGCCGACCGCCTGCACAACATGCGCACGCTCGGCGCGCAGACACCCGAGGCCCGCGTCCGGATCGCGCGCGAAACACTCGAGATCTACGCGCCGATCGCCCAACGGCTCGGAATGAACCTGATCAAGGCCGAGTTGCAGGACCTCGGCTTCCGCGCGCTGCATCCATGGCGGCACGCGGTTCTCGAAAAGCGCATCCGCACCCAGCCATTGCTGCGGCGCGAGGCGTTGTCGCGGATCGAGGCGCAGGTGGCGCAGCGCCTGACCAAGGAAGGCTTCCAGTATCGGCTGATCAGCAGGATCAAGTCGCCGTGGAGCATCTATTCGAAGATGCGTGCCGAAGGAAAGACCTTCGACCAGGTGATGGACGTTTTCGGGTTCCGCATCGTGGTGCGCTCGGTGCCCGAGTGTTACCACGCGCTCGGCGTGGCGCACTCGGTGTTCAAACCATTGGACGGGCGCTTCCGCGACTTCATCGCGATCCCGAAGGCCAATGGCTACCAGTCGCTGCACACCGTGCTGTTCGGACCATATGGATCGCCGATCGAAGTGCAGATCCGCACCGAGGAAATGGACCTGATCGCCGAGCGTGGCATTGCCGCGCACTGGACCTACAAGCACGGCGGCGCGAGCAACAGTGCGCAGACCCGGGCGCACTCCTGGATCGCCGACCTGCTGGAGAGCCAGCGCGCGACGGGCTCATCGCTGGAATTCCTCGAAAACGTCAAGGTCGACCTGTTTCCGGACGAGGTCTACCTGTTCACACCCAAGGGCGACATTCTCTCGCTGCCGCGCAACGCGACCGCGCTCGACTTCGCCTATGCGGTCCACACCGACGTCGGCAACCACGCCGTCGCCGCGCGCGTGGACAAGAAACTGGTGCCGCTGCGCACCAAGCTCGCCAGCGGCCAGAAGGTCGAGGTGATCAGCGCGAAGTCCGCCGCGCCGAAGCCGCAGTGGCTCGAGTTCGTGGTCACAGGCAAGGCACGTACCGCGATCCGGCACCAGCTCAAGAGCCTGCAGCACGAAGATGCGGTCCAGTTGGGCCACCGGATGCTCGATCGCTCGCTCGAGGAGCTCGGCACATCGCTCGACCGGTTGCCCGCCGCGCGCATGGAGGCGTACCTGGCCGAGAGTCGTTTTCCGCGGCTGGAGGCGCTGCTGGCGGAGATCGCGCTGGGCAACCGCATGCCCGCCCAGGTCGCGCGCGCGCTGGCACAGCAGAAGGCCGCGGCCGGGACGTTGCGCGCCGCGGTCGGGCCCGCACGCGCGTCGGGCGACCGGATCCTGATCACCGGTCACGAGCGTGGTGTGATCACCTTCGCCAACTGCTGCCTGCCGATTCCGGGCGACGAGATCATGGGCTACCACACGGCGGGGCGCGGCATCGTCGTGCATCGGATGGATTGCCCGAACGTCGCCGACTACCGCAAGTCGCTGGAGCGATGGGTCGCGATCGGCTGGGATCGTGAGATCTGGGGCGACTTCCACAGCGCGCTGCTGATCGAAGTCGAGAACCGTCCCGGCGTGCTGGCCCAGGTCGCGGCCGCAATCGCGCAGGCCGAGTCCAACATCGTTGGCGTCGAGTACGTGGAGCGCGGCAGCAACGTCGCCTCGATCCGCTTCTCGATCGAAGTACGCGACCGCAAGCACATCGCCGATGTCATCCGTCGCGTGCGCCGGCTCAGCGTCGTGCACGGCGTGCAGCGGTTGTAACGCCCGCACTCTGGGCAGGGTCGGTGGTTCGAAACCGCGGCGGCGCGGTAACGCGTTTGGCTTTACGATTCCGGATCGCCAATCCCGAATCCCGACCCCATGCGCCAGCCCATCCATAGCGATCATGCCCCCGCCGCCATCGGTCCGTATTCGCAGGCGGTCCGCGTGGGCGACGCCGTGTATCTGTCGGGGCAGATCCCCCTGGATCCGGCCACGGGCGTACTGGTCGAAGGCGACATCGCCACCCAGGCGCGTCGCGCGTTCGACAACCTCAAGGCCGTCTGCGAGGCCGCCGGCGGATCGCTCGACCACATCGCGCGCGTGGGCCTCTACCTCACCGACCTGGGCGATTTCGCCGCAGTCAACGCCGTGATGGGGGAATACTTCAGCCAGCCGTACCCGGCGCGCTCGACGATCGAAATCGCCGGCCTGCCCAAGGGCGCTGCGTTCGAGGTCGATGCGGTGATGGTGCTCGGCTGACGCAATGCCGCGTGTCGCGCAGGCCGCCCCAGCGCTGGCCGCCGTCGGTGAAACGCCACTGGTGCGGTTGGCGGGCGTCGGGCCGCGTGTCGCGGAAAAACTCGCTGCACGCGGGCTGTCGACGCTGCAGGATCTCTGGCTGCAACTGCCCAGGCAGTATGAGGACCGGACTCGCATCACCCCCATCCGCGACCTGCAACCAGGTGCCGCCGCACAGGTGGAGGGGATCGTCGAAGCGGTGGAGCGTGGGTTCCGCTATCGCCCGATGCTCCGCGTCGCGATCAGCGACACGTCGCGCGCCACCCTCGCGCTGCGCTTCTTCCACTTCCGTGCCGCGCAGGTCGCGCAGTTCGTGCCGGGCGCGCGCGTGCGTTGCTACGGCACGCCGCGCGCGGGACAGCATGGGCTGGAGATCGTGCATCCGAGTTATCGCGTCGTCGACGACGACGCATCCACGCTGGGCGACCAGCTCGATCCGGTTTATCCGGCGATCGAGGGAATCGGCCCGATCAGCCTGCGGCGTCTGATCGGGCAGGCGCTGGATCGGCTTCCAGACGAGGCGACGCTCGAACTGTTGCCGTGCGGACTGCTGGACACGCTCGGGCTGCCGTCGTTGCGTGATGCGCTGCTCATCGTGCACCGCCCGCCGCGCGATGCCGATGTCGGCGCGTTGTTGGCGGGGACGCATCCGGCGCAGCAGCGACTTGCGCTCGAGGAACTGCTCGCACACCACCTGAGCCTGCGTCGCCAGCGCATCGCGTTGCAATCCGGAGGCGCGGCTCCATTCGTGGTACGCGGCGTACTTGCGCAGCGCCTGCGCGAGGGGCTCCCGTTTCCGCTGACCGCCGCGCAGCAGCGGGTGTTCGCGGAGCTTCGCACTGACCTTGCCCGGTCCGTACCGATGCTTCGGCTGGTGCAGGGCGATGTCGGCAGCGGCAAAACCGTCGTCGCGGCGCTGGCGGCGATGCTCGCGGTGGAATGCGGGAAGCAGGTCGCGCTGATGGCGCCGACCGAACTGCTCGCAGAACAGCACCTGGCGAACTTCCGCGCATGGCTGGAACCGTTGGGCGTCCGCGTCGCATGGCTCGCCGGCAAGGTCACCGGCAAGGCGCGCACGAGCGTGCTCGATGCCGTGGCGACAGGACAAGCGCAGGTCGTGGTCGGCACGCATGCCCTGATGCAGGAGGACGTCGGATTCCACGATCTCGGGCTCGCGATAGTCGACGAGCAGCACCGCTTCGGTGTCCACCAGCGCCTGGCGTTGCGCAACAAGGGGTTCCGATCGCAGGGCGGGCGTGAAGGATCGGCGCCGCACCAGCTGGTGATGACCGCGACCCCGATCCCGCGCACCCTCGCGATGACGGCTTATGCCGATCTCGATGTGTCGGCGATCGATGAGCTGCCGCCGGGCCGCACGCCGGTGCAGACAGTCGCGGTGAGCGCGGAGCGTCGGCCGGAACTTGTCGAGCGCATCCGTAACGCGTGTGCTGAAGGCCGCCAGGCGTATTGGGTATGCACGCTGATCGACGACTCCGACGAGGTCGTTGCCCAGGCGGCGCAATCGACATTCGAAGCATTGTCCGCTGCGCTGCCGGCGCTGCGCATCGGGCTCGTGCATGGACGCATGAAGCCCAACATCAAGCAATCGACGATGCGCGCCTTCAAGGAAGGCGCGCTCGACGTTCTGGTCGCCACCACCGTCATCGAGGTCGGCGTGGATGTGCCCAATGCATCGCTGATGATCGTCGAGAACGCCGAGCGCCTCGGGCTCGCGCAGTTGCATCAGCTGCGTGGACGCGTCGGTCGTGGCGATGCGGCGTCCAGCTGCGTGCTGCTGTACCAGCCGCCGCTGTCGTTTCTGGCCAGGCAACGGTTGGAAACGATGCGACAGACGCACGACGGTTTCGTCATCGCGGAGAAGGATCTCGAACTGCGCGGGCCCGGGGAATTGCTTGGCACGCGCCAGACCGGACTCGCCGCATTTCGCGTCGCAGACCTGGTCCGCGACGCGGCGTTGCTTCCCCGCGTGCATGCGCTCGCCGAGCGCCTGCTGGCTGAATCGCCAGAAACCGCCGATCGCATCGTGGCTCGATGGATCGGGGGCGCCGCGCAGTACGCAGGCGCGTAGCACCTCGACGACGCGTTCGTCGTCACGCCTCACTCGCAGGCACGGGAGTCGAATCGACGCGCGGCGTTCATCGGAGCTTGCGAAGCCGGGAGCGTGACGGCGCGCATGCTTGGACCGTGCATGCCGGCGCAATCGGAATCGTGCATGCCTTCGCCAAGCACGACGCCCGTCGCACTCGATGCGATCTCTTGATGCCGGCCGCGCGCCGATGGTCACAAATGCATCGCTGCATGGCGTGAAGGAATCCGGGACCGCGAAGCGCGCGCATTTGTCGCGATGTGCATTCGATAGCGTGATCGCGTGCGCAAAAAACGAGCATCGGCAGCCTAAAGAAACCCCGACGACGGCCGATCTGGTTTGTGGATGCGGACGTTTGGCCGAGGGAGGTGAGCAATGCGACATGCCTTGTTTCTGGCCTTGCTGCTGTCGACATCACCTGTGTGGGCCGTGTCGGAGCAGATTTCCTCGCCCCCGTCCGCCGGTTCCCCGGTCAAGGCCAGTGCCGCCTTGCAGTTCCGGATCGTCATACCCGAAACCCTCCAACTCGACCCGTCGCGGCAGCCGCGCGGCAAGGCTCACGTCTTCGTCAGCCGGACCGTGACTGTGGAAAACGGCCGCAGCGTCGTGACCGTGGCCAAGCCTTAGGCTGGTTCGGCTGCCCTGCCTCGGCCCTCGGGCAGGTTGCGCGGAGCTGCTGGGCCGGGCTAAAATGCCGCTCTTACCCTTTAGCAACTGGTGCCGCCATGAAGGCCGACATCCATCCCGATTACCGCGAAGTCGTGTTCCAGGACGTGACTTCCGATTTCAAGTTCCTGACCCGGTCGACGCTCTCCAGCAAGGAGACGACCAAGTGGAAGGACGGCAACGAGTATCCGCTCGTCAAGATCGACATCTCGTCGGCTTCGCATCCGTTCTATACCGGCCAGAACAAGATCATGGACACGAGCGGTCGCGTCGACAAATTCCGCAAGCGTTACGCCGCGAAGTAATCGTCGTCCGATACGTTGTCCCGAACGGCCGCCGCAGGGCGGCCGTTTGCGTTTGCCGGCTCTGTGCGCGCCGCTCGCGGCAGAGTGCTATGCGATAATGGTCGCTTCCGCGGCTCGCCGCGGTTGTTGCATCGAGTGATGCCCCTCCGTGCCCGTCAACGCCATGGGTGCGCATGACCGAGGAACGCCCCGTGCCATCCGACACCGCGCCCGCGAACAAGCCTGTCTTCGAACAAGTGACCCTCAGTGCCGGCGAAAAGTCGGTCAACCTGCCGGTGGAAACCGGCACGCTGGGAAGTCCCTGCATCGACATCGCCAGGTTGCCGAAGGAAACCGGCTGTTTCACCTACGATCCGGGCTTCACCGCGACGGCGGCCTGCAAGTCGGCCATCACCTACATCGATGGCGACGCTGGCGTGCTGATGTATCGCGGCTATCCGATCGAGCAACTGGCCAAGCATTCGAGCTTCCTCGAAGTCGCCTACCTGCTGATGCATGGCGAACTGCCGACCGCCGCCGAGTTTTCGGCGTTCGATAACGAAGTCACGCATCACACGATGATGCACGAGGCGTTCCGCACGTTCCTCTACGGGTTCCGTCACGACGCGCATCCGATGGCAATGCTTGTCGGCATGCTTGGCTCGATGGCGAGCTTCTATCACAACACGCTCGATCTCGATGACCCCGAGCAGCGCAGGCTCGCCGCGGTTCGGCTCATTGCCAAGGTGCCGACGATTGCCGCCGGCTGCTATCGCTATTCCATTGGTTGGCCGCTGCGCTATCCGAAAAACAATCTCGAGTACGTCGACCGCTTCCTGCACATGATGTTCGAGGTGCCGAGCGAACCGCTCGCGCTCAAGCCGGTAGCGGCGCGTGCGCTCGACCTGCTGTTCATCCTGCATGCGGACCACGAGCAGAACGCATCGACGTCGACGGTGCGGCTGGTCGGCTCCACCGGCGCCAATCCGTACGCGTGCGTTGCCGCCGGCGTGGCTGCGTTGTGGGGACCGGCGCATGGCGGGGCCAACGAAGCCGTGCTCAAGATGCTCGGCGAGATCGGCAAGCCATCCAACGTGCAGGCGGCCATCGACAAGGCCAAGGACAGGGAGTCGGGCTTCCGCCTGATGGGCTTCGGTCATCGCGTGTACAAGAATTTCGATCCGCGCGCCAAGATCATCCGCGAGATGACGCACCAGGTTCTTTCGGAGCTCGGTGTCAACGATCCGATGCTGGAGGTTGCGCTCAAGCTTGAAGAAGCCGCGCTCAAGGACGATTACTTCATCCAGCGCAAGCTCTATCCGAATGTCGACTTCTATTCCGGCATCATCTACAAGGCGCTCGGCATTCCCACGGAGATGTTCACGGTGATGTTCGCTATCGCGCGCACCGCCGGCTGGGTGGCGCACTGGCTCGAACAGCAGACCGATCCGGATGCGAGGATCGGCCGGCCCCGCCAGATCTATACCGGCTACGCCGAACGCGACTACGTCGCCGCCGACAAACGCTGAAGTCTTGGTTTCCGGCCTTGGCCGGCAGTCGTCAGCCCTGCGTGGACTCGTAGCTCGCGATCTCATCTGCGGCAAGCAGCGCGCGCAGCTGGCCGATGTTCGCGCGAGGCATCGGTTTCTCGTCGACGCTGGATAGCGGGGCCTGGCGAAGCGCGGTCTCCGGCAGCACGGTCAGGTCGAAGGTCAGGTCTTCCGCACTGAAGATCCAGACCGGGAAATCACCGCTGCGTTCGCGATCCAGCCGCAGGCGCCGACTGCGCGATTCGACCGGAATCGTGTGCCCATCGAGGAACCGGGGCACGGCGTCCGCGTCGTCGCTGTAAAGGTGAAGCGAGACGGGCGAATTCGCATCGGCTGTCCCATCGAGCACGGGGCCGACCAGGCGTGCGTCGAACGCGGCAAAGAACTCCAGCGCACGCAATGCCGCCTCACGCCGTTGGCGGAGGCCTGAAGCCTGCGCCTCGCCCTGGAACAGGCGCTGGTATTCGCGCAGTGCATCCTCGATCTCGCGATTGCGGGGCAGCGAAGCGTCGTCGACGATGCCCAGCCGTGCGGCGGCCTTGAGCTTGGCCTGGTGGAAGTCGCGGATTCCGCCCTCGGCCATCAGTCGCGCCGCTTCGTGGGCGAGGCGATGGCGGCGTTCCCGGATGCGTGTTTCGGCGTGCTGGCGGGCGTGGTGCATGGCAGCCTCCGTATCGTCAGCATCCGGGATCGACGCCGGTCGACTGTACCGCACGGCGGCAGCCGCGGTATGTGAACCGCGTTGCCACCGCATTGGGCTCAGAAGATGTCGAAAGCTTCCTCGTCCTGCGACTGTTGCTG
>Ga0070672_100001209_pt1 | contig 15811 bp, 17 predicted proteins | sample KBSM13metaG_FD_66151 | JGI IMG/M metagenome (GOLD analysis project Ga0070672, IMG submission 66151) | Miscanthus rhizosphere microbial communities from Kellogg Biological Station, Michigan, USA - KBS M1-3 metaG | ecosystem: Host-associated > Plants > Roots > Rhizosphere > Soil ... | reverse complement strand
AGGCCCGCGATGTCCTGGAAGGTGACGTTGACCGAAGTCGCCTTGTCGAACTTGCGGCTCTGGTTCTTGGCCATGCCGCTGAATGGGTTGCCGGCGCCGAGCATCGTCTTCGCCCGGCGCGACATCCACAGCCAGAACCCGATGATGAGCGCCCACGGCAAGAGCGCGAGCAGGATCTGCAGAGCGAAGGATTGCTGCTGGCTGTTCACGTCGATCTGCACGCCCTTTTGACGCAGCAGCGGAAGCAGCGCCGCATCGTTGGGGGCGAGCGTCGTGTGCACCTTCTGCAGGGCGCGGCCGGCCACCGTCTCGGGGCTCTTCAGCGTGGCGTCGAGGGCTTCCCCGCGCATGACCACCGACTGGACCTTCCCATCGGTGAGCAACGCATAGAACTGGGAGTAAGCGACCGATGCCGGCGGCGCCTCGTTCAGGAACGTTCTCCACGTCCACGTCCCCACGAGCACGAGCGCGAGCGCCACGAACAGACGTCGCTGCGGCGACAGCCAGGCAGGACCCGTGCGGGGAGGGCCGGGCGAATCGATCTTCATCTCGACAAGCGTGGCCGGACAACGGTCAGGCGACGATGAGCAAGTTCGAGACCCGGATGTAGGTTTTTTCGACGTGAACGCCCCGAACTTCCTAATAGCCTACGTCGGCGTCCGGCCCCATATAAACGATATGAAAAGCACGACGGCGACGATGGAGCAGGGGCGAAAGACCAAGCAAGGGCTTCGCGATCTGAACTACTACGGACCACGGCGCGCAACGAACGCGCCCGTAGAAGCGCCGGCGACGGTCGCCGACAAGGAGAGCGGCCGGGAAGCCCGACCGCCGGCCGACGCGCCCGCGGCGCCCGCGGCGCCCGCGGAAGGTACGCTCACCAAATGACGGCGGCAGCGACACTGGTTGTCGGCTATTCGGAGCAGCGCCCGAACGAGCTGCGGGCATACCACCTCATGGGGACGGCCCGCGATGGCGTCATCCTGCTCAGCCGGCACAGCGCGACCTACTCCGCCGCCGCGAGCGAGATCTGCGACTATCCTGCGCTGCTCGAGCGCATGCTCGGGGTCGTGCTGCCGAGCTTTCCGGCGCGCCACCGGGAGCAAGCCCGCCGCGCTCTGATTCGCCGTTGGAACCGGGACTGGGGCGTCGAGGCAGCGAGCTCGACGCGACGGGCCCATCCGCTGCCCACGGTTGACGAGCGCGTCGACGAGGCGGGCCGGAGCTCGTTCCCGGCCCGCGATCGGCCGGCCTGGACATCCGCTCACGAACGGCATCCGCACGCGCACCAGGACGACCCCGACGGCGGGGACAACCGCGAGCGCGCGCGGCGGCGGCGCCACATCGACTGACGTCTGGCCGCTGCTACGAGGGCGCGACCGTGTGCCGCGCGCGGCGGCACGTCGAGCGGGAGGAGCGCGGGGACACTACACCGCGAGGCCGTCGGGCGCGCGAGGAGGCGCGAGCTTCGTCCAGCAGTGTCCGCAGAGCGTGGCCCCGCCCATGCCGACCCGCTTGCACACCGGACACTGCCGGTAAGCGGGCTCGGGACCGAGCGCGAGCTGCCCGACCAAATCGGCGACCGATGCCCGCAGGCCGTCCGCCGGCGTCGCGCGGTTGTCGTTCGTGACCTCGGCGGGAAATCGCGCGAGCTCGCGCTCGATGGCGGCAACGGTGGCGCGCAGGCGGGAACGCTTCGCATCGGGAACGGAATCTCGTGAGTCACTCATGGGACACCTCCGGGGTTGTGAGACCGCGGGCGCTCCGCGCCCAGATCGACGAGCAAGATCTCCGTCTCTTCGCGCGCCGTGAACGACACCACGCGCTCGGCGGTGAGACCGGCGCCGTCACCGCTCACGAGGATGACGCTGCCGAGGGTGAGCTCCCCCTCGACCAGGTGAAGCCAGGCGCCGCGCCCTTCGCCGAGCGCGTGGACGACGTGACTGCCCGGGCCGAGCAGCGCGGAATACACGACGGCGTCCTGGTGAAGGCGCAGCGAACCTCGGCGCGCGTCGGGCGACGCGACGACGCAAAGACCGCCCCGCCGCTCCGCCGTGCTGAAGCGCTTCTGTTCGCGGCCCGGGTCGAGCCGGGCTTCGAAGGGCCGCAGCCAGAGCCGGAACACGTGCGCCCAGTCCGTCCGCGACGCGTTCGTCTCGGCGTGGCGGACGTCGAGGCCCGGGGTCGTCCGCTGGAACTCGCCCGCCTGGAGTACGCCCGAGCGCCCCATGGAACCGTCGCAGGTCAGCCCGCCGCGGCAGACGTAGGTGATGATCTCGGCGTCGCGTCGCGTGCGACGCGGGAGCTCCGCGCCCGGCGACAAGCGGTCCTCGTCGAGACCCTCGAGGGCGCCGAAACCGTCCGCCAGCGGGTCGGTCCGATCCTGCGCGTCGAACGTGAGCCAGACCTGCTGCTCGCGGCGGCGGTCGTGACGGCGCGCCCCCGCTCTGCGCAGCGTGATCATCGATCGAGCCCGCCTCCCGATCAGTTCGCCAGCTTCGTGAACGCTATCTCGAGCTCGCGCCAGGCGGTTTCGACGCGCGCGTTGTAGCTGTCCCACCTGTTGGTCCCCGCGGCCTTGAGCTCGGCGAACCTCGCTGCCGCGGCCGCGTACTTCTCGCTCAGATCGTCCAGGCGCCGGCGATAGTCGATCTTCGCCCCGGTCCCTACGACGTCCGCCATCGTCAACAGGTTGTCGAGCCTCTCACCCCATTGCTTCAGCTCGGCTTCCATCTTCCCAACGTGCGCTTCCACAGTTTCCATCACGTTCTCCTTTGCGATCAGGCTTGGCCCCGTCATGCCCTGGGACGCCAAAGCGTTTGCCAACAGGCGAGCACCAGGCAGCTGCCGAGCAGCGCCCCGCCCAGGCCGACGATGACGCCGCCCTGGCCGAGGTCCGCGCCGAGCACGCGTTGCGAGATGAACCCGGCCAGGACCGCGCTGGTCATGCCGATGATGATGTTGGCGAGCGCGCTCGGTCGGGCAAACGTGCCCATGATCCGGCTGCCGAACCAACCGGCGGCGGCGCCGATGCAGAGCCAGAGAATCGCGATTCCGAGGGTCATGCCTCCTGTCAAAGCAGCTTCCGGGCCATCGCCGGAACGCGAGCAGTTTCGATGCCTCGCGAGCGCGCCCGGCCCGCGGCGATCCGCGGGTCAGTCAATTTGACGTAGTATGTCCTTCAATTCGAAGGAGGCGTGATCCGATGCGCGCGGACGATCTCGACCACGAGGAGCTGCTCGAGCTGGACCCGGAGGGGGGCGTGATCCGCTTCGCTGCGCAGCGCGCGTTGCTGCTCGACGCGGTGGCGATGGGCCTGCTGCGCAAGTATCTCGTCGAGAACTTCGGCCTCACCGCCGCCCGCGCCGTGCTGACCCAGTTCGGCTTCGCGCACGGCTGGCGCATGGCGGAGGCGATGCAGTCGGCGTTCAAGTGGGACAGCGACGACGATTGGCAGCGGGCGGGCACGCGCATCCACGCCCTCGAAGGCCTGTTCCGCGTCGAGGCGGGCAGCAAGGGACCGCTTTCCAAGGAGGGGGTGATGCTGCTCGCGTCGTACGAGGCCGAGCAGCACCTGCTGCACTTCGGTCGCTCCGAGGTGCCGGTGTGCTGGACGATCGCCGGGCTCACGAGCGGCTACATCAGCCGCAGCTCGGGCAAGGAGATCTACGTGCTCGAGGACCGGTGCATGGGCAAGGGGGACGCCGCCTGCCACCTGATCGGACGTACGCGGCAGGAGTGGGGCGACGAGCGCGCCGAGGAGCTGCGCTTCTTCGAGCCCACCCGGCTCAAGGAATGCCTCGACGTGTCGCTCGAACGCGTGACCGAGACGTTGAAGGCCGCCGAAAGAAAGCTGCGCGAGCGCCGCCGCGCGCTCGTGCGCGTCGCGCGCGTGGACGAACCGCTGGGGATCGTCGCCAAGAGCCCGGCGATGCGGCAGGTCGTGGATCTGGCGCGCCGGGTGGCCAAGGTCGATTCGACCGTGCTCATCACCGGCGAGAGCGGATCGGGCAAGGAACGGATCGCGCGGCTGGTCCACGACGAGTCGACGCGCGCGACGGGCCCGTTCATCGCCGTCAATTGCGGCGCCATCACCGAGACGCTGCTCGAGAGCGAGCTGTTCGGCCACGCGCGGGGCGCGTTCACGGGCGCGACCGTCGATCGGCCGGGCCTGTTCGAGGCCGCGAACGGCGGCACGCTGCTGCTCGACGAGGTGGGCGAGGTGTCCCCCGGCATGCAGGTCAAGCTGCTGCGGGCGCTGCAGGAGCGGGAGATCCGGCGCGTCGGCGAGAACAAGAACCGACGCGTCGACGTGCGCATCCTGGCGGCCACCAACCGCGACCTCGCCCACGGCGTGGCGGGCGGCGCCTTCCGACAGGACCTCTACTACCGGCTCAAGGTCGTCGAGCTGCACGTTCCCCCGCTGCGCGAGCGGCGGGACGACGTGCTGCCGCTCGCGCGGGTGCTGCTCGCCGACGCGGCGCTGCGCATGAAACGCAAGATCTCCGGCCTCGCGCCGGGCGCCGCCGATCAGCTGCTGCGCCACCAATGGCCGGGCAACGTGCGCGAGCTCGAGAACGCCATGGAGCGCGCCGTCGCGCTCGCGCGCGGAAATCGGGTCGAGCTCGAGGATCTGCCCGAGGAGATTCGCGACGCCTTTCCGACGCCGGTCGCCGCCCGCGGCAAGGTACGGCCGCTCGGCGAAATCGAGAAGGACTACATCCTCGCGGCGCTGGAGGCGAACGGCGGCAACCAGACGCACACCGCGGCGCAGCTCCGCATCGGTGCGGCGACGCTCTACCGCAAGCTGAAGAGCTACGGCTTGATCGGCCCCAAACGCGCGCCGCGCGAACGCCGTTGATGGGACGGCGATCGACGGCACGCCGGCCGGCGACGTCGCGGCCTTTTCAGGTGTTCACATGCCGGGCGGCTTCGCGCCGCCCGTCGCGACCATCGGCGCGGCCGACCCCGATGAAGCGGCACGCCCGGACGCTCGCTCGGCGCAAACGTCTTCGAGCGCCTGACGCAAGCGGGGCAATACATCCTCGACCGTGTACCGAAGGAAGTGTTCACCCTGGATGGCCTTCTCGACGGCCCAGGGCAGATGACGGAGAGATCGCCGAAGCGCCATCCCGACCAGCGACCAGAACAGACGCCGGCGCGGGCTCTGGATGCCCAGACGCCAGACCGTCCTCGCCAAGATGCGGAAGGAGCCCGGGCGCAACCGCGGGGGCCGGCGCGGGACCGGCGCCAGATCGAGGAAGGCGCGGCATCGGCGCAGATAGGCGCCGGGCGAATAGAGATGGGCGAGCAGCGCCGCGTAGCCTGCGAGCAGCGTCTCTTCATCGATGACGGTGGCGAAGTTGGGGCGGCCGAAGTTCTCTCCATCACCGTCCGCGCGCAGTCGTCCCTCGCCGTCCAGGCGCCGCCACAGGGCGGTGTCCGGCAACGCGGTCAGTAGACCGACCATCGCGAGCGGAATGGGCGCGCGCTCCAGGAACGCCCGCTGCAGCTCGAACGCCGACTCGTCGTCGCTGTCGAAACCGACGATGAACCCGGCCATGACCTCGAAGCCGGCGCGGGTCAGGTCATCGACGACTTCGTCGAGATCGAGATTGAGGTTCTGCGTTTTCTTGGTCTCGGCCAGCGCGGCCGGGGAGGGGGTCTCGATGCCGAGAAACACGCCGTTGAAGCCGCAGTCCGCCAGCTGCTCGACGAGGCCGCGATGCCTGCCGAGGTTGACCGACGCCTCGGTGTAGAAGTCGAACGGCCAGCCGTTCGCCGCCTGCCATTTTCGCAGCTCCGGCAGCAGCCTCCGCACTTCCTTGACGTTGCCGATGAAGTTGTCGTCGACGACGAAGACCGAGCCGCGCCAGCCCAGGCGCCGCAGCGCCTCCAGCTCGGCCAGCATCTGATCGGGGGTCTTGAGCCGTGGCACCCGTCCGAAGATCTCGATGATGTCGCAGAACTCGCAGCGGTACGGACAGCCCCGCGAGTACTGCACGGACATCGTCGTGTAGGCGTCCATGCGCAGCAGATCGAAGCGTGGCGCCGGCGAGCCCTTGACGTCGGGTCGCGCCTCCTTCCGAAGCGGGACCAGCGTCTGATTCGCCGGCTGACAGCGGTGCTGGCGGGGAGGTGCAGCCTCGCCCTCGATGAGGGCGACCAGCTCGTCGACGCGCTCCTCGGCCTCGCCGCCGAACACCACGTCGGCCTCTGCGAAGGCGCCGGGCGAGGTGCTCGCCGCGGGGCCGCCGACGACCGTGCGCCGTCCGAGAGAGCGCGCGCGGTGGATGACCGCACGCATCGAGGGCACCTGGATCAACATGCCGCCGACGAGCACGGCGTCTGCCCACTTCAGATCGGCGTCGGTGAGCGGTTCTACGTTCATGTCGACGAGGCGCAGCTGCCAGTCGCGCGGCAGCAGCGCGGCGACGGTGATGAGACCGAGGGGCGGCATCGTGGCCTGCCGTCCGACGATCGCGAGGCCGTACTGCAAACCCCAATAGGTTCGCGGGAATTCGGCCGCGACCAGCAGAATCCGACGCATCCGAAACCAACGTAAGACTCGTGGGATCGTCGGCGCCCCGGGAGGGTCCGTATTCCGTTCGGGTCGTTCGGTCCAGGCGAGACTCGGTCCGGTAGCGGTGGCGCGAGCCCATCGTTAACATCAGGCAAGGAGGCCGTCGTGAAACATGCCGTCGTATGGATCGATCAGAAGGAGGCCCGCGTCTTCGAGGTCGACGCCGAGAAGGTCGGGGAGGCGATCGTTCACGCGCCGGGGCCTCACATTCATCGTCACGCCAACGAGCAGGATCTGCGGGTCAGGAATCATCCCGACGACGAGCCGCGATTCTTCGGTGAGGTCGCCCGGGCCCTCCAGAATCACGGTCAGGTGCTGCTGGTGGGCCCGTCGATGACGAAGCTGCACTTCTTGAGATACCTGCAGCGGCACGATCACGCCCTCGAGGAGCGGATCGTCGGCATCGAATCAGCCGACCATCCCACGGACGCGCAGCTGGTCGCGCATCTGCGCCACTACTTCGACGAATCCGCTCCCCGCCGCGATCGCTAGCCGCGGTTCGCTCCGATCGTCCGGAAAAGCCGTCCTGGTTCGGTCGAACGCGCCGCCCGCGCGCTGACGTTACGCACGGGCGCAATTTGCGAACGGTCGCGACGAACTTATCTCATGGTCCAGCCTCCCGCCGTCGCCCAGAACTGGCGTCATGGTGAGTGCATGCCGGGTGTTGCTGGTTGTTTCGATGATGGCCGGTGGATCGGTCGCGAGCGCCGCAACGCCCGCCGCCAGCCCGACGGTCGTCGACTACGACTTCGCGTTTGCCCGAGCCTTCCCCGGCTCCGGGGATGCGCACCGAATCGCCGATTGGACGTTCTACTCCGCTCTGGTGGCGGGCGACCTCGTGACCTACGGAGGGAAGGTCGATCCGGCGATCGCGGCGCGCGTCGACGCCGCCAAGGGGAAGCCCTATCAGATGCAGCAAGTGGAGACGAGCCTGAAACGCGACGGCCGCCTGGTTGCGGCGTTCAACGCCCAGCGCCAGCGGATCCGATCGATGATCCTCTACGCCGACGGAAGCGGTTTCGCCGACGACAAATGCCGGCATCCGCTGGTGTACGTGGAGAACGAGTTTCGGATCGTCCTCGGCCAGGGCAACAGCGGCGGGGATCGGCTGTCCCACGCGACGATCGCGCCCGGTTGCCCGTCGACGCTCGACCGCGGCTTCCAGATCACGGCAGGCCGTTCGTCGCGGTTCAAGTGCTGGCCGACCGAGTCAGTGACCCAGTGCGGATGGGCGCTGCCCGACATGCCCGCGGCGCTCAAGAGCGTCATCGAGACCGATTACCCGGGGGCGATGACGCTGCGCTGGCGGTGGCGAGGCCTCGGCGATGTCGTTCACACCCGCTACGTCGACGCCATGGGCAATCGAGTGGCCGCCCAGGCGAGCGTGGCGCTGACGGTTCCGGCCGAGCTCAGTCTCGAGTTCGTCAGCCCCGGTGGGGATCTGCTGTGGAGCGCGCCGGCCGCGGCGGTCGCAGGCAGGTCCCGCTGATCTCCGCGGCGCGGCCCGGCGCTGCGACCAGATGTTCGCCAGCGTGACCTGGCAGCCGCGCGAATCACTCCTCCAGACTGCCATCGGCGACCGATCGAAACGGATCGCGCCCGAAGCTTGGCGCCTGTTTCGCTTCGCCCGCCGCGCTGAAATCGCGCAGTTCGCTTGGAACACGCGGCCCGCGCCGGACGAGCTTTGGCAGCGTCACATCTGCCGCCTCTTGTTACCCTTTCGCTACGGCAGCACCCGGACCCCCTCGATTCGGCGGTGATTCGTCTGGGCACGGTTGTCGCTTAGTAAGAGGACGAGCCAGCAACCATCCGCGAGAGGATCTTACGATGAACATCGGCGGCTCGATCGAATCTCAATATCGCGAAGTCGAAAAGCTCTTCTTTCGAATCGCGAACGCACCTGATTCGGAAACGAGGTCGCAGCTATTCGAAGAGTTGGCGAGCCAGTTGGTGGCGTACGCGGCAGTCGAGGCTGATCAGGGGCATCTCGACAGAACTCGCCACTGACCTCCCTTCGGCTGAAAGCTGACTCGCCGCTGGCCACCAAAGCCGGCGAGAGCCCTTCACGAACAACGGTTAGGGTCCAGGCTCGGCGGCCACGACTGGGACGGGGGCTCCTTGTGCGAGCAGCACGAGGGCGTCTCCGATCTCGTCGACTTGGACCGAACCTAGCGCATCACGGTCCTGCCGAGGCCGAAGCCGAACGAACATCTAGGACGTGCGAGCCGGCGCCGCACACGGAGTCAAGCGACAGCTGGACCGCAAGAATCGGCATTCCATTCTCTCGGTAGGTGAAAAAGCTTTAGCTTCCCTCCGTGCTTTACGAGTTCCTCCTCGCGAACCGTGCCGAGATCCTCGTTCGCTCCCGGACGAAGCTCTCCGGACGCAAGGCTCCGACGCCCACGGAGGCGGAGCTGGCGGACGGACTGCCGATGTTCATGGACCAGCTCATTGCGATCCTGCGAGCGGGCAAGGGCGACCGCGGTCCGAAGCACCGCACCATGGCCACGAGCGCGGGGGTGCACGGCGGAGAGCTGCTCCGCCTCGGCCTGACAGTGGGTCAGGTGGTCCACGACTACGGCAGCATCTGCCAGAGCGTCACGGAGCTGGCCGATGAACGCGACGTCGCGATCACCGCCGACGAGTTCCAGACGTTGAACCGCTGCCTCGACGACGCCATCGCCGAGGCCGTGACCATGTACGAACAGCAGCGCGACCGAACCGTCGGCGGTTCCGGCGTGGCGCACCTCGGTTTTCTGGCGCATGAAATGCGCAACCTCCTCAGCACCTCGATGCTCACGTTCGAGGCGCTCTCGAGAGGCAACGTCGGCGTTCACGGGAGCACCGGCACCTTGCTCGGGCGCAGCCTGCGGCGGATGAGGGTGCTGATTGATCGCACGCTTGCGGAGGTGCGTCTCGAGGGCGGCGCCCAGCACCCAGAGCGCGTGTCCATCCCGGAATTGATCGAGGAGATCGAGGTCGTCGCGACAATCGACGCGAACGAGCACGATATCAGTCTTTCGATCGATGCGGGTCACCCCGACGTGACCGTCGAAGCCGACCACCAGATCCTCGCCTCCGTCGTCGCGAACCTGGTTCAGAACGCTTTCAAGTTCACCCGCGCCCATGGTCACATCATCGTCAGTACCCACACGACAGGCGATCGCGTGCTGATCGATGTGGAGGACGAGTGCGGCGGATTGCCACCAGGCAAGGCGGAGGATCTGTTTCGCCCTTTCGAGCAGCGTGGCGCGGACAAGAGCGGGCTGGGACTGGGGCTCTCCATCAGCATGAAGGGCGTCCGCGCGAACGGCGGGGAGATCCGCGTTCGCAACCAACCCGGCAAGGGGTGCACGTTCACCGTGGATCTGCCCCGAGCGGTACCGACGGCGCCCTGATTCTCGACGTCGCAAAGTTTCGACATCGGTCGGCCGGCCGCAGTCGAGGACTATCGTTGGACATTTCACTCACGCTGCCCTTGTGCGCATGCGTCAGCCCATTCATCACCGCTTCGCTCCATTCAAATGATGTACGCTTCCGGCGTGACGACGGCGAAATGGGTATTGGTCGTGGACGATGACGAGGACAATCGCGATTCCGTCGTCGAGACGCTACAGGATGCTGGCTACACAGCGACCGCCGCGCCCGAGGGCACCGTGGCACTCCGGATGATGGGAGAATCGACGCCCGCACTCGTGGTCAGCGACCTTCGCATGCCAGGAATGGACGGCCGCGAGCTGCTCAAGCGCACGAGGCAGCTGTTCGGCGCCGCGGCCCCGCCGTTCGTCTTTCTGACCGGCCTTGCTCCTGAATTTGCGGACGTCGGTGCGACCTTCGTGAGCAAGCCGTGTGATTTCGACCAGCTCTTGGGTGTCGTCCGCCATCACTGCCGAGACGACGCCGAGGCCTCCGTACATCAGTCGCCGCCGGCATTTCCGGTGTAGGGATCTCGAGCGCGGCCGGCTCGCGCGATCACGCTAGAACCCAAGCCCGATTTGCCCGCCGGCCCCCCAGCTGTCCAGGTTCCCGCCGCCCGACACGAGGTTGTTGTAGTAGGTCTTCCGATAGGTGAAGCGTGCGTCGGCCACGAATCCGCCGTACCCGAACGCGAAGCCGCCGCCGAACGGCACGGTCATGATGTCGTCGCTCGAGGCGACGTCCGAGGTATTGACTCGGGAGGTGGTGACGTTGAAGTGCGACCAGCCGAGGCCGACGAAACCGAAGGGTTCGATCAGCGACATCTGGTTCCAGCTCACGATCGGAATGTTCAAGCGCAGCGCTCCCTCGGCCCCGTTCGAGATCAGGCGTGCGCTGCCGCTCAGACCGAGCGCGTCGATGTTCCGGGCGTTCCCGATGTACGCGGCCTCAACGCCAACGATTCGGCGCATTCCCCCGACGATGCGCGCGCTCCAGTACCCGCCGACGCCCGTCATGCTCCGGAGGTTGTTGTCGGTAAAATCTTCGAAGCCGCCGCCGACGAACAGTCCGCCGCCATGAGGGGAAACTGACGATCGATAAATGCGGCCAGGCTCCGAATCCATGACCTGTCGCCTTTCCGCCGGCGCAGGCACCAGCGTCGGGGCGACGTTCACGTCCCCGTTCGCCGGCGGCGTGTCGACCTCGACGTTCGTCGTCGTCTCATCAGCCGGAACAACGGCTGGAGCAGGATCCACGTCCACGCTCACGTGCGGCGGCGGCATCGTGCCGTCGTCGGGCGGACCCGACGTCACCGCGCTCGGAGAGGTCTCCGCCCTCGCAGTTGCCCACCCCAACGCCACAACGCCGGCCGCGATCAGTGAAATGGTCTTCATGACTCCCTCCAACCTTCCCGATCCCCGGACCTCATTGCCGACCGGAGATCTCCGGGCGGGCATGTAGTCCCCTTTCGTAGATATGCTCACGGCCGCGACCGCTACAAGCGATGCGGCCACGTTTGTCCAAATGATTGACGGGGACTGACAAACGATGGGGCACGGCGCAGTAACCAACATTCTTCCCGTTACGGGCGGGTGGCGCGATCGTTGATCGCCGAACGTCAGTTCGGCTTGCCGCGACCAGAGAGCTGCTCGACCAACGTCACCAAGCCCTCGAGACGCAGCGGCTTGGTCATCAGGGCCGCCACGTTCAGGGACTGCGCCGCCTGGGCGGCGTCGTGATGACCGGAAAACAGCACCACCGGTATCTGCGCGAGCCGGGGCACCTTCTGCTGTTCCTGGCGGAAGGTCCAGCCGTCCATCTCCGGCATCGTGAGGTCGAGGAGAATCAGCGCCGGCTTCCGTTCGTCGCCCAGCAACATCTCGAGCGCCTCGCGTCCGTTGGCCGCGCACGCGACGGTGAACCCTTGATCCTCGAGAACGTCGCGAATCGTCGTCCGAATGTCCTCGTTATCGTCAACGACCAGCACACTGGGTCTGGCGAACCTGTCTGCGAGCATGTTGTCGCCTCGGTGAGTGTCACTACACGCTTCATGCCAAGGACACTTCACATCGCGCCGAATGGCTGGGATTGAAAGGTGTCGAGGAGGAGAGTCCGCATGCGACGACGGACGAGGTTGATGCCGAGCAAGCAGGACACCGTCGAGGCGATGACGTAGCCGAGGCCAGGTGGCAGGCCAGCCCGCCAACAGACCACGGTGAGTGTCACCTCGCCGACGAGCAACACGATCGCGACGGTCAGCGCGTTGCGACGCAGGTCGAAGTAGTAGAGCAGCAAGAGGGTGAGCAGGGTGCCGAGCTGCATCGCCGCGCCGATCAGCGCGAGGCGGTACATCGGCGCAGCGGCCGGAGGCAGGCCGGCCACCCGCAGGACGAGCGGACCCGCCATCAGCGCGACCAGGGTGACTCCGGCTTGAACGAGCGCCGCTCCCCGCAAGATGCGCAGCGCCTCGGCGCGAACGATCTGGGCGCGCCGTCTCAGCAGGGGGAGCGTACCGCCGCCCTCGAGCGTGCTGTAGAACGCGCGGTAACTTTGATAGAAGACCGTCTCGATCTGCACGTAGATCCAGGCGAACGCCGGGATGACGGAGAACCAGGCCAACGCGGCGCTGGCGGTGTACAGCGCCGCCAGCGGCCAACCAGCGAGCAGCCAGAGGATGGGCTTGTCGGCCCAGATCGACAGGTGGTACGCGAAGGAAGCAGCCGCGAGGAGCCTGTACTCCACGAAGGCCGGCCAGAGTCGCTCGCGCTCGTCCGAGTTGGCCGGCAGCACGCGCATCACGCCGACCAGCAGGAGAACCAGCGTGCAGAGCTGGCCGATTCCGAACCCGTAGAGGTAGCCGACGGCGCCGAGGCCGAGGCCGCGCCCCAGCGCGAGGGCCGCGATGATGGTGACCGGCGCGCCCAGGCCGAACGCCCCGAGGACGACGCTGGGCGAGCTCAGACCGCTGCCCACCGACAGCATCAGCCATTGAGCGCCCACGACCACGGTCAGCAGGGTGCCCGGAACAGCGAATGCGATCGGCACCCGGAGCAGCGTCATCACGGCCGATCCCACGGCGGCGAAACCGACCACCGTGAGCGCCAGGCCGCGCCCGAGCGGCGCGGCGATGGCTTCCAGGCGTCGGTCGTACAGTCTGTCGGATGCGTGGCGCGAGAGCACCACGTCCATGGGCGCGCTCAAAACCACCGTCAGCGCGTAAACGATCGTCACCGTCTGCTCCACCACCAGGAACTCGTTCGTGCCCGAGCTCCGCGCGAAGAGGCGCAATCCCAGCAGAACCGCGGTCGTCAGCAACCACGGGGCGGACGTCACCACCACGCCCGTCAGGTACGCGCCCAGCGCTCCTGTCAGAGAGCCCCGGTCGATCAGACGCTGCAACTTCCAGCCGATGCCCGCTATTGCGACACCATGTCCCGGTACAGGCCGCGGTAGCTTTCGATCATGTCCTGGCGACGATAGAAGCCGAGGACGCGCTTGCGACCTGCCCGTCCGAATCGCCTGCGCAGCAGGGGATCGCGCGCCAAGCGGACCAGCGCGGCCGCGGTTTCGCTGGCGGTTCCCACGCGGGTGACGAGGCCGCTCGCGCCCAGCAGCCGATCAGGCGCGCTGCGTCCTTCGACCATCTCGCGGCAGGCACCGACGTCCGTGGCGACGACAGGCAAGCCGGCCGCGTAGGCTTCGAGGATCACCAGCGGTTGCCCTTCGCTGAAGCTGGTGAGCACGACGACATCGAGGTCGGAATAGATCAGTTGGGCCGGCTGCGGGCCGGTGAATACGACCGACGACGCCAGACCCAGGCTCTCGACCAGTGCGACGCAGCGGCGCACGTATGCAGCGTCCTCGGCGATCGGGCCGATGATGCGCACGTCCAGTGCGACGTCGGCCATCGCCAGGTTGCACGCCTGGATGAAGCTGATCACGTCCTTGATGGGTACCACCCGTCCGACGAAGCCGACGCGGAGCGCCCTCGTGTCATCCGGCCCTTGCGAGCCGTGCAACCCTGGGGGGACTGGCAGGCCGCTGGCGCCGCGTTCGTCGTCGGCCGACGGCACCTCGACGCCGTTCGGCACGATCGAAATCTTCGAGGCGAGCGCGCCGTCCGCGATCTGGCGCGCCCGGTTCACGTCGCTCAGCGTGACGATTCGCGATGCGCGCCGATACGCCAGCTGCGACAGCGCGCGGAATGAATGCGACCAGAGGTCGCGGAGAGGCGACGGCCTGGCGCCCACCCGGATGGCGTCGCCGGCGTCGGGCTGGTCTTTGATCCAGCTGGCGCGCGCGAGATCCATGTCGCGCTCGCGCGAGTAGATCCCGTGCTCGGTCACGATCAGCGGACGACCTGTGCGCAGGCTGAACACCGCTCCGCACAGCCCGGCGTATCCGGTGGAGACGGTGTGATAGCAACGGGCCGGGGGCGCGACCGCCGGGAGCAAGCGCAGGATCGGCACGTAGATCGCGCGCAGGTGCCAGAACAGATCCAGAAACGAGGCCTGCGGCGCAACTTTCTCGGCGATCTCCGCGAGGAGTTCGAACGTCTCGCGGCCGTGCAGGAACTCGCCGACGCTGAGGTCGCCGCAGGCCAGGTCTTCGAGCAGGCGATCGTCGCCCCGGCCGATCTCGAGGCTGAGCCGGCGGATCGCGCCCAGCACGCGCGACGGCGGCAGACGCGAGCGGCCGCGCCGGCGGAAAGCGCGGATCTCACCGTCGAGGCGCTCCCGAGCGGCGCTGGTGATCGGTGTCGTCTCGAGCTCGCTGCAGTAGGTCTGGTGAAGGCGAGTCACATTGTCGGGAAGCGCGTAGGAGGGCGGACCGTAGACGCCCGCCCGGGATCCGATGTTGAACACCGAGAACCGCAGCTCGGGATGGCCCTTGATGATGTCGTGCACCCACGCGGACACGCCCCCGGCGACGTAGGGGTAGGTGCCCTCGACCAGGAGGCAGACGTCGTCCGGAACACCGACGCGAGCCTCAGAGACCGCAGGCATCATATTCCTTGCGCGTCGAGCTCGAGTCGAGCGCGTCTCCCTGCAATGTCGCGCACGAGCCGTGGGCAGAGCGACGCCGCGCGCTCATAGCCCCGACGGGCGTCGGCCACAAAGCGAGCGATCACAGAAGCATCGGGCAGACCCGAATGAACGGCGGCGGCGAGCATGTCCGCGTCTGCGAGCGCGCGCTCGAACCCGGGATTGCCGTCCAGCTCCTGGTGAGCGGCGGCGGCGGAAACCTCGAGCTGCGCGCCGAGATCCTCGAGGGCTAGCGCCGCCTCCACGGCGAGGTCCGCGTCACCGGTGGCGACCGCTCGACGCAAGAGCGCGATCGATTCGGCGTCGGGGTGCCGCGTGAGCATCCCGACCGTTGCGCTCTTCTCGGCCGGACTCCCGGACATCAACGACTCGCACGCCGACAACCCATCGATGAGCCGGCGTACGTCGACAACGGTGAGGGATCGTTTATCCGGCGCCTCGCGCGCGGGGATCTCGCCAACTTCGCCTCGCCTACGCGTGCGGAGGGCGGCCACGGCGACGACCGCGCCCAGCAGAGGCAGCGTCAGAGTCAGCGCCGCCATGAGCACCCGCTGGCTGCGGCCGGCCTGGGTGGCCAGCCCGGCCGCTCCGCATGCCAGCAGGTGCAGCCCAGCCACCGCGATCAATGAACAGCCCGCGCGGCCACCCGAGACCAGCACGGCCAGCGCCAATCCGTCCAAGCAGGTGGCGAGCAGCAGCGGGAGAAGCGAGGGTCTCGACGTGACGGTTTCCGGCGGCTCCAAGGACATCGCGGAATCCCCATTCA
>Ga0070672_100001204_pt1 | contig 15828 bp, 13 predicted proteins | sample KBSM13metaG_FD_66151 | JGI IMG/M metagenome (GOLD analysis project Ga0070672, IMG submission 66151) | Miscanthus rhizosphere microbial communities from Kellogg Biological Station, Michigan, USA - KBS M1-3 metaG | ecosystem: Host-associated > Plants > Roots > Rhizosphere > Soil ... | reverse complement strand
GCATGGCCACGAGGCCGATGCGCTGCTGGAACAGTTGCCGCTGGGATACGTCCGCCTGTCGCCGCGTTACTCCGATGCGCACACCAATACCGCGTTGCGCGACGAACTTCGCGGCATCATCGACCGGGCGCACCGCCTCGGGCTGCAAGTCATCGGCCCACAGGTCGAGAATGCGCAGAGCGCGGCGATGTTGTGGATGAGCGGGATCGACCTGATCCAGGGGAATCTGGTGCAACAGGCAGATGAAGAACTCGACTTCAACTTCCAGCATTCGGTGCTGTAAGTGAGCGACGACGCGGGGCGCGTGCCATCACATACCGCACGCTGGATGGCGCTGGGCGCCGCAGCGGGCGCCGCGCTGGCGATCGCGATGGAGACTTGGGGCTTCTCCGGTCCGTGGCAGAGCATCGCACTGCTGCTCACGCTGCTGGCGGTGTTCGCGATCACCGTCTTCGTCGTCTCGACGCGCCGACGCGAACGCGAATGGCTCCAGACCGACGAACGCGCGCGCAAGGGCGAGGAGACGGTGGGTGCATTGCAGCGCGAAATCGACCGGCACACGGAGCTCGAACGCGACCTGCTCCTGGCCAAGCAGGCGGCCGAATCGGCGGTGCTTGCCAAGGGCGAATTCCTCGCGACGATGAGCCACGAGATCCGCACGCCGCTCAACGGCATCGTGCCGATGCTCGACCTGCTGCTGCACGCAAAGCTTGCCCCGGACCACCACGAACTGGTGCGCACCGCGCTGGCCTCGTCACACCAGTTGCTGCGCATCGTCGACGACATCCTCGACTACTCCAAGCTCGAAGCCGATCGGCTGGAACTGGAGACGACGGCATTCAACCTGCGCGAACTGATGGAAACCGTCATCCAACTCATGGAACGCGCGGCTGATTCCAAAGGGCTGCGCCTGAGCCTGCAGATCGATCCGGCCGTGCGCCTGCCGGTACGGGGCGACCCGGTGCGCCTGCGCCAGGTGCTCGGCAACCTGATCAGCAACGCGGTGAAATTCACCGAACGCGGATCGGTCGCGGTCAGCGTGCGTCGTGTCGGCGAAACAGTCGCGCAGCACCAACTGCATTTCGAGGTGCGCGACACCGGCATCGGGATTTCCAGCGATGCCCAGACTCGCCTGTTCCACGCCTTCAGCCAGGCCGACGCATCGACCACGCGCCTGTATGGCGGCACCGGACTCGGGCTTGCCATCTGCAAGCGCATCGTTGACCTGATGGGTGGCCGCATCACGGTGCAATCGGAAGTCGGGCGCGGCGCGACGTTCGCCTTCGACATCCCGCTGTTGAAGGTGCAGGGCGACATGCCGGCGCGCGAACTGGAGTTCGGCGGCGGCCGCCTGCTGCTGCTCAGCGCCGACGCGCGCCTGCGCATGCGCCTGAGCATGCTGCTGCCCAACTGGGGCCTGCGCGTGACGGCCGTGGAGAACACCCAGGAAGCGCTCGACCGGCTGCGCGCCGCGGCCACGCAAGGCCCGCCATGGGCGTACGTCACTGTCCTGGCTGACCTGGCCGGCATGCGCAACACCGGGCTCGCGCTGCACCGAAACCTGGAGCGGCATGCGATCTATGGCGATGTGCGACTGATCTGCATGTATGGCGACGAACCCGTCCCGGACGAACTCCGGCGCAGCGTGACCCTGCTCAACCGGCTCGCGCCCGATGCCGACCTGCGCGCGGCGCTCATCGCCAAGCCGGAAACCGTCGAAGCGCCTGCGACGATCGTCCAACCGCCGAGCGACGGCGACAGCCCCAGTCGCGTTCGCAACGCCCGGGTACTGCTGGTCGAGGACAATCCCGTCAACCTGATGGTCGGGCAACGGTTGTTGAGCGTGCTCGGGGTGGAATGCGACACCGCGCAGAACGGCGAGATCGCACTGGTGCGGATGTCGGCATCGCGTTACGACCTGGTGCTGATGGACTGCCAGATGCCGGTGGTCGACGGCTACACCGCAACGCGGCGCTGGCGCGAAGCCGAAGACGCGGCGGGCGACGAGCACCACCTGCCGATCATCGCGATGACGGCCAACGCGATGGCCGGCGATCGCCAGAAATGCCTCGACGCCGGCATGGACGATTACCTCGCCAAGCCCGTTACCCGCGCGGAACTCGAACGCTGCCTGCATCGCTGGTGGCGGCCGCGGCCCTCCGATGCACGCGTTGCCGGGGTGACGCCAGCGATCCGCGCAGAGATGCCGGTGATGCCCAGCAAGACTCCGCCCAGCGAAACCCCGGAACGGGTTGTCGCCCTGCCGGGCGAGAGTGTGGAGATCGTTCCGGCGACGCCGGAGCCGGTCATCAACGAAGCGATCCTGTTCGAACTGCGCTCGGTTCTCGGCGGCGAACTGGACAAGCTCATCGAACTTTTCCTCCAGGACACCCCGCAGCTGGTGGGGCGGCTCGAGGCCGCGGCGATCACGCCGGATTTCAACGAACTGCGCGAAGCCGCGCATTCGCTGAAGAGTTCCAGCGCGAACCTCGGCGCAATGGCGCTTTCGGCCGCGGCAAAACGTGTCGAGCTTGGTGCGCGCCTGCTGACGCTGGATCGTCCCGCGGTCGCGGTGACTCTGGTCGCCACCGAGTTCGCGCGCGTGCGCCAGGCGTTCGTCGCCCGCTCGGAAGGCGCCGCAATGGACACGCAGCGCCAGTCCGATTCGCTTTCCGCGTAGTCGACCCCCCAGGGTTTCCCGCTCCGCGACCCCGGGCTCAGCCGTCGATCTTGGTCGACAGGTATATCTGCTCGCCCACGCGCGCGATCAGCGCCAACTGCGTTTCCAGCCAGTCGATGTGTTCTTCCTCGGAGTCGAGGATGTCGGTGAACAGCTTGCGACTCACGGAGTCGCCGACTGATTCGCACTGCGCGATCGCGTCGCGCAGCGTCGGCAGCGCTTCGAGTTCAAGCGCCAGGTCGCATTCGATCAGTTCGCGCGGGTTCTCGCCGATGCGCAGCTTGCCCAGCGCCTGGAAGTTCGGCAGCCCGTCGAGGAAGAGGATTCGCTCGGCGAGCTTGTCCGCGTGCTTCATCTCGTCGATCGATTCTTTGTACTCGTGCTCGGCGAGTTCGGTCAGACCCCAGTTCTTCAGCATCTTGGCGTGCAGGAAGTACTGGTTGATCGCGGTGAGCTCGTTGTAGAGCGCCTTGTTGAGGTACTCGATGACCTTCGGGTCGCCTTTCATGGCCGCGGTTCCGTGTGCGAAGTCGCCAGACTTTAGCGCCGGCGTGCAGGCGGTGGCGAAACGCGAATCGAGTGCATTCCCGCGAGCGGCGGGCCAACGTCAGGCGGCGTGCGACAACACCGGCAGGGGCACGACGTCGGCGGTGGGAAGCGCGGCGTGGAGCTCGTCCAGCAGCTGAGCCGCCATTTCGATGCAACTGCCGCAGCTGGCGCCGCAGCCGGTACGCATCGTCAGTTCGGACACCGTCCGGCAACCGGCCTCGGCAACCTGACGGATTTCGCGCTCGGTGACGCCATTGCAGAGGCATACGTACATGCGGTGCATTGCACCGCAGATGCGAATGATTGTCAATTCCACCCCATGTTGGGGCGAATCAACCGTTGGACGTTTCCGGCGGCTTGCCGCCCGCTGCCACCAGGGTCGGTGCCGACACCCGCAACCGTTGCTGCCGCTGCCGGGCAGGCGGTCGCGACCAGGTGTCGGCGGCCGGCTGCGGGATCGCCTGCGGACCCGCGATCTGCCGGGCGAAGGGCGCCAGATGCCGCAGCGCACTGGCATACACGCTGCGCTTGAACAGCACCACATGCTCCAGCGGGTACCAGAAATCGACCCAGCGCCAGTGGTCGAACTCTGGCTTGTCGGTCAGGTCCAGGCGCAGGTCGGACTCGCTGCCGGTGAACTGCAGCAGGAACCACACCTGCTTCTGGCCGATGCAGACCAGGCGGTCATGGCGCCGGATGGCCCTCGGCGGGAGACGGTAGCGCAGCCACCCGGGGGTGACGCCGAGCACGGCGACATGCTCGGGTTCGAGCCCGGTTTCCTCGCGCAACTCGCGATACATCGCCTCGAGCGGAGTTTCGTCGGTGTTCATCCCGCCCTGCGGGAACTGCCACCCGTCGCGCCGCACTCGCCGCGCCCAGAACACGCGGCCGTCGGGATGCATCAAAACGATGCCGACATTGGGTCGGTAACCGTCCGGATCGATCACGATGCGGACTCCAAAAGGATTGACTTACGTCACTGTCTCCGACTCTGCCACGCGTGACGTGAGCGAACAAGCATCCGCCGGCAGAATTGACGCAGGCGGCAGCGACATGGACAATTCGCGGTTCACCGCGCTGCGCGGTCACCGTGGCTATGTAGCTCAGCCGGTTAGAGCACAGCACTCATAATGCTGGGGTCGGTGGTTCGAGTCCACCCATAGCCACCACTCAGTTTTACGGCCGAATCCAGGCGCCCACCCTCGTTCGCCGGGGCCCAAGAACGCGCATGGACATCTTCAAGAGTTTCACCCTCGAAGCCGCGCATCGGCTGCCGAACGTGCCGGCCGGCCATAAGTGCGCGCGTCTGCACGGACATTCGTTCCGGGTCGAACTGCATGTGTCGGGGACGCCGGACGCGCATAGCGGCTGGATCATGGATTTCGCGGACATCAAGGCCACCTTCCGACCGCTGTACGAGCAGCTGGATCATCACTACCTCAACGACGTAGACGGCCTGGACAATCCGACCAGCGAGCGGCTGGCGAGCTGGATCTGGGACCGGCTCAAGCCCGCGCTGCCGCTGTTGTCCGCCGTCGTGGTCCATGAAACCTGTACCTCGGGCTGCCGGTACACCGGCCCCTGACGCGCCAACCCGCTGATTCACAACACTTTATGAACAAAATGGCATCCGTCGCGTGGCGGATGTTGCAATGCACCATTTCCGGGTCTATGCTGCAACGCACAAAACCGGCATTCCCTGCCGGATACCGCAGGAGATCCGCCATGGAACAGATCAACCAGTTCAACGACCAGTTCGCTTCCGCCTCGCGCCAGTTCGCCGATACTGCCGGCCAGGTCAGCCGCCTCGCCCTGAGCAACGCCGAGCAGGTGTTCGGCCTGCAGCTGGCCGCGATCGAGCAGAACGTCAACGCGACCTTCGCCTTCTGGGGCGAGTTGGCCGAAACCCGTGACGTCGACGGCCTCAAGACGCTGTGGCCGAAGGGCGTGCAGGTGGCTCGCGAGAACGTCGAGCGCGCGATCAGCACCGGCCAGGAAGTCATCGGCCGCACGCTGAAGACCAACGAAGCCATCGGCCAGATCGCCAAGGGCCAGTTCGAGCGCGCCACCGCGCAGGCAAAGGACGTCGCCACGCAGGTCAACGACCAGGTCAACAAGGCCGCCAACACGGCCGCCGACCAGGTCAATGCGCAGTTCAACAAGGCTGCCAAGAACAAGTAAGGCTCCACATCCCGGCGCGCAGTTGGCGCCGAATGCAAAGAAACCCGGCAGCGCAGGCTGCCGGGTTTTTTGCTTCTGCGGCGCTCGGTAAGGGCACGTCTCTCCGCAACCTCCCCTTCGCTGCGCGAAAGGGAGGACGAGACGCTACAACGTCGAGGGCGCGTGCACGTCCTTCGGCGCCTCGTCCATCGAGTCGCCCAGCATGCGTCTCACTGCCGTGTAGAACACCGGGATGAACAACAGGCCCAGGAACGTCGCGGCGAGCATTCCGCCGATGACGCCGGTGCCGATCGCGTGGCGCGCGTTGGCGCCTGGGCCGGTTGAGATCGCCAGCGGCAGCACGCCCATGATGAAGGCCAGAGACGTCATCAGGATCGGCCGCAAGCGCAGCTTGGCAGCCTCGACCACCGCGATGCCGAGCGGCTTGCCCGCATTGCGCTCCTGGATCGCGAATTCGACGATCAGGATCGCGTTCTTCGCCGCCAGGCCGATCACCGTGATCAGGCCGATCTTGAAATAGATGTCGTTCGGAAGGCCACGCGCCATCGACAGCGCAATCGCGCCGAGCACGCCCACCGGCACCACCAGCAGCACCGCCACCGGCACCGACCAGCTTTCGTACAGCGCCGCCAAGCACAGGAACACCACCACGATCGACAGCACCATTAGCATCGTCGCCTGGCTGCCCGACAGGATTTCCTGATGCGACTGCCCGGTCCAGTCGTAACCGAAGCCGGGCGGAAGATCCTTCTCGATGATCTGCTCCATCGCCTGCATCGCCTCTCCCGAGCTATGCCCCGGCGCCTGCGAACCGACGATCTCCATCGCCGCGAAGCCGTTGTAGCGCGTGAGCGACGGCGAGGCGACATCCCACTTCGCGTGAACGACGTTCGACAACGGGATCATCGTCGGCATGCCGTTCGCGCCCGACGCTGCGCCGTTGGACGGCGTATAGAAGTGCGCCAGCGATTCCGGACCGGTACGGTACGGCGCATCGGCCTGCATCGTCACCCGCTTCACGCGCCCGCCCTGCAGGAAGTCGTTGACGTATACCGGCGCCAGCATCAGCTGGATCGCGCTGTAGATGTCGCCGACCGACAGTCCCATCGCATCGGCCTGCACACGATCGACATCGAGCTTGAGCTGCGGCGAATCCGCCAGCGCATTCGGCCGCACGCCCACCAGCGCCTTGTTCTGGCCGGCCTTGCCGAGCAGCGCGCCCATTGCGCTGGCCAACGCCTCGCGGCCCTGGCCGCTGCGATCCTGCAGGTACATGTCGAAGCCGCCGAACTGGCCAAGGCCATTCACCGTCGGCAGGTTGATCACGAAGATCTGCGCGTCGCGGATCGGGAACAACGCCATGTTCGTGCGCTGGATGAATTCGCTTGCGGTGATCTTGCGCTGGTCCCAGGGCTTGAGCTTGATGAAGACCATGCCGACGTTTTCGCCCGAGCCGATGAAGCTGAAGCCCGTGACCTGGAACATGCCGTCGTAGCCTTCCTGTTTCTCGACCACGGCGCGCACCTGCTCGAACACTTCATTGGTGCGGCGCACGGTGGCGCCCGACGGCAGCTGCACGATGCCGAAGGCGTAGCCCTGGTCCTCTTCCGGCAGGAAGCTGCCCGGCATCTTCCAGAACAGGAAGCCGCACAGCAGCGCCAACGCCGCGAACACGATCATCCAGCGGGGCGCATGCCGTACCGCGCTGCCGATGTGGCGCGTGTAGGTGGTGCGTGTACGTTCGTAGTTGCGATTGAACCAGCGGAAAACTGGATTACGGCTGTCGTGGTGCACGCTCGGCTTGAGCAGGTTCGCGCACAGCGCCGGAGTGAACCCGAGCGCGAGGAACGCCGAGAACAGCGTCGCCATCGCAATGGTCAGCGCGAATTGTCGGTACACCGCGCCAGCGCTGCCCTCCTGCAATGCGCTTGGCACGAACACCGCCGCCAGTACCAGGGTGATCGCGATCACTGCACCGGTGATCTGCTGCATCGCCTTGAAGGTCGCTTCGCGCGGCGAGAGGCCTTCCTCGGTCATGATGCGTTCGACGTTCTCGATCACCACGATGGCATCGTCCACGACGATGCCGATCGCCAGCACCATGCCGAACAGACTGAGCTGGTTGATGGTGAAGCCCAGCACCTTCATGCCGAGGAAGGTGCCCAGCAACGCGACAGGGATCACCAGCGTCGGGATGATCGTCGCCCGCAGGTTCTGCAGGAACAGCAGCATCACCAGGAACACCAGCACCATCGCTTCGGCCAGCGTCTTGATGACTTCCTCGATCGACAGACGCACGAAGTCAGTGGTGTCGTACGGCGCGAACCATTGCACGCCATTCGGGAAGCTCGGCTGCAACTCCGCCATGCGCTTCTTGACCGCGGCGGCGACGGCGATCGCGTTCTCACCCGGCCCGAGCATCACCGCAAAACCCGCCGCGGGCTTGCCGTTCCACTTCAGGTCGAACCCTTGCGCGGAGCCCGAGATCTCGACCCGCGCCACGTCCTTCAACCGCACCGCTGCGCCGTCGGGCGTCGTGCGCAGGAGGATCCGCTCGAACTGCTCGGGGTTGGTGAAGCGTCCTTCCGCCGACACCGTTGCGGTGAACATCTGCGACTCGGGCGACGGTTCTCCGCCGACCTGGCCAGCGGAGAACTGTACGTTCTGCCCGCGTACCGCCTGCAGCACCTGCGACGCCGACAATCCGTATGCCTGCAGCTTGTCGGGGTCCAGCCACAGATGCATCGCGTATTGGCCGCCGAACAGCTGCGTGTTGCCGACGCCGGGCACGCGCGAGATCTGGTCGATCACGTTCGACGCGAGCAGGTCGCTCAGCGCGTCGCGGCCGATCGCGGGATCGCTCGACTGCACCGCGACCACCATCAGGAAGCCGGCATTCGACTTCGATACCGTCACGCCTTGCTGCACCACGTCGGTGGGCAGGCGCGGTGTCGCCTGGGCCACCTTGTTCTGCACCTGCATCTGCGCGATGTCGGGATCGGTGCCGGGCTTGAAGGTGAGGTTGAGCGACGCGCTGCCGTCGGAACCGGACGACGCGCTGAAATAGTCGAGGTTGTCGATGCCGGTGAGCTGCTGCTCGATGATCTGGGTCACCGCGCGCTCGACCGTCTCCGCGCTGGCGCCCGGATAGTTGGCGGACACCCCCACCTGCGGCGGCGCGATGTTCGGGTACGACTCCACGCCGAGGGTGCGGATCGACAGCAGGCCGGCGAGCACGACCATGATCGCGATCACCCATGCGAACACCGGATGGTTGATGAAATAGCGCGACATGGCAGGTCAGCCCTGCGGCGCGGCGGCAGCGGAGGGTGCAGGCGGCTGCTCCGGCGTCCACGGCACCGCCTTGGCCGGTTGCCCCGGTTGCGCGCGCTGCAGGCCAGAGACGATCACCCGGTCGCCCGGGGCGACGCCGCTGCCGACGATCCAGTCGCTGCCGTCGAGGCGGTCGGCAGCAATGTCCTTGCGCGCCACCTTGCCGTCCTTGCCGACGACGAGCACGTAGGCGCTTTGCTGGTCTCGCTGCACCGCAACCTGCGGCACGCGGAACGCGGCGCGCTGTTCGCCGAGTGTCGCCTTCACGCTGACGAAGGTGCCGGGCAGCAGCCGATGGTCCGGGTTGGGGACGCGCGCGCGCAATGCCACGGCGCCGGTAGCGGGATCGACGACGTCGCCGGAGAAATCTAGCGCGCCGGGATGCTCGTACACGCTGCCGTCGGGTAGCAGTACCTGCACCTCGTGCTGGCCGCTGCCGTCGTCGAGCTTCCGCACCTGGGCCATCTGCTCCACGCTCATCGAGAATTCGACGTACAGCGGATCGATCTGGTCGACGGTCGTCAGCAGCGTGGCATCGCCCTGCCCGACCAGCGCACCCTCGGTCACCTGCTGCTTGCCGGCACGGCCGCTGATAGGCGCCCGCACGGTGGCGTAGCCCAGGTTGATGCGCGCGCTCTCCACCGCCGCCTTGCCCGACTGCAACGCGGCCGCTGCGCTGCGCTCGGCGGCAAGTGCGTTGTCGAGGTCGGCCTGCGAGATGAACTTGCTGGGTGCCAGCGTGCGCGCCCGTTCCGCCGCGGCGTGGGCATTGGCGTAGTTGGCCTGCGCGGTCGCCTGCGCGGCCTGGGCTTGGCCGAGCGCGGCCTTCAGCTGCGCCGGATCGATCACGAACAGCACCTGGCCCATCACGACGTCGCTGCCCTCCTCATAGACACGGCGCTGAACGATGCCGGGGACACGCGCCCGCACGTCGGCGCTGCGGTACGGCGCAAGCCGTCCGACCAGTTCCTTGACCAGCGGCACGCTGGTGGGCTGCAGCGCCAGCACGCCGACTTCCGGCGGCGGCATGCCTGCGCCGGGACCGGCGCCTTGCGGCTGTCCCTTGCCGCAGGCGGTCAACGCCAGGAGGGCGAGGCCGGCTGCAATCAGGCGAAGGGTCGCCAGCGAACGGAGTGCAAGGGTCATCGGTGGGGGCTCCGGAAACCGAGCTCCGAATGGGAGCGTTGAGCGGGGTAAATGGGGGTATTTCCTATACCGCCCAGTGTAGCATTCAGCTTCGGCCGCACCCGTGCCAGAAGTGCCGGCTCATGACGCCGCCCAGTCCGGGAGGCACAGGTAACGCGAGAGGGCCGCGCCGTCGGCCAGCGGCTCGTGCGGCAGCCAGCCCAGGCAGGGCGCTTCGATACGCGCCTGCAGCATCGCGCGATGTTCCTCGCGACAGGCCATCTCGGGCTCGATGGCATTGCCCACCCAGCCCAGCAGCCGGCAGCCGTCGGCTGCAATCGCCCGCACGGTGAGCAGCGAATGGTTGAGGCACCCGAGCCGAAGGCCGACCACCAGTACGACCGGCAATCCGAGCGCCCGGACCACGTCCACCTGCATCAGCGACGCCGACAACGGCGCGGCCCAGCCGCCGACGCCTTCCACGACGACGGCGTCGGCCTGCGCGCGGAGCCGGGCATGCGCGGCAGCGATCCGGTCCAGCCGGACGTCGACGCCGGCATCCCGCGCCGCGAGCTCCGGGGCCAGCGGCAATGGCAGCGCGTACGGATTGACGTCGTCATAGGCAGTTCGGCCTGCGCTGGCCGCCTGCAGCGCCAGGGCGTCCTCATTGCGCCAGCCATCGGAACCGGGTTCGCAGCCACTGGCGACCGGCTTCATGCCGACTGCGGCGACGCCCCGCGCCCGCAACGCGTGCAGCCAGGCCGTGCTGACCCGGGTCTTGCCGATGCCGGTGTCGGTGCCGGTGATGTAGACGCTGGGGGCTGGCATCGATACATGCTAGCAACCGGCCTCCCGCTTTCCCGGCAGCCATGCCCCGGCGCGAGTAGACTCAAGGGATGTTCTCCCCCACCGGCCTCTCCGGTCCCAAGCCGGAGCAATACGGGCAACTGCTGGCGCAGGCACGCGCGCTGGTCGAGGGAGAGCGCGATCGGGTCGCCAACGCGGCCAACCTGTCGGCACTCGTCTACCACGCGCTGCCGCAGCTCAACTGGGTGGGCTTCTACTTCTTCGACGGTACCGAACTGGTCGTCGGCCCGTTCCAGGGCCTGCCGGCCTGCGTGCGCATCCCGCTCTCCAAGGGCGTGTGCGGGGCCGCCGCGCGCACGCGCACCACGCAGCGCGTCCCCGACGTGAATGCATTCGCGGGACACATCGCCTGCGATTCGGCATCGCGCTCGGAACTGGTCGTGCCGCTTTACGACGACGACGCATTGATCGGCGTGTTCGACATCGACAGTCCGATCCCGGCTCGCTTCGACGCCGACGACCAGACCGGGCTGGAAGCGATCGCCGCATGCTTCGTCGACGCCTGCGCAGCGGCGACGCCGGCATGAACACCCAGGAAAAACTGCGCAACATCGGACCCAAGTCCGCGGCATGGTTGCGCCAGGTCGGCCTGCGCACGCGCGAGGACCTGACCGAGGTCGGCGCGGTCGATGCGTTCATGCGCGTCAAGCGTGCCGGCTTCAAACCCAGCCTCAACCTGTTGTATGCGCTGGAAGGCGCGTTGCGCGACTGCCATTGGCAGGAAGTTCCCGAAGACCGTCGCAACGTGCTGGTGTCCGAGGCCGAAGGCAAGATCGCGCTGCTGCCGGCGCCACGCAATCGTCCTGCTGCAGGCCCGGTGACGACGACCCTGATGGCGCGCGACGACGCCAGCGGGTCCACCGAAGGCTTCTCGCTGTCCGCCCAGAACGACAGCCAATCGTCCGACTGATCCTTTGCGCATCGCCGCGCAGTCGCCTAGACTGCGCGCGCTTCGAGGTGACCCGCGGATCGTGCTGCTGAAAGCATGGTGCCAAGGGTTGAAACGGGAAGCCGGTGACGCTGCACGCGCGATGCGATGCGCAGCCATTCCGGCACTGCCCCCGCAACGGTAAGCGAGACAAGCCCCGACATCCGCCACTGTGCGCAACAGCACGGGAAGGCGTCGCGGCCGGAGTGCACGCGCCGTGCAGTCCACTCGCAAGTCCGGAGACCGGCCTCGCAGCAGGGTCCTTGCGACCCGCAACGGTTGCGATGCGGCGGGCATTGCGGCGGCGGCGCCGCCTGCTTCCAGCGGCCCTTCGCTTGCACGGTTTCTCCATCGCGACTCCACCCGTCGATGCGCGCGGGCGTGCGCGCTGGAGAACACACGATGCAACTGCGAATCCTCACCACGGCGCTCGCGCTGTCCCTGCCATCGGTCGCATTCGCGCAGTCCGAGGACGCGACCGATCTCGACCGCGTCATCGTTACCGGCACGCGCACTGCGGTCACGGTGGATCAGTCGCTCTCGGCGGTCGATGTCATCGACCGCGACGAGATCGAACGCAGCCAAGCGCATTCGCTGCCGCAGCTGCTGCGCGGTCGCGCCGGCATCAACCTGGTCAACCAGGGCGGCCTAGGAAAGCTGACGACGCTGTTCCTGCGTGGCACCGAGTCCGATCACACACTCGTGCTGGTCGATGGCGTGCGCATCGGCTCGTCCACGTCGGGACTGACCGCGCTGCAGGACATCCCGGTCGACAGCATCGATCGCATCGAAATCGTGCGCGGTCCGCGCTCGAGCCTTTACGGTTCCGAGGCGATCGGCGGCGTCATCCAGATCTTCACCCGTCGCGAGAAGAGCGGTACCCGTCCGCGGGTGCGCGTGGGCGCCGGCAGCCATGGCCTGCGCGAAGCCAGCGCCGGTGTCGACCTGGCATCGACACGCGGGTGGTTCGGCGTCGACGGCAGCTGGCAGCACGACGACGGCATCAACGCCTGTCGTGGTACCGGGGCGCCGACCTACGCCGGTTGTGGCGTCGCCGTGCCGGATCCCGATCGCGATGGCTACCGCGACGCGGCGCTGTCGTTGCACGGCGGCATCCACGCGACCGATGCGCTCACGCTCGAAGCCAATGCGCTGCGCAGCGAGGGCCACAACGCCTACGACAGCAATCCGGATTTCGGCCTGGCCGACAATTCCGAAACCGTACAACAGGTCGTCGGCGGCAAGCTGCGGTATGCGCCGGGTAGCAGGATCACGTTGCAGCTGACCGCCGGTCGCAACATCGATGCGTCGTGGAACTTCATCGGCGACGTCTTCAACGACCGCTTCGACAGCCGGCGCGACAGCGCCTCGTTGCAGGGCGACATCGAGCTTCGAACCGGGCAGCTGCTGACGCTCGGCTACGACTGGTTGCGCGACCGCGGCTCGGTCGCCAGCCCGTTTTCCAGCTACGCGGCGGCGCGCGGCAACCGCGCGGGCTTCGCGCAATACCAAGGCCGCTTCGGCCGCCACGATGTGCAGGCGGCGGTGCGGCGCGACGACAACGACCAGTTCGGCGGGCACGACACCGGCAGCGTGGCGTGGGGCGTCGATGCCGCGCACGGCCTGCGCTTCACCGCGAGCGCCGGCACCGCGTTCAAGGCACCGACGTTCAACGAGCTGTATTACCCGTTCTACGGAAACCCGGACCTGCAGCCGGAAACATCGCGCAGCATCGAAGCGGGCGTGGCCCAGCGCCTGTCCGCATGGCATTGGCAGCTCAGCGCCTACGAGACCACGATCGACGACCTGATCACCTACGACACGACGCTCTTCGCCGCCAACAACCTCGACAGTGCGCGCGTCCGCGGCGCTGAGCTCACCGCAGGCGCGACGCTGGAGGGATGGAACGCCTCGGCGCAGGCGACCTTCGCCGACCCGCGCAATCGCAGCGCCGGGACGAATCTCGACAACGTCCTGCCGCGCCGCGCACGCCAGAGCGCACGCATCGACCTGGATCGGTCGTTCGGCGCATGGCACGTGGGTGGCGCGTGGATCGCCGAGGGCGGACGTTGGGACGATGTCGCCAACACGCTGCATGTCGGCGGCTACGCGACGCTGGACCTGCGCGCCCAATTCGATGTCGCACGCGACTGGGCCGTGCAGGGCGAAGTGCGCAACGTGTTCGACCGGGCCTACGAAACCGCGGCGTTCTACAACCAGCCGGGGCGGGAGTTCGCGGTGAGCGTGCGCTGGCAGCCTGGGGACTAGGCGGCAGGTTTTCGTGGGAGTGGCGCCTGCCTGGCAGGCGGCATTCCTACGAGTAGCAGATCCTGCGGGGCACCGACACCGGCACCGGCAGCGGCACCTCTGGTGTCCCGCGCAATGCACGCAGCGTGCGCACCAGCTCGCGGTAGCTGCATGCAAGCTGCTCGAACAACGTGGCGTAGGCGTTGCGGCTGGCGTCGGCGACCTCGAAGTAGGCGCCGCGACCGAGGTCGATGAAGTAATCGCTGCCAACGCGGCGACGCTCGGCCAAACCCGGATACAGGCCGGCGATCAGCAGGCAGCGATCGCCGACATCGCGTAACGCATCGGCGCGCTGGCTGCCGCTGCAGGCCTGCGCGGCGAGCCATTCCAGTGCCTGCGTACGCACGAGCAGCGAATCGTCGCGCTGGTAACGCAGCAGCACGAACACCAGATAGCTCTCGCGCGTTTCGTCCAGTGGCACGCCGACGCGGGCGCCCGCGTCGTGCACCAGCCCCTGCCACAGTTCCGCGGCCGCGCCGCGCCGGATGGTCTCGATCATCGTCCGCCCCCGTCGTTGCGCCCATCGGCAACGCAGGTCGAGACTAATCCTGCTTTTGCGCCCCTGCTGGCAGCTGCGCGCGGCGACTGCCAGCCGCGGCCGCGTTCGCTATTCCACCGTGACCGACTTGGCGAGATTGCGCGGCTTGTCGACGTCGGTGCCGCGCGCAAGCGCCGTGTGGTACGCAAGCAGCTGCACCGGGATCGTGTGCACGATCGGCGACAGCACGCCGACGTGGCGCGGCGTGCGGATCACGTGCACGCCCTCGGATTCGCCGAACTGGCTGTCGGCGTCGGTGAACACGAACAGCTCGCCGCCGCGCGCGCGCACTTCCTGCATGTTCGACTTGACCTTCTCCAGCAGGCGGTCGTTGGGCGCGATCACCACCACCGGCATCTCCTTGTCCACCAGCGCCAGCGGGCCGTGCTTGAGCTCCCCGGCCGGATAGGCCTCGGCGTGGATGTAGGAGATTTCCTTGAGCTTCAAGGCGCCTTCCAACGCGATCGGATAGTGCACGCCGCGGCCGAGGAACAGCGCGTGCTGCTTCGGCGCGAAACGCTCGGCCCAGAGCGCGATCTGCGGCTCGAGGTTGAGCGCGTGCTGCACGCTGCCGGGCAGGTGGCGCAACGCTTCCAGCAGTTCGGATTCCTGCTCGTCCGACAGCCTGCCACGCAGCTTCGCCAGCGTCGCCGTCAGCGTGAACAGGGCGACGAGCTGCGTGGTGAACGCCTTGGTCGACGCGACGCCGATCTCGGCGCCGGCCCGGGTGTAGTAGACGAGCCGGCTGGCGCGAGGGATCGCGCTTTCCGGCACGTTGCAGATCGACAAGGTCCGATCCTGGCCGAGCGATTTGGCGTATTTCAACGCCTCCATCGTGTCCAGCGTTTCCCCCGACTGCGAGATGGTGACGATCAGCTGCCTGGGGTTCGCCACGGCGGCGCGATAGCGGTATTCGCTGGCGACCTCCACCGAACACGGAATTCCGGCCATCGCCTCGATCCAGTAGCGCGCGGTGAGTCCCGCGTAATAGCTGGTTCCGCAGGCGAGGATCTGCACGCTGTCGATGTCGCGCAGCACGGCGTCGGCATCGCGCCCGAACAGGTCGGCAGTGAACGCGCCGACGCCGACCAGCGCTTCGATCGTGTCGGCGATCGCGCGCGGCTGCTCGTGGATCTCCTTCTGCATGAAATGGCGGTACGGACCGAGCTCCAGCGACGCCAGCGACACGTCGGACAGGTGCTCGTCACGCCGCACCGGATTGCCGTCGGCATCGAACACGTGCACGGCCTCGCGGGTGAGCTCGGCGGTGTCGCCTTCCTCGAGGAAGATCACCCGGCGCGTCGACGAGACGATCGCCGA
>Ga0070672_100001202_pt1 | contig 15854 bp, 14 predicted proteins | sample KBSM13metaG_FD_66151 | JGI IMG/M metagenome (GOLD analysis project Ga0070672, IMG submission 66151) | Miscanthus rhizosphere microbial communities from Kellogg Biological Station, Michigan, USA - KBS M1-3 metaG | ecosystem: Host-associated > Plants > Roots > Rhizosphere > Soil ... | reverse complement strand
CTTGATCGCCGACGCGCGCGGGATCGTCCAGGGCCGCTACGATAAGCAATCTCTAGTCGCGTTCAGCGAGAAGATGCCCTTTGGCCGCGAGCTACCCTGGCTATACGACATTTCTCCGAATTCCGGCCGTTTCGAGCAGCCGGATTCGGTGGATGCGGTGCCTTTTGGAGAGCACCGCATCGCCGTCACAATTTGCAATGACGACGTAGCGACGGGTTCTACCAATCGCGCGGCGCGCGATCCACGAACGGACCTGATCGCCAACCTGACGAACGACGCTTGGTTCGGTGACACGACCGAGCCCTGGATCCACCTGGCCCTCGCCAAATTTCGCGCGATCGAGCACCGACGCTTCTTCGTGCGCGCAACCAACAGCGGCGTCAGCGCGTTCATCGACCCGGTTGGCCGCGTGCTCGCACAGACGAGCACTTTCAACGAACAGACGCTAGCCCAGCGCGTGGCCTGGATGCGCGGCAAGACCGTCTACGAACGCTTGCAGGACTATCCCTATTGGCTGTGCACGGCGCTGCTGCTGTTCGCAGCCTTCCGCGAACGCGCAACAGGTTCACGGCGTCAGCTCCTGCCAGCAGAAGACCCGGCGCTGCGCCAGTGACAACATCTCATCATCTTCAGCCGTGTCCCCGTACGCGTACACGAGGGGACACTGCGCAATGTCATAACGCTCCAGGATGCGGCGCTTCTTCTCGGCGCCGGTACAGTCACCGTCTAGATAGCGACCAGTGGCCTTGCCGTCTTTGACCTCGAGCCGGGTGCAGATCAGACTGAGCTCGTTCTTCTGACACCAGCTGCTCATGTATACGTCGAGCGACGCGGAGACCACCACTACTTCGTCGCCCCGTTGTTTGTGCCAATCAATCCTGCTTTGCGCTTCGCTCCGCACCAGGGGCGGAATGACCGAGCTCGAGAACTCGGCACCAAGTTGGCTCAAGCGCTCGGCGGAGGCGCCCCGAAACGCGGTGTGCGCGATTGCCGGACGAATGCGTTGCGCCGAGATTAAACCCAGGTGGTACGCGGCGATCAATGGGCTCAGCAGCGCGTTTCCCACGAGCTGGCGCGGCAAGCTGACCGCGAAGCGAATGAACTCGAGATACGTCCCCTTGTTCGTGATCGTGCCGTCGAAATCGAAGAGCGCAAGGTTCATCTGGCCATCCCTTTCTGTCCGCTGCGCCGGAGCTGGGCGCGCATCTCGAGGTCACGAGTCTACTTTGGCCCACTCAGAGCTGCCAAATGTTATTGTTTTTCGTGGAACATGCGGTGTATGAGGCGTCGTCAGCTCGTTGTACGCCGCTCGCCTGTAGGTCGCGCGCGGCTGACGCGCCAGGGCGGGTGCTGTTTGGGACAGGGCGGGGGTGCCCAGCGCGATTGACTTGAAAATATCTATGCTCGATCATGTCGTATCGCTCTCTTCGTTATCTGCATCGTGTTGCTCGGGCTTGCAGAGTTGCACTCGACGATCGCCAACGCTCGAGCGGCGTCTCGATAGCTCACCGCCTGTTGGCATTCAGCGCCACCTTGAGCCTGGTTCTAACCATGGCGACCACGGCGCTCGCGGCAGGTTCGGATTCGGCCCCGGCGAGAGCCGATACCCCCCTCTACTTTCACCATGATGTCGATTACGGCAGCGACAGCCAGTTCAACCCAGTCCAGGTGGGGCTCGCGCTTTCGTTCGACATTTTGCGCAGCATGTCCTATCAGGACAATCCCTTCAAAATTGCGTACGGCACGGGCTTCGAAAACGTTGCCAAGAACCTCGCCCATCCTTTCGGAGCGATCCAAAAAAGCGGAGGGACACTGAGTTTCACCGGACGGGAATTACTTCCCCTCCATGGTTTCAACGCCGATCATGGGCAATGGATCCCGAACTACACGCTGCACGCGCTCGGCGAGGGGATGGTCTATCGGAAACTGTGGAGCTGGTACGCATCGAGGGGCGTGCCCGTGCCGTGGTTGTTCGGGCTATTGAACACGGCGGCCGCCCAGTTCATCAATGAGGTGGTGGAGAATGGCAACTTTCGCGGCCCCAACGCCGACCCCGTCGCAGATTTCTATGTCTTCAATCCGATCGGCTACATGCTGTTCTCGCTTGACCCCGTGGCGCGCTTCTTCTCCAACACGGTGAGACTCAACTACTGGCCCGGTCAAGCGATGTTCGATATGTCGCATCAGAGGCTACTGAATGTCGGAGCCAACTACAGCTTCAAGGTGCCCCTCCCCCTCACTGCCCTGAAGTTCTTTTCTATACGGGCAACTCCGCTCTCTTCGGCTTGACCATTCCGACCCGGCGTGGCGACTCGATCTCGCTTTCTGGCGGAACGCTGCTCTATTCCTTCCGCGCGGAGTACACCGACCAAGGAGGCCGAATCGTTCTACCCGGCGAGCTAGCACCCTCGGTGGGAGCGTTTTGGGATCGCAATGAGTCACTGATGGGGTCGCTTCAGTTGGTTGGCATTCGGCATCCGGCCGCGATAGCCAATATTTATCCCGGCTTGCTCAGTGCCGGTGACTTCCACTTCGGGCTTTATGCCTGCGTTGGCTACTATGACGGCTTCGCGACTGGCCTCAGCATCTCATGGCTTCCGCTCGGCCCTGGCTTTTCCGCAGGCGCGCAAACCAGCCAAGAGTGGCCCTAAAAAGCGCTACCGCGGCGAGCGCCGCAACGAAACTGGCAACTTGAATCGCGGCGGAGCAGAGCAACGCGAGGGTCGAGACATCGCCGAGATCACCGGCGTTGGAATGGCAAGGCGCTGAACAGGGTGAAAATGACCATTGGCGCGGAGCACAGACTGGATTCATGTCCAGTCGTTGGCGGCGCGCACAGCTGCTGTCACACATTGGTCTCTCACTCCAGTGGAGCACAAGGAGCGCCGTGAAAAAACAAAAGGGATTGCCCGAGCTCGCTCGAACCCAGCTCGCGGTCGCGGTCGCGTTCTGCGCCTTCTCGGCAATAGGCTGTGGCAAGTCAGCCGAGCAAGAGGGCGCCATTGCGAAACTCGAGTCCGCGATTGCAGCATCCGCCAACGAAGCCGTGCTCGGGTTCGAGGATCCGTCGACGTGGGCGGTGACGCTAGGAAGCATCGCCGCCGGTGTGACGGACCCGATTGCGACCGAGGGTGTTGCTTCATTGGCGGTGCAGCCTGCCGGCTTCGGTGTGCTCACGAGCCAGCCATTCCCTGTTCTCTCGGCGATCACCGGACCGGTTTCTTACGACTTGTTCGTTCCCTCCGAGCAAGCGAACCCCTATTGGTTCGGGGCCACCCAGCTCTACGTGAATTGCCCTTCACGCGGAGTCTACAATGCCTTCATCGGTCAGGCGGAGCTCACGCAACTCGAAACCGATCGCTTTCATACGATCCAGTTTGCAATGCCCGACTCGACGCTCGACGCGCTCGATCGCGGCTGCACTGACCTCTCCTTCTCGATCGTCCTCAACGTGCCTTGGAACGAGCGTGGGAAATACCTGCTCGACAACCTGCAGTTCGGGACCGCGGCCGATTCCGTGTCACCGCTTCTGAGCTGCGTGTTCAATCGCGGGCCTGAGCGGTATTACGCGCAGTTTTCGTATGAAAACTCAGCGCCGTCAGCCGTTTCGGTACCCGTCGGCTCCGAAAACTTCTTCGCTTTGGCTAACCAGAACGCGGGCCAGCCGGAAGAATTTTCGTCGGGCAACCCGGCCGCGCCATTCACGGTCCCGTTCGACGGATCCCCGCTCGTCTGGCATTTGGGCCGCTCCACTGCCACTGCCTCGTCCGAGTCGACGGCGTGCCCCTCCGTTTGGGTTCCAGCGTGGACAGGGCGTGGGCCGCTGTCGACGACCATCACCACGAACCGCACGTTCAAGGACCCTGTGCCCACTCTGACTGGACGCACGCTGCGGGTGATGGCGCACCTGACTACGGGCGGAGCTCAGCTTCGGATCCGCCTGAGCCAGCGCTTTTCCTCGAGCTCGCTCGATGTCGAAGCGGCCCACGTGGCAGTCCGCAGCGCGGGAAGCGCCATCGTGCCCGAAACCGACCGGACGTTGACGTTCGCTGGCAGCGAGAGAGTCAGCGTGCCCGCGGGCGAAGACCTCTGGAGTGACCCCATCGCCCTCGACGTGCGCGCGGGTCAGGATTTGGCCATCTCGCTGTACGTGCCTGGTGTGTTCGTGCCGACGACACAAGGGGGTCGCGGACAGATCAAGAGCTCGTATCACAAGGCGGGCAATCAAGTCGCGGCGGCGTCACTGTCGGGCGGCTCGACGACACGACAGGTGTTCGGCGTTTTCGAGGTTCAAGTGCTCTCTGCCGGCCCTGCTGCGGCGATCGTCGCCTTGGGTGACTCAATCACTGAGGGTGCGTGTTCGAGTCTCGACGCCGATGGCGATTGGCCCGACCTGCTCGCAGGCAGGCTGCCATTGCTGGCCGACGGGACTGCCGTTTCAGTGCTGAATGCCGGCATCGGTTCCGGCCGCTTCGCCTCTTCGGATGGAGCCGGCGCCGCAGGCTTGACCCGTCTCGACGAATTGCTGACATTGCCCGCAGTTCGTTGGGTCACTCTACTCATGGGCGTCAATGACATCTCTTACGAGCTCGTGGACGCCGCGTTCCTCGAGCATGCGTACACCCAGGCAATCACGAAGGCCCACGCCGCCGGCAAGCAGATCATCGGCATCCCGATCCTGCCGTTCGGTAATTCGACGAAAGACGTCGGAGACAACGCGACGGTGGCACAGGCTGTGAACGCGTGGATCCGCGCTCACGACAAGCGGCTGGGCGCGCCGGAACCCAGCTATGATGCCGTGCTCGACTTCGAACCAGTGCTCACCGATCCCGAAGGGACGACTTGGGCGTTGGCCTCGCATTTGACGTGCGACGGAGTGCATCCGAACGCCGCCGGCTACCGAGCCATCGCCAACGCGATTCCTCTCGATATTTTCAACTGAGCAAAACGCCAGTGCGGCCGACGTAGCTACAACCTTGCGCGCTTCGCCGCGATTCGCGCAATCACCCCCCAATCGCCGGAGGGGTCTGGTGTCGGGGCGATAGTGGGGCGCCCTTGCTCTCGACTGGCCCAGCGGGCTGCCGCAATCGGTGTCATGTCGGGGGGTGCGAATCCGCTGCGCAACCTCGCCCCATTGACAGACTGCCTCTCGCCCAGCGAGTTTGCCTGACAAATGCCCAGCTCCCCCGGCCGTTCATTGACGCTCCTCAGCGCACTCGGAGCGCTCGTTCTCGCTCCCGGAATCGTCCACGCCGAAGACTCGCTCAAGCCGGATTCGGCGCCAGAAACCCCGGCGCAGTCGGATTTGGCGCCGCCGGAAACCCCAGCCACGCCGCAAGTCGTGCCCAGCAAGGCGCCGGAACGCCAAGTCTCGCTCGAGCCCAAGCGGTCCGAAGAGGCGCCCACAGGGCGCATCACGTTCGACATCGACCCAATCGCCGACAGCGCGCTGATCGCGGTCTCGCTCGGGTTTGCGGGCACCCTCGAGCTCATCAACTCGACCGGTGAAATTCGCCCACAGCAGATCGCGCCTGGCTTCGATAGGTCTCAGTTGGTCGCAATCGATCGGGCCGGCGTCGCTCAGACGGTTGATCCCAACGCCCACCAATACTCGAACGTCGGTCTCTATCTCGCCGCCGGCTATGCAATCCTGGATCCGATCTTGAGCGGGGTGCGCGAGAAGAGCGTGCAGACCGGTTTGGCGGACGCTTTCATGTACGCCGAGGCGGTGTCCTTCACTCTGGCCATGACCAACATCGTCAAGATGGCCGTGCGCCGGCCCCGGCCGGTCGCGTACATCGAAGCGGAAGCGCATAAGGACGATCCGGAGCCCTATGTCAACAACAGTACGAATAGCGCGCTGTCCTTCTTCTCTGGGCACGCAGCAATCACCGCGACGATCAGCGCTACGGCGACGTACTTGGCGTTCGCGCGGGCTCCAGGCACCGCGCGCCCCTGGATCACGCTGCTGGCTGGGACGGCCCTAACCACGTTCGTATCGATCGAGCGAGTCCGAGCAGGCGAGCATTTCCCTACGGACGTCATCGCTGGCGCCGTCGCTGGCGCTGGCATCGGCTTGGTCGTACCGCACTTGCACCGCACGGAAGACATCAAGCAACGCCGGATTTGGGTGGGCTTCACTCCGCGCAACGGCCGCGACGGCGATCGCGGCGGCTTGCTCAACGTCAGCGGCTTATTCTGAAGCCGTTTGGAACGCTCGGTGAACCCGGCTGCGCCTGATCTCGATGGCGTCGAGTGGCATCTGGCCGAGTGTTCAGCAGTTGTGGTCTTCTTAGCTCGCGTGCGACGCGATAGGCTGCGCGCTAGAGTTGCTTTGCCATGAAGCTGGTCAAGCCGCGTGAACTCGCCCAGCGCTCGCTCGGCGTCGTAGCGGGCGTCGTGAGCTACGTACAGGCAAGCAAGGCGGGCCTCGCGCCGAGCCCGCTGTTGCTGGTGATTCGCAGCGCGAACCAGCTGGCGGAGCGCATCCTCGCACAACCTTCACCCGTGGCGACTCCCAGCCAGCGACGCACGTTGCAGGCGCTGTCGACGCAACTCCGAGCCATGGCCGCGCGCGTCATCGTCACCGCCGACGGCCGCGACCCGAAGAGCGTGGAGGGTGAGCTGGCGGAGCTCATTCGCCGCACGCTCGAGCTCGTCGATCGCGTCAGCGCGGAGCCACCGGTGATCGAGGACGGCAAAGTCATCGATGTGGACGCGATCGAGTCCTGAGGGGGCCCGCGCTTCGTTGGAAAGGAAGCACGCACGGAAATAGTGGAACGGTTCGCGTGCTCGTTTCCGGGCCGTGTGCGCCGCTATCCCGGCGGGGCAGCTCAGATCCCCAGATTGACCGCGGGCCGCGCGGGAGGCTTTGCGGGCGGGGGCGAGCTGGTGGCGTGTGCTGGGCTGGTCGAGGCGGTCGCGGGCGGCGTGCGCTTCGACGGTGCACGAACACTGGCCGCCGCTGGCGCGCGTTCGCTTGGCACGGTTGCGGGCTGCACTGGAGCCGAGCTTGGGGGCGGCGCTGGGACGGATGCTTGCGTTGCGGGCGAAGTGACGGGCAGCGGCGTCGGTTCGGCGCTTGGCGCGCCATCCGGCGGGCCCGCGGCGGCGCTGAGCGATGCGGCGGGCGTGGCTTCGGATCTGAAATGCGACCAAATGAGGAGCGCACTGCCGATCACCAAGGCGACACCGCCGAGCAACGCGACGAGCGGTAGACTCGAGCTGCGTTTCGGAACACCTGCGGCATCGAGCTGGGTGGCGGATAGACCGGCGACGGACTGGCTGGGCACGGCGGACGACGACCCCGCGAGGGGACCGGAGACGGCCGACACCGGACCCGAAAGGTCTGCCGCGCTCGTCGGCCCGGAAAAACGTGCAGAATGCGGACCCGCGCTGCCGTCACAAATGCGCTTGAGCTCGGAGGCCGCGTCGCGCGCGGAGCCGAAGCGCTGCGCCAAGTCCCGACTGCAGACGCGCGCAAACCAGGCATCGAAGCCTGCAGGCACCGGTCCGAAGTGCGAAGGGACCGGGATGGGGCGCGCGCAAATTGCCAACAGCAAGCCGCCGAGCGTTTCTTCGTCGAATGGGCGCCGACCGAGCAAGCACTCGAAGGCGATCACGCCCATGGCCCAGATGTCGCTGCGATGATCGAGCGAGCGAGCACCCTCTGCTTGCTCCGGGCTCATATAGTAGGGCGTGCCCAGCACCGCTCCCGTGCGCGTGGCGCTGGAAGCCGCTGCCCCCAAGCTGCCCGGAGCGACGGTGGCCTTGGCGATGCCGAAGTCTAGCACCTTGGTGATCTCGGCGTCGTCATTGCGCACCAGGAACACGTTGTCGGGCTTGAGGTCGCGGTGCACGATGCCGGCCTCGTGCGCGCGGCCGATGGCTCGCCCAATCTCGGTCATGATGCGGGCGAGGACGGTAGGCTCGAGGCGTCCGACGCGCGCTAAGCGGTCGGCAAGCGATTCACCATCCAGGAGCTCCATTGCGATGTACGGCGTGCCTTCGTTTACGCCGTGGTCGAGAATTTGTACGACGTGCGGGCTGCGCAGCGACGCGGCAGCCTGCGCTTCGCGCAAGAAGCGCCCCAGCACTTCCGGGCTGCTCGCCATGTCCACGTGAATCAGCTTGATCGCCACCTGCGAGCACAATGTGAGGTGCTCTGCGAGCCACACCGACCCCATGCCGCCTTGCCCCAGTTGACGAATTAACCGGTATTTGCCGGCAATTATTGCGTGCTCTCGGGGCGCGACCACTGCTACCAAATGTACACACAACTCTCCCCCAGAGCAATCGTGCACATCGGGCGGAGCGCTTGCTGCTTGCCGGTGGACGGCAAATTCGCTCTGATGGAACGGTGAAAAGACTCTTAGTGCGGCTCTTGTTTTGCGTCCATGCCGCGATCGGTACGGGTGTGTGTCTGAGCATCGCCGCAACGGCATCAGCCGCGGGCGGCGTCGATGACGCGTCGCGCGGAACCGCGCGCAAGCTCGGCTATGCAGGCGTAGAAGCGTATCAAGCCGGCGACTATCGCACCGCGCACGAGAAGCTCGAGAAGGCTTACGCGGTGCTCCACGTGCCCTCGCTCGGGTTGTGGTCGGCGCGAGCACTGGTGAAGCTCGGCAAGCTCGTGGAAGGGTCCGAGCGTTACACGCAGGTGTCCCAACTCGCACTTGCCGCGGGAGGCAATGAGGCGGTGCAGAAGCGTGCGGTCGCAGACGCCGAAAGCGAGCTCGCCGCCTTGACCCCGAAGATCCCGAGCGTCACCGTGCAGATCGAGGGCGCCCCGCCCGCGGAAGTGCAGGTGCAGATCGATGGCGTTCCGATCGCGCAGGAGCTACTCGGCGAAGCGCGTCCGATCAACCCGGGGCCACACAAAATCGAAGGCCAAAGGGGCAGCGAGCAGGCGATCGTCGAGCTCGTGCTCGCGGAGTCCGAGCAAAAGCCGGCGTTGCTGCGCTTCAAGGCCGCGGTCGTCACGACGCCGCCGACAGGAGGGGCGCTCGCCGCCACTTCGGATCCGTCGAGCGACTCGCCGAGCGGAGGCCTTGGCCGCCAGCGAACGCTGGCGCTGATCGCGGGCGGCGTGGGCGTCGTGGGTATCGGCGTCGGCACCATCTTCGGCATCAAATCCAAGTCCAACCACGACGAAGCAGCGAAGTACTGCAACGGCAGCGAGTGCACGGACGAGCGTGGCGTGAGCGCGGGCACCGATGCGCACGCAGCGGGGAACGTTTCGACGGGCGCCATGATCATCGGCGGTGTCGGTTTGGCCGGGGCTGCCGTGCTCTGGTTCACCGCACCAAAACCGAGCGAAACGGCGAGCGCGCGCTTCGGCGTGGGCGTCGCTGGTGGAAGCTTACTGGTCCGAGGGCAATTCTAAAAATGCGACGCGCACTGATTGGGCTTTTCGTATTCGGGCTCGTCGCCTGCAATGCGATCTTGGGCAACGAAGATCACTACACGCTCGTCCCTGCCACGGCCGGTAGCGCCGGCCAGGGTGGCACCCCGGGCAAGGCTGGCGCTGGCGGTGACGCAGGCCAGGCGGGGTCGCGTGAAGGCGGCGCTGCTGGCGTTGGCGATGAAGCGGGTAGCGGCGGAGTCGGCGATGGCAGTGAGGCGGGGGCCTCGAGCGGCGGATCCGGTGGTAGCCCCTGCGTGGCAACCGGAGCCGAGGACTGTTTCAATGGCAAGGACGACGACTGCGACGGCGATACCGACTGCGCGGATTCCGCGTGCACGTCTTCGAGCCAGTGTGTCCCGGACTCGACCGGCGCGGAGCTCGGCACCTTGATTCAGATGGGATCCAGCTGTCCAACTGGCTACTCCGCGGTGACGCTTCATCGCGGGCTCGTGGTCGACCCGTATTGCACGGGTTGCTCGTGCGGGGTCGCTTCGACGTATTGCGTCACGAGCATCGTCGGACACGGCACCTTCGCTTGTCCGAGCTTCACGACCAGCGGGCCCTCGTACAACATGTTTAGCACCAGCTGTTCGGCGATCTCGCCAGGCACGAGCGTGCATTACTACGCGGTCGCGTCTTTCACTGATTGCACGGCGTCCGGCACCGCGACGCCGAGCTCGGTGCAATGGACCGAGACGGGTACGTTCTGCAAAGCAGATCGCGTGGGCAAGGGCTGCAAGAGCGGTCTAAGCTGCGTGCCCAAAGCGACCAGCGCAGCTTGTGCTCGCAAAACCGGCAGCACCGCCTGCTCCGGCGCGTACGGTGCCTCCACCGGCGCAGTCTGGAACGGAGGCGTGAACGATACGCGGACCTGCGGCACCTGCCAGTGCGCGGGCGGCTACGGCACCTGTAACAATGCAGGCATCCAAGTTTACGATGGAGTTGGCTGCGGCGGTAATCCCGTCGCCCTGCCAGGCACCGAAGGTGACAACTGCGCCTTGCCCTTCGCTCCCGGTTCAGGGCGAGTCGTCGGCGCGCCAGTCGCCACGCAGTGCGTTGCCAACGTCTACCCAAGCGGGGAGGTCAAAGAAGCCGACCCCAGCACGGTGTGCTGCCAATAGCACGCGTTCAGAGCTGTTCGAAGTAGCTCGCGTGGCAAGCTCGGCAGCGATAGATCCGGAAGCCCGTCTTTTGCGCCAGAGAGGCCAAGATGTCCGCGCGCCCCGAGCGGCGCACGTCATCCAAGCCGCAGCGTGAGCAGGTGAAGTGAGAGACGGCAGGCGTCGCGCGCGCACTTGCGCGCGCAGCCCGCGCCTCCCGCGCGGGAAGGCTGTGCTGATCACCAATCATTGCGCGGGTGCCTTCCATGATCGCTACTGCACGTGCTGCTTGACGGACTGCTTGGCCGTCTCGTAGCGCTTCAAGATCTGCTTCGACTCCTCTTCGTCGATCAGCTCTTGGGCCTTCGGGAAAAAGTCGTTTTCCTCGTGCTCCACGTGCGCCCGAACCAGCGTGAGCAACCGCTCGAACGTCGGACCCCACTCCGGACTGGCGAAGTCGAGCACGTCGACATCCGCGATGGCTTTCTCCAAGCTGTGCGCCTCCGAGTTGTGCTCGAGCACCACACCGCGCAGCTGCTCGTGATTCGCGAGCACGCCGTAGACTTCGGCCAGCTCGCCCTTTTCGTGCGACAGCAATTCTGCCCGAATGTGCGGAAAATGCTCGCGCCGCACTTTCGGATCGGTGGTCTTGCTGACGTGCATCATCAGCGACCCGACCTCGCCATGCTCTTCGGCCAAGTGCAGAAAGACGCCTCTGAGGCCCTTGAAACCGGCGGCAACCGCCTTCACCGTGCCCGCAACCTTGGTCGTGATCTGTTCAATCGAACTTGCCATGTGATGTCCTCCGACTGCTGACAAGAGCAAGGGGTGTGCCGGGGTGCCGACGGAAGTTGTGGCGCGATGGCGGCGCCGTTGTTGCAGTGCCCACAACCTCTGGATCCGAGGCACCGCTCTGGTTTCCGGTGACGATTCCGGATGAGGCATTTCGGCGCTCGGCGCTGAATGCAGAGTCGCCGTACTTTTGTGACCGACCCTACTGGGCCGCGCGTTCCGGGTGCCAGAGATATGCATGCGAATCCGTCGTGCTCGTGCTCGTGCGCGTACCCGTGACGTCACCGCAGTCGTTGATGCCGCGCCCGTTGCTGAACCTTGCGTCCAGGGGGATGACACTCACCCGCAGCATGGGATCCCACTGGACTGCGATGAACGGTCCCTTTGCCGAATCGTCACCGACCATCGCTCCTAGGTCGTTAATGGCCCGAGGGGTCGTGTCAACGCCATTTGGGATCGGCGGTAGACGCACGGCCACACCACTCGCAGTCCACTTCAACCCAAAGATGTCAACGCAAGCGTCGCTCGTCATTGCCAGCAACTACATCGCTTCGTGAGCTAGTTCGGCTCATGAAGCTTCGCTGGCGCGTCGAGCGAGACTATCAAGATATAAAGGCGAAATCGGCCTCGATCACTTCGAGGGGCGCACGTGGCGCGGTTTTCATCACCACGCCACGCTCTGCTCGGCGGCTCACGCGTTCCTCGCTTTGCGAAGAGCGCTTTCCCCCCTGAGCAAAGTGGCGCAGCCATCGAGTGCTCGAGTGGGCACTTTCACGTGCGACGATTGAGATGGTGTTGCAGCTGTGATAGTCGGTTCTGCTTGGGCCCGGGATGAGCGGGCGATCCGGGGAAGGGCGTAACGATGACAACGGCGACCGAGGCTTGGTTTGCTATTCTGATCTCTTTCGCTCCCTTCGCCTGTGGTGACAAGGGAGCCGCGTCGACCGCGGCCGATGCCGGAGGGGCGTCTCAATCAAATGCCGGAAGCGGAGGGCTGTCGTCAGCAGCTGCCGGAAGCGGAGGGCTGTCGTCAGCAGCTGCCGGAAGCGGAGGGCTGTCGTCAGCAGCTGCCGGCTCCGCAGGTTCGCCGTCGGTTGATGCCGGTACGGCAGGCACGAGCGCAACTTCACCATTCGGTGCCTGTCCCGCGAGCTTGCCTGGCGCTCCGGCGGCGCGCGACTGCGCGTACTTTCGCGTGCCCCTGCTTTGGAACGAAGCGAATGGCCGAGAGATCGACGTCCTCGTAGCGCGCTATCGCGTCGAGAACGCCCGCGGCCAGCTTTGGCTTCTCGACGGTGGCCCTGGCGGAAGCGGGGCGCAGTGGATGACCCCTGAAACAATGGCCATCTTTCTGCGCTATGGCTTCGACGTTTACGTCCCGCAGCATCGCGGTACGGGGCATTCCACACCCGTCGACTGCAGCTCGCCCGAAAGCCTGGGCGCGTGCAGCGGGGAGCTCCAACAGCTGTGGGGCGACGGCATGCGTGGGTTCCGATCGACCGAAGCGGGCCACGACCTCGCGTACCTCATCGATCGAACCCGGGCGAGCAACGAAGACGTCTTCGTTTTCGGCATGTCCTACGGCACCTACTGGGCGCAGCGCTACCTGCAAGTGGCGCCTGTACAAGCAACGGGCGTCATGCTCGACGGAGTTCTTCCCTTGGGTTTCGCCCCCTGGGAAGGCGACAAGGGCGGAGACCTCGTGGGTCGCCAAGTGCTCGAGCTTTGTGGAGAGGATCCGGATTGTCTAGCGAACATGGGCGACGATCCCGTCGCGGTCGCAGAACGCGTGCTCAATAGTGCGCGCGATCCGAATCTGCGCTGTGGGGGCCCCGGGGGCCCGGACTTCGACACAGTGTCGCGAACGCTGACCTTGACTATGGCTGCCGGCTATTTTCCGTTCATCCCGGCGATTTTGCGGCGGCTCGATCGATGCAGTGCTTCGGACCAGCTGGAGCTTGCGACGGCTCGCGGCCGCGCAGCAGACGTTGGAGCCTACCAGGGCTATGGCACTGATCCGGCGGACGAGTATTTCAGTACTTCGCTGTCCAATAATGTCTTCGCCCTCGACTTCCTGGGCGGGCTCAGCACGGCAATCCTCGAGCAGAAGAGAAGCGAGCGGGCTCAATTACTCTTCCGAGCAGGCGGCACCACTCTCGAATACATCGAGAACGTGTTCCTCAATTGGGCTGTACATGCCGAGCCACCAGTGGACACACTGCCGGCAAAGACGTCCCCCTTGCTGCTCATGAACGGCAGCTTCGACATGAGCGCGCCGGTGGCCTGGGCAACTTCTTTGGCCGAGCGAACCGCTGCTCCGCTCGTGGTGTTTCCTGGTGTTGGGCATCGAGTCGATACGACCACGGCGCGTATCGAAGGAGTAATCCCGTCTTGCAGTATGCGCATCAAGGAGGCGTTCATGCGTGATCCCCAGGCCACGCTCGATACCAGTTGCGCCTCGAGCGTGCCGCCGCTGGATTTTAACGGCAAGCTCGACGAAACCAGGGCAACCGCTGAGTGGCTCTTCGGCACTCCGGAGATGTTTCCGCGTTGAGTGGCCCGGCCCTCAACCGTACGAACCAGGCATGACCGTCGAAGTGATCGAGAAACGCTTCCGCCCGCAAACGGCCTGACGGAAGTTCCGAGAGTTGATTGGGCTCACGCGCCCGTCGTAGCTCGGCAGATGGAGAAATCCACGCTGCACGAGCGGCAGAGCGCGAGCGTCCGCGACGCCGAAGGCTGAGACGCGCTGCGACGTGGCGTGTGACCATCAATCAAAAGCGAATACGCCGACCAAGAGCTCAACCCCACCAACGGACGCACTGTTCGAGCAGTTGGTCAGATGAGACTGGGGACATAGCCTGAAGCGCTCGTCCCCAGCTCGGCGTAGGTCTACTTCAGCTCCCACTCCTGGCTGAGCCAGTTTGGTTTGCCGGAAGCGTCGACATTCAGAGGCTTCATGGCGATGCCCGAATAGACAGAATCCTCGACCATTGTCAGGTAGCCCGGCTGCCAAAGGTTTCGGAAGCGCACATAGGGCGTCCCCGCGACATGCTCCATGACCCACTGCTCACTCAACCAGTCGGGCCTCAGCCCCGCCGTGGCCACAGACGATGAAATATCAGCATTGAGATAGACTCCGAGCCAATCATTTCTAAACCGCACATAATCGTAGTGAACGCCGTCGTTCACGCTTTCGACATGCCAAGTTTGGCTTCCGCTTCATCGACATTACCCACGATCAGATCGTGCCGAGGTCGTCCCAGCGGGTCGAGTGCGCGCGGTTGTGACAGGTACGGTTCGACGCTGCAGCCGCCAAGACGTGCACCACGGCCTGAGCTTGGTTGAACATGGTGTCCCCCCAATGGATGAGCTATTTTCAACAGTCATTGCACAGACTAGCTCGATCGCATCGAACCCATGAAAAACAGTCCCCTTGGCGCCCATGCTTTTCGTTGTCTGCCGTGAACGTGTGCCGCGGGCGTACATTCGACTGGGCGTCCTGTGCGTCACCGGTGCCGTCGCGCTCTGTGGGCCGGTCTCGGATGCGGCTGCGCAGGACAGCCCGCACGAAGTCGCCACTCCGCCCCACGACGTCGGCGCTGCGCGTGGCGAGTTCGGTGCTGAGGCCCACGCCTTGCTCGACTTCGGCCAGGAGCTCTGGTTCGGCGGTAGCGTCTGGTATCGGCTACGTCCGGCGATAGCGCTCGGCGCGACGGTCGAATCCAACATGGTGTCGAGCGGCGGAGAGGGGATCGGCCTCGGCAAGCCTGGGGTCGATCGGGGCGCGCTGATCTTGAAGGGGTTCGTGGACTACCGGGTCGTTCCGAGATCATTCGTCGGTTTGTTCGGGCGCATTTCGCTGGGCATCGCCCATGTGCGACCGTTTTATCCCCGCCGCGCCGGCGGACCCGAGGGCGGCTTCGGAACGCCGGGTATTGAGCCCACTGCCGAGCTTGGCCTGGGCCCCGAGCTTCGCATCTTCCTCAGCAAACGTGCGGCGCCCCGGCCAGCGCTATTTCTCCGCTTCGGGGGCTCATTCACGTTCATGGCGCCGCGCAGCTTCCCGGGTTTTGGCATAACCCTTGGGGGTGAAGGCTAGGCCTTGACCATCGGCGCCACGGGGCTGAACGCGGCGGTCGCCACCTCCGCGCGGATCCCAGGCCCGGCTCGCGGTACACGCGATCATCAGATCAAAGGCGCTCTTCTTCCGCCCGCTGCGTTCGAGCTGGGCACGCTCTGCGGCGTATCGGGCGAACGACCGCGAGGAGGACGCGTTCATCGCCTTTCAACAGGCGGGTTACGATGTTGGTGTCGAGGACGTACTTCACTGCAGGTCAGGAACCTGGCGGTTTGAGCGTTGCCGGACGTCAGCGAACAGGGCATCGAAGTCCGCGCCGGTCTCCCCTTCCCAACGGCCCAGCTCGCGAAATGCGTCGGCAGCTGACCGCTTCGGCGCTGCTGCAGGCTCCACCGCGCGCACCTCGACTGTCAGCTCCTCATCGACCCTGACGCGCACGGGTGCGTCGGTCGCGCTTGAGGGCCTGGATCGCCTC
>Ga0070672_100001200_pt1 | contig 15864 bp, 12 predicted proteins | sample KBSM13metaG_FD_66151 | JGI IMG/M metagenome (GOLD analysis project Ga0070672, IMG submission 66151) | Miscanthus rhizosphere microbial communities from Kellogg Biological Station, Michigan, USA - KBS M1-3 metaG | ecosystem: Host-associated > Plants > Roots > Rhizosphere > Soil ... | reverse complement strand
AGCTTCGTCGTCATGGCGATCCCGTTCTTCATCCTCGCCGGCAACGTCATGCTGGAAGGGAAGATGGCGCGCAGCCTGTTCGACTTCATGAGCGCGCTGACGCGCTGGATGACCGGCGGCGCGGCGATCGGCGCGACCGGCGCGTGCGCGCTTTTCGGCGCCCTGACCGGCTCGTCGGCAGCGGCCGCCGCGGCGCTCTCGCCGGTGGTCGTTCCGGAGCTGACGAGGCTCGGCTATCCGCGCCCGTTCGCGTGCGGCCTGATGGCCGCCGGTGGCACGCTCGGCATCATGATCCCGCCGTCGGTGGTGTTCGTCGTCTACGGCGCGCTCACCAGCACGTCGGTGGCGTCGCTTTTCCTCGCCGGCGTGATCCCGGGGCTGCTGCTGGCGGCGATTCTCGCCGCGACCTGCTACGGCATGGCGCGGCGCTACCGCTTCGGCGCGCCGCAGCCGTTCCTGGCAAGCGAGGTGTGGCGCACCTTCAAAGGCGCCGTGCCGTCGCTCTTCATGCCGGTGATCGTGCTCGGCGGGATCTACACCGGCCTCTTCACGCCGACCGAGGCGGCGGCGGTCAGCGTCGTCTACGCCGTGCTCGTGACGCGCTATGCCTACCGCACGCTGCGCTGGAGCGACCTGCCGCGCGTCGTCATCGACTCGGCGAAGAGCTCGGCGGTGGTCCTGATCATCCTCGCCGCCTCGCTCGGCATCGGCCTGCTGGCGTCGTTCCTCGGCGCCGCCGATCAGCTGGCGAGCGCGCTGACGGCGATGAACCTGAGCGCGTGGCAATTTCTCCTCGCGGTCAACGTCATCCTGCTGATCCTCGGCTGCTTCTTCGACGGCTTCACGCTGCTGGTGCTGCTGACGCCGCTGCTCCTGCCGACGCTGCGCGCCCTCGACATCAATTTGATCCACTTCTGCATCATCCTCACCGCCAACATCGAGATCGCCTCGATCACGCCGCCGGTGGGCTTCAACCTGTTCGTCATCAGCAGCACCACCAAGGTCAAGCTCACCGAAGTGGCGCGCGGCGCCGTGCCGTTCGTCGTCGCGATGATCTTCGGCATGATGCTGATCACCTACGTTCCCGTCATCTCGCTGGCGTTCTTCTGACGCCGGCTCCTTTCGAGGAAAAGACCATGTCCGCCGACTACATCAACGCCTTCACCCGCCCGATCTCGATCTCGGCCCGCGACACCGCGCTGGTCGTCGTCGACATGCAGTACGCGAGCGGCTCGCGCCACCACGGCCTCGGCGCGCACCTGGCGCGCCAGGGCACCCTGGCCGAAGCCGAGTACCGCTTCCACCGGATCGAGTCGCTGATCATCCCCAACACGCAGAAGCTCCTCGCCGCCTGGCGTGCCGCCGGCGCGCCGGTGATCTACCTGACCGTGGGTGCGAGGAACGCCGACCTGTCCGACGCGCCGCCGCACCTGAAGGCGTTCTTCGAGGTCTGCAACAACCACGAGGGCTCGTTCGAGAACGGCATCGTCGAGGCGCTCAAGCCGATGCCAGGCGAGGCGATCGTCCCGAAGAACACGATGGGCGCGTTCGCGAGCGCACCGCTCGGCGAGGTATTCGACCGGCTCGGCGTGAAGACCGCCGTCTACGTCGGCGTGTCGACCAACAACTGCGTCGACACGACCGCGCGCGAGGCCGCCGACCGTGGCTACGGCTCGATCCTGGTCTCGGACGCCACCGGAACGTGCTCGGATCGGATGCAGGAGGTGACGCTCGAGTCGTTCCAGCGCCTCTGGGGCCGCGTCGTGACGACCGACGCGGCGATCGGCGAGCTGACGCAGAGCGCCCACGCCAAGGCGGCCTGAGCGCAGATCGAGGAAAGAGCATGTCCAGCTATCTCGAGGCTCTCACCTGGCCGGTCGCCATCGACCCGGCCGACACGGCGCTCGTCGTCATCGACATGCAGTACGCGAGCGGCTCGCGCCAGCACGGCCTGGGCGCGCACCTCGCGCGCCAGGGCAAGCTCGGCGAAGCGGCGTATCGCTTCGACCGGATCGACAACGTCGTCATCCCCAACACCCAGCGCCTGCTCGCGGCGTGGCGCGCGGCGCGCGCGCCGGTCATCTACGTCACGCTCGGCGCCAGGAAGGCCGACTACTCCGATGCGCCCGGCTACCTGCGCGACTTCTTCAAGCTCTGCCACAACCACCAGGGGACACGCGAGAACGACATCGTCGACGCGCTCAAGCCGATGGTCGGCGAGCCGGTCCTGCTGAAGAACACGATGGGAGCGTTCGCGAGCACGCCGCTGGCGGCGCTGTTCGACGAGCTCGGCGTCAGGACCGCCGTCTACGTCGGCGTCTCAACCAACAACTGCGTCGACACCACCGCGCGCGAGGCTTCGGATCGCGGCTTCGCCTCGATCCTGGTCGCCGACGCGACCGGCACCTGCTCCGAGGCGATGCAGCAATCGTCGCTCGAGAGCTTCCGGCGCCTCTCGGGACGCGTCGTCAGCACCGACGAGGCGATCCGCGAGCTCGCCCACCCGGCCGCGAAGAAGGCCGCCTGATGACCGTGGTCGACCATCGCGCCGAGGCCGAGCTCGCCTTCGCGACGATGCAGGCGGGCGGCGTCGCGATCGTCCCGAACGACGTCGGCTACGCGGCGATGGCGACACACCACGACGCGCTCAAGCGCATCTTCGACACCAAGGGGCGGGCGGCGTCGAAGCTGAACGCGATGGTCGGCCACCAGCGGCTGCACGAGCGGCTGCATCGCTGCTCGACGCGGGCGCGCGAGATCGTCCAGGCGATCACGCAGGACTACGACCTGCCGCTCGGCGTGATCGCACCGGCCGACTTCACCGATCCGTTTCTGGCCCGCCTCGACCCGCGCATCGTCGCCGAGAGCACGCGCGAAGGGACGCTGCTGATGCTGATGAACGCCGGCCAGTTCCACGAGGCGCTGTGCGACCTGTCGGAAGCGGCGAACGCCGCCGTGTTCGGCTCTTCGGCCAACCGCTCGATGCAGGGAACCAAGTTCGCGGTGGCCGACATCGAGCCCGAGATCCTGGCGATCGCCGATCGGGTGATCGACTATGGCGTTCTCAAATACCAGCCCTACCAGTGCTCGTCGACCCTGCTCGACGTCGAGACGATGCGTGTCTACCGCAAGGGCGTCGCGTACGATGGCATCGTCTGGATCCTGAAGCGACACTTCGACATCGACGCCTCACCGTGACCGTCAAGCCTTCCCGGCGCGCAGCGAAGCCGAACCCGGCGACGCGGGCCGCGCCGTCGTCGGGCGAGCATGCCCCGGCGCGAAAGGCGCCTGTCGGGCGGGTCCTGGTGCCGCTGCCGGGCGGCCGCGACGCGGCGGCGGAGGGATCTCCCCCGAGCCAGCCGATCTACCAGCAGATCGCCGGGCGCCTGCGCGCGGCGATCGCGGACGGCACGTACCCCGTCGGCGCGCGCCTGCCGACCGAGCTCGAGCTGTGCGAGCAGTTCGGCATCAGCCGCTTCACCGCCCGCGGCGCGGTGCGCCTGCTGCTCACCGCCGGGCTCGTGTCGCGCCGCCAGCGCGTCGGCACGGTCGTGATCGCGCTCCCTGGCGATGCCCGCTACAGCCACGATGTCACCTCGGTGCGCGACCTGTTCCAGTACGCCCAGGACACCGAGCTGCGCCTGGTCTACATCGGCAAGCTCGCGCTGACCAAGGCGATGGCGCGCGAATTCGGCGTCGAGCCCGGCGAGGAATGGATCTACTGCATGGGGATCCGCCACGACGATCGCGCCGGCGAGCGCGGCAAGAAGAGCGGGCGGCCGATCTGCGTCACGCGGCTCTTCCTCAACCCGGTGCTGACCGGCATCGAGGGCAAGCTGCGCGAGCGAAAGACCGCGGTCTACGCGCTGATCGAGCGCGAGTACAAGGTGAGCATCCAGCGCGTCGAGCAGGAGCTGCAGGGCGTGCTGCTCGGCGCCGACGACGCCGCCAACCTCGAGAGCGAGCCGGGCGCGCCGGCGCTGCGCATCCTGCGCCGCTATTACAGCGACCAGGGCACGCTGCTCGAGGTCGCCGACAACATCCATCCGAGCGATCGCTTCACCTACCGGATGGAGCTGCGCCGATAGGCGGCGCGGGGCGCCCCTCTTTTGGCCACCGCAGGTGGATTGACAGCGGCGGCGATCACCTCTATATTGTCCGTACAAATGGTGCGCGGCGTCTGCTGTGCCCGCTGCTCGCGCCGACCCGCGGGTAGCCCGTTCCGCCAACCGAGACCGTCCCATGAGCGATTCCGCTTCCCGCCTTCCTCTCTCGCGCCTGCGCGTCCTCGCCGTCGAGCAGTACGGCGCCGGGCCGTTCGGCACCTCGTACCTCGCCGACCTCGGCGCCGAGGTCGTCAAGATCGAGAACCACCGCGACGGCGGCGACGTCGGTCGCCATGTCGGCCCGCACTTCTTCGGCGCCGACGACAGCCACTTCTTCCAGACCTTCAATCGCAACAAGAAGAGCATCACGCTCGACCTCAAGCATCCCGACGGCATGGCGGTGTTCAAGCGCCTGGTCGGCGGCGCCGACGCGGTGCTCGACAACCTGCGCGGCGACCTGCCGACGAAGCTCGGCCTCGACTACGCGGCGCTGAAGGACGCCAACCCGCGCATCGTCTGCGCGCACCTGTCGGCCTACGGCCGGAGCGGCTCGCGCCGCGCCTGGCCGGGCTACGACTACCTGATGCAGGCCGAGGCCGGCCACATGACCGTGACCGGCGAGCCCGATGGCCCGCCGACGCGATACGGCCTCTCGATCGTCGACCTGATGACCGGCCTGGCGGCGGCGTTCGGCCTGCTCGCCGGTGTCGTCAAGGCGCGCGAGACGGGCGTCGGCATGGATGTCGACACGTCGCTGTTCGACGTCGCGATGCACAACCTCAATTACCCCGGCACCTGGTACCTGAACGGCGGCACGGTGACGGGCCGCACGGCGCGAAGCGGCCATCCGAGCCTGGTGCCGAGCCAGCTCTACCGCACCCAGGACGGCTGGCTCTTCATCATGTGCAACAAGGAAAAGTTCTGGCCGCTGCTCGCGAAGGAGCTCGGCCACCCCGAGTGGATCACCGACCCCGACCTCGCCGTCTTCGCGCAGCGCCTCAAGAACCGCGACCGCGTCACCCGTCTCCTCGACGATGCGCTCATGCAGGCGCCGACGGCGACCTGGATCGAGCTCCTCTCGGGCAAGGTGCCGGTCGCGCCGGTGTTCGACATCGCCCAGGCGCTCGAGAACCCGTTCGTTCACGAGCGCGACGGCGTCCTCGACTTCGACTACGGCGACGGCCGCGAAGCACGGATGATCGCCAACCCGATCCGCATCGACGGCGTCGAACTGCCGCATCGCGCAGCGCCGCGCATGGGCGAGCACGACGACGCGATGCTGCGCGAGGCTGGCTTCGACGCCGCCGCGATCGCTCGCCTGCGCGAGCTCGGCGTGATCGCGAAGCGCTCGAGCGCGCCGGCAGGCGTCGAGCACGAGGCCGGGCACGACGTCGGCCACGCTGCCTGACGCCGGCGCGAGGACTCGCATCGCCTCGACGGAGCCCGATCGCGCGGCGTCGCGAGCGACCTCGGCGACGCTGCCGCTGACCTTGCTGATGCAGGCGGCGGCGTCGGCGGCGACGATCGCGCCCGCGGTCGCCGCGCCCGCGCTGCTCGTTCGCCTCGGCGTCGGCCCGGTCGCGCTCGGCCTCTACATCGCCGCGCTCTACATCACCGCGATGCTGTCGAGCCAGCTCGGCGTCGCGCTGGTCAAGCGCTGGGGGCCGATCCGCACCAGCCAGGTCGCGCTCGTCCTCTCCGCCGCCGGCGTCGCCCTGCTCGGCGTTCCCCATCTCGCCGCTGCGCTCGCCGGCGCGCTGCTTCTCGGCGCCGGCTACGGGCCGGTCACGCCGGCGAGCTCCGAGATCCTCGCCCGGACGACGCCGCCCGAGCGCTACGCGATGGTGTTCTCGGTCAAGCAGACGGGGGTGCCGGTCGGCGGCGTCGTCGCCGGCCTGGTCGTTCCCGGACTGACCGAGAGCGCCGGCCCGGCGTGGGCGCTGCTCGCGATCGCCGCGCTCTGCCTCGTCGGCGCGGCGAGCGGCGAGTGGCTGCGCGCCGCGCTCGACCGCGGCCGTGACGCGGTCGCGCCGCTGCCGAGCCTGGCGCGCGTCCTCGCCCCGGTGAAGTTCGTCGCCGGGCATCCGGTCCTCGCGACGCTCGCCGCATGCTCGCTCGTCTTCTCGGCGGTGCAGGTCTGCGTCACCTCGTACACGGTGACCTTCCTCACCCACGACCTGCGCTGGAGCCTGGTCGCGGCCGGCAGCGCGCTCGCCGTCGCCCAGGTCGCCGGCGTCGTCGGTCGCATCGTCTGGGGCGTCGTCGCCGACCGCAGCGGCGACGCACGGCGGGTCCTGCTCGCGCTCGCCGTTGCGATGGCGCTGTGCGGCATCGGCGCCGCCGCGCTCGCGCCGAGCAGCGCGCCGGCTGCCGTGATCGCGCTGCTCGCCGTCTACGGCGCGACGGCGATCGGCTGGAACGGCGTCTTCCTGGGGACGATCGCGCGCGTCGTGCCGATCGCCGATGCCGCGCAGGCCACCTCGGGCTCGCTCTTCTTCACCTATTTCGGCGTCGTCATTGGTCCGCCGCTGTTCGGCCTGATCGCGTCGTGGCGCGGCGGCCTCGGCCTGGCGTTCGCGCTGCTGGCGCTGCCGCTGGCGTGGTCGATCGGGCTGCTCTGGCGCTGGCGCAGCGCAGCGCCGCAGGTCGCTGCGCCGTGAGGGTCGCGCCGCAGGTCGCGGCGCCGTGATCCGCCCTCCGCGCTAGCGCGCCGCCGGTCCGACCGCCTTGGCGGGCCGCATCAGCGGCAGCAGGGCCAGGCCGAGCAGGCCGACCACCGAGTCGAGCACGAGCGTCTGCGGGTAGCCGATGCGCTCGACGACATAGCCCTGCCACGTCGCCGTGTACGAGATGCACAGGTTCATGAGCGCCATGTAGGCGGTGAACTGCGTCGCCGCCACCGCCGGCGTGGTGATGTCCATGAAGAGCGCGCTGCGGATGCCGTAGTAGAAGCCCTGGAACACGTTGTAGACGATGCACGCCGTCCAGAACGTGACGATCAGGACGGTCGAGGGCTGCGGCCGGTTCGCCATCTTCATGTCGACCGGCATGATCCAGCCCGCCTGCCACATCGTCCACGCGAGCCAGAGCGTCGGCACGACGGTGAGGAAGACGAAGATCGCGAGCGTCGTGCGCCGGCCGAAGCGGTCGGAGAGCCAGCCGCCGAGGATGCACGCCGGCGCGAAGATCAGCGTCGTGTAGAGATTGAGCTGGGCGACCTCGTTGTCGTTCAGGCCGAGCTCGACGGCGAGGTTGGACTGCAGGGCGAGGCTGAGCGCGTACGCGCCCGCCGGCAGCACGGCGTAGAGCACGCCGACCAGCGCCGCGCGCGAGCCCGTGAACGCGCGCCAGGCGTTGACGACGAAGTCGACCAGCTCGCGGCCGACGTTGCGGACCGCGCCTGGGGCTTCGTCGATCTGCGTGCGCGCCTTCTCGCGCAGCGGCAGGACGACGAACAGCGTGATCGCGAGGATCGTCGCGATCACGAACAGGTAGGTCGACGTGAACGGCATCACCGCGATCAGGAACAGGACGCCCGAGCCGCCGATCGTCTGGCCGATCGAGGCGCCGGCGAACATGAAGCCGTTGGCCGAACCGCGCTCGTCTTCGGGCAGGACGCTGACGGCGAGGGCGTCGATGGCGACGTCCATCGTCGCAGCGAAGGCGTTGTGCAGGAAGATGATCGCCGTGAACAGGCTCAGCCGGCTGACGAAGTCGACGCTCATCGCCGCCAGCAGCGTCGCCATCATGCCGACCTGCATCAGGAAGATCCAGGTGCGGCGGCGGCCGAAGCGCTCCGACGAGAATGTGTCGACGAACGGGCCGACCGCCCACTTGAACGCCCACGGCAGGTAGAGCGAGCCGACGAAGACGCCGATCTCGGCGGGGGTGAGGCCGCCGCGTCGCATCTGCGCGGCGATCGCGACCGCCGTGAAGCCGAGCGGGATGCCCTCGGTGACGTAGAGGAGGAAGAAGGTCGCGAGCCGGCCCTTCTTGGTCGCGAGCAGGTCGGGCAGGGCGATTCGCATGCGGCGGCACGCTAGCACAGCCGGCGTCGGGGTTTCACGCTTTGCGCTAGAACGGCCGCCCCGAACCGATGACGCGATGGCGATGACCGACAAGATTTCCGAGACCGCGGCGGCCGCGACAACTGCGGCGAGCCCGAAGACCGCGAAGACTGCGAAGCGCCCGAAGGCGACCGCCGCCGACTTCCACCCCGAGGTGCTGCGCCTCTTCGACGGCTACGTCCATGGCCGCATCGACCGGCGCGGCTTCCTGGAAGGCGCGGCCAAGTTTGCGGTCGGCGGCGTCAGCGCAGCCGCGCTGCTCGAAGCGCTGAGCCCGGACTTCGCCAACGCCGAGCAGGTGGCGAAGACCGATGCCCGGATCGTCGCGACCTCGGTCGAGTTCCCGTCGCCGCAGGGCTACGGCACCGGTCGCGGCTACCTCGTGCGGCCGGCGAGCGCGCCGCCGCCGGGCGGCGCGACGACGCCGACGCGCGGGTTGCCGGCCGTCCTCGTGATCCACGAGAACCGCGGCCTCAATCCGCACATCGAGGACATCGCCCGGCGCCTCGCGATCGACAACTTCATCGCCTTCGCGCCCGACGCGCTCTTCCCGCTCGGCGGCTATCCCGGCGACGAGGACAAGGCGCGCGACCTGTTCGGCCGCCTCGACGAAGCGAAGACGCGCGAAGACCTCCTCGCTGCCGCGCGTTATCTGAAGGGCGTTCCCGGCGGCAACGGCAAGGTCGGCGCGGTCGGCTTCTGCTGGGGCGGCGGCATGGTCAACGTGCTGGCGACACGCTGGCCCGATCTCGCTGCGGCCGTGCCGTTCTACGGCGCTGCGCCGCCGGCCGGAAGCGTCGCCGCGATCCAGGCGCCGCTCTTGCTCGTGTTCGCCGACAACGACGAGTACGTGAACCGATCGTGGCCGGGCTACGAGGCGGCGCTCAAGGCCGCCGGCAAGCGCTACGAGGCGCACCGCTATCCGGGCACGCAGCACGGCTTCAACAACGACACGACGCCGCGCTTCGACGCGGCCGCCGCCGGCCAGGCCTGGCAGCGCACGGTCGCCTTCTTCAACCGCACGCTGCGCGGCTGAGCTCGTCGCTAGTGCAGGTCGCGGCGCCGGCCCTTGAAGGCCTTCGGGCTGATGACGTTGCCGTCGCGCTCGCTCGCCGATTTGCGAGCGCGCCGGATCGCCTCCTTCGTCTCGCGCCGCGCGCGCAGCTCGGCCGCGGGCCAGGCGATCAAGCGGCGCACGCGCCGCCCCCAGCGCTCGCTTCCCTTGCGCAGCGTCGCATCGACGCGGGCACGCCGGCGCGGGCGCAGCAGCATGCGGGCCAGCAGCAGCACGCAGACGACGACCATCCCGGCTGCGAAGATCTTCTCGACGACGTTCATGAGAGGGCTCGAGTTCGTCCGCATCGTAGCGCGCATCGGACGGCACCACCGACGACTCGTCGTTGCGTCATCCCCCTACACCCGGGGGTGAAGCGCACGGCGCAGAATGCAGGGGAACGGAGCGCGGTGGTGCGTCAATTGCTCCGACGCGCTTGAGCCCCATGGACGAGCCGAACGCCCCCTATCCCGCGGACCCCTCGAATCGCGTCGCGGAGCCGCGACTCCAGCCCGCCCCCGACCACGCCGAGGAAGAGCTCGCCGACCTCGTCGACGACGCCGTGCCGAGCCGTTCGTACCAGATGCTGCCGATGGTCGGCCTCGGCGGCTCGGCCGGCAGCATCGCCGCTCTGCAAGGGTTCTTCGGCGCGGTTCCCGCCGACAGCGGCATGGTCTACGTGGTCGTCATGCACCTTGCTGCGGATCACGAGAGCTCGCTCGCCCAGATCCTCCAGCACGCGACCTCGATGCCGGTACAGCAGGTGCACGAGACAACGCGCGTCGAGGCCGACCACGTCTACGTCATCCCGCCCGGCAAGGCGCTGTCGTCGGCGAACGGCCACCTGACCTGCACCGACCTCGCGACCGAAACCGGCCGCCGCGTCGCCGTCGACCTGTTCTTCCGCACCCTCGCCGACACGCACGGCCCGAACGCGGCGGCGATCGTCCTCTCCGGCGCCGACGGCGACGGCGCGATCGGGCTCAAACGCGTCAAGGAGCGCGGCGGCCTGACGATCGCGCAGGACCCCGGCGAGGCCGAGCACTCGGGAATGCCGCGCTCGGCGATCGCGACCGGCATGGTCGACTGGGTGCTGCCGGTCGGCGACATGCCGTCGCGACTGGCCTCGTACACGCGCGTCCTGCGCCGTCTCAAGCTGCCGCCCGAGCACGGGCCGCAGCCGGCGCAGCCGCTCGCCGTGCCGCCCGACGAGCTCGAGGCGACGCTGCGCGGGATCCTCACCTACCTGCGCGGGAGCACCGGCCGCGACTTCAGCTACTACAAGCGGGCCACCATCCTGCGCCGGATCGCCCGGCGCATGAGCGTGAACGGCATCGACGAGCTCGCGACCTACCTCGACTTCATCCGCACCCACCCGGGCGAGGCCGGCGCGCTGCTCAAGGACCTGCTGATCAGCGTCACCAACTTCTTCCGCGACCGCGACGCCTTCGACGCGCTCGAGGCGCAGATCCCGACGCTCTTCGCCGGCAAGGCGGCGAGCGACGAGGTGCGCGTCTGGGTGCCGGCGTGCGCGAGCGGCGAGGAGGCGTATTCGATCGCGATGCTGATGGCCGAGCACGCGCGCCGGCTCGATGCGCCGCCGGCGCTGCAGGTGTTCGCGACCGACCTCGACGACGACGCCATCCGGGCGGCGCGCGAAGGCGTCTATCCGGCGGCGATCGCCGCCGACGTGTCCGAGGAGCGGCTGCGCCGCTTCTTCAACCGCGACGTGCGCGGCTACCGGATCCGCAGCGAGCTGCGCGAGGCGGTGGTCTTCGCGACCCACGACCTGCTCAAGGACGCGCCGTTCTCGCGCCTCGACCTGGTCAGCTGCCGCAACCTCTTCATCTACCTCAACCCGCAGGCACAGCAGCGCGCGCTCGAGATCGTCCATTTCGCGCTGCGCCCGCACGGGCGGCTGTTCCTGGGCGTCTCGGAGACCGTCGACCCGACCGCCCACCTGTTCCGCGCCGTCGAGCCGAAGCACCGCATCTACGAGCCGCGCGTGGTGCGCGACCGGCGCCTGCCACCGGTCGCCGGCGACGGCGTGCTGGTCCGCGCGCATTCGCTGCAGAGCCCCGGCGGGCCGACGATCGGCGCGACCGGTCGGCTCGCCACGTTCCTCACCAGCCGGCCGAGCCCCGAGGACCTCGGCATCGGCTCGTGGCGCGAGCTGCACCTGAAGCTGATCGAGCGCTTCGCAGCGGCGTCGGTGATCGTCACCTCCGACTTCGAGATGGTTCATATCTCGGATCGTGCCGGACGGTATCTCCGCCACGGCGCCGGCGAGCCGAGCAACAACCTGCTGCTCGCGGTCGAGCCGGCGCTGACCGGCGACCTGCGCACGGCGTTGCTGCGCGCGCAAGAGATCGAAGAGGGCGCCGAGACCGCGCCGATCCCGTTCCGCGAAGGCGGCGAGACGACCACCGTGCGAATCCGCGTCAGCCGCGCCCACGACATCGCCGCCGGCTTCCTGCTCGTCACGTTCGTTCCGATCGCCGAGGAGGTCGTGCCGCGCACGCCGTCGACGACGCCGGAGGAAGACGCCTACGTGCAGCGCCTGCAGCAGCAGGTCGACGAGCTCAAGTGGCACCTCCGCGACGCCACCGAGCAGGGCACGCTCGCGGCTCAGGAGCTGAAGGCGAGCAACGAAGAGCTGCAGGCGATGAACGAGGAGCTTCGCTCGGCGACCGAGGAGCTCGAGACCAGCCGCGAGGAGCTGCAGTCGATCAACGAGGAGCTGACCACCGTCAACCAGGAGCTGAAGGTCAAGGTCGACCAGCTCAGCCACGCCAACGGCGACCTGCAGAACCTGATGGCCGCGACCGCGATCGCCACCGTGTTCCTCGATCGGAGCCTGTGCATCTCGCTCTTCACGCCGTCGGCGGTCGAGCTGTTCAACCTGATCGATGCCGACGTCGGCCGGCCGATCAGCGACCTCGCCAGCCGCCTCGACTACCCGCAGCTCAACGCCGACGCGTCGGCGGTGCTCGAGCGCCTGATGCCGATCGAGCGCGAGGTCCGCTTCGACGAGCGCTGGCTGCTCGCCCGGCTGCGGCCGTATCGCAGCGACGACGATCGGATCAGCGGCGTCGTCCTCACCTTCGTCGACATCAGCGAGCGCCGCCGCGTCAGCGAGGCGCTGCGCGAGTCGGAGGCGATGTTCCGAACCATCGTCACGCAGGCGGCGGCCGGCGTCGCCCACCTCGACCTCGACGGCAGGATCTCGCTCGTCAACGCCCGCTTCGCGCTTCTCGCCGGGCGCACGCCCGAGGCGCTGGTCGGCACGTCGGTGTTCGCGCTCGTCCATCCCGACGACCAGGCGAGGAACATCGAGGCGTTCCGCCGCACGGCGAGCGACGGCACGCCGTTCGAGATGGAGAAGCGCTATGTGCGCGCCGACGGCGGCGTCGTCTGGGTGAGCGCCTCGGTGACGGCGGTGCTCGATCTCAACGACCGGCCGACGGCGGCGATCGCCATCGTCCTCGACGTCAGCGAGCGCCGCCGCACCGAGCAGGCCTTGCGCGAATCGGAGGAGCGGCTGCGCCTGATCGTCGACAACGCGCGCGAGTACGCGATCGTCGCCATGGACCTCAAGCGGCGCATCACCGGCTGGAACAGCGGCGCCGAGAGCCTCACCGGATACGTCGCCGACGAGGTCCTGGGCGAGAGCGCCGACCTCATCTTCACCGAGGAGGACCGGGTCGCCAACGCGCCGCAGCGCGAGGCGACGCTCGCGCTCGCCGAGGGCCGCGCCGCCGACGAGCGCTGGCATCGCAGGAAGAACGGGACGCGCTTCTGGGGCAGCGGCGTGATGATGGCGATGCGCGACACCGACCGCACCCACCCGATCGGCCTGCTCAAGATCTTTCGCGACCAGACGCAGGCGCGCGCCGCCGAGCAGGCGCTCGAGACCAGCCGCGCCGAGCTCGTGCAGGCGCTGGTCGACAACCGCAGGGCGCGCGCCGAGGCCGAGGCGGCGAGCCACGCCAAGGACCGCTTCCTCGCCATCCTCTCGCACGAGCTGCGCACGCCGCTGACGCCGGTGGTGATGGCGCTGCACTCGCTCGAACGGAGCACCGAGCTGCCGGCCGCGTTGCGCGGCACGGTCGAGCTGATCCGCAGGAACGTTCGCGCCGAGCTGATGCTGATCGACGACCTGCTCGACGTCACTCGCATCTCGAGCGGCAAGCTCGAGATGAGCCGGTCGCAGACCGACATGCACGAGGTCGTGCACGGCGCCGCCGACGTCTGCGCCGGCGACTTCGCGGCCAAGCGCCAGCGCCTCGGCCTGGCGCTGCACGCGTCGCGCCACGTCGTCCCCGGCGACGCTGCGCGCCTGCAGCAGGTGGTCTGGAACCTGCTCAAGAACGCCTCCAAGTTCACGCCGAACGAAGGCGAGATCAAGGTCGTGACGAGCAACGTCGACAACCGCTTCGTGCTGATCGTCGCCGACACCGGCATCGGCATTTCGAGCGAGGCACTGCCGACGATCTTCGATGCCTTCGCGCAGGAAGGGCCATGGGTGACGAGCGAGTTCGGCGGCCTCGGCCTCGGCCTGGCGATCGCCAAGGCGACGATCGAGGCGCACCACGGCTCGCTGGTCGCGGCGAGCAGCGGCCGCAATCAGGGGGCGACCTTCACCATCGAGCTGCCGCTCGACGGCGCTGGGCCATGAACGCGTTCCATCCCGTGCCCGGCGCCAAGCGGCCGATGCGGATCTTCGTCGTCGAGAACCACGAGGACACGCGCTTCCTGCTCTGCCTGCTGCTCGAGCAGCTCGGCCACACCGTCTTCTCGGCGCCGACGCTCGCGGGCGCGCTCGAGGCGATGCCGGCGGCGAACTGCGACGTCCTCATCTCCGACATCGGCCTGCCCGACGGCAACGGCTGGGACCTGATGACGCGGCTCGGCGACGACCGGCCGCCGTACGCGATCGCGATGAGCGGCTTCGGCATGTCGTCGGACCGCCAGCGCAGCCTCAAGGTCGGCTACCGCCATCACCTGCTCAAGCCGGTCGAGCCGAACCAGCTCGAGCGGCTGCTCGACGAGGCGGCCGGCGAGACTTCCCGTACCGCCGTACGCCGGCAACGCGGCGAAGCCTAGGTCGTCGGCCCGCGCCTGGGCTTGCGCGGCGGCGGGTCGCCGGGCTTCTTCTCGTACCTCAGAACGCTCAGATTGCCGTCGCTTTCCAGGCAGGCATGACGCACCTCGCTCGCCGAGGCGACGCCGTTCTGGCGCAGGTGGCTGTACAGCTCGTCGAGGGTGAGGAACTCGGCGCGGAGATTGCGGTGCAGGATGCGCCCGGCGCGGATCAGCGGCAGCGGTCGCGGCTCGACGATTCGCTCGAACCAGCGGAAGCGAAACGCGGCCCAGTCGAGCAGGAAGTTCCAGGCCACCAACGTCGCGACGAGGATCGCGCCTTCGGCGAGCGAGGTGTAGCCGCCGGTCATCGCGTTCTGCGACGCGTCGGCGATCAGGACGACGAGCAGCACGTCGGCAACGCCGATGCCGCCGACGTCGCGGCGCATCACGAAGCGAAAGATCAGGAACAGGAACCAGTAGAAGCAGGAGCCCCGCACGATCAGCTCGATCGGCGAAACGTTGATCTCTATCAGCGAAGACCAGTCCATGCGCGGCGCTCCCGTTCTGCGAAGGTGAGAAGCATGCACGGGTAGGGTCAGCCCCGGTGGCAGCGCATCTTCTTCATCGGCAAAGTCGGCCGCTCACAAGGAGCATCCATGAATGTGCGCAACGCAGTGAGACGGGTCCTTGGTGCGGCCGCGCTTGCGGCTTGCGCCGCCTTCGGCATCGGCAGCGCGCACGCGGCATGGCCCGAGCGGCCAGTGACGCTGATCGTGCCGTGGGGCGCTGGCGGTGGCACCGACGCGACGGCGCGCATCATCGGCTCGCTGCTCGAGAAGGAGCTCGGCCAGCCGGTGACGGTCGTCAACCGCACCGGCGGCAGCGGCGTCGTCGGCCACGCGGCGATCGCCTCCTCGCCGCCCGACGGCTACACGATCGGCCTGATCACGGTCGAGATCGGCATGATGCATTGGCAGGGCCTGACCGACATCTCGGGCACCTCGTACACGCCGATCGGCCTCGTCAACGTCGATCCGGCCGGGCTGCAGGTTCGCGCCGATGCGCCGTACAAGAACGCCAACGAGCTGGTCGCGGCGATCAAGGCCAATCCCGGCAAGTTCAAGGCGTCGGGCACCGGCCAGGGCGGCATCTGGCACCTGGCGCTCGCCGGCATGCTGAAAGACCTCAAGGCCGACCCGGCGGCAGCGCCGTGGGTGCCGTCGAACGGCGCCGCGCCCGGCCTGCAGGACCTCGTCGCCGGCGGCGTCGAGATCGTTCCCTGCTCGCTGCCCGAAGCGCGTTCGCTGATCGACGCGGGCAAGGTGAAGAGCCTGGCGGTGATGAGCGACGCGCCATCGACGCTCTATCCGAACGTGCCGACGCTGAAGGCGGCGACCGGCAGCGACTGGAAGCTCGGTGCCTGGCGCGGCATCGCCGCGCCCAAGGGCCTGCCCAACGACGTCCGCGACAAGCTCGTCGCCGCGATCAAGAAGATCGCCGCGAGCAAGGAGTACGTCGACTTCATGGGCAGCCGCGGCTTCGGCGTCGCCTA